>Ga0326728_10021725_pt1 | contig 12018 bp, 4 predicted proteins | sample MB3enrmetagenome_FD_207602 | JGI IMG/M metagenome (GOLD analysis project Ga0326728, IMG submission 207602) | Lab enriched peat soil microbial communities from McLean, Ithaca, NY, United States - MB31MN | ecosystem: Environmental > Terrestrial > Soil > Wetlands > Peat | place: USA: New York... | reverse complement strand
GGAGCGCCCATGCCATACTTCACGGACAGTTCCGGAGTCAAGTCTCGCGTGCCGTCGCAGTCGGGATACCCGGTGCAGGCCAGAAAGGCCCCGTTACGCCCGACGCGGATATTCATGGGCTTGCCGCACTTCTCGCACTTCTCCTCGGTCGGCTTACCTTCGCCTTTGAGGTCCTCCATGTCGCGCTCGGCAAGTCGCAGGTCGCGCTTGAACTTGGTGTAGAACTCGTCGAGCGCCTGGGTCCAGGAGAGCTTGCCCTCCTCCACCTCGTCGAGCTCTTCTTCCATGCGCGCCGTGTAGGCAACGTCGAAGATGTCGCTGAAATTCTTCACCAGCAGGTCGCTCACCAGCATGCCGAGCTCGGTGGGGTAGAAGCGTCCCTGTTGTTTCTCCACGTACTCACGGTTTTGGATGACGCTCAGGATGCTGGCGTAGGTGGAAGGCCGGCCGATGCCTTTCTCTTCCAGCGCCTTCACCAGCGTCGCCTCGTTGTAGCGGGGAGGCGGCTCGGTGAAGTGCTGCTCCGGCATGATCTTCTCCAGGCGCAGCAGTTCGCCTTTCTCGACAGCCGGAAGCTTGTGCTTCAGTTCTTCTTCCTCTTCGCTCGGCGCAAGTTCATCGCGGCCTTCTTCATAGACGGCGCGGAAGCCGTTGAACTTCTCCACCGAGCCGGTGGCGCGGAACAGGTAGTCGCCGGCGGTGATATCGATGGTGGTCTGGTCAAAGACCGCGGGGTTCATCTGCGAGGCCACGAAGCGCTGCCAGATGAGCTTATAGAGCTTGTATTCATCGGGGCTGAGGAACTTGCGGATGGACTCGGGCGTGCTATCGACGGCCGTGGGCCGGATGGCTTCGTGGGCGTCCTGTGCATCCTTCTTGCTCTTGTAATGGATGGCCTGATCGGGGAGGTAAGGCTCGCCGAACTTCCTCCGGATGTAGGTCCGTGCGGCGTCCAGCGCCACCTCGGCGACGCGCGTCGAATCCGTCCGCATGTAAGTGATGAGACCGACCGAGCCCTCGCTGCCCAACTCAATGCCCTCATAAAGGTGCTGGGCAATCGTCATCGTCTTTTTGGCGGTGAAGTGCAGCTTGCGGACCGCTTCCTGCTGCAGCTTGCTGGTGATGAACGGCGGCACCGGGTATTTGCGCTTCTCGCGCGTGGTGACGGAGTCGACGACAAAGGACCGAGAGCTGACGGCGGCCACATGCCGGTCGGCGCTCGCCTGGTCCGGGATCTCCAGGTCCTTGCCCTGGAACTTCGCCAGTCGCGCTTCAAAGGCCGGAGGTGTTTTTCCCTCCAGGAGCGCGCCGATGGTCCAATACTCCTGCTTCAGGAACGCCTGGATTTCGCGCTCGCGCTCTACGATCAGGCGCAAAGCCACGGTCTGCACGCGCCCGGCGGAAATGCCGCGCTTGACCTTATCCCAGAGCAGCGGGCTCACCTGATAGCCTACCAGACGGTCCAGAATGCGGCGGGCCTGTTGCGCTTCCACCAGGCGGTCGTCGATCTGGCCGGGATGCTCGAAGGCGCCGCGCACGGCGTCGCGGGTGATCTCATTGAAGGTCACGCGGTAGAACTTCTGCTTCTTCGAGTCGAGCAGGTCGCGCAAATGCGCACAGATGGCCTCGCCCTCGCGATCGGGGTCGGCCGCCAAGTACACGGCGTCCGCCGATTTCGCGGCCGCTTTCAGGCCCCGGATAACCTCCTTCTTGCCCGGGATATCGATGTAGGTGGGCCTGAAGTCTTTGGCGATGTCTACGCCCAGATCTTTCTTGGGCAGATCACGGACGTGCCCCATCGACGCCCTGACGGCGAAGTCGGGGCCGAGGTATCGGTTGATGGTCTTCGCCTTGGCCGGCGATTCAACAATAACCAGCGACTTGCCCATAGTTCAGTTTCTCAGTTATCAGTTCTCGGTCCTCAGTTCTCAGTTTTCAGTTCTCGGCTTTCAGCCGTCAGCCGTCAGCTATCAGCAAGAAACTCGGTTTGTCTTGTCTGATAGCTGACCGCTGATGGCTGAGAGCTACCGAGAACTGAGAACTGAAAACTGATAACTGAAACTCGACGATCAAATTTCCAGTGGCAGTAATGAAATGGCCAACTACCAGCTTTCAAACCCTCTGCCGATCTTCGATGACCCGGCTTCGGGATTGGATTCGTTCCCCCGTATTCAACTGCTACGGCGGAGCTTGCCGCGCCGCCTTGGCGACGGGCCGCCGCGACTTTCAACTGCCGACTGTCAACTGTCAACTTCTTCCCTCACAGCTTACGGATAAAGTTCTTCCCCGGCAACTGCCGAATCAAACCGTTCATTTCAAGCTCGAGCAAAGCCGTCAGCACGCGCGGATGCGGCAAAGTAACCGCACCGCAGATGGAATCCACGAACAGGGCTTCATCCGGGCGGAGCGCCTCGAACACCAGCTTCTGGTCTGGCGTCAGCGACTGCTCGAAGAGCGACGGGGCGGCGGCCGCCGCACCTGCCGCCGGCGCCTCCACGGGCGGGAAAAGCTGCTCGCGGATGGAAGCCGGAAACTCCTCGACGACGTCAATCCATTGGTCCACCAGCTTCGCCCCCTGCTTGATTAGATGATTGGGGCCGAAGCTCTGGGCGGAGGTGATGTTGCCCGGCACGGCAAACACCTCGCGGTTCTGCTCGAGCGCGAGGCGGGCCGTGATCAGGGACCCGCTGTATTCCGCCGCTTCGACAATGATGACGCCCAGGGCAAGGCCGCTGATGATCCGGTTGCGGGTGGGGAAGTTCTCCGGAGCCGGCGACGTGCCCAGCGGGAACTCCGAAACCACCGCCCCCGCTTCCGCAATCCTATCTGCGAGGTGCTTGTTTTCGCGCGGGTACATCACGTCCATGCCGGAACCGAGTACGGCTACCGTCTTGCCCTTGCCTTCCAAGGCGCCCCGGTGGGAGGCTGAATCGATGCCGCGCGCGAGGCCGCTCACGATCACCAGCCGTCGCTGGGCCAGGTCCGCCGCCAGGCGGTGCGCCACCGAGCTGCCATAGGCCGTTGGCCGGCGCGTTCCCACTATGGCCACGGCATGCTCAGCCAGCGCCTTCACATCGCCGCGCGCGTAGAGGGCGAGGGGCGGGTCAGCCGTTTGCTTCAGCAGCGGCGGGTAGTCATCGCTCGCGAAAGTCACAAGCTGGAACCCTGCCTTGGCAGACGCCTCAATCTGCTTTGCGGCTTCCGTTAGCCCGGCCTGAGCGAAAATCGACTGTGCGACCGGCGCGCGAAGGCCCGATCCTTCGAGCTCGGTCAACGATGCGCAGTAGACCGCCTGTGGGGACCCGAACCGCTCGATCAGCCGGTGAGCGCCGCGCACGCCTAATCCCTCGACGTGGGCCAACCCCAGCCAGTATGGAGTGCTGTCGTCGGTCAACTCGATGAATCCTGCCAAGGCCGCCGAAACACGCTCACCGCTCCGGAAAGCGACTTCGGGCACCGGAACAGCGCGACAAGTCCGCATCGCGGCGGCGAGATAGCACAACCTACCTAAAATCGCAGAACCGGCGGTGGAAGCGCAAGGGGAAAAACGGGCTTCCTCTTGGACGTAGCGCTGGCGTCCCGCCCGCGGTATCTTGCGCATCCCGTCGGTACGCTCACCGGTGAATCCTGCCCGCGCGGGCTGAGCCCTCTTGTTCCGCCTGCGCCTGGCTTTTCTCTCAAGTGATTGGATCTGCCTTGGCGCGGGAGCGGGACGCTCCCGCCACAGCGGGCGGGACGCCCGCGCCACAGAGGTTGGTAACGCTTCCTTGAGCTTCGCCCGGGGCACCGCATGAATTCCTGATCGTACGGATATTTTCCGATATTCTGATTCTAAAGGAGATCGTAGCTTTGTTTGCCGCCGAGACCGATCGTGGTGTCCGATTTTCACTGTAGCGCCGGGCTTTAGCCCGGCATCTGCCGCCCTGAAGGGCGGCGCTAGAAGCAGCCTTTTGGTACGCCACCGTTCGGGGACCATGGCCTCCGTCTTCTCCTTTTCCTTATGCCGATGCAAACCTGGATGGGTCGGATTTGTGTTGGCCTTGCCGTTTCTCTTCTTGGCTCCAAGCCGACTCCCCGATTGAACGCCCAGCCAATCGTCTGCCAATCTGTGCTGGGCGTCGGCAAACTCCCAATCCATTTGTATTCTCCGGAAATTGAGCCTCCAAGCGGTCCCAATCCACTGAAACATAAGGGGATGGTCGCCGTGGGTTTCAAGGCCGCTCCCGCTTGGGCTCCGGCCCAGAGAAGGCTGCATTTCAATCGACACTGGTCAATTCGGGGCCTGGGCTCGCGATTTCGGCCGAGACCGGGAGTCGGATTAGAGTGGTCCACGACGCTTGCCTCCCATGATACCGTAAACATCTGGTATCGTAACTCACGCCGACAGCTTTGTCAAGACCAGCTATCTAGTCCGACGATTTCCGGTTGACAGCCCCAAAGTCGCGTCCATAGTCGGTTGCCCGTCGTTCTTAGCCACGGACAACGAACCACTGACAACGGAAAAATCGTTTTTAACTTACCAGAAATGTGCTATAGCTTAAGGTTCCGAAAAAACCCATCGGATGCAAGGAGGCAGTTATGTTACAGGAGCGAAGTTGGGCATGGGTGGTTGTGGTCTGTCTGTTTTGCGGGGCGAGCTTGCGGGCGCAACAGTCCGGCTCGGGCGGCGACAGCAGCGCGGGCGCGGCGGTGGATTCAACGCCGGCGTCGGCAGTGGCCGCAACTCCTGGCGCGGTTCCGCGCCTCATCAAGTTCAGCGCGGTGATCAATCCCAAGGCTAATCCACAGATTGCGCAGATTACGCAGACGAAGGAAAACGAAAACGGAAAGAGCCAATCGCCGACCGTGGTCGATGTCACGTTCTCGCTTTATCAACTGCAGGAGGGCGGCAGTGCGCTCTGGTCGGAATCACAGCAAGTGCAGTTGGACAGCCAGGGACGCTACAGCGTCTTGCTGGGCGCCACCCTGCCGGAAGGCTTGCCGCTCGACCTGTTCACCTCGGGGGAAGCGCTGTGGCTGGGGGTCGAGGCGCAGGCGCCGGGGGCCACGGAGCAGCCGCGCGTGCTGCTGGTAGCCGTGCCGTACGCCCTCAAAGCGGTGGACGCGGATACGCTGGGCGGGAAGCCGGCGTCGGCCTACCTGAGCGTCGACGACTCGTCTGCCACGCCGCAGGGAGCAGGATTGGCTGTGGCCGCGTCGGCCGCCGCCGGGTCGGGTTCGGGTAATAAGGGAGAGGCCGAAAAGAAACAGCGGAGCGCGAATCCCAGCGGCAGCGGGACGGCCAACTACGTGCCGCTGTGGCTGGACAACAACGGCACCCTGGGGAATTCGGCCTTCTATCAGGCGAGTAATGGGAACGTGGGCCTCGGCACGACGAGTCCTCAACAGGTGTTGCACGTGAACGGGGCGAACGAGATTCTGTCGACGGGGACGGGGGCCGGCTTTAAATTCCAGATGCGAGATGGCACCACGGACTCGGTTTGGTATGGTCTGGGGAACGTGTCGCGGTTCTTTCGGACTGACCTAGGCGACATCATAGGCATCACCAATAACGGCAAGGGCGCTGCCAATGTGGGGATCGGGACGATAGCTCCCACTCAAGTGCTGCACGTGAATGGGCCGAACGAGATCCTGTCGACAGGGTCGGGGGCTGGCTTTAAATTCCAGATGCGAGACGGCAAGACCACCTCGGTCTGGTATGGTAGCGGGAACGTGTCGCGATTTTGGCGGTCCGATGTGGGAGACGTTATCGGCATCACCAATAAGGGCTACGTGGGGATCGGGACCACGAGCCCCGCGGCCACGCTGGAAGTGAACGGGGCGTCACAGTTTGATCAGGCTGTGACCTTTAACCAGCCCGTGACTTTCGCCTCCGGGCAGACGTTCCTAATCCCTAATGGGGGCGTGACGGACACCATGCTGGCCAATGGCTATTCGGGTACGGGAAGCTGCCCGTCGGGTCAGGTAGTTAGCAGCCTGACTCGCAATGGCGGGCCCACCTGCGTAACGGCGGCGGGCAGTGGCACGGTGACCATCGTGGCGAGCGGAGCGGGACTAACAGGCGGGCCCATCACGACGAGCGGAACGCTGAGCGTGGACAGCACCGCAGTCCCCTTCCTAAACGCCTCGAACACGTTCACGGGCAACCAGACGGTGTCCGGAAGCGTTACGGCGACGTCATTCAGCGGCAACGGTTCGTTGCTAACCTACGTGAACGCAGCGCTGCTGGGGGGCTTGCCTGCAAGCTCTTTTGCGACGCTCGCCGCCGCGAACACGTTTGCGGCCACTCAGACCGTAAGCAGCGGCGACCTGTCCGTCAGCACCGGCAACCTTGACCTCCCCAGCACCACGGCTGCGACGACCGGGGTGATTAATCTGGGCGGCACTCCCTTCATGCACGAGTGCTGTTCCAATTCTACCTACGGGTATACCAATACGTTCGTTGGCCTCTCCGCCGGAAATTTCAGCAGCACGGGGTACGCCAACACGGCCAGCGGCTATTCTGCGCTCTACTCCAACACCACGGGGAGCGCCAACACGGTTAGCGGCCTTGAGGCACTCTACTCGGACACCACGGGGGAGCGCAACACGGCCAGCGGCTTTCGTGCGCTGTACCAAAACACCACGGGGAACCGCAATACGGCCAGCGGCTATCAGGTGCTCACCTCGAACAGCACGGGGGGCTCCAACACGGCCGACGGGTATCAGGCGCTCGCCGCGAACAGCACGGGGGGCTCCAACACAGCCAACGGCTATCAGGCGCTCGCCACGAACACCACAGGAGGCAACAACACGGCGGTCGGATACCAGGCTGGAACCAATTTAACGCTTCCCACCACCGGTTCCAACAGCACGTTCGTCGGCGTCAATGCGACCGCCACGGTGGACGGTCTCAGCAACGCCACGGCGATTGGATATAGCGCCCAGGTGGGCGAGAGCAACGCGCTGGTGCTAGGCAACGGGGCTATGGTGGGGATTGGCACGCCGACCCCGCAGTACTTACTGGACGTGCAGGGTACGGGGAACTTCACCGGCCTTGTGACTTTCGCCTCCGGGCAGACGTTCCCGGGGACAGGCACCGTGACGAGTGTGGGAAGCGGCGCCGGACTCACGGGTGGACCGATCACCAGCACTGGCACCCTCAGCATCGCCACCGCCGGCGTGACGGACGCCATGCTGGCGAATTCTTATTCGGGCACGGGAAGCTGCTCGTCGGGTATGGTCGTTAGCGCTCTGGCTCGCAATGGCGCGCCCACCTGCGTAACGGCGAGCACTGGCACGGTGACCAGCGTAGGCAGCGGAGCGGGACTGACAGGCGGGCCCATCACGACGAGCGGAACGCTGAGCATTCCTACCGGGGGCGTCACCAACAGCATGCTGGCCAACAATTCCGTTACCGTGACGGCTGGCTCAGGGTTGTCAGGCGGGGGCACGGTGCCGTTGGGTGGCACCATCACCTTGACTAACACCGCGCCCGGTTTGGGCGGCACGGTGACCAGCGTTACGGCTGGCACGGGGCTGACGGCCTCTCCCAATCCGATTACCACCAGCGGCACCATACAGATGACGACGAGTTGCAGTAACGGCCAAGTACTGGAGTGGAATAGCTCGAGTTCGACGTGGAACTGCGCCACAATTTCCGGCGGCGTTTCGATTTACGGCGATGGGTCGGATGGGAGTCAGAGCTACAGTAACGCCAACTGGACCACCAGCACGAGTCTTACTCTCCAGTTCCAGAACTTAACCCTGACGGGCAACCAAACCATACCGAGTGGCCTGGTGATCCGCGCCACCGGCACCGTGAGTATCCAGGGCAACATCACGGTGGCTGCGGGTCCTTCTCCCCTGAGCGATTCCATAATTTATAGTCAAAGTGATGCGCCCAAAGGCGTGGCAACGATCTTGCCATGGTTGAGCGTCGACTCCAGCTTCGACGTCACCGCAAACGGCGGCGTCGCGCCCACCGTGCAGGTAGCCGGACACATTCTTAATCCAGGTCAAGACGGCGGAAGTGCAACTCCGGGCTACGTCGACCCTCAACTTGCAGAGGCGGCCGGAGGGGCAGGCGGAGGAACGTTAGTGATCAGGGCGGCGGGCGGGATTACCATTGCTTCCGGCGGATCGATCTCGGCCAACGGCGGAGCCGGTTCACTGGACGACTCAGACGCGGTCAGCACGGGTGGGGGCGGAGGAGGGGTCATCATCCTGGCTTCCAAAACCTCGATCACAAACAGCGGAAGCATATCCGCGCAAGGCGGCGCCGGTGGTGCCGGTGACGATTCTACCCTAACTGCCGCCTCAGGAGGCGGAGGCGGGGGAATCGTGCATCTTCTTGCCCCCAGTGGCCAGATCACCGAGGGCACGGTGAGCGTAAGCGGCGGCGCGCTCGGCAGTCCTGCTCCAGTCGATAACGGCGTTGGGGGCTCCGGAGGCGGTGGCGCCAGCGGTGGTAATGGAGGAAGCGGCGGAGTGACGAGCGGAAGTTATGGCGACAACACCAAAGGGACCGCCGGAGCGACTGGACTGATTATCCTATCGCAGGTCGCGGATCCAGCGACGCTGTTCCTCTAGGCGGAGCGGCAACTGACAACTGATGCCAGCGGCTCTGCCGCCGTGCTGGGCGGCAGAGCCGCTGGCCATTGCAAAGGTGAACAAGAACTGGGGTAAAGGATGAAGGGTAGAGGGGCAAAGGGTAAAGGGTAAAGGAGGGACTAGGGGTTAGCGGTGAGCAGAGCGAAAAGACCGAGTCCGTCTTCTCTGCTAATCCCCAGTCCCTAATCCCTAATCCGTAATCCCTCCTTCACCCTTCACCCTTTACCCTTTATCCTTACCCTTCGTCCTCAGGGTCGCTTGATCCCGAACTTTTCCAGCCGATACTGCAAGGTTCGGAACGTCATGCCCAGCAATTGGGCAGCGCGGGTGATGTTGCCGTTGGTGCGATCGAGCGCCTCGATGATCTTGGCCTTCTCGTGTTCTTCCCAGGAGCCTTCAGGGATGACGGGCTTAAGGCCGTCGCCCGCCGAAGCCGCGGCAGACGTGCCGGTGGCGGCTGGGCCGAAAGCCGTAGCGCCCATTGGCGGCGCCGCGGCGGCGGCGAGGGCTTCCGGCGCCAGGACCTCCGGCGGCAGGTCGCGTAGTTCCACGCGGTCGGTCTCGCCCATGAGCACCGCCCCCTCGATGGCCCATTCCAATTGCCGGATGTTGCCCGGCCAGTTGTACGCTTTCAGCGCGTCCTCCGCTTCCCGCGTAAACCCGCGCACCTCGCGGCCCGCCGCGAGCGCGGCCTTGCGCATGAAGTGCTCGGCCAGTTCTTTGATGTCCTCCCGTCGCTCGCGGAGCGGAGGGCAGGGAATGGGAATGACCTTCAAGCGATAGTACAGGTCCTCGCGGAACTTGCCTTCTTTGAGCATGTGCTCAAGGTTCTTATTGGTGGCGGCGATGATGCGGACGTCCACTTTGATTGCCTCGGTGCCGCCCACACGCAGAATTTCGTGCTCTTGCAGGACGCGCAAAATCTTGGCCTGCATGGCAAGGCTGGTGTCGCCGATCTCGTCGAGAAAAAGCGTGGAGTGGTGGGCGCGCTCAAACAGGCCCTTCTTCTGCTGGTGGGCGTCCGTGAAAGCGCCCTTCTCGTGGCCGAAGAGCTCGCTTTCCAGCAGGGTTTCCGTGAGCGCCGCGCAGTTGACGGCCAGAAAGGGTTTGTCGCGCCGCAGGCTGTTATTGTGGATCTGGCGCGCTACCAGTTCCTTGCCGGTCCCGCTCTCGCCCAGGATCAACACCGTGTGGGAGGTGGGCGCCACCTTCAGGATCATCCGGACCATAGTCCGGATGGCAGGCGAGTTGCCGATAAAGGTCTGCTTGAGCGTGGCGAGGCGGTCGAACACTTCGCCCACCACTTCGAGCAGCTTGTCTCGATCGACGGGCTTTTCGAGGTACTGGTAAACTCCCTTCTTGGTCGCCTCGATCGCGGATTGAATGGAGGGATAGCCGGTGATCAGAATCACTGCGACCGTCGGGTCCGCACCCAGAATCTCGCCCAGCAGTTGGACCCCATTCATGCCGGTAAGGTTCAAGTCGGTGATGACGAGGTCAAAACGCTTCTGGGCGAGGAGATACAGGGCCACCTCGCCGCTCGGCGCCGTCTCGGTAGGGTAGCCTTCGTCTTCAAGGATATCGCGGTAGATCTCCCGCTGACGTTCCTCGTCGTCGACAACCAGAATGGTCCCTTTGGGCATAGTTCTCTGGGAGAGTCGAAAGTCAAAAGTCGAAAGTCGAAAGCCAAGACCGACTGCTTCGACTTTCGACTCTTAACTTTCGACTTTCAACTTTCGACTTTCGACTCCTCCCTTTTCGCTTCGAGTCCGCGTGGCAGTGGGAGCTCCACCACCATGCTCGTACCGGGGCCGTTACCACCGTCCACAAATATGCGCCCGCCATGATCTTCCACGATCTTCTTGGTGATGGCGAGACCCAGGCCGAAGCCCATGGCTTTGGTGGAAAAAAAAGGTGCAAAAATCTTTTCTCGATCCGTGGCGGGAATGCCTGGGCCGGTGTCCGTAAAGCGCAACTCGACAAAACTCGGGCTGGTCCCGCCAGCCCCCGACGAAACCGTGCGCGCGCCGATCCGAATCTCGCCGCCGAGGGGCATGGCTTGAATCGCGTTGGTGAGAATGTTCAGGAAACAGGTCTTGATCTGCGCCGCGTCGGCCTGGAGGGCCGGCCACTCGTGGGGCAGGGAGGTGCTGATGCGGATGTCCTGCGCGTTAGCCTGTCTCTCCGCGACCGCTACCGCCTCTTCGAGCGTGGCCTGGAGGTCACACTGTGCGAGGGCCGGAGGCGCCTGCCGGCCGGCTGCCAGGAAGTCGCTCACCAAGCGGTTCAGGCGGCTGATCTCGTCCTTAATATTGGCAACGTTGCGTTGGAGTTCCCGGGCCGGCCGGTCGTCACTGCCTCCGTATTTGGCGCGGATCTGATCGACGCTGAGGTTGAGGAAGTTGAGCGAGTTGCGGACCTCGTGGGCCACGTTGGCGGCAAAGCGGCCGAGCAGCGAAGTCTTCTCCGCCTCGTTCAGCCGCTCCTGGAGTTGCCGGTTTTCGCGCAGCCGCTCCACCATGTGGTTGAAAGTCTCTGCCAACCGCGCCATCTCGTCCGCGCCCGATACCGGCAGCGACACCTCAAGATTGCCCTGCGCCACCTGATTGGCCGCGGTCACCAGCGCGTCAATCGGCTTGGTAAACAGGAAGGCCAGATACACGACGGCGAACATCCCCGCCAGCATCGTAGTAAGGATCCCGAGCGAGCGTACCAGGAGAGTACGACTTTGCAGCGACGCGACCTGATCAGGGACCCCGCGTACCACCAGATAACCGATCACTTTGTTGTTGTAGGCGAGGGGAATCTGAACCGAATTGGTCGTTTGGCCCGCCCCGGGGTCGACGTCGATGTCCGGGACCTCGGCGGAAATCTGCGGCGGCGTCGGCGGCTGACTCCCTTTGACCTTTACCTGTCCCTTGATCTTAATCTTCTTGTGCAACTGCTGTGGGTCATAGCTGCTGGCCTGGATTTCGCCGCTGGGCGAGGTGGCGTCAACCTTCAATCCTTTTATCTTCTTTGCCGCGTCGGTGTAAGCCTGGAGAACCTGCTTCGCGTCGACGTTGGGCGGAAGAGCAAGGTGAGTCGCCTGGGTGGTGGCCAGCAAGTCCTGTAAGTCCTGGTTGACAATCGAAATGTAATGCTCGAGCCGCTCCTCCTGGTGCACATAGGTGGCGACCAGGATAGCGCTCGTGCAGGCCATGGTGATGAACATCACCAACGCCAGCCGGGTTCGGAGGCGAAGTTGGCTAAGTGGGTTTCTCAAGGCTCTTTCGGCTCCTCATGAGCCGCCTCTGTCTTCTTTGATTCCTGAATTGTAGCATCGGTTGTCGGCGGTGAATTGTCAGCGGTCAGTTTTCAGTTCTCAGTTTTCAGGTCCCAGTAGCTGTGAGCCTTCAGCCATCAGCTGAAGGCTCACAGCTACTG
>Ga0326728_10021723_pt1 | contig 12021 bp, 5 predicted proteins | sample MB3enrmetagenome_FD_207602 | JGI IMG/M metagenome (GOLD analysis project Ga0326728, IMG submission 207602) | Lab enriched peat soil microbial communities from McLean, Ithaca, NY, United States - MB31MN | ecosystem: Environmental > Terrestrial > Soil > Wetlands > Peat | place: USA: New York... | reverse complement strand
ACCCACCGTGTTGCTGGGGTTCAGATTCCCATACTTGGCCAGCAGATTGGTCAGGTTGGCCGCCACCACCAGGTAGCCGTCCGGCGCCAGGACCGTCCCGGGGGCAAAGGTGAAACTCACCCCCGCGTTGAACTGCCAGTTGGACAGGTCCACGGCGTTGGTCCCCTTGTTGTAAAGTTCGATGTACTGGTCCTCGTCGCTGCCGCTGATCGGGTCATACATCAACTCGTTGATGACGACGTCCCCGATCCAAATCGCGCTGTTGGCCGCCCCCGGCGTGCGCGCCGCCAGGGGATACACGTCGGCCGCCCCGTCGGGCCAGCGCCCAAAGGAGACCCCGTCGGCCTGACCCTCGAATTGCACCGCGTCCAGGACCCGGCTGCCGTCGGGCTTGACCAAAAAGATGGTGCCGCCCGCCGGGTTGGGCGCAAAACCCAATTGCGATTGGTCGAACGCCAGGAAACCGCCCGGCGCGATGAGCGTCCCCTCGGGGATGACGAACTTGTTGGTGGCGAAGTCGTCGGTCAGAATGCAGCCGGACAGGTCGTTGGTCTGGTTGCTGTGATTGTAGAGTTCGATGAAACAGGGCACGGCCGGGTTCTCGGAGTGGACCAGCACTTCGTTGATGAGCACGTTGCGCAGGGGGCTGGGCCGGTAGGCCTCGGCCTGGCCCGGGGAGCCGCCGACCACGTCGCTGAGGTCCCAGGCCTGCGCCTGGCCCTCGCCGCAGGTGGGCTTGGCCAGGACAATCGAGTGGCCGGTGCCGTCGGCCGCCACCGGCCAGGGAGGCACGTTCGAGTAGGGCACGCTCAGCAGCAGCGCCCCCAGGTTGTCGTACACCTCGAGGGTGTCCGCGGACTTGAGACTACCCACATACGGGCCGACCACGTTGGTGATGCCATAGACGGCCTGGATGCTCGACGGCGAAGCCGCGACGACCAGGAAGGCCCCGCCATTGAGGATGGTCCCGGAGGGAAAGGTATAAGACATGTTGGCCGAACTGACCTGGTAGCCGCTGAGGTCCTCGAACCAGGGATTGGAGTTGTAAATCTCCAGGAACTGGATGTTGTTGCCGTCGCTGCGCGGGGCGGGGTGGTACATGATTTCGGAGACGACCAGGAAAGTTCTGCGGCTGCAGGCCCCCAGCGGCTCGCGGGGGTTGGAGGGGGCGGCGGTCACCACGGACCCGGTGGCATTGGTGGCCACATCAAGGAACTGGACCGAGGTCGCCTGCGTGGGACTATAACTGCTGACGGCCAGCCCGAGGTAAGTCTCGGGATTCATGGCAATGCTGGTGGTGCCCAGTTGGACCCAGCTCTGGCCGTCGTAACTGGCAAAGCCGGTGAACGTGGCGCCCGCGCGCTTGAGCCGCAGCCAGGTGTCGGGGTAGTTGGCGGGGAAAGTGCCCGCGACACTGGCCGCGGCGCCGGGCGTATTGCGCCATTCGAAGCAGGAGCCAACCATGGAGGGAGTGGCCAGGGCGGCGGCAAAACGGGCCGACGGGACCAGGGACTCGCGCGCCATGAGGCCGGCCTTGGCCCAAACATCGGAGGGGACCATCCCAGCCAGGCGCACGTGGACATCGAAGTCGCCATTCTGGGCTTGGTAGGCGAACTGGAATTGATCGCTGATGCCGCCGATGCCAGTGCCGCCGCCGCCCAGGTTCCAACCGCCAGGGGTGCCAGAGAACGCCGGCGGGAGCGCCGGGTTGCCCACGCCCAGGATGGAATAGAGCGTGGCGACCAGGAACACAGTCGTATTCGGGGCGAGCGGGAGATGCTCGTTGGACCGTTCCCGGATGTTATTGAGGACGATGACGTAGTTGCTCCCCAGCACGAGCGGACCGGTGACGAGGGTGACCGTCACCTGATCGGTGCTCCACAGGACGCTGCTGATGGGCAGGCCGTTGGTGAACACGTAGTTGGCCTGGTTGGTCGCGCTGGCGGGCTCGAGCGCCTCGGAAAACACGATCTGGACGTTGGTCGCATTGAGATAGGCGGCCTGCACGACCGTCGGCGGATTGGTCACCGGGATGACCGTCAACTGCGCCAGGGCGCTGGTGAGGGTCCCCAGGGCGTTTGAAATCACGCAACTGTAGTATTGGTTGGTGTCGATCTGCGCATTGGCGTTGGTCAGCGTATAGGCCGCGCTGGTCGCGTCCGGCCCGCTCAAGTTGGTCCCGTTGACCTGCCACTGGTATGCCACCGGGGCTTGGTTGGTCACCAGCACACTGAAGAAGGCGTTGTAGCTGTCACCCACGGTGACGTTGGTAGGCTGCTGATAAATGCCCGGCGGGCTTTGGAGGTCCGAACAGGGCACTAGCCGGCTGCCGGCGGCGCTCCAGCCGGTCAGCGGCTGCTCGAAAGTCCCGTCTGGCAGGAGCCAGCGCACGGCGAAGTTGTCGGGGGCTGCGTCCTCGAGGGCCAGCGCCTCGAGGTAGTAGCGCCGCCCGGCCTCGAGATAGACCGGGGCCGACTGCTGGTTGGTCTCGAGGGTCCACTGCCCGGGGCCGGTCGCACCGTTGACCCAGGCAATGGGCCTGGCCAGGGCGGGCGTTTCATCGCTGCTGAGCAGCAACTGGGACGCGCCGCCGCTGTCGATCCAAAAAGTGTAGTTCCCCGTCAAAGGCGGCACGGCAAAGGCGCGCAGCCGCTGGCCGTACCAATCCATTCCGGTGTCGCTCTCGGTCGCGAAGTTGGCGAACACCGCCGTGAAATCCGGGTCGGGATTGTCGGGCCAGCCCGGATTATAGGCCGTGTTGGTAAGGGCGGCCAGGCGGTTGCCGAGACCGGCGGTGAGGTCCGTCCACAGTTGGCGATAAACCCCGAAGACCGGCGGCGGCAGGCTCACTCCGCCGAACGTGGCCGTGGCCAGGACCGGGCTGCCCTCCCCACAGACGGCCAGGCCGGCCAGGACGGTCGGCTCGAGGGGCACGGTCTGCGTCGAGCCGACCTGCGACCAATTGGTGCTGTCCGTGCTCCAATACGCGCTGAAGTTGTCACCGGAGCGGACCAGACTTAACCACAGCGGCGGGCCGATGTTCGGGGAGTTGGCGGCGATCTGGTAGGAACAGGCGGTCCCCGCGATGCTGCGCCACTCCAGGGTGATCCCGTAGCCGGCAGTTGCCAGCACCGCCACTTCCAGGCCCAGGGAGCTGGTGTCGTTGCGGCACATGATCCCCGCCTGGGCCAAGGGGGCATTCTGGATGCTCTGGACCTGGGCGACGAGCGTGCCGTCGCCCGTCATCGAGGTATAGGCGAAGTTGAGCTGGTCGTAGGTGCAGAGGTCCACCCCCCCGCCCGAGAGGGTCCACAGGTCGTTGGTGAATGAGGCGGAGCCGGCCAGCGCGGGGGAGCCAATGTCCGCGTCGCTCCAGCCGGGGGCCCATGCGGCCTTGAGGGAATCAATGGAGGTCAGGGAAAGCGACAGACAGAGCAGCGGCGCGCGCAAACACACTAAACGATAGCGCATTGCTTGAGCATGGCGACGCCGGAACTCAATGTCAAGTGTTTCTGCGGGCGCGTTGCCGTCGTCGCCGTTCCGCCGCGCGACGGATTTCTTGCGGAGCGGACTCGTCAAAGGGGGGAAGCCGCAGCGTCCGGCCCGAGGAGGATCACCTTTCAAGGAACGTGCGGGCCGGAGCCTGGCGTCGGCGGCTACGCCCTCCGCTCTTTCTGCCGCCCCTTTTTGTTTGCCCCGAAGCCAGGGGCTGACTACAGTTCCGCGATTTTCGCACGGGAAAAGTATGACGTACAGGCCTTTGAGAAACGAAGAGTTGACGGAACTGGCCATGGGGCTCAACAAACTGGCCCGGAACCTGTGGTGGACCTGGGACCAGGGGGCGCAGGAGATTTTTCAGGAGCTGTCACCGCGCGGATGGCAGAACCTCTACCACAACGCGGTCGCGATCCTGCACGAAGTTTCCGAATACGAATTGCGAGTGAGGCTGCAGGACCCCGGTTTCCGGGACCAGGTGCAGGGGGTGCTCAAGGCCTTCGAGGCCTACCTGAGCGACCAGCACACTTGGGCCCACGAGCACGCGCCAAAGCTGCGCGCCAACCCCGTGGCGTACTTTTCGGCCGAATTCGGCTTTCATGAGACCCTGCCGATCGCCGCGGGGGGCCTGGGGGTGCTGGCCGGAGACCATGCCAAGTCGGCCAGCGACCTGGGGCTGGGGTTTGTGGGCGTGAGCTTGTTTTACCGGGAAGGCTACTTTCAGCAGGCGATCGATGCGAACAACTGGCAGACGGAATATTACACGCTGTTGAACCCCAAGAACCTGCCGTTGGAGCCGGTGCTCGACACCCAAGGACAGCCGGTGGTGTGCGGGGTCGAGGTCGGGATGAACCGCGTGGTCTTCCAGGCCTGGCGCGCGAACGTGGGCCGGGTGGCGGTGTACCTGTTGGACACCAACCGTCCGGAAAACGAACAGCGTTTCCGGGACCTGACCCTGCGGGTGTATGGCGGCGACAGCACGACCCGCATCATGCAGGAGATGCTCCTGGGCATCGGAGGGGTGCGCCTGCTCCGGGCGCTGGGGCTCAATCCTTCGGTCTTCCACCTGAACGAAGGCCACGCCGCCTTTCTCACCCTCGAGCTCCTCCGGGAGAAAATGGCGGCCGGGAAAAACTTCCAGGAGGCCCTCGAGCTGACCCGCACCGAGTGCATCTTCACCACCCACACGCCGGTCGAGGCCGGCCACGACCGCTTCAGCCCCGACCTCATGGAGTACGCGATGCACCGGTTTCGCGGCCAGTTGCCCGTCCCCTTGGGCGAGGTGATGAAGCTGGGCCGGGTCAACACGAACGATTCCAAGGAGTCTTTTTGCATGACCGTCCTGGCGCTGAAGCTCTCGCGCGCGGCCAATGCCGTGAGCGAGTTGCACGGGCGGGTCAGCCGCCAGATGTGGCACTGCCTTTATCCGGACCGGCCCGTCGAGCAAGTCCCCATCGGGCACATCACCAATGGGGTCCACTTGCTGGGCTGGATGAAAGGGACCGTCCGCCGGTTCTGGCAGGCCAGGCTGGCCGGCGGCTGCGAGCCCCGCCCCGGCGCCCCGCTTCCCCAGCAGCCGGAGCCGGGCGTGGACTGGCTCGCCCAGGTCAATTCCCCGGAGTTCTGGCAGCGCCTGGCTGACCCGCGGTTCGTCTCGGACGAGGAACTCTGGGCGCTGCGCTACAAGCTGCGGCGCGAACTCATCGAGTTCGCCCGCCGGCGCCTCCTCATCCAGGGACAGCGCCTCCGGCAGGGGGATTTCATCGCCTTCGACCAACTGCTCAACCCCGACGCCCTGACCATCGGGTTTGCCCGCCGCTTCGCCACTTACAAACGCGCGCCGCTCATCTTCCAGCAGTTCGCCAACATCGTCCGCCTCACGCGCGACCCGGCCCGCCCGATCCAGTTCGTCTTCGCCGGCAAGGCCCACCCCCGCGACGATGACGGCAAACGCTTCATCCAGCACATCATCCATCTGAGCAAATACAGCGACCTCCAGGGCCACTTGGTGTTCCTCGAAAACTATGATGTCCACGTCGCCCGCCAGATGGCCTCCGGCTGCGATGTCTGGCTCAACACCCCCCGCCGTCCCCTCGAAGCCTCCGGCACCAGCGGCATGAAGGCCGGCGTCCACGGCTGCCTCAACCTGAGCATCCTCGATGGCTGGTGGCGCGAGGGCTACGACGGCACCAACGGCTTCGCCATCGGCGAGGATGCCGACAGCCGCTCGGTCGAGGAGCAGGACCGCAACGACAGCGCCAACCTCTTCAAGGTCCTGACCGAGGAAGTCATCCCCTTGTTCTACCTGCGCGATGCCCAGGGCATTCCCCGGCAGTGGCTCCAAAAAATCCGCCGCGCCATGGTCACCCTGGTGCCCCAGTTCACCACCGCCCGCATGGTAAGGGAATATACCGAGAAGTATTATCTGCTCCCGTAGCCGCCAGGGGGGCCCGGCCCGTCCCATCGACCAACACGCCGAGAGAATGCAGCTCAGGGCCGAGGCCGCCAAACCGCCGCCCTGGCAATGCGATTAGCCACAAATGACCCTGGCGCGACCCCAGGCGCGACCCTGCCTCGCGAAGCGTCCTGGAGTGCGAGGAGCTTGCTCCCGCTTTCGTGCGCGCCCAGCCGTCCTAAAGCGCCAGCAAGCTGGACGCAGTCCACGCGCTTCGCGACTCCGCCCACGCGCCGCTGGCTCGCGGTGCGCCGGCCGCATCTCGCCGGCCCCGCCCGGGGCCGGGGACGCCGCCCTCACCAGAGAGAGTAAAGTAAAACTTGATAATCGGACAACAAAAATGAGTTGATCTACATGCCCTGGCCGTCCCTCTGCCACTGGTGGAGAAGAATGACAGGGCAAAAAATGTTTATTGTTTGGCAATTTCTGAAATGCCAGCGGCGCCGCCTTGGCGGACAATGCTCCCCGCACGCGTGGAGACGACGCGTGGCTTCGGCAACAAACGACAAGTGCAATGCGCATGAAAAGAACGATCCTACTCTTAGTGGCGGCGATGGCGGCGGGAACCCTCTGCGCCGGCGCGGCGGATGGCAAGGCCCTTTACGTGAAAAACTGCGCCAAGTGCCACGGCCCCGACGGCAAAGGCCAGACGCAGATGGGCAAGCGGTACGGCGCCAAGGATTACACCAGCGCCAAGGTCCAGGACGAACTCAAGGACGAGGACGCCCTCAAGGCCGTCAAGAAGGGCTATAAGGACAAAGACGGCAAGGAAGTCATGAAGCCGTCCGAAGACCTGTCCGACAGTGACATGAAGGCGGTCATCGCCTACCTGCGGAAATTCAAGAAGTAGCGGCGCGGTTGGAGAGCCCGCCCCGGGAAGGCCTCGGGCGGCTCGCCCGGGCACCCGGGGCCGGAGTTGGCGTTGGACGTCGCCGGCCTGAAGGTCCCATTCGGAGCCAGTCTCTCGCCACGCCGTGCAACACCATTCTCAGACCATCTTCCACCTCGCACTGGCGGCCGCCCTCTGGCTGGGGGCCGGGCCGTTTTGCGCCCTGGCGCAGAAGGGTCCCAACAGCGGCTGCCTCGAGTGCCACGGGGACAAGGGCCTGACCACCACCAATGCGGCCGGCAAGGAGGTGTCGCTCTTCGTCGACCAGGCGATGCTGGCCGCGACCGTCCACAAGACCAACACCTGCGCCAACTGCCACGCCGATATTTCCGACAAGCACCCGGACGACAACGTTCCGGCCAAGCGGGTCAATTGCGGGGCTTGCCATGAGCCCGAGGCGCGGGCCTATGCGGCGAGCATCCATGGCGTGAGCCACACCCTCGGGGCGTCCGGCGCCGCCTCTTGCGTGGATTGCCACGGCACGCACCACATCCTCTCCGCCAAGCACTCGGACTCGCCCGTCTTCAAGCTGAATCTGCCCGCGACTTGCGCCACCTGCCACAGCAATCCCGGGCTCACCCGCGAGTACGAGATCAAGTACCCCGAGGCCGCCGCGCAGTACATGGACAGCATCCATGGCCGGGCGCTGCTCAAGATGGGCCTCATTGTCGCCCCGTCGTGCAACGACTGCCACGGGGTCCACGACATCAAGCGGGCGGTCGACCGCGACTCCCCCATCAACACCGCCAACATCGCCCGGACCTGCGGCAAGTGCCACGTCAGGATCGAGGAGACCTATAAGCAAAGCGTCCACGGACAGCTCGCCGGCAAAGCCGGCAAGCACGCGCCCGTCTGTTCGGACTGCCACACGGCGCACCAGGTCGAGACCCCCACCCAAGGCCACTTCAAGATGGCCAGCGACGAGGTCTGCGGCAAGTGCCACCAGGACCGCCTGGCCCATTACCGCGACACCTATCACGGCAAGGCCATGGCCCTGGGCCGGCCCAACGTCGCCCCCGACGTGGCCGCGTGTTACGACTGCCACGGGCACCACGACGTGCTGCCGCCCTCCGACGCCAATTCGCATCTCTCCCCCAAGAACATCCTGGCCACCTGCCGCCAATGCCATCCGGGCGCCGGCCTGCGCTTCACCCAGTACAAGCCCCACGCCAACCCCTTGGACGCCAAGAGCAACCCGCTGCTCCACGCGACCTTCCTGTTCATGACCGCGCTGCTGGTGGGGGTGTTCGCCTTCTTCGGCGCCCACACCGCGGCCTGGCTCTTCCGCGCCGGCTACTTGTACTGGCACGACTCGAAACGCTTCCGCGAGGCCAAGCTCAGCACCCAACAGGAGGGCGGGGAGTGGTTCACCCGCTTCGAGCCGTTCGAGCGGTTTCTCCACTTCCTGGTCGTGACCAGCTTCCTGCTGCTCGTCATCACCGGCATGCCGCTGAAGTTTTATTACACCGACTGGGCCAAGGCGCTCTTTCACGTCATCGGCGGCGCCGAGACGGCCCGCGCCTTGCACCGCCTGGGCGCACTGGTCACCTTTTTCTACTTCGGCCTGCACTTCGTCCGCCTGGCCCGCAAGTGCTGGGCGGGCCGGCGCCAACTCCGGGACCCCCAGACCGGCCGCTGGAGCCTCCAACGCGCCTGGACGCTCGCCTTCGGGCCCGACTCCATGATGCCCACCTGGCAGGACTGGCGCGATTTTATCGCCCACAATAAATGGTTCTTGGGCAAAGGCCCCAAACCCCAGTTCGATCGCTGGACCTATTGGGAGAAGTTCGATTATTTCGCCGTCTTCTGGGGCGTCTTCATCATCGGCTCCTCGGGCCTGATCATGTGGTTCCCCACCTTTTTCACCCGCTTCATGCCGGGCTGGATCATCAATATCGCCTTGCTCATCCATTCGGATGAGGCGCTGCTGGCCGCGGGCTTCATCTTCTCGATTCATTTCTTCAATACGCACTTCCGGATCGAGAAGTTCCCGATGGACACGGTCATCTTCTCGGGGCGCGTCTCCAAGAACGAGATGCTGCACGAGCGGCGGCGGTGGTATGACCGCCTGGCCGCCGAGGGCCGATTGGACGATTTCCGCGTCCGCGACGAGTGGTTGCGCTGGAGAAGCATCGCCCGGTCCTTCGGCTACTTCTTCTTCGGCCTGGGCGTGCTCCTGCTGCTTCTCATCCTCTACGCCATGGTCACCCGCCTCACCCACTGAGGAGGCCATTCGAAATAACATGAACACTTTCGCTTGGTCTTTTGACCGCTGGCTTCGTTGCTCGCTCGTTGCAGACCGCTGCGGGTATGCGCCTCGCTCGCGCCTCGCCAGCGGTCAAAATCCCGGCGCGCCAGTTGTTCATGTTATTTTGAATAGCCTCCCGAGGCCGAGCTTCGCGATGAAAGGCAACACCCACCGCTTAACCAGCCTGTGCCTCCTGCTCCTGCTCGGCGCGGTCCCGGCCGCGCCGGGCGCCGAGGTCATCAAGAACAGCGCCTGCCTGGAATGCCACTCGGACAAGACCCTCACCGCCACCAACGCGGCCGGAAAGGAGGTCTCCCTTTTCGTGGATGCCGTCCGGCTGGCGGCCTCCGTCCACCGGACCAACGCTTGCGTGGCTTGCCATGCCGACCTCACCGCCAAACACCCCGATGACAACGTGCCGGCACAGGCGGTCAACTGCGGCCGCTGCCATCCCCCGCAATCCGAGAGCTACGGCGCCAGCGTTCACGGCCTGGCCCGCGCCAAGGGACAGACGGCGGCGGCCAGGTGCGTCGATTGCCATGGAAGTCACGAGATTCTCCCCCCCACCTCCGAGGCCTCGCCTCTTTACTTCTCCAGGCTCGCCCAGACCTGCGGCGCCTGCCATACCCAGATCGCCAAAGACGTCGAGGCCAGCGTCCATGGCAAGGCCGTGGCCGCCGGCCATTGGGACGCCCCCACCTGCACGGATTGCCATTCCGAGCACAAAATCAGCGCCCTCAAGGGCAGTTCGCCCCTCAAAATCTCCGCCGAAATCTGCAGCGAGTGCCACGCCTCGGAGCGGCTCAACACCAAATACAACCTGCCCCCCGACCGCGTCAGCACCTTCTTCGAGAGCTATCACGGCCTGGCCGCCCAATACGGCTCCACCCTCGCCGCCAATTGCGCCAGTTGCCATGGCGTACACAAGATCCTCCCCTCGACCGACCCGGCCTCCACCATTTACCAGACCAACCTCGTCGTGACCTGCGGCAAATGCCATCCCGGCGCCACGGACAAATTCGCCCAGAGCAAAATCCACGTGGATGCGGCCTCCGCCAGGGCGGGCGACGGCATCGGCCAGCGGGTCAACTGGTGGGTGCGGCGGATTTACCTCGTGCTCATCGCGGTCACCATCGGGCTCATGCTCGCGCACAACGGGCTGTTGTTTGCCAGGAAAATCGCGGCGCGTTACCGGGCCGCCGATTTGCGGGTGACGCGGATGAGTCTCTCCCAGCGCGCCCAGCATTTCACCCTGGCCGTCAGCTTCATGGTGCTGGCGGTCACCGGCTTCGCCCTGCGCTTTCCCGATTGCTGGGCCGCGAAACTGCTCGGCTCGAACGAGCTGTTCCGGCGCTGGAGCCACCGCGCGGCCGCCCTGCTCTTGCTGGCGGTCGCTGTATATCATCTGTGGTACATCCTCGCCCGAAAAGAAGGCCGCCAGTTGGCCAAAGACCTCCTGCCCGCCCCCAAGGACCTGGGCGACGTTGCCCACAGCGCGCGTTACCTCGCCGGCCTGAGCCGGGACAAGGCCAGAATTGGCCGCTTCGGCTACGCCGAGAAGCTCGAGTACTGGGCGGTCATCTGGGGCACGCTCATCATGGGCCTCACCGGGTTGGTCATCTGGTTCAAGATGGCCGTCACCCGCTTCCTGCCCCGGTGGGCGGTGGAGGTGGCCGTCACCATCCACTATTACGAGGCGGTGCTTGCCTGCCTGGCGATTGTGGTCTGGCATTTCTATGACGTCATTTTCGACCCCGACGTCTATCCCGTGAATTGGGCCTGCTGGAATGGCAAGGTCTCCGAGCATTGGCTGGCCGAGGAACATCCCCTCGAGGCCCAGCCCGCCCAACCCGCCCCCGAAAAGGCAGCCAGCCGCCGCTGAGCCCCGGCCGGATACCGCCCCCCTCCATCCCGGCCCGCCAGCGAGCCGGGCCCAAAGCCCTGGCGCCGCCTGGCCTGGATATTTCATACGCGGCGAGACGCTTCATTAGCACCGCGGCTTCAGCCCGGCGCCCGGACGCGCTCAAAATGCGAGAACTGTTTGAACAGTTTGTCAGCCGCCACACAAAGCCGTTGAAACGAAGAAAGATAGCATTGAGCGGAGCGCGTCGGGGACGAACGAACGCAACCAGGACGTAATCGCGCGGAGCCTCAATGAACGGCTCAAGTGCCTAATCGCCCCCTCCACCGGGCTAGCCCGGTGTTAATGGGACAGGGCGGGCGAGCGTGAAATAGCCAGGTTAGGGCCGGTGCCGGCCCAGGCCGCCCCGGCGGCTTTGCCGGAGGCCTGGACAATCCGGTTCGGGGCCCCAGCGCAGGATTGACTTCGGCGGGGGGCGGCCAGTAACTCGGCGGAAGTATGGGCCATTATTGCCGGCTTTGCGGGCGGGTGCGCGCCAATGAGCGATTCAGCGGGCGCGGCCATCGCGACCACATTTGCAAGGACTGTCAGCGCCTGCCGCGCGAGCAGCGCGACCTCATTGAAAGACAGGCCGAGCTCTTCGGCTTTCTGGAGCAATCCGTAATTTCGGCCAAGAACCTCGAGCGTCTCACGCAGCTTTGCGGACATGCGCAGCCGGAAATCGCGGACCTCGCGGCTCTGCTGTTCGAGATCGGCCGGGTTCAGCCTGGAAAGCGTAACCGCTGGCCCAAGCTCGCCCGCCGGCATCCGCAGCTCTTTGAGCGCGCCGTAACGCTACTGGGCGCGGAGTTCTTCGAGGACCTGCTCACTTGGCCACAACCAGGCTCCCTGTTCTGACGGCATCGAATGTCCCAAAAGCATTTCGTAGTCGCCGACGTAGGACGGTCCATCGCTCAGCGCTGTTTCCGCCTTTCGGCCCGACGCCGGGCATTGATTTTCTCCATTTTCTGCGGCTTCCATTTGGGCGCGGAGAGCTGCTTGCGGAGCAGTTCCGGCGCGTTCTCCTTCACCAT
>Ga0326728_10021722_pt1 | contig 12021 bp, 9 predicted proteins | sample MB3enrmetagenome_FD_207602 | JGI IMG/M metagenome (GOLD analysis project Ga0326728, IMG submission 207602) | Lab enriched peat soil microbial communities from McLean, Ithaca, NY, United States - MB31MN | ecosystem: Environmental > Terrestrial > Soil > Wetlands > Peat | place: USA: New York... | reverse complement strand
TCGTCGGGCGAATCGCAGGCGACTTCGAATGGGCTCTCGATGAGGATGAACATGGCCAACTCGCCGGCGCGCGTGGCTTGCACTTGCGTAGGCTTCGTACCGGTGTGGAACTGCGATGGCTGCCGGTTGGCGAACCCGCCCGGCGTGTAGTCGGCCCCGCCGGCCAGCACGCGCGTGAAGGGGAGGGTGGCCCTGTGTTCCGGCGTTTCCTTGGTGCTCCACTTGTTGTATTCATCGCCCTGGATGCCCTCGCGCGTGATCTGGTTGGGCCAGGTGCGGTTCAGGCCGGTGGGTTTGAACGCGCCGTGGAAGTCGATCAGCAAGTGGTTCTCGGCCGCGGTCTTGGCGATATCTTCGTACCATTTGACCGCAAACTGGTCGTCGCGATCGATAAAGTCGATCTTCAGTCCGGCCAGACCCCATTTCGCATACATGGGGAAGTCCCGCTTGTAGACTGCGCTGTCGATGAAGTCGTTGAAGTGGAACCACAACCACACGCGCACGCCCCGTTCCTTGGCGAAGGCCACCAACTCCGGCACAATCGATTTGTCCTGGATCTCGGACAATTGATAGGGCCAGCCCATGTCGGCGGCAAGCTGAATGTACTGTTTGAGAGTGGGAAGGTCGTTGTGCCCCATGTTGGGCCACCAGGTGCCCCAGGACGACATGCCTGGCTTGACCCAGGAGGTGTCGGCGAGTTGGCTGGGGGTGGCGAGGTTCAACACCAGGTCGCTCTGAATGAGCTCGTGAGGCTTTCGTGCAATGATGAACGTCCGCCAGGGAGAATTGTGGGGAGTGGTGGCCACCACCAAGCCTTTCTGAGCCGGGGCCAGCGGCGGAGGGGCTTGCGCCCCAGCCGTGCGCGCCGGCCATGCCTGCACCGGTAATGGCGGAGCGAGTTGCACCTCCAACGTGTTCGCAGCGCCGGCCTTCTGCACCAGCCACATGCCGGACCAGTCGAGCAGGTCGGACTCGGTGATGGCGACATACGCGGCGGGTGTCTGCACCAGAAACGGCACCCCATGTTTGAACTTCGGGTTCAGCGTGGATAGCTTCGCGGGCGCGTACCACCATTCCTGCGAGCCGACGAATCCACCCTCGGGGCGGGCGGCGCCCTCCGGGTTGTTCCAACCCGCCCAGACCGGGTCGTCGTCGGCGAAGGTGTACTCCATGGCGTCGCGCGTGACGGTAAAGGAATCCATGCCGGGCTGCTTGGGGAGCGCCAGGCGGAGGGCCGCACCATCGTTGTACGCGCGGGCGAGCACGCCAAAGGTGCGATCGCCTTCCTTCAGAGTCAGGTTCAATTCATTGTAGTGATCGCGCACGTTGCGGTTCTTGCCCCACTCGTTTACCCAGCGATTGTCGGCGGAACGCCGTTTCTCGCTTTCGACCACGGGTTTCTCGCCCAGCTTCACATCGCCGGCCAGTTCGAGGCCCAGGCGGGACCGCACCAACAACGGCTTGCCGTCCACGGTGATGCTATAGCCCAGGGGGCCGTCGGTGTGAATGGTGACGGCGATTTTCCCGTCGGGCGAACGAACTGCGCGCGCTGATTTGGCCGACGCGGCGGCGGCCGGTGAGCATGAGAACAGCACGGTTCCCATGAGAACAGCGACATTCCGGCGAAAACAACGGATATTCATGAGGTGCCTCCTGGCAACTTGTCGGCCGCCAGCGTGAATTGGCATTCTACCATTTGTTGAAGGGCAAACCGGGGACAGCGCCAAAGTGAAGCCGGTTGCGGCCCCCGAAACGGCGGCGCCGGCAACCTCTACCCGTCGCTTCAGGATGCGCTGGCGCCGGCCATCGAGAATAATCTCGATATCGAGCTGCAGCGGTCCGCTTTGCCGGCGGCGGACACGGAGCTGCCGCACGCCGAAGGCGGCGGCACGCTGCGCGGATTGAACTACACCCTGGCGGAAGCGCCGGCGGCCGTGATGCAGAACAACGGCTTGTCGGGGAAAGTGAACCCTCTCGCGCTGCCCAACCCCGGATTCGCCGGCGGATATGGCACTGTGCTCGACCAAGTGCTGGCGCGCAAGTTGCAGGAGGAGTCACTCGAGGCCGAGCAGGCCACCGGGACCATCCTGGACGACCACCAGATCTCGCTGGACGCCGCCGTCAAGATCGCCGGCGTTACTATTGCGATCCCCGCGATAACAGGGTGGCCTTGATCGTGAGGAAGATGATGTAGTTGTCCAGCGACAGCGACATGTTCTTGATGTAGTAGAGATCGTATTCCAGCTTCCGGATGACGTCTTCCAGGGTATCGCCGTATTTGTAATTGACCTGGGCCCAGCCCGTGATTCCAGGCCGCACGCAGTGGCGGTGCCGGTAGTACGGGATCTTTTCGGAGAGGGACTGCACCATTTCGGGGCGTTCGGGGCGCGGTCCCACCACGGACATTTCCCCCTTGAGTACGTTGAAGAGCTGGGGGATCTCATCGATGCGGAGCTTACGGATGATCCGGCCGAGGGGCGTGACGCGGGGATCGTCCTTGGAGGCCCAGACCGCGCCGGTTTCGGCTTCGGCGTCGGCGCGCATCGAACGAAACTTATACAGAGTGAAGGGGCGGCCGTCCAAACCCACGCGCAACTGCCGATACAGCACGGGGCCCTTGGAGGTGAGCCGTACGGCCAGCGCGGTGAGGAGCATGATGGGCGTGGCCGCCACCACTCCAACGGCCGCCATCACCACGTTGATGGCCGTGTGGTAGAACATGCTGGTGCGGCGCGGTCCCAGTTCGCCGGAATAGATGAGCTGCGAGGGCCGCAGCTCCTTGAGGCACACGCGCCCGCAGACTTTCTCGTAGGTGCTGGCGGCCTCCTCGATGATATGGCCGGCAAAACGGAGTTCCAGCAGCTCGCTGACTGGCATGCCGGTGCGGCGCTCGGTCATTCCCACCACAATGCGGTCCGGCTTGGTGGTCTGAACGATCTCGCGTAGCGACGCCATGGGGCCGAGGACCTTGCCGCCGGCCATGGCCGTACCGATTTCCGCGCGGTCGTCTACATATCCCACCACTTGCAGGCCCATTTCCGGGAATTCCTCGATGTGCCTGGCGATATCTTCCAGCAGAGGGCTTGTCCCCACCAGCAGAAGCCGATCCTGGGCCACCACGCGAAGCACGTACGCGCTGAAGAAGAGGCGCCAGGCGAACATCACGACAACCGCCAGCAAGCTGCCCAGCATCATGACCGTGATGGGGACTCGCAGGTCGGCATCCAGATAGCCGATGAGCGCCTGCAACAGGAATGCGATGCCGATCACCAGGCAAAGCTGCTGGGCCAGCACGAGGCGCGATCGGACGTAGATCTTCGAATAGAGATCGTGGAAGTGCATGCCCAGGAGAATGCTGGCCAAGACCAGGAGGATGCGCACCAGCCCGCCGTCATAGAGCAGGTAGACGGTGGGATCGACGTCGAGAACCAGGTATGTAGCCAATATGAACGACGACGTGATCAGCAGGATTTCGGAGCTGAGGAGAGCCAGCGGGCCGACCGGGACGAAGACGCGGAATAATCGAATCATTCACGGATCCGAGAACTTACATCGGTATCAGTTCCACATTATAGCTGGATTCGGCTCCTGGCTGCTCTGCGTCCCGGACCGATTCACGCGGTTTGAATTATAATCACTACACGATGCTAAAGTTCACCGTGTGCCTGTTACTGGCCGCGTCGGCTTTCGGCCAGAAGAAGCCCATTACCCTCGAATCGATGAACGAGGGAGGCCGCGGCGGGGTGCCCTCTAGGCCCGGCCGCGGCGCGGGTGCGCCCACTTGGGCGCCGGACGGCAAGACCTTTGTCTTGCGGCAAGGCCGTAGCCTCGCCATCTACGACCCCGCCACCAGAAATTCCAAGGATCTGGTGGCCGTCGATGCCATGAATGACGCCGCTGCCGCCGCCGCCATCGCCACCCCGCCCACCGACCGGCCGTTCGATTGGACCAACCGCCGCGTGCGCGCCGGTGGCCTTCAGTTTTCCTTCGACGGCAGGGAATTGCTCTATATCGGCGGTGGCGACCTGTTCCTGGTTCACGTCGATACGGGCAAATGGGACCAGCTCACCAAGACGCCGGTCGCGGACTTGGCCCCGAAGCTCTCGCCGGATGGCAAGCTGGTGGTCTTCCGCCGTGGATGGGACCTGTACTCCATCGATGTCGCCACCCACAAAGAGACGCCGTTGACCACCCACGGCGTCGAGACCCTCCGCAACGGCGGCCTGGACTGGGTCTATCCCGAAGAGCTCGAGCTGGGCACGGCCTTCTGGTGGTCGCCCGATTCGAAGTCGATCGCCTATCTTCAGTTCGACACCAGCCGCGAGCCGCTCTTCCCGCACGAGGACCTGCTCCGTACGCGGGCGCTCTACGAGCCGGAGCGATACCCGCAGGCGGGCGAAAACAACGCCGACGTCCACCTGGGCGTGGTGCCGGCCACCGGCGGCCCCACCAGGTGGCTCGAAGTCGGCGACACCCGCAATTCCTATCTCATCGCCCGCGCCGGCTGGATGCCGGACTCCAAGAGCGTTTACGCGATTCGCACCAATCGCGTGCAGAATCGCCTCGAGATGCTTTCCATCGACGCCGGGTCCGGCGCGTCTTCCACCATCTTCCGCGAGTCCGACCCCTACTGGATCAATCTCAGCGGCGACGTGGTTTTTCTCAAGGATGGCAAGCGGTTTCTGTGGACCAGCGAGCGCGACGGCTTCCGCCACATCTACCTGTACTCCATCGACGGGAAGAACGTGCGGCAGTTGACCCAGGGTTCCTGGGAAGTCACGGGGGTCGCGGCGGTGAATGAAGCGGAAGCCGGCGGGCGTGTCTTCTATAGCTCCGACGAGACCACCCCGCTGGAGCGACACTTCTACAGCATCGGGCTCGACGGCCAGGGGAAGCGGCAGCTCTCCGCGCCAGGCTTCAACCACACCATCTCGATCGGCCCCGGCGGCGCGTACTATCTGGATACCCGGTCTAACCTGGGCAGCCCGCCCCGCACCACGCTGCACGCCGGCGACGGCACGGAATTGGGCGTCTATCGCGAGGCTGACCGCACGCAACTGGAGCAATTTGAGATTCTTCCGACCGAAATTGTGAAGTTCAACTTGAATGATGGAACGCCGCTCTACGGGCGCCTCATCAAACCAGCCGGCTTCCAGCCGGGCAAAAAGTATCCGGCCGTCGTCACTGTGTACGGCGGGCCGGGCGTGGAGGGCCCCATCCACAATACCTGGGTGGCCATCGGCATCGACCAGGTGCTGGCGCACAAGGGCTACGTGGTCTGGCAATCCGAGAATCGGGGCATCCTGGGGCACGGCCACGCCTTCGAGACGGCCGTCTACCGCAATTTGGGCGTCACCGAGTTGGCCGACCAGGTAGCCGGAATCAAGCACCTGATCTCTCTCGGCTTTGTCGATCCCGAGCGCATCGGCATTCACGGGTGGAGCTATGGCGGGTTCATGACGCTGAACGCCATGCTCAATGCACCGGATGTGTTCCGCTGCGGTTTCTCCGGAGCGCCGGTCACCAGTTGGCTTAACTACGACACCATCTACACCGAGCGCTACATGGGTCTGCCGTCGGAGAACCCGGAGGGCTATCAGAACACGGCTCTGCCGCCGAAAGCCGCGAACCTGAAGGGGAAGCTCATGATTGTGCACAATTTCGAGGATGACAACGTCCTCTTCCAGAACACTCTTCAGGCCATCGACGCGCTGGAACTGGCGGGCAAGCAGTTTGAGTTCATGCTGTATCCGCAGAGGGCCCACGGCGTGACCGGAGCCGCCGCGCGCCAGATGGACCAGATGATGCTCGATTTCTTCGACCGGAATTTGAAATAGGCACGAGCGGGCACCGGCGCGTATCCAGATTTGAGCGGATGCTGCCAAACATTCCGACGGCGACGACCGTCCTGGCTGTCGCAGTGGCCGCATGGTGGACATTCACCGTGGGTCCCATGCGCGATCCGCGAGGCGCCCTTCGGGACTTTTACGAGGGAGAAGACCGGCGTGGGGAGCAGTTGTGCGATCCTCCGATTCCGGCCGGCAAGCGGGTGGTGCCCCTGGTGATCGCCGACCTGCCCAAGAAGGGGCCCACGCCGTTTATACGCCATCCGGTTCCTGGGCAATGGACGCTATTCACGGGCATTGCCGGTACTCCAGCAACTTCTCGGGGACGACGAGGAAGGCGTCGCCCTCGGGGTGGAAGCCCTCCGGGCGATCTACCAGATTTCGCCGCACCGCGCAGGCCAGTTGGCGCTGGCCTATGGCTATGGGCACGACCAGCTCGCGCGTGGCCGTGGACATTGCCGTCAACCGCGACCCGGGATGCTGGATGCGGACCTGTTGGCAAGCTTTCTGGCGGGAGCACAGCGAGCAGAAGCCGGACCGCGTTCCAGTCCGCTTCGATGGCCGCCAGCGGAGCTCGATACCGGGCGGCCTTTTCATGGCGCGAGCGGCAGGCGCTGGCGTTCCCGTGGATCGGATTGGCTTTCCCGACCGAGACATCAGGGTAAAGATCCTCGGATGGTTCAGCCATTACAGAGACGTCACAAACCGGTTGGCGGGTTTTGTCCTCCATGGGGAAGCCGAGAGCGCGATTCCGCCGTTCCCGGCCAAGCTGCAAAACGGAGATTCCAGCCTTTTCGAGGAGAAAGGCCCGATCTTCCGGCAAGACGGCCAGCGTGGTCGACTCGCGCGTCGCCGCGTTTCGGTACTGGAAAGCTCGATAGCCCAAAACGCCGGCACTGGCCGACAGCGGCGCGAGACTATGGTTCAGAGCCATCCAGAGCAGAAGCTCGAGCCGGATGGAATTGTCCCTGCTTGAGCCTTTCGGTTTTATACGTCGGCTGGAATATTGCCGGGCCGATCGATCATTCGACCGACCTGGGTTCCACCCGGTGCGGTGAAGTCGTTTTCATTGTCAACTTGTCTCGTGTCTTTCGTTCCACCGCTCACCGGGGTGCCGAGGCGGGCGATTTTGCCGGGGCCGCCGCGGGTGGCGGGCTCTGATGAACTACCGGCAGCGAGCTTTGTATCAATGTCTCGATGGGGATGGCTGCGTTCGGTGGCTCGACCGGTGCGGGGCCTGTAGCATTGAGCCCTGGAGTCCGCGGATACTGGCCCGTGTTTGGTTTAAGAAATGGCGTGGGATACTTCAAGTCAAACACGGGCTGACCCGCCGGGACCGGGCGAACCAGCTCGGGCGTCACAATGACAATCAGTTCCGTGTTCTGCTTGGTGACGGATTTGGACTGGAAAAGCTTTCCCAGGATCGGAATGTCCCCGATGAAAGGGATCTTCTCGAGAGTACTCGTCGTCCGATTATCGAGAAGTCCCCCGATCGCGAAACTCTGTCCTTCGCGCAATTCGACCTGCGTGTCCAGCTTGCGCGTTGTCAGGGCCGGGACAATGAAGCCGCTTATCGAAAGTCCGTTCGTAAAATCCAGGGCGCTGACTTCGGGCGCCACTTCCAGGTGAATGGTCCCGCGCGGCGTGATGGTCGGAGTGAAGGTCAAACGTACGCCAAACTCGCGGAATTGAATCGTAACCATTGGAGTGCCTCCCGTGCCCGAACTCACACTCGGGAAAGGAAATTCTCCGCCGGCAAGAAAGCTCGCCTGCTTGCCATTCTGCGCGAGCACGTTCGGCTCGGCGAGGATTTGGAGGAGCCCCTTTACTTGCAGCGCTTCAATGGTCGCTCCCAGATTCAGATCCGAGCGGAAGAAGAAGAGATTGAGAGCATCCGCAATGGTTGTCGTGAGCGGAGTGTTGTTTTGGAGAGGCGAGAATGACAGAGGCGAGAATTGTTGCGTGGTTGTGGATCCAATGGTATTGGCCGCGCCCGTGCTGAGGATGTTTAACCCCAGTTGTGTACTGGTACTCCTGTCGACACTCGCAAACTTGACCCTCAATAGAATCTGCGCCTCCGGAGGCGGTACATCCACATACAGCAGGTTCACGGTCTTTCCCAGCGTGGAGGCGATCGAGACCGCGCGGTCCGCGCTGGTCACATCCTTGACCGTCCCCCGCAGAAAAACGGTGTCGTTCTCACAGCTCAAATTGACGCTCTGTCCGGGCAGTTCCCGTTCTATTTGTTGCTGGATGGCTTCCACCCGTCGATCAGCCAGAAAGTCGCTGGCCACCACCGTGATATCGAAGAACCGCGGGGTGCCTCCCTCCTGCCAGATGATCAGGCTGGTCACCCCCGGCGTCTTGGCGTTCAGAAGTAACTGGTGCGGGCTGATCGCCGTACCTTCCGCTATGTCTCCAAAGCCGACGGAAATGCGCTGCAAGGGAAGCGCGTTATCGATGATCATGGACTTTCCGACAGTCAGCAGGAGCTTGGCCGGCGTATCCTGGTCCGACTGCGCCGGGGGCTCGGGTGCTACCGGAGGCAAGCCCTTTGTCTGTTGGCCGGCGGCGGCGTACAGAAAGGACAGGGCCAGCAGACAGACCGCCCGGATTCTCGCAACGTCGTACCACTGTTTGGATCTCACGGCTTCCCTCCAGGCCGGCTGAACGTGGCTTGGGTATGCACGGAGCCGTTCGACACTTCGATAATGTACTGACTGTGTGCGGCAGGTTCGGCCGGGACCGGCGCTGGCGAAGGCATGGCCAGCGATCCGATCACTGAGCGGACCCGTGGAACCGGCTCCGGAGCGCGCGCGCCGCCGAAGAGGTCCGACATGATCATACCCGGCAGCCCGGAGACCTGAGTATCCATGGGATTCCGCAACACCAATTGAATATGCGTTTCGTTGCTGGCGAGGCTGAGAATCTCAGCCTGGGCCGGCGTGACCAGCAGATTGACAACCTGCGCTTGTTCCGGCTTGCCTTCCCGGTCTTTCTGGAAATTCTCACCGGCGGAAAGAACCTGAATGTTCTGCAGAAGAGTGCGTACCTTAGGTCCGTCGAGTGCGTTTCCTCCGGGCGGGAGCCCGGTGATCAGTACATCTACGCGCATTCCGGGGACGACGAATCCCGCAAGGCCAACCACCTCGTTCACCTTCACCGCGCACGCCCTCATTCCCGGCGGAATCGTCGCGGCCAAACCACCACCCGAACCAATGGGGGCAAGCCGATTGTCCGTCACCAGCTCACCTGCGTAGATCGAGGAAGCAACAGCCCGGTTCCGGAGGGCATCTGGTGTGAGGATCGCGCCTGCAGGCGGTGTGCCAAACCAGGCGACGGTTCTTAAGTCGGCGTTTTGAATGAGCGTTCCGGCTGGCAGATCCCGGGCGGCCACGACGAGTCCGACACTCGGCGGCGACTGCGCGGCGGTCACCCGGCTTCCGACTGCCCTATAGACTAGATAACTGGCGCACGCCGAAAGCACGAGCGCGCACAAGACAACGGTCAATACTCTCCTGTTCATTCAGGGAACCCCTCATAGTCCGTCATGGGTCTTTCCTGCCTCTTTCTCAGCCACCCGCTGCCTCCGCGAGTCCCGCGCCTAATGCGCCACCGCTACGATCGGCTGCTTGCGCGCCATCAGATACAGAGAAGGCAGCACAGCCGGCGATCCGGCGTCCCTCATTCTTTCCAAACCAAGCTGCCCGCTGAACAGGTTTTTCCGCCCATAGAGCGCCATGTCCAGCCGGTCGTTCATGCCGAGTTTTTGGAATAGTTTGTATAGATAGACTTTCACCGTGCCTTCGGTAATTCCCATCGAAAACGCGATTTCCTTGTTCTTGAGACCTTGCGCCACCAACGAGACAATTTGCCCCTGACGTTGCGTGAGAGCAACCAACTTCTGCGACAACATGCTCTCGAGGAGGTCCTTTTCAAAGTACAGCCCGCCTTGATGGACATTGCGCACAGCCGCCAAGAAATCTTCGATCGATATATTGCCGGGAAGAATGCTGCGTACACCCAACCGGATTGCCTGAAACGCGAACTCGCCTTCCAGTTCCTGGCCCCACAAGACGATCTGGCAGCGGCTGTCGGCAGACCGTATCTCGCGCAACTCCGACAGTTTGACCCCCGACAACAGGTGAACCAGCAGCACGTCCGGCCGGCTGGACTTCAGGCCGTCGAGCGTGCCGGATAGACTATCCCGACATGCGACCAGATCAAGGTCCGCGTGGGTGCCGAAGACTGCGGCCAACCCTTCGGCAACAAACGATAGCTGCGTATAGAGCGCGATCCGAATTCTGTTATCTGATTTCACGGCCTTCTCCCGTCATTCGCCTCGCCCCGGCTGGCACGCACCGGTCTCATGATCAATATTCGTCGGTTCATTAGGAATACTTTATGCCGACCGCCAATTCGTTACACGGCGGCACTCAGCCGGAGGTGGGGACTGCCATTTTCAGTTCCGCCGGGACCACGCCAGCTTCACTTCGCATCGACTGCGTGGGCCACGTGGCGCAGGCACTCGTGCCCTCTGGGCCCGGCAGAGTGAGACTCTGCGCCACGCTGTTCTAGGGGAAATACCCTATTTCGTACATTAGTGTTATCGCTAATTGTCGGCTTAGATCCTCCCATTACTCATGTTTTCAGATGAAACTTCCGATAATGAAAGAGACTACGGTAAAGGGATTTTTACAGGACAGATCGCTCGGAGTCCTGGAGATGAGGGGACGGGCAATCCTTCTCGTGGGTGGCCCGATCACTAATGATTCGTCTGTTGCTACATTCGGAAGACGTCGATCTGGCGGCCCTCTTGGCGCCGACCCTGGGCAGCGGGTTCTCCACCTTCTTCGAACGGCGCCGGGACCGGGTCCGGGAGCTGATTTCTCAGGGGCAGTGCGATGTCCTCATCCTCGACCTGAATTCCAGTTCGTACCCGATTCAGGAGCAATTCGAATTCTTCGACGAAATCCGCGATTTCGGCGTGCCTGTGGTGGTGATGACAGACGACGACAGCAAGGCAACGGCGATGGATCTGGTGGAGCGCGGCGTCTACAACTACATCCGCAAGCCGCCGGTCCTGCCGGAACTGAAGATTGTCGTCCGCCGGGCCCATGAATTCGCCGTTCTAAAGCAGGAGCGTCAACAGGAACGCCAATCGTTGACTGCTTCCGGCTGCGACCAGTTGATCGGTTCCAGCGCACGGTACCAGGTGGTCTACGGTCTCATTCAGCGCGTGGCCAAGCTGGATGCGCCCGTGCTCATCACCGGGGAGAGCGGGACGGGCAAGGAGTTGATCGCCCACGCGATTCATAACCTGAGCAACCGAAAGGAACGCCCCTTCGTCGCAGTTCCCTGTGGGGCCATTCCGGATACGCTCATCGAAGCGGAGCTGTTTGGCGCCGAAAAGGGAGCGTTCACGGGCGCGGCCACCAGGCGAAAAGGGTACATGGAAGAGGCCGGCAACGGAACCCTCTTCTTCGACGAGATTGGCGAGTTCAGCGCGTACACGCAGGTCAAGCTGTTGCGGGTGTTGCAGGAGAGGGAATTCAGCCGCTTGGGAAGCAGCCAATTGATCCCACTGCAGTCCCGCGTGCTCTTTGCGACTCACAGAAACCTGCTGGAGATGGTGAGAGAGGGCTCGTTTCGCGAAGATCTGTATTACAGGGTCAACGTCATGGGAATCAAGTCCCCGGCGCTTCGGGACCACACGGAAGATATCCCACGCCTGGCTGAGCATTTTTTGAAGGAATACTCGCGCCTCTACCAACGGTCGATGTCCAGCGTGAGACCGAATGCCATGGCGCTGCTACTCGAGTATCAGTGGCCGGGAAACGTCCGCGAACTGGAGAACGTGATCCAGGGGGCCATCATCCTGAGCGACGACGACACCATCCAACCCAAGGATCTGCCCCAAGCCATGCAGCACCCGGACCTGCTGGGCCTGGGGGACTCTCTGCCCGGGGCTTCCTTCGAAGAACAAATGCGGGATTACAAGATCAGGCTGGCGCACGCGGCCCTGGCGGAGTGCCACGGAAACAAGACGCTGGCCGCCCGCAGCCTCCAGATTTCCAGGACTTATCTGCATCGCCTCATCAAGGGTCCGGAAGAAGACGACGATCCGTTGTCGACTTCGACGGGCACCTGACTCGCGGCGTTCCTTGTGCGCCGC
>Ga0326728_10021718_pt1 | contig 12023 bp, 10 predicted proteins | sample MB3enrmetagenome_FD_207602 | JGI IMG/M metagenome (GOLD analysis project Ga0326728, IMG submission 207602) | Lab enriched peat soil microbial communities from McLean, Ithaca, NY, United States - MB31MN | ecosystem: Environmental > Terrestrial > Soil > Wetlands > Peat | place: USA: New York... | reverse complement strand
GCCAATTCCGTTATTCCTATCCGCTCCTGGAATAACGAGATTGTTGGGGGTACTTACCGTCTGGAAATGGCTCAACAGTTTAATGACACGATTTATCCTCGAAGACAAATCGTAGAAACTAAATTTTCCGTCCTGAAAAGAAAGTTCGGGGGGGATCTTAAAGCAAGAAAATTCAGAATTCAGATCAAAGAAATCGCTATCAAAATGATTGTCTGTAACATTTACTGGTCCTTACTTTTTCTCATCCTTGAGGTTTTCTACAGAGCAAAAATTTCATTATTATTTTCAAATAATGTGATCGTGTATTTGAACGTATCATCAGCGATTTCTTGGATGTATTTTTGGATTACATCAAGATGCACACCATCATGACATTGTGGATTTTTCATCACCGATATCACTTGATCTACACGAAAAAATTTTGCATTATATTCCTTTCTACTTCGTATACCTCCGATATTATAATATTCGGTATTAATTTTAGCTAAATCCGAACGAGATTTAATGAAACCTTTTGATACGACTGCACCTGCTCCAATATACTGAATTAAATGCGGAGCACGAGGTTTTAAAAATTGTTTGAGTGTGTTGATTTCTTCAGATGAGCAATTTTTGCGATTTGTAATCTCTGCCATTGCTCACCGATGTAAAGAAAATTGTACTTTTTGTAATATTAACATTTCTATTTATACGTCTTAAGTTACAATGTTCTGAAAACGTCATTGCGAAGTCTCGGTCTACCCATATCCCGCCGAACTTTACGCTCGCTTTTCCGGTGCGGTTTGGATGTGTACTGGGGGACAGGAAATATCGGGCATTCCCGCACCTGCCACCACCCTTCACGATCCGGGTCCGGGCAGGGTTCGATGACTAGGGACAGACTGGCGTTCTTTTCAATCGCGAGCATAACCCGAGCGGCCTCGGCAATGACCATCTCTTTACTCATGCACTTGAAAATGAACTTTAATAATGTCGAAAATCGGTCAAATATATTTTCCCAATCTTTATGGCCTATTGCCCCAGAGTTCTACTAATTGGGGTGTGCAGGCTTTTTGGATTGGCACACCGTATCCGCGAGGAATTATGCGTCACCCCGGTTTGTCGGGAGGAGTAAACGAGTGCCAGTGCCGGGATCGATGGGACGCTTGCGGGATGTGACTTGAGCAGACGTCAACCATCTGGGATCATCAGGAATAGTCTGGAGGGCATTACACCACAATGGAGTGACTACTGTTCATCTTTGTGATAGTGTGCGAGGAAGACAATCGTGTTCTTGCGCTTATCATACCAGTACGATAACCGGAACGGGGGAATGTAAACTTCGCGGGTCTGTTTCCGGCAATACCGCATTGGTTTTCCTATTGACGGGTTCTCAATAATTTTGATGATCTGTTGCTTCGCATGCTCCTTGATCCGGGCATCACTGATCTTTCGGATTGTCTTTTCAAAGTGCGGGTGGTAAGCAACAGTTACCATGAATCCATCTCTTTGATGAAGTCACCCGCTTTTTTCTTCGTGAACTTACCTTTCGAATATTCCACGAATGCAGTTTCGGTTTTTTCTGCAAACAGAATATCTTCGCGCAACGCTGGCTCAATCTCGGTGAGTGGTTTGAGGATGATCCGTTCTCCTTCCTTGATGATCAGGATCTTTTCTCCTTCAGGAAGATCGGTTCGCATCGAAGCGGGGATGACAACCTGACCTTTAGAACTCATTCTTGTTATTGCAACATCCATGGCAGATCAGTAAGATATGTCTTACTTAATACCATATGAGAGTTCTGTTAACTTAGTGAGGGATAAATAACATTCTTCTTCATACAAAATTTACGATCTCTTAGCAAGTTAACAGAGCCGTATCATGGCATTACCACGTTACTGGATTATTGTTGCATCCCAAGAACATGTAATGTTAGGTGTCGCCGGAGGATATGCGCAGGCCGGACACGGAAAGCGGTCGGGTCTTTCCAGAATGCATGCTGGGGACATGATAATTTACTATTCTCCAAAGAAGGAATACGGTAAAGACGAGCCACTCCATGCTTTTACAGCACTTGGTGAAGTATCGGATGAGAAGATCGTACAGGTCGAGATGTCGCCCAATTTCAAACCATTCCGGAGAAATGTGAAGTACCAGAGGACCGGTGCGATAAAGATCGAACCGCTTGTGAACGATCTGAATTTCATCCGGAACAAGAAGTCATGGGGCTATGCTTTCCGCTTTGGCTTAGTCGAGATAGAGAAAACAGATTTCGAACGGATAGAAAAGGCGTTTGAAAACGAGGAGTGACAATCTGGTCAATCTCCTTTCCGGGGGATGACCGTTCCCGGAGCTCGGCAGGGGTTCTGTCAAGTCTGCGGGTGGTTGCATTAAGGCTTCGTCGAGGAAAATATGTCGCCTCCCGCAGACTTGACAGAGCCATGTTTGATAATGTTTAAATAACAAAATGTAAAATATGCTATACATTGTCTTTCTGGTGCGGTAAAACCGGCAGAGGTTAAAAAAGAAAAATCTATCAATGTTTATCGATGTTGAACCTGGAATTTCAATGCCAAAATTCATTCTCATTGTTTCTGTGTCAGCGAAAGGATCAACGCTGGAGATAGCTCAGGTAATAGGAGACGAGCTGCAGAAATCAGAATATTCAGTTAAAGTAATTGATGTGAAAGATATCGACTCACTTGAAGGGTGCACTGCGATTGTTTTGGGAATCCCGCTCTACACCGTATTTTCGGGAAAGGATGCGTTCAGCATGTTCAAACAACAGTTCGGTGAAGAGCTTGCTAAGATACCTGTTGCTGTTTTTAGTGCCGGGCTTTTCTATGAGGGTTTAAAACACGAAAAGGAGGACTATGTCATGACTACCCTGAAAAAAATTCTCTTTCCCATCAATCCTGTGACAACCACATTGTTTGTCGGTACGCTGGAAGGAGAAAATCTGCATCTAAAGGACCGGGACGAAAACCGTAACATAAATTCAATTGCAAACTTCCAGAACTTGGATAAAATCCGGGAATGGGCACACGCATTACCTTCGCTGCTGGATCTGCAGCAACGTGACTTTCCTGCTCGCATTGCCAGTAAACATAAGGTGGGTATATGACACCTCCTCCGGATGCAAAGGCAGGAGACCCAACAAAAAAACAGTATTTCCTACGTCACCCTGTTATAACTGCCATCGTAGCGATTATTCTTCTTACAGCATTTTTGATAATTTTTATTACATCAGGATTAGTCGGGCAAGGTGGTTCAAATACTGGTAGTGCCTCAAACGTCTTTTCTTCAGGAAATGGTTATACCGGGATCCCTGCATCATCAGAAATGCCGGTTGCAGAAATTACTACAAAAATGGTAACCTGTCAAATCACGGGTTTGTTAAGTATTACCGGAACCGTCAAGAGTAATGTCAATCATCAGATTTACGTAGAAATCGTGGGCATCGGGTACGATGATTATGGTAATGAGCGGAATTCCGGCTATGATACCGTTGCTATCGATCCGCAAGGCACAATCACCTATGATATTCGTATCATTGACGGATGCATGCTCGGAGAAACCGGAACATATGAAGTAAGGATTGCCAATATCAACTACAGGCATTCCGATTAGAGATTCTCAATGGACGGCAGATAACAGGGAATTTTTCCGAAGAATAAATCAGGAGCCCTTGTGGATCTAGCAGCGCCGTCGCCACTTCCCTTCCGGAACCAGGATCTCAAACCGGGCGCCTTTTCCCTGTTCCCCGGTTTCTGAGATCTTGATGCCGGTAATGTCGAGGATCTCCCGGGCAAGGAAGAGTCCAAGGCCGGTGTTCTTCCCGAATCCTTGGTCGAAGATCTTGTCCTTCTCCGCAGCGGGCACTCCGTCACCATCGTCTTCGCACACGATGATATGATCACCGTTGCATTCTTTTTCGAAAAACCGGATAGTAGTAATTTTTCCACCGTGGCGGACTGCATTTTCAATCAGATTGTAACAGACTTTGACAATCATCGAATCGGCGAACACTTCCATGCCGGAGGGAATGTCATTTTTCACTTTTATCTGGCCGAGATTGGCTTGATTTACTGCTGTGTCAATGAGTGTATGGCAATCTTGCCAGACAGGCAAATCGAAACCGATATTTTCGTATTCCTTGGTGAATTGGACCATTGAGGAAATGTTCTGTGCAGCGGTCGCGGCTTTCTTGAGATATTCGTTGAGTGAGGGATCGGGCAGCTTCTTTTCCAGAAGGGTGAGATAGCCTCGCAGCATCGTCAGCTGGTTTTTGATGTCATGGCGGGTTATGCTCGAAAGGGTATTGAGCTTCTTGTTTGCCTGATGGATTGCTGCGTCTGCCAGTTTGAGTTCGGTGATGTCCCGGCCTTCCGGTAGTAGTGCGATTATATTACCCTTGGTGTCCACCACCGGTTTTAAGAAGAAATCGATATAATGCACATTTCCTGCGGCATCTTTATGGATTGCCTCAAAGTGAACGTCCTCCCCATGGCCGGCCCGGCTTACTGCATCCTTCATTGCGGCTTGGGTTTTAGGATCCTGTGACCACCAGGGTGTTTCCCAAAAAAGTTTTCCAACGACTTGCTCTGTATCTAAACCGATCAGAGACATGGCCGTGGCATTTGCCCGGGTGAGTCTTCCTTCCAGATCAAGTACACCAGTCAGCTGGGAGGCTTGGGTAAAGAGCCCACGGAAAAGAGCCTCGCTTTCAATTAAGGCTTCCTCAGTCCGCTTGCGCTCGGTAATGTCATGAATAACGCCGAATACAACATTCTGTCGTGGATCGTACTCTGCGATGGAATGGATGTCCAGAACGGCTCCGTCGGACTGCCTTTGGATCTTAAATTCTATATTGTAAGGAGATTTGCCCGAGATAAGGTCCCGTAAGGCGGTGTCGAGAAGAGAGCGGTATTCGGGAAGAGGGATTTTTTGAACCTCATCAATGGCCCATTGCTTTTTTCCAAGACCATAAAGGATACGAGCTCCCTTAGAAGCGGTAACCGCATTTTCACTCAGTCGGAACTCCCAGCTTCCTGACCTGCCAACCTCTTCCGCCCGGTTTAACTGAGCCTCACTTTTACGGAGTTCCTGTTCCTGCCGTGTCAGTTCATCAAAATTGGCACGGAGCTCTTCTTCTGTCGTTGCAATCTGCTCGAAGGATACATTGAGTTCCTCGTTCTTCTGAATAAGGTCCTTTTCAACACGCCTTCGATCTGTGATATCCAGCAGGGAGGCAACGCTCTTGGTTGTGCCCGGGATTGCGTCAACGGTTAAGAGGATGTCACGGATCTCGCCGGACCGTGATATAAACCTGAATTCATAATGAGTAAGTGCCCTTTTCCGATCTGTTCTTCTAAGCCGGTGCTGGGCGAGCATCCGGTCAAGATCTTCCTTAACAACAAACACCGTCCATTTCATTTTATTTTCAATATCAGATCTCGGGTACCCGCTTAATCGTTCGAATTCAGAATTCGCAAGATCTATTGTTGCATCGTTTTCAATGAGAACCGTCGCTGACCCTGTCGTTTCAAAAACAGTACGGTAGCGCTCCTCACTCTCCCTCAGCGCCTCCTCCACCCGTTTACGGTCACTAATATCGCGAATGATTCCCTCAACCCCAGCAATGTGCCCGGTTTTGTCATTAAAGAAATGGCTGCTTATTGAAACAGGAAGCTTAGTACCATCCTGCTTCAGGATGGTGACTTCGTAATCGTTCACATAACCTTTTTCTTTCATGCTGGCAAGCAGTTCATTGCGTTTTTCCGGGTCTACCCAGAATGAGGTAATAGGACGACCGATTATGTCGTCAAGTGTGTCATAACCAAGCAAAAGAAGGGCAGATGGAGTCACGAAGGTTATTGTACCGTTGAGATCTGTCTGGTACACGATATCAATGACATTTTCCACAAGAGTGCGGGACTTTTCTTCACTCTCCCTCAACGCTTCCTCCGTTCGCTTAAACCCGGTGATATCATGAACGGATCCGACAAGATGTGTACAGATACCTTCTTTATCACAAATGGGCGCAATACTGATATCACCAATCAGCTGCCCTGTAGGGTACTGGGAAGTTTCTTCCCAACGAACGATAGCCTTTTCTTCGATGGCTCGGCGGTATTTTTCGAGAACCATTGAGAGAGAGGGCTCGGGAATGATCTCATTCACCGTCTTACCGATAATGTTTTCATATGATAATCCGGTGGTTTTACAAAAGGCCTGGTTGACGGAAGTAAAGCGGTACTGCCCATCGGGTTCAATGGCAAGTTGAAAAACAATGTCACTGACGGTATTATAGATGGAATTCAGGCGCTGTTCGTTTTCAAACCGTGCTTGTTCTTCCTGTTTATTTTTGGTAACATCCTGAACATGCCATATCCGACCTCGTTTTTGCCCATTTGCATCAATAATGGGAATAAAATCTATCAGAACAGTTCGCCCGTTTCGCAGGGCACTTTCATATCCGAGGACAGGTTTATCATGAGAGGCTATTTTCCGGATGCGGGCGCGTGCCTCTTCGGGCGCAACATAGGAATGCAGGATTTTTCCGATCATGTCCTGAGCCGTCAATCCGGACAAACGTTCAGGAGTATCGGGCAGGCTGTATATATCGCATAATGCCTGATTAACCTGCTCGATTTTACCGTCTTCTGACACCAATATCACTCCCGCAGTCAGTCCGGTTAACAGCGTGCTCAACTGCTGAAGTGAAGTACGCACGGCCTCTTCGGCCGCTTTTTCTTCTGTTGTATCCCGGCCTACCGATTGGTATTCAGTAATTGTCCCGGAAGAATCGAAGATTGCACGGTCGCTCCATCGCTGCCATCGTATGCTGCCATCTGGCATGATGATACGGTGTTCGATGGTAGCGACCACATGGTCCGGGGTTAGTGAAGCAAAGAACCGGTTCACCCGATCCCGATCTTCACGAGGAATATCTGGCCGGAACCTGTGGCCAAGAACCTCGTCACGGTTCAGGCCGAAATACCGGCAGTAGGCATCATTGACAAAGACCGTAGTGCCATCTGGCCGGAACCTGCAGATGAACTCGGTCTGATCCTCAACAACATTCCTGTATTGTTTCTCACTATCAGCAAGCAGTTTCTGGTTTTTTGCCAGTTCATCATAATTCTGCCGAAGTTCTTCTTCGTTTGCCGTCAGCTGTTCGTAGGCTGCATGCAGTTCCTGGTTGCGGTTTGCAACCTCCATCTCCGTTGTTTTTAGTTCCGTGATATCGGAATACATTGCAAAGGCACCAAGAAACGTGCTGTTTTGATCAAATATCGGGGTAACCGATGTCCACATCCACCGGATCTTCCCATTCTTTGTTATAAGACGGCGCTCGTACCGGCCACTCTTTCCCTGGAGGCATTCTTCCCTCCTGAAATTAAAATCGGGTATATCTTCTGCCATCATGAATGAAGTCAAGTCCCGGCCAATCATCTCAACAGGGGTGTACCCGAGCATTTCCGCCATTCGCCGGTTGACATAGGTCGTTTTGGGAACAGGTTTCTCGTCTGTCTGCCAGATGCCTTCTTCGGCGGTTTCAACAATGCGACGGTATTTTTCCTCGCTTTCGCGGATTACATCATCAGCACGTTTCCGGTCGGTGATATCAACAGCAAATCCCCCAAGAAGAGGTGGTTTATGTTCCCGTTCGATCCTGAATTTGTAGGTCTCAAAAATTCTTGTTTCGCCCGTTTTTATCTGGAGTGTCTCTATGGATTTCCGGTATCCGTTCCTGATGGTCTGTTGATCCTCTTTGATCATTTTTTCAGCCGCTTCTTTGGGGAACTGAGCATACACCGATTTTCCAATCCAGTCTTGGGCACCAAAAGTGTCAACCATTGACTGGTTAACAAAAAGATTTGTCGATTGATCGTCTTTGATAAAGGCAGTTACCGGGAGGTAATTCATGAAAGCCTGGAATCGTCCTTCGCTTTCTCGCACCTGATCTTCAGCTGATTTTCGTTCATTTTCCTCGTCGATGATACGAAGGGCAAATGATATGTCGATGGCAAGCTCCTCCAGGAGATTGATAATCTGCTCATCAAAAAATCCGGTTACCGGGGCATACAAGTTTAGAACTCCGGCGTTTTTTGTTCCAAGAGCAAATGGGAAAGAAGCATTAGACCGGTAACCGTGTTTCAGGGCGTTTTCCCGCCACGGTTCCATACAGGGATCGCTTGAAATATCGTTCGAGAAATAGTATTTTCCTTCCCGGTATGCTCTACCGGTCGGCCCGCGACCACGGGAAACATCTCTGGTTGAGATGTGGATGTTATTCAGGTAACCCTCGATATTTCCGGCAGATGCCACTGGTCGAATGGTTTCCTGCTCCGGTTGAACAAGACCGATCCAGGCCATAGAAAATCCACCGGTTTCCACGAAAATCCGGCATATCTCGGAAAAAAATTCACTTTTTGTCCGGATATGGACGATTGCCTTATTGGTTGCATAAAGAACCGCGTATAACCTGGTGAGAGATTGTATTTTTTCTGCGGCCCGGTGATGTTCAATCGCGATCCGGATCTTATGAGTGAGCTCGACAAACTGGCTTTTTGGTTCGCCTCCTTTCTGAAGATAAAAATCGGCCCCTTCATTGAAAGCCTGAATAGCAATCTCCTCCCGGCCGCGACCTGTGAATATGATAAACGGGATTTCATTTCCGGAATTTCTTATTTTCTTTAAAAATGCGATACCATCCATTTCCGGCATCTGGTAGTCTGAGATGATAGCATCGTAGGACATTGTCTCCATCAAAGTAAGTGCTGCTGGTGCAGAGGTTATAGTGTCGATAGAAACCTGCCCGCTGCTCTCTAAAAAGAGTTTGCCGATTTCAAGCAGGGGAGCTTCATCATCGACATAGAGGACTTTATACAAAATATGGCTTCCTTGATCAATACTATGCCTTTCTTCATTACATTAAAGATTTGCAAATCTCTCCACATTTTTTTAAACGGTCTACTGAAATCTCGGCCGGCTTATTTCACGCCAAACCTTCCGCTCGCTTTTCCGGTGGAATTTGTGCTTGTACTGGGGGACGGGAAATATCGGGCATTCCCACACTTGCCACCATCCCAGCAGGTCGGGGCATTCTTTTCAATACGGAGAATACCGTTTCGACTTTATTTCTTTGAATATATGGGGATTGTTGAAATGATCCTAGTACCATTAATCTCGTTCCGATTCTCTAAAGTGTCGATAAATGGTTAAATATTCAAATAACAATTACACCCCATTGTCGCAAAAATAAACTAATCGAGATGTGCAAGTTTTCTCTCACCGGTGTAACAATTCCGCACTGAAAAATGCATCACCCCGGGTTTCTGCGATGGTTGCCATGAACCAAAACAGTGCCGCCCGTATCACGATCCCGTAAGAAAAAAGTTTGAAGGGGTGTAGGGATTTAATAGGGTGGGGATTCATTCACGCCAAGGAAATTGAGCGTGGTCTCGCTATACTCAACGGGTGCATATCGCGATCCGATATGGGGGAGATCCTTGAACTCTACGAGCCATGAACCGTTGATCTGACCTGCAATCTGGTGAGTTACGTTCGGGGGAGTGAGGATATCATCGGTTCCAACGGCGAGCATCACGCTCTTGTTGATCCCAGAGAGCTGGTCCCAGGTACCGTTCCATGCGAGGTTTGCCTCGGCCTCATTTTTCACTCCCGCAGATGATGAGGGGTTGAGGGCCGTTGCTTCGATCAGTGCGTAGAGCACTTTGGTGTCGGGTATCCGTATACTGTAGGTAACGGACTCGAGTACCAGCTTCCGGACCCGGTCCGGATGATCGATCACCAGCTGCTGGCCAATCGAGGATCCCATCGAAGCCCCGTACACGTTCATGCTCGAATAGCCAAGCGCCGGCATCAGGGCGGCCGCATCGTCCGAGTACTGGGATATTGCCGGCGTCTGGTTCGTATCGCTGCTGTACCCCATCCCCCGGTTATCGTAGATGAACACATGGTACTGCGAGGCGAGGATCCCAAGGAATGTCCCGTTCCACATGTTGTCCATGGTGCCATTGAACCCGCAGATCAACAGGAGGGGTTCACCGGATCCAAACTGCCGGTACCCGATCCTGACCCCGTTGACATCGGCGTATTGGACCGGAATGGATGTAACGGCTATTGAAGGGGCCGGGGTAACTGAAGGGGTCGCTGGTATGCTGCCAGCCGTGCTGCCCGTGCACCCGCTGACGAGTATAACTAAGAGAAGAACGACGATTGCGAGGATACAAGAGATCAATTTTTTCATAAAAACACCCCCGATCGATGGAACGATTGGGATGGTGCATAATCGGAATAGGGAAATATTAACGTTGTTATTTTGAGGTTTTCGTGTGCGTTCCCGGACTGGAAGGGACAATCTGCCGTGACATTGGGAGAGGTTACCGGTAAATGTCCTACAGGTAAAGGAAGAACCGGCTGATCCCCCTCCCGTTTTCCCCGGTTTTGGGAAGTACAGACCATAGCCATCGGATACCTTTAATCCCAGTCAGTGACATCCAGATGTAATGAATACCAGAACGCAGCTCCTCCTAGCCGGTGCGGTTATGGTCGCGGTACTCACCATTTTTGCCGCAGGCTGTACCGGTACAGCACCTTCTCCCGGGCAGGGCAGTACCATGCCAACCGTGAACATGTCCCCGGCAAACCAGAGTATCCACACGATCTTTGTCGAACCCAATGACGGCCGTACTCTGATTCTCAGAACGATCGCCGGCGCACAAAAAACCATCACTCTTACCATCTACCAGCTCGACGACCCGGAGATCGTCACCGCGTTGGCCGCAGCGCAGGAGCGGGGTGTCTCGGTACGAATCATCTACAACAATGCCTCGTTTGCGGCTGAAAATGTATCCAACCCGAACGAGTATGCGATCGCAAACCTCACCCCGCTCGGGGTGCAGATGATGCCTGGTTCTCCTGCATTTGTCCTCACCCACCAGAAGACGCTCACTGCCGACGGGTCGGTGGCGATCATCATGACGCTTAACCTGGACCCGACATTTTTTGGGACCACAAGGGATTTTGGGATCATAACAAATGATCCGGCAGAAATACAGGAGATCGAGAAGGTGTTCGAAGCTGACTGGAATTACCAGAACGTGACGCCAACTCAGCCATCGCTCGTCTGGAGCCCGGTCAATGCGCGGGAAAAGATCCTCGGCCTGATTAACGGGTCTACAAAGACTCTTGACGTCTATAATGACGCAATAACCGACCCGCAGGTGATCGGGGCACTTTGCGATGCAGCAAAACGGGGAGTTGCTGTGCGGGTGCTTGCGGCTGATAATGTAGGCAGCAACGGGACGAACGTGAATGCACCGGCGCTAGCCACTCTCACTGACAGCGGTGCTCGGGCAAAATCGATTGCGTCGCCGTACATCCATGCCAAGGTAGCGGTCGCCGATTACGGGACACCCCATCAGATCGCGTACGTGGGTTCGGCATATTTTGCTGCGGAATCCCTGGACCAGAGCCGCAACCTTGGGATCCTTGTGACGGAGCAACCGATCCTCGACAGGATTGAACTGGAATTCAACCAGGACTGGCAGGTTCCCGCAGTCCCTGAACCTTAAGCGGATGAGGGGATTCAGGGCCGGCATCCTCCCCTTTTCTCTTCATTCACCGGCACCCGAGGCAGTGCGCCGGCCCGGCCTCTGTACGATTGCAAGTGCCCGAGCTGTGTCCGGTCAATCGCAGCCCGGTGTCACTGTTGAGCCTTTGCAAATATTGGCAGAGCGGGTGCAGAGGGAAACTATCCTGCATTGACGGATGGAGTGATGTTGATATCGAGATACTGTCCCGTTTCCCGTGTATAGTTCGGCCAAGTGATATCCATCCCTCCGTTCGGGTTACCTGTCTTGGCAAACCGGGTCCAGAGATCTACGACATTGTCGGCCACTGCCGGATCCGTGCTGATTCCGGGGATCCTGAAGAGCAGGATGAGCTCGCTGCCGTGGAATGCCCCCTCGGGCTGTCCGGGAATGATGTAGGAGTACCGGTACATGTACGTG
>Ga0326728_10021715_pt1 | contig 12023 bp, 6 predicted proteins | sample MB3enrmetagenome_FD_207602 | JGI IMG/M metagenome (GOLD analysis project Ga0326728, IMG submission 207602) | Lab enriched peat soil microbial communities from McLean, Ithaca, NY, United States - MB31MN | ecosystem: Environmental > Terrestrial > Soil > Wetlands > Peat | place: USA: New York... | reverse complement strand
TTATTCATCGACCTGGGGTGCAACTTCCTGCGAAGCTGGGGAGGAAACGTTTACGAAGATGAGGCATTTTTCGACATCTGCGACCGGAACGGGATTATGGTGTGGCAGGACTTTTCCATGGCCTGCGCGATTTATCCTCAGACACCGGAGTTTCTCGAGGTGATGAGGCAAGAAGCCGTATCGGTGGTAAGAAAGCTGCGGAACCACCCCTCGCTGGCCCTCTGGTCCGGCGACAACGAAGTCGATATGTTTTACCAATTCTCGGGGCTGGATCCCGCGCACAACAAAATCACGCGGGAGATCCTGCCGCAGGTGGTTTTCCAGGACGATCCTTACCGGCCTTATCTTCCCAGCTCTCCCTACATGTCGCCGGAAGTTGTAGCCACGGGAAACCTCAAACTCATGCCCGAAGACCATTTGTGGGGCCCGCGCGATTACTTCAAGAGTCCTTTCTACACTGAGCATACGGCGCATTTTGTTAGCGAAATCGGTTATCACGGCTGCCCGAGCCTTTCCTCCATCAAACGCTTCATTGACCCCGAGCACGTCTGGCCGGCTCGGGACGACCCGCAGTGGGTTCTCCACTCCACGGATTGGACGGGCAATCCCCACCGCATCCAACTGATGTTCAATCAGGTGCAGGAGCTTTTCGGCGCCGCGCCGGACAATATCGAAGACTTCATCCTGTCCTCGCAAATCTCGCAGGCCGAGGCGAAGAAGTTCTTCGTGGAGATGACCCGCCTCAAGAAGTGGCGTAGTACCGGCGTGGTTTGGTGGAATGTCATGGACGGCTGGCCGCAGTTCTCCGATGCTATCGTCGACTACTACTTCAACAAGAAGCTCGCCTATTACTATCTCCGGCGCGTGCAGGAGCCGATCTGCGTCATGGTGGATGAACCCCAAAACTGGCACTGCTGCGTTGTGGTGGGAGATGATTCGCGCGCCGATGCTTCCGGCCATTACCGCGTCTGGGACGCCGATTCCGGCGAGACTTTGCTGGAAGGGGATTATGCAGTGAAGGCCAATGAAAACCTGGAAATCGGCCAAATCCCGGTCTTTCATTCCGGCAAGCGGCTTTTCCTGATGGAATGGACGGCGAACGGCAAGAAGCATGCGAACCATTATCTGCAAGGCATGCCGCCCTACTCGCTCTCGCAGTACAAAGTGTGGCTCCCGAAGATCGCGGCGTTAGAAGAGGGATTTGACGCGGTAAGCATTGGGAGGTAAACCTCCGGTGTGCGATGATCGGGAAGGCGCAGACCGGGCTAAAGCGTGCCGGTCGGAGTCCGGCGTATGCGTTTGATGCGGCACTTCATTTCATTAAGGAGAGATTATGCGACACAAGATGCTGGGAATTCTATTTATAGCCATGACCTTCTGCCCTGGTAGCGGATTTGCAGGAGGACAGCGAGAGGCGGCCCGCACCGATACTGAGATCGATCAGGGCTGGGAATTTCGCCAACTGGCGCCGCCGGCAAACAACACCGACGGGCGATGGCGGCCGGCGCAGGTGCCGGGCGACGTGCATCTCGATCTGCTGCGAAACAAACTCATTCCCGATCCTTTCTATCGCGACAACGAGGCGAAGTTGCAGTGGATCGAAGGCGCGAGCTGGGAGTACCGCACGACGATTAATATCTCGCCGGAGACCCTCAAAAGGCAGAACCTGGAACTGGTCTTCGAGGGGTTGGATGCGTACGCCGAAGTTTTTTTGAATGATGTGCAGGTACTGACGGCGAACAACATGTTTCGCATCTGGCGCGTGAACGCGAAACCGTTGCTGCGCGCCGGGGCGAACCCGTTGCGCGTGGTGTTTCCTTCGCCGGACAAGGCTGCGGCACAGGCGGGGTCAGCCGATCCGTGGCGCTTGAAGACGCATGTGGAAGAGAAGACCTACGTTCGCAAGGCCGCGTATGAGTACGGGTGGGATTGGGGTCCGACCTTTGTGACCAGCGGCGTGTGGCGGCCGGTACATCTGGAGGCGTGGGATGAGGCGCGTATTTCGAACTTGCATATTCGCCAGCTAGATGTAACCGCCGCTCTGGCGCATTTGAACGGCGAGGTGGAAGTGACGGCTGCCGGGGATGCAACCGCGGAGGTGAGCATCCGCTACTCGCATGCGGGCAAGCCGGCGGAGGCAACACGGAGCGTGGCGCTCCACGCGGGTGTGAATCACATCGATCTGCCGCTTGAGATCAACAAGCCGGATCTTTGGTATCCCGCAGGGTACGGCGCGCAGCCGCTGTATACGTTCACGGCACAGGTGAGGATCCCGGGCCGCGTGGAGGATGCTCGCAGCGTGACCACGGGTCTACGCTCCGTGGTATTGCGGCGCGACGTGGATAAGTGGGGGCGGTCGTTCGAGTTTGTGGTCAACGGCATTCCGGTCTTCGGCAAAGGCGCAGACGTGATTCCGTTCGATAGCTTCCCCAACAGGGTGAGGGAGGAGGATTATCGCCGGATTCTACAGTCGGCGAAGGACGCCAACATGAACATGATCCGCCTGTGGGGCGGTGGCTATTACGAGAGCGAGGAGTTCTACAAACTCTGTGACGAACTCGGCATCATGGTGTGGCAGGACTTCATGTTCGGTAATGACTGGCAGCCCGGATTGTATAGCTGGAAGCTGAACGTCGCCGCGGAGATTGAAGACCAGGTGAAGAGGCTGCGCGATCACCCGAGCATTATCATCTGGTGCGGCAACAACGAGACGGAGGGGGCGATCTTCTGGAACGGTCGCCAGCAGTTGCCGGCGGACGTTCGCTATCAAATGTGGCAAGACTATGTATCCACCTTCAGCGGCGTGATACCTGCTGTCGTGGAAAGGCTGGACCCGCAGCGTCCATACTGGCCAAGTTCGCCCAGCGCCGACTACGAAGAAACCTCCCCGACCTTCCAGACGGGCGACGCGCACATCTGGGATGTATGGCATGGGCGCGTGCCGTTCTCGACTTACGAACAGCATCATGCACGCTTTGTGACCGAATACGGATTCCAGTCCTTCCCGGAGATGAAGACGATTGAGGCCTTCACGTCGCCCGAGGATCGCACGGGCATCTTCACGCCGGTAATGCTCGCCCACCAGAAGAACAATGAAGGCAATTCCATCATCCACGACTATCTGCTCAAGGATTATCCTGAGCCCAAGGATTTTGCCTCTTTCCTTTACGTGAGCCAGGTGCTGCAAGCAGAGGGGATCAAGATTGGGGCCGAGCATTTCCGGCGAAGCCGGCCGGAAACGATGGGTTCCATCTTCTGGCAACTGAATGACTGCTGGCCGGTGGCGTCGTGGTCGAGCATTGACTATAACGGACGATGGAAGGCCTTGCAGTACTATGCGCGACGCTTTTATGCGCCCTTGCTCGTGTCGCCGCACGTTGAAGACGGCATGTTAAAGACGTACATCGTTTCGGACAAGGTGCAGCCGGTCTCGGGCGATCTGCACCTGCGCATCGTTGACTTTGACGGCAAGGTCGTGAAGGAGACGACTCAGCCGGTGAGCGTGCCGGGACTCTCGAGCCAGGTATATTGGCAATGGCCGTTGTCAGACCTGGGTGGGGCCGATGACACCGATGCTGCGCGCGAAGTCGCCGTGGCTGATCTCGTGGTGGATGGAGAGAGCGTATCTCGCAATCTGATCTACCTCGTACCGACAAAGCTCGTGCATTTGCCCGAGGCGCACATCAGCGCGGAACTGACCCAGGCGACGGATGGGTACCATCTGAAAGTCTCGTCGCCGGTGCTGGCCCGAAGCGTCTATGTGACCTTTGGCGCCACAAGCCCTGAACTGTCTGACAACTACTTCGATCTTCTGCCAGGTGAGGCGGTCGAGGTGGTCGTGAAGAGCCGCGAGACGTTGGACTCACTGAAGGCGAATCTTCAGGTGGTGTCACTGGCCAATGCCTTCAAGGCGGCGAACACGAGCCGGTAGGCGCAGTCTGGGCAGTCGAACTTTCGTGGCGGACGAAGCGAGTTAGGATAAATGGCTCGCGGCACCGGTCCTGAACTGGCACGCTCCTTCCGCCACCAGCTAAACCGGATCGCGACAAAAATCTGGCCGGCTGACTTGTCCCGACGTTTCGGGTCTGGAAGCCGGCCTCTCTAAAGGCTGCGTGCCTGCCGCTTTTCCCGGTTTGCCGGGACTCGCAAAATGCGCTCACTGCCTCTTGCCTACTCCCCTAAGGTGGCTTCTACGAAGAGCAGATCGGCCGCGCCGCGCTACCTGCTGCCCGGTGGCGCACTGGCGTCCGAAGGGCAATATCGCGCTTGCGAGCGGACCTGTGGGGTGTATACTGCCGTGGCTCAGGATGCCAAATTGGAAATCCTGGGTACTGGGTCAATTTGATGTAGAGGCGGCTTTACGCTGCTATTGGGCGAGGTAAACTCGCCGATACAACATCAAATTGACCACCACCAAATCCTGGGCCGAACGATCTGGCTCACGCGCAACTCCGTTCTTCTGGAGGGTTCTGATGATCAAAATTACCCGCCGTAAATTTCTCGGTGCTGCTGTATCTGCCAGCTTATGCTCTCAAATGGCCTTCGCCAAAGAAGAGAAACTCCGCATTGGGGTGACGGACTGGAACCTGAACCTGGGCGCCAACCCGGAGGCGGTGCCGCTGGCGGCCAAGCTCGGATTCGATGGGGTGCAGATGTCTTTCGGGCGAAAGCTCGTGGATGGCAAAATGCCCACGGACAATCCGGAAGTGATTGCCCGCTACCTCAGCCTCTCCCAGCAATATAAGATTCCGATCGACGGAACCTGCGTCGACAAGCTGCATGACAATGGCCTGAAGAGCGACCCTCTGGCCCCCAAGTGGGTACTCGATTCCATTCGACTGACCAAGGCCTTGAATACGAAGGTGCTCCTGCTGCCTTTCTTCGGCCGCTGGGCCCTCGAGACCAAGGACGAGATGGATCACGTCGGCGATGCGCTGCGCGACCTGGCGGCGGAGGCTACCAAGGCGGGAGTCGTGCTGGGCCTTGAGGACACTATCTCCGCGGAGGACAACGTCCGCATCATGGAACGGTCGCGGTCCGCTAACGTGCTGGTGTATTACGACGTGGGGAACTCCACGAAGGCCGGGTTCGACCCGGTGAAAGAGATCCGCTGGCTGGGGAAGGACCGGATTTGCCAATTTCATCTGAAGGATAATCCCCACTACCTCGGTGAAGGAAGTATTCAGTTTGCGCCCATCATGCGGGCCATTCGGGATATCCGGTTCTCCGGCTATGCGAACTTGGAGACCGATGCGCCTTCGAAGCAATTAGAAGCCGACATGCGCAAGAATCTGGCTTACATCCGCAACGTCATGGCGCAATCTTGACGGACTGGCTGGCGCGGACCCCTGTTCTTTTTGATTCTATAAAGTCGTCGGCTCCTCAGAACCGGTCAACTCGGCTTGAGACCTGGCCAAGAGTTGCCGGGAAAGGCATTGTGCAGTCAACCGACGATACTCGCCCGAAGTCGGGCTCTACGAAAAGCTGCCCGCCGCCCTAATGCGGACTAGGCTAATTATGTTGTTCCCCTCGGCGGGACATGGCGGGCGCGTCTGCTTCGAATGCCTCAATACCCTGGTTTTCCGTTGACATCCCGCCGCCGCCCTTGTATATTTTCCTATGTCCTCGTAATAACATAGATTCTTTTCAAGACCGGGGCGAGTGCGCCGACAAAAACAAGGATTGGGGGCAAGAAGCGCGGGGACATATTTGCTTGCCTCCAAGGGCACACCCTACTGGTAAATTATTTTCCATATCGTTCTGGTTGCAGAATGATTTAGGACGTAGTTTTTCGCAATCGGCTTGATAGGTATTAGGTTTCTTGAGCCTTTTTCGGGGGGCAGGCTCATTCGTTGGATCGCACATCCAAAGATGCAAGGAGGAGGTCACTGCTGTGGGCGCCCAAGCTCCTACGGCAGGGGGCGAGAGTGACGCGGTCCTCCGAGGTGTCCAATCGAGCATTTCTGCTGATTTGTGCCATTCATCCTCACCATCCAGCGGGTTCTCATACAGGGCGACATAATGTGTAGCGGCGCTCGATGAGTGCCGACCGGCGGTCATAGATCGCCGCCATAGGGTGATGGCCAGGACTTTATGTCGCTTTGTATGCTTCGAGTCCAAAAGAAGCACATGGGGGCTGTGGGGATTCGAATGGGCAGAATTCGCCAGTAAAACCTTATAAGGGATTGTCAAGCGTTTTCTGGCCTGAACCGGCAGCTCTACAACTGCAACTCTGCATCGAAATGTTATAGCCGGTGAAAAAATTGAGCCGTAGGGGGATTTACAGGGATGGGCCAAACTGAAGACACGCTGGATGCCAGTCAAGTATTGACGATCGAGGAAATCTCCAATCTCGCGCAGGACGGAGGCAAGCCTGCCGAGACCCTCATGAACGTCGTCGCTTTGATCGCCCGGCGTTTCCACACGGACGTTTGTTGCGTGTATTTGCTCGAGCCGGACCGTATCAACCTGGTGCTGGCGGCAACCCTGGGTCTCCGTCCCCAGTGTATCGGCACCCTTCGCATGGCCACGCATGAAGGTCTGGTGGGTCTGGTGGCGGAGCAACTGCGCCCCGTCGCGGTGGAAGAGGTAAAAAGTCATCCCCGCTTCAAATACTTCAGCGAAGCGGGAGAAGACGCTTACCGATCGTTTCTGGGGGTTCCCCTGATCGATCAAGGCCTGCTGCAAGGCGTTCTCACGGTTCAGACAATAGCGCCCCGCATCTACCACGAGGAAGAGGCTCGCATGCTCTCCGAGGCCGCCGCGCAGGTCGCCCCGGTGGTCAGCGAAGCTCGGACCCTTGATCGCTTCGTTGCTCCTTCCCAGGAGCGGCTTTGGTCGCTGGCACGCAATCTCTGGTGGAGTTGGGACCATGACTCCGGCAGTTTGTTTCTGGACCTCGACCCGGTGCGTTGGCGGCAGTTCAACCATAATCCCATTTCGGTGCTCGCCCCACTTCCGCTCGCGGGGATTGAGCGCCGCGCTCAGGAACTGGTGCTGCATGGGCGAATCAACTACGCCTACCGCCGGCAGCGCGAATACCTGCAAAAAGATCGGACCTGGGGCGCCAAGAACGCGGGGGTGTTGAGGCCGCGCCCTGTCGCCTACTTTTCCGCCGAATTCGGGCTGCATGAGTCGATCCCCATCTATTCTGGCGGCTTGGGAGTTCTCGCCGGAGATCACATCAAGAGTGCTTCTGACCTCGATATTCCACTGGTTGGGGTGGGACTGTTTTACAGCCAGGGGTATTTCCGGCAGCGGCTGGACATGGACGGCTGGCAGCGGGAAGAGTACTTCGAGACCGACGTCAGCCAGTTGCCCATGGAGGCGGCCATCGGGAAGACCGGCGAACCGGTCACGGTGGAAATCGAAACACGCAGTGGGTCGCTGCGCGCCAAGGTGTGGCGATTGAAAGTCGGCCGGTGCGTCCTGCTCCTGCTTGATTCCAACGTGCCCGGGAATGCTCCGGAAGACAGGGAGTTGACATCCACCTTGTACGGTGGCGATGGGCGGGTGCGCATTCGCCAGGAGTTGCTGCTGGGAGTGGGCGGCATCCGGGCCTTGAAAGCCATGGGGATCACTCCCGGGGTTCTTCACCTGAATGAGGGGCACAGCGTTTTTGCCGTGCTGGAGGCGATCCGCGCCCGCATGGAAGACGAGGGCCTGACTTTTGAACAAGCCGCGCCGCTCGTTCACCGGGAAGTGGTCTTTACCACGCATACTCCCGTGCCGGCAGGCCACGATCGATTCAACTCCGGCTTGGTGGAAGAGCACTTGGGCCCGCTCCGCGACCGTTTGGGGCTGTCGCTCGATCGCCTGATGCAAATGGGCCGGGAAAACCCCTCCGATGCGCATGAAGATTTCTGTTTGACCGTGCTGGGCCTGAAGGTCTCCCGCCGCGCCAATGCCGTGTCCGCGCTGCACGGGCGCGTGACCCGCGCCATGTGGAAGGGGCTTTTCCCCGACGCATCGGAGGACACGGTTCCTATTGGACATATCACCAATGGAGTGCACGTCCCCAGTTGGCTGGCGCCGCAAATGTTCCGCCTCTACGATCGCCATTTGGGGACGGGGTGGCACGAGCACAGCAGCGAACCGCGCATCTGGGAAGGAATCGAGAACGTCGATGATGGGGAACTGTGGGAAACGCACCTCAGCCTGAAGCAGCGCCTTTTGGAATTTGTCCGCACCCGCGCCACCGAGCAGGCGGAGCGCCGCGGCGAACCGCTGGAAGTCCGGCAACGCCTTGGCCGCTTTCTGAGTCCGGACGCCCTGACCATCGGATTTGCCCGCCGCTTTGCCACCTACAAGCGCGGCAACCTGATTCTCACGGATATCGAGATGCTGGCCTCTCTGGCCAACGATGCCAAACGCCCCGTGCAGTTTGTTTTCGCCGGAAAAGCCCATCCGCGCGACGAACCCGGCAAGCGCATCCTCCAACAAGTCGCGCGTCTCATGCGCGATCGCAAGTTTTCCGACCGATTCGTCTTCGTCGAGGACTACGACATCAATGTGGGACGACACTTGGTGCAGGGCGTCGACGTGTGGCTGAATAACCCCCGGCGGCCCCTGGAAGCGTCCGGAACGAGTGGTCAAAAAGTGGTTCTGAACGGCGGCCTCAACCTCTCGGTTTTGGATGGCTGGTGGGCGGAGGCCTATGATGGCTTGAATGGCTTCGCCATCGGCACGGGCAGGACCCATTCCAACATGAGTCTGCACGATGCGCGGGACAGCGAGGATTTGTATCGCGCGCTGCGGGAAGAGGTCATTCCTCTTTACTACCAGCGGGACCGTGACGGCTTGCCGCGCGGCTGGATCAAGCGCATGAAGCGCACGATCCGCACCCTCGGATGGCGATTCAATGCCGACCGGATGGTGATGGATTACACACTCAAGTGCTACGTGCCCGCCGCGGGCGGAACTTCCAGTGACATGAGCACGACGCACTAAGTGCTTGAGGTCTAGTGGCGGCTTTACGCCGCCATTTGGCTCTGATGCCGAGGCGGCTTTGCTCCGCCCAAGCAAGTCAAAACGCAGAGCGCAAGTGGAAAAAGTCAAAGTGGCGTGCGGAGTGCTGCGCGGGCGCTGGCCACCGCCTGGCGCTTTCTGCCTTCCGCCCTCCGCCTTTCCCCTCCTCTCCACTGTCTACCGCCTCCTACCTACTGATTTCCGTCTTTTGTCTCTTAAGTCGTTCATCGCCAATCCTCAATCGCCAATCCTCAATCACAAATCGTCAATCGCAAATCGCCAATTGTCAATCCCCAATCCCGCCTCTCAACCCCAGCTATTTCTCCTAACTATGCTTGTTTTCTGTAAGATCATGGCAAAATGAGCGTCCTCGTCATTTCGAGGGCAATTCTGGTATTAACTCATTTATTTTCGTACACATATTCGCTAAAACGCGTTAACATCTTTATTTTCTGTGGGATATAAGAGGAGGCATTGCATTTGCCCTTCCACCCTCCGCTATCTTCCGTCTTTTCATGCACATCATGGGCATCCAGCCTAACTGCCTTGGTTTCAACAACATCACGGGAAGCCCAAAACCACCCTCCTGTGTTTTCAATAGCATTCAGACTTCGCTCGCGTATTCTAGGGGGGATTTTTTTCTTCGGGAGGCGGCCTGTGCCGGCTTGTAGGTAGTGTCTCAGTTTGAAAAATGTTTGGCAACCAATGTGAGGAAATAACAACAATGAGCAACTACATCCTAGATTACAAGCTTATTCGGCCTCCGCTGCCCGGACAAACTTTGAGAAGATTGCCATACTTACCACATTTACCAAGAAAATTGTATACTCCCCCTCAGTTAGAGTCGGGGAGGGCTAAAGCTATGACAGTTGCCGCAGGGTTTGTATGTCACAACGGAGTCATATTGGGTGCGGATACGGAAATCACTTTCCCCGGCACTGGTAAAACAAACGAGTCCAAGTTATTCCCGATTAACCGTGAAATGGGCTGCTATTTGACCTATACAGGCGTACCCGACTTCGCAAAAGAACTAGCCGACCGTTTACGGAATAAAACAAAAGGCGAGGGTGCCGACGAAATTCTCCGTATCATGCGACAGGAATACAAGGAAATGCGAGAAGTGCAAGACAAGAAGCCAAAAGAAGAGCGCACATGGGCTGATTTTCTTATTACTGTCCGCAGGGATGTGCAAGAGCCTTTCAAAACAAAAATCTATGACTATGAGGCTGAATTGTATGCCGCCCGCAATGAAAATTTTTTTAAGGTTGATAAATTTCTTGCTCTTGGCATCGGTGAAGAACTGGCCGCTGCTCTTTTTGAACCCCTGTACCTAAAATTCAGCACACGTGAAAATGCCTACTTAATGGTTTATGCCATAAAGAAAATCAAACAATCAATTCAAGGTGTCGGCGGGCGCACTGAGATTATTGAAATCCCAAACAGTGACGCTCTCCCATTTGCCGACCTAGGAAAACTAGAAATTGAACAAATCGAAAAGGATTTTGACTTTTTGGAAGAAAAAATACGCCCCCTCTTAATAGCCTTTCCTAGTGAAATGACCAAACAAAACTTTCAATTGACCTTAGCCCGGTTTACCAAAGAGCTAAAACAACATCGCAAAGACAAGGCCAAGAAACCTTAACCACTTGAAATCAAATTGAATTTAGTGCTTGACAACTAAAAATGCGTCAAGCATAATTATCAGTATGAACAGACTATCGCTTCAAGATCGCGCAAGAATCATTTCGGTGTTGGTGGAAGGAAACGGCCTTCGCGCCACTAGCCGTATCTGCGATGTGTCGATCAATACTGTTACTAAACTACTGGTAGACATCGGGATAGCGGCAGCCAACTATCAAGATCGCACACTCCGCAACCTGACGTGCAAGCGGATTCAATGCGATGAAATTTGGGCTTTCTGCTACGCCAAAGAAAAGAACGTGCCAGCCGACAAGAAAGGCAAATTCGGCTATGGTAACGTGTGGACCTGGACAGCTATTGATGCGGGTACCAAACTTGTCCCTTCGTTCATGGTAGGCAACCGTGACGCACAAAGCGCCCGTATGTTCATTGATGATTTGGCCTCAAGGCTTGCCAGCCGTGTTCAACTGACAACCGATGGTCTCAAGGTCTATCTTGAAGCAGTCGAAGGTGCTTTCGGAGCGGAAGTAGACTATGCACAATTGGTCAAGATTTATGGTGCCAGTCAAGAGGAAGTGAGGTACTCGCCAGCCGAATGCCTTGGATGTGAAACGAAACGGGTACAAGGAAATCCCGACCCTAAGTATATTTCCACAAGTTATGTCGAACGCCAAAACCTTACAATGCGGATGAACATTCGGCGGTTTACCAGACTGACAAATGCCTTCTCAAAGAAAGTGGAAAACCACGCTTACCAAGTAGCCCTCCACTTCATGCACTATAACTTTGCCCGAATTCACAAGAGCCTGAGAGTAACACCCGCGATGGAAGCAGGCATCACAGATCATGTTTGGGGCATCGAAGAAATCGCGGTGCTATTGCCAGAACCCACATTCGGCCCTCGTGGCCCTTACCGCAAAAAGAATCAAAACTAACAGGTGCGTAAGGTGTAAACTTACCAGCGGGCAGAAGGAGCGGGTGTACCGGGGTTACTCCATTCGTAAGGATGGCCCGGATGACTGCGGTGTTCTTCTGCCCATTTTCCAACCTTCAAATAACGAGCCACAAAATGAATTCCCCCTTCAAAAAGGTTTGGCGCGTCATTGTTACCTTCTTGATGGGCGGATTATTTTGGAGTTTTTTCTGCCGAATAATACAGGTAACGCTGCATCTTTCTTCGGACACCATTTCACCAATTTGGATATGTGGCCTAGGCATTCTCGTATTAGTAATAATCATTCAAATAGCACGGGGGAAGTTCAAATATGATGCATAAGCAATAGATTATTGGGTTAGCTGCGGATTCCGGGGCAAGGCGGGCGCGATTCCGGAATTGATCCGGTCAGCATTCCGAAATTAATCCGGTCACGATTCCGGGATGAATCCGGGCAGGGATTCCGATTTTAATCCGGTCA
>Ga0326728_10021714_pt1 | contig 12024 bp, 7 predicted proteins | sample MB3enrmetagenome_FD_207602 | JGI IMG/M metagenome (GOLD analysis project Ga0326728, IMG submission 207602) | Lab enriched peat soil microbial communities from McLean, Ithaca, NY, United States - MB31MN | ecosystem: Environmental > Terrestrial > Soil > Wetlands > Peat | place: USA: New York... | reverse complement strand
AAGTTTGGGGGTTTTGGATGCGGCCGGGGGGGGCACGCCCGCGCCACAGCAGGCGAGACGCCTGCGCTACGTCGGGAATGATTCCCGCCGTACAACCAGCGGCCCAGGCCCGGAATCGAAGGAAATAGGGCAGGGACAACAACTGTCAGGAGGTTGGCGACCCATGGGGAAAAGCTTTAGCTTTGCGATAAAGACTGCGGCTCCGGCGGCAGCATTTTTCTTGGCGGTGTCACTGGCCGGGGTGGCCCGCGCTGCGGACCAGCCGAAGCTCGGAGGCCGGTGGGAATTCAACAAAGACCAAAGCGACGATGCGCAGCAGAAAATCACTGACGCGCAGAGCAACCAGCGCGGCAGTAACAATAGCGGAGGCGGAGGCACGGGCGGTGGGTACCCGGGAGGAGGAGGCACGGGCGGCGGCTATCCTGGAGGAGGAGGTGGCTGGCCTGGTGGCGGCGGGATGGGCATGCCCGGTGGCGGGATGGGACGTGGAGGAGGCATGGGCCGCCGGGGAGGACAAACCAATCGCGGGGCAAGCACCGTGAGCAGCGCGGATTGGGATCGCTTGGCCGAAAATCCGAAATTCCTGCAAGTCGACCAGAAGTCTGACCAAGTGGTGGTCACCGACGACTCAGACCGCGCCCAAACCCTTTACTTGGATGGAAAAAAGCACGACGACAAGGATGCGGACGGGAAGAAGGTTTCAACAACCAAAACCGAGTGGCAAGGCGACGCACTGGTGGCCGAGACGAAATTAAGCCACTCCGGCAAACTTACCCAAACCTTCCGCGTGAGTGACGATGGCAAACAGCTTTACGTCACCTCACGTCTCGAGAACCCTTCGCTGCAAGGTCCCGTCACCGTTCGGCGCGTGTATGACCAGTTAGGCTCAACCACGCAGCAGGGCTCTGCGCCGAAATAGGGTCAGGATCTATTTGCGCGGATTGCGGGTGGGGGATCAGGCTGCTTGGGCCTCAGAATCAGCAGGAAGGACGAGCTGCATTTCGCATTCATCGCCGTAACTGCTCTTGATGCGGAAACCGAGTTTGCGGAAAAGGCCGATAGCCCGGTAGTTCGAGAACTCGGTGGTGAGCAAAACCTTGCTGAACCCCATTTCCTGCGACCAAGCCAGAGTTAACTTGCTCATCGCCGTTCCCAATCCCTCCTCTCGGTAGCCCTGAAGGACAAAGATTGTGAACTCGACCTCGTCTGGGCGAATCGGGCAGAGGAGAGCGTGGGAGACAATATTCTTCCCATCGAGTGCGAGGAGCGAATGAGACTTGCTCTGAAGCTGCTCCAACCAGCGGGCGATGCGCGGGACGTCGGGGGGAGGGAGTCCCTGCGCCACGCGCTTCGGTTCGAAGCTCGAGTACATTTCGACGAGCGTCCCGAAATCCTCGGAACTGTACGCCCGCACCATGAGTGCCCGCCCTTTTCGGGTTCGGGCATCTGTGGGCTTAAATTGAGCTTCCGGGGCGCTGGTCATGATCTGACTTCAATTGGAGCACGCCGTCCGCCAAAGACGCCTGATTATACTGCCATTTCCCGCCAACTAAAAGGAAAGACGGTCGTTAACCCCCTCCCCTGCACGCTCGGTTTGGGAGCGCGGGCACAATCATGCGCCAATGGGGAGCCAAAGGCTTGAGGGAAAACTCGCATCGTCAGCTTGAGCCAAGGCGCGTCACAATGCTAAGCTCCACTCCATGGGTGAAGTAACGGCCAGTCAACCTGAAAGAGTTCCTACGGTTGAACAATATCGCGCCTTGCTCGAGATATCGGAGTCCATTGCCACACACCGGGACCTGCCTGCGCTCTTCCACGCCATCGCTCAGCGGCTTCATCGGCTTGTCACTTTCGACTTTATCGGGCTGACACTTCCGGATGCGGATCGGAGTACAGTACGCCTCCACGTGCTGGAGAGTTCCCTTCCCACCGAGGTGAAGGAAGGCTTCGAATTCCCCATCGAGGAGGCTACCCAGGAGATAGTCTGGGAACAGCAGAAGGCGTTGGTAGTTACCGACCTCGAATTCGAAACCCGTTTCCCGCGCAATGTGGAGTTGCTGCGCAAGGAAGGCATAAACTCGTTCTGCCTGCTCCCTCTTACCACCGCCCAGCGGCGTGTGGGCGCGCTGGCCTTCGGGTCAGTCAGGAAGGGGGCCTACGATGAAGCTGACCTCGAATTCCTGCGGCAGGTGGCGGCGCAAGTTGCGGTCGCCGTGGACAATGCTCTGAACTTTCAGGACGCCCAGGTTTATCAAGGACAGCTTTCTCGTGAACGTGACCGCTTGCGGTTGCTCCTGGAAGTCAACAACGCCCTGGTGTCAAACCTCGACCTGCACGAACTCCTCAAGCAGATCTCCACCTGCTTGCGTCGAGTCATACGCCACGACTACACCGCCCTGGCTTTATATGATCCGGCCAGGAATGAGATGCGCCTGACCGCTTTGGATTTCCCCGAAGGTAAAGGCCTGATCCAGGAGGAAATGCCCATTCCTTTAGAAGGCTCCGCCGTCGGCGAAGTGTTTGCCACACGCAAACCCTTGCTAGTGGACGCCGCCACCGTAAAGCGATTCCAATCCCCCATCGCCCGTTTGGCCGAGGCAGAAGGCCTGAAGTGCGTTTGTATTCTTCCCTTATTCACTTCCACTCGTGAGCTCGGAACCTTGGCCGTGGGCGCCCTCGCCGAAGGCTCATTCCAACAGGAAGACATCGACCTTCTGGCCCAGGTGGCAAACCAGGTCGCCATTGCAGTGGAGAACGCGCTGGCCTACCGCGAGATCGCGGAACTGAAGAATAAGTTGGCGGAGGAAAAACTCTATCTGGAAGAGGAAATCCGCACCGAACACAACTTCGAAGAAGTGATCGGTGAAAGCGCGGCGCTGAAGCGTGCGCTGAGCCAAGCAGAGACCGTTGCGCCCACCGACTCGACGGTGCTGGTTCTGGGAGAGACCGGAACCGGCAAAGAGGTGATCGCGCGGGCCATCCACGACCTGAGCCGGCGGCGGGACGGCACCTTCGTAAAAATCAATTGCGCGGCTATCCCCACGGGTTTACTCGAGAGCGAGCTTTTCGGCCACGAGAAAGGCGCCTTTACCGGCGCCATCGCACAGAAAATCGGCCGCTTTGAACTCGCCCACCACGGCACGCTCTTCCTCGACGAAGTCGGCGATATTCCTCTCGAACTTCAGCCCAAGCTCCTGCGCGTTTTGCAGGAAAAAGAGTTCGAGCGACTGGGTGGAACCCGCACCATCCGGGTTGACGTTCGGCTGGTGGCAGCGACTAACCGCAACCTGACTCAAATGGTTGAGGAGGACCTCTTTCGTCGCGACCTTTACTATCGCCTGAACGTTTTCCCCATCCTGATTCCACCCCTCCGCGAGCGCAGCGAAGATATCCCTTTGCTGGTGCGCTATTTCGTCCAGAAATACGCGCGCCAAATGGACCGCCGTATTGAATCCATCTCGGCTGAGGAATTGGACTCTCTTACCCGCTACCACTGGCCGGGCAACGTGCGGGAACTCGAAAACCTGATCGAGCGAGCCGTGATTCTCTCTCCCGGGCCCGAACTCCGCCTGCCCGTGGCTGAATTCAAACAGCCTTCCGAAGCTCCCTCAAACCTCACCCTGCAAACGGCGGAGCGCGAGCATATCGTTCGAGTGCTCGAGGAGACAAACTGGGTGGTGGGCGGCCCGCGTGGGGCTGCCACTCGACTGGGATTGAAGCGGACCACGCTGCAATCCAAAATGCGGAAACTGGGCATAGCGCCACGAGACCCGCTGTAGGGGCTGTCTCTGATCAGACTTGTCCAAGTTAGATTGGATTCTGTGAACGACGACCTGCGGCTCCGCCGCCTGACTTGTGGAACGGCTGCGACTTTCCGCAAGACGCGCATCTTGAAGCACTCACTCTGTAAAACGCGACCTATACTGATATGAGGATATTTGCCGCGGTTGATATCGGGTCCAACTCCGTGCGCATCAAGGTGGCGCGCGTTATCCGCCACCGTCTGAAAGCAATTCACGAGGACCGCGTGGTGACGCGTCTGGGTGAATCCGCTTTCCGTTTCGGAACCCTTTCACCCGAAGCCATGGAAGACACAGTAAAAGTGCTGCGGCGCTTCTACCGCGACGTCCAGAATTTCGGAGTCGATCAGGTGCGTGTTGTTGCCACCAGCGCTCTGCGGGATGCCCCCAATTCGGCGGCCTTCATTGCCTGGGTGCATTCCGCAACCGGTTGGAAAGTGGAGACGATTTCCGGGTTGGAAGAAGGGCGTCTTATCCACCTGGGGGTCATGGCCAATACCGCGCTTGGCGCCTCCCGCGCGCTGCTCATCGACCTCGGCGGAGGCAGTTGCGAGCTTACGCTTTCGGAAAAGGGACACATCCGCGAGATGGTTAGCCTACCTTTGGGGGCGGTCCGCCTGACCGAGGAATTCCTGGCTCACGATCCTCCCCGGTCTGTGGAGATTCAAAGACTGCGCAAGGGCATAGCGGAGGAGCTCGAGCGCGTCCGCAAGCAACTCGCCGGAGCAAAGGTGAAGAACGTTCTAGCCACCTCGGGGACAGCCGCGGCAATTTCGGACGCGGCCCGGGCAGTCGAACCCTTGGGCGGCAGGTCGAGAACCGGCCACGTCTCACGCGCCGCCATCGTGCGCCTTGCTGAACACCTGGCAACGCTGGACGTGAAGGGCCGGAATAAGGTGCCAGGAATCGGACCTCGCCGGGCGGAGATCATCGTGGCCGGTGCTTACGTCTTTGCGGAACTCATGCAGCGCTGCAACCTTCCCGGTTTTCGATATTCGCCTCTGGGGCTTCGGGATGGCCTGCTGGCCCAAATGCTCGCCGACCACGACCAGGCGACCGTACCGCGCAAGCACATCGAGGCTGAACGTGGAGACGCCATCCTTGCCATGGGCAAACAGTACCGGGTAGATCTCAAAAGGGCGGAGGAGGTTCGCCGCTTGGCAGGACGACTTTTTTACGAACTGCGCCGGGTCCATGCGCTCCCGCCGGACTACGAAGGCTGGCTCTTTGCCGCCGCCATGTTGCACGAGGTGGGCACATTTATCAATCGGAGCGGACGCCACCGGCACGCCTATTACCTGATTGCCAACTCGGAAATCTTCGGCTTCACCCCCGAACAACGGCTGATCATTGCCGCCCTTGCGCGCTATCTCGGGAAAACCCGCCCCAATCCGGCCGATGGGCCTATGAAAGCCCTCAACGAAGTGGACGAAGAACTCGTTCCCAAGGCGGTGGTGCTCCTGCGCCTTGCCAAGGCAATGAGCCACGGAACCAGTAGCAGCATCGTCAATGTGGCGGCAGAAGTCTATCGCGAGCGCGTCATGCTTAAACTGACGGCCAAGGGTAGCGCGGATCTCGAAGTCTGGATGCTGAGCAAGGAAAGGGCTTATTTCCGCGAGGTGTTTGGACGCGAGTTGGACATCGAGGTGTTTTAACTTGGGCTGAGAACAAAGGGCTTGCAAGAGCGGCCAATGCCCTGTAGCCTTGCTGTGAACCTATAAAGAGGCCTGCCGCCTCGCGGCAGCGACATCGGGGAGCCGAATATGCCAAAGCCAAAGGGCATCGTAATCAATGGGGTACGATTCCGGCATGGAGACGTGGATTGGGAAGACGCACACGGCGCCAGTCGCGATAAGCTGCCTGACTTTGACGCCATGCGTCAAGGGGGTCAGTACATTGGTTCGAAGATTACTTCCACCGGGCTCATCGCCAAAATTGGGAAATACCTTCTGGTGATTACCGAGAAAGATGAAGCGCTGACGGAATTCGATTACACCTTGATTCCCCTGCGCGCCAAGGTCCAGATCCGCTACAACTGAGTCACGTAAGCAAAACCTTTTGACCTGCTGTTGATCATCATTTGGAGTTACAAAAAGGTAATAATCGTGTTAATTTATTGCAACGGGCGGATGCGTCCGCGGCATCCAACCAAGTTAAAGGTAAGTGGTTGTTTGCGTTAGGAATCATTGAGGAGAGGAATCATGTTGTTAAGACGTCTGGTGCTTGCCCTATGCCTAGCGTGCCTGGCGGTATGGCCAGCCACCGCCGTTGGGCCTACAGGAACAATAGTTGGGACTGTCGTTGATCCCAGCGAGGCTGTTATTCCGAAGTCCCGGGTGACGGTTCGCAACCAAGGGACGAACGCCATTCGCGAAGTGTTGACCGACGATGATGGGGATTTCAGCGTCCCTCTGCTGTCCCCGGGAGTGTACGAGGTCACGGCAGAAAGCACCGGTTTCCGGCGAAGTGTGTATAGCGATGTCATTCTGCACGTGGACCAGACCGTGCGCGTCGATTTTGAGCTGCAAATCGGCCAGCCGAGCGAACAGGTAGTGGTCACGGAGTCCGTCCCCCTCGTGCAAACCGACACCTCGACCCTCGGCCAAGTCATCGAACGCAAGCAAGTGAGCGAGCTTCCCTTGAACGAGCGCAATTTCCTCACTTTTGCCCTTCTTGTCCCGGGCGGCCAAGTGCCCGTCCAAGGCTCTCAGAATTCCACCCAAGGCGGCGCCATCAGCGTCAACGGAGCGCGCGAGCAATCCAACGACTTTCTGCTCGATGGCGTGGACAACAATGATTTGTACATCAATCAATACAGCGTGCTTCCGTCGGTCGACGCCATTCAGGAATTCAAGGTGCAATCCAGCGATTACTCGGCCGAATTCGGGCGCAGCGGCGGCGCCCAAATCAATGTGGTGCTGAAAAGCGGCACGAATCAGTTCCACGGCAGCGGGTTCGAGTTCGTGCGTAATCGCCACATGGATGCAAGAAATTTCTTTGACCAGCCTGATTGTACGCCTGAGTCCATTGAGGGGACCTGTGCACCCATCCCGCGCCTCGACCGGAACCAGTTCGGTGGCACGTTGGGTGGGCCCATCCAGAAGGATAAGACCTTCTTCTTCGCCTCCTACGAAGGACTGCGCCTGCGCCAGGCAACCACGCGGGAGGCCATAGTACCTTCGCAAAACGTGGACTTGGCGGAAGCGACGGGCTTTTTCGGCTTGATGCAAAATCTCGGTTTCGTTCAGAATCCCGCTGGCATGGCCGCGCTCAGCCTCATTCCGGCTGCCAATGTCGCGGTGCCGGACTTGGGCGATTCTAATACCTACGTCTCCTCCCCGGTAATCCAGAACACCGTTAACCTGCTGACACTCAAGCTGGACCGCCAAGCCGGTTCGCATAACACTTTTTCAGGCCATTACTCGCTGTTCACTGAGAACAATTTTAATCCATTCGATCCCGTCAATGCCTTTACGGACCTTCCAGGTTACGGCGCCACCGCCATTAATCGAGGGCAGAACGCCGGCTTTACGTGGACTCATGTCTTCAACTCCCATTGGATCAATGAAGCTCGGCTGGGTTTCAACCGCCTGCGTGCTGCCGATTTTCAGCAGGACTCCGGCGTCAACAATGGCCAGCAACTGGGATTCCCCTCGACGTCCTCGAATCCGGTCGACTGGGGATACCCCAACGTGAATATGTATGGCTTCGACGGTATCGGCGAGCCTGTGAATTACCCCCAGGACCGCCACGACAACACCTATGAATTTGCCGACAATCTCGCCTGGAATAGCGGACGCCACCAATTCAAGTTTGGAACAGACGTCCGCCGTTTCCAGTTGAATTCCTATCTGGACTTCATTTCACGCGGTGATTGGTTCTTCGAGGGCGAAACCGCGCAAGGCTTGGCGCAGGCCATGGCGCAGATGTTGCCGTCGTCCGTAACGAACATCTGTCCCGGCGGAATCACCAACTGTCCGCCACAAGTCGGGGCCCTGGCGCAACTCATGGCCGGCGTTCCAGACTACGTTGTGACGGAAACGGGCAATACCAACAACGGACTGCGCACCACCGGCCTCGGTACATATATACAGGACGATATTCGTGTTCTACCGCGATTCACTTTGAATGTCGGTCTGAGATGGGAGTTCAATAGCCCCCCCGTTGAGATTCACAACCGCTTCAGCGTTCCGGACCTCAGCGTTAGTCCAGCAGCCTGCAATCCTGAGGTTTCAGTCTACCCCAACTGTGCGTTCAACCAGGCAGGCACGGACGGGATTCCGCGGGCTACCTACGGCAAGAATCTTCGCGATTTCGCCCCACGCATCGGAATCGCTTGGCGGCCCTTGAAGACGGAGCGCTTCGTGGTTCGCTCCGCTTATGGCATCTTCTATGATGAAAACATTCTTAACCTCAACATTCTGCCCCGTTTCAACCCTCCTTTTGTTGACATTTTCGCGGCGGTCAACTCCACGGGAAGCAGTGTCATTCAGAACATTCTGAGCCAGGCGGGACTGCCGGAGCCGCAGGCCAATTTTGTTTCACCGAACTTCCGCGACGCCTCCATGCAGGACTGGAACGTTGACCTCCAGTACGAGGTGCAACCAAACTGGATGATTGACTTGGCTTACGTGGGCACCAAAGGGACGCATCTCCCCGCTACCCGCGACATGAACGAAGAGAATCCTTTCACGCAGGTCACTCCCTACCCGGAGTTCAATTCGATTTTGGTCGTGGAGCCCCGCGCCAATAGCATCTACAATGCCTTGCAGTTCCGATCTGAGAAGCGCGTGAGGCAGGGCCTGGCTTTCCTCGCTGCTTACACTTGGTCACGATCGATCGATGACGATTCTGCCGTTTTCAGTGGGAGCGTGGGTTCGGGCGTGCCGCAGGACTCGTATGACTTTCGCGCTGACCGTGGCCTCTCCGACTTCCAGGTCGAGCAGCACTTTGCTTTCAGTTACCTCTATGACCTGCCGTTTGGTTCGGGCCGGAAGTGGCTCAGTAATCCTGGTATATTCAACCACATCTTCGGTTCCTGGCAAACGGCCGGCATCGCGACCATGCAGACCGGCAGTCCATTTACGATTAATATGCCCTCCACACAAGCTGGAACGACGATCACTTCCTTTGGAGTCCCGTACCGGCCGGACCTGGTGGGCGATCCAAACAAAGCCGGACCCGTGGCGGCAAATCCGGGATGCTCGGCCCCGGATCAGATTCACACGCCGAATAGCTGGTTCAATCCTTGCGCCTTTGCCAGCCCACAAAATCCCCTTCTTGGGACTGAGGGCCGGAACATTTTGATCGGGCCGGGACTAAACAACCTGGACTTTTCAATGCTCAAGGAGATCCCGTTCCGCCACGAAGGCCGTCGACTCGAAATCCGATTCGAATTCTTTAACTTGTTCAATATTCCGCATTTTGATATTCCCGGAAGGACATTCGATACGGCGGCGCTCGGCTTGGTGCAGTCGGCAAACGAATACGGCAATAAGCCGCCCAGACAGATTCAGTTGGGCCTGAAGTATATCTTTTGAGTAGTCGACAGTTGACAGTTCACAGCCGACAGTTGACAGTCAGAACGTCAACGGGGCGCATACCTTATCTCTTATGTACGCCACTAAGCCAGTGTCATTCCGAGCGTAACGAGGAATGACATGCCGCTGCAGCGGGAGTGACACCGGATGGATCGTTCCGAAGCTTGGAATCTTCTCTGCGAATATACCAAGAATGAAAACTTGCGCAAGCACGCGCTGGCCGTGGAGGCGTGCGTTCGGGCCTATGCGCGCAAGTTCGGCGAGGACGAGGAGAAGTGGAGCGTGGTGGGTTTGATCCACGACTTCGATTACGAATTGTACCCGAACGCGCCCGACCACCCATTGAAAGGAAGTGAAATCCTGAAAGAAAAGGGCGTTTCAGAGGAAATCCGCCGCGCCATTCTCGGCCATGCCGACTACACCGGTGTGCCGCGCGACACCCTGCTGGCCAAAGTCCTATTCGGGTGCGACGAGCTTGCCGGATTCATCACGGCCTGCGCCTTGGTGCGGCCTGACAGGATCGCCACCCTCGAGGCCAAATCCGTGCGCAAAAGGATGAAAGACAAAGCCTTCGCCCGCTCCGTAAGCCGCGAAGATATCATCAAAAGCGCCGAGGAACTGGGTGTGCCCCTGGATGAGCACATCACCTTCTGCATCGAAGCCATGCGCAGCATCGCGGACCAACTGGGCCTCGCCCCTGTGTAGCGCAAGCGTCCCGTCCCTTGTAGCGCAGGCGTCCCGCCTGCTGTCGTGCGGGGTCTCGCCCGCCCCGCCCTGGCCACCCCACCTGCCGTAGCACAGGTGTCTTGCCCGCGTAAGGACTTCGCCTTCAATTTCGACCCGCTTTTTCTCCCTGACCTCAAGGGTTTCCTGCTGCTGGAGCGAGACGCTCCCGCCATAGCGGGCGAGGCACCCGCGCTACATCCTATGGGTTTGCCTTCCCTTTCACATCGCGTCCCCGATGCTTGACAGAGAGCAGAGAATCCCGTACGGTAGGCGCTTGTATTCAGTGCATCTTCCTGCACGGACCTACTGTGGGTGGCACTCCCGCTCCCCTCGCCCAATGAGCAGCGGCAGCCTGCCGGTGGCGCGACCGAACGGGATTTCAAAGTGAGGCTTCTATGGCAAACGAGAAATTCGTGCTGGGAATTGACTACGGGACAGAATCAGGCCGCGTGGTGGTGATCCGCGTACGCAATGGGGAAGAGCTCGCCTCGGCGGTGATTCCCTACCCTGATGGGGTGATTGATGAAAAGCTGCCGGGCGGGCCGCGCCTGGAGCCCGACTGGGCTCTACAGAACCCGCGCGATTACCTCCTGGTGGCCGAGAAGGGCGTTCCCAAGGCCCTGAAAGCGGCCAAGGTCAAGGCTGAAGAGGTGATTGGGATCGGCACAGACTTCACTGCCTCCTCGCCCCTACCAGTCAAGCGCGACGGCACGCCTCTCTGTATTCTTTCTCCGTACCGCAGGCGCCCGCATGCCTGGGTGAAGCTCTGGAAGCACCATGCCGCGCAACCGGAGGCAAACCAGATCAACGAAGTGGGGCGGGAGCGGAACGAAGAGTTCATTCAAATCTATGGCGGCAAGTATTCTTCCGAGTGGTTTTTCTCAAAGGTCTTGCAGGTCCTGAATGAGGACGCTGAGGTTTATGACGCTGCCGATCGGTTCATCGAAGGCGCCGACTGGATTGTTTGGCAGTTGACGGGTGAAGAGAAGAGGAACACGTGCACGGCCGGTTACAAGGGCATGTGGATCAAAGGCAAGGGATTCCCCTCCGGGGATTTCTTCCGCACGCTGCATCCGCGCCTCGAGAACGTTATCGAGACCAAGGTGGGGACAGATTTCTACCCGCTCGGCCAAATGGCGGGAGGGCTGACGGCATTCTGGGCTCGCAAGACAGGGTTAAAGGAGGGCACCCCCGTCTCGGTGGGCAATGTCGATGCGCACGTAGCCGTGCCCGCTTGCACGGTGACCCAGCCCGGCTCGCTCGTGATGATCATGGGAACTTCGACATGCCACATGGTCCTTGGCACGGGACGTCAGATGGTCGAGGGCATGTGCGGGACAGTGGAGGATGGCATTGTTCCAGGCATGTGGGGATACGAGGCCGGGCAATCTGCCGTGGGCGATATCTTTGCCTGGTTCTTTGAGCACGGTGTTCCGGATTATATCCACCGTGAAGCGCGAAAATTGAAAGTTCCCTTCGCCGCCGCGCTCGAGAAACGCGCCGCCGCCCTCAAACCGGGCGAGTCAGGGTTGCTGGCGCTGGATTGGTGGAATGGCAATCGCTCCGTGCTGGTGGACGTTGACTTGACCGGAGTGCTGCTCGGAATGACCCTGGCCACCAAGGCCGAAGAAATCTATCGTGCCTTGATCGAAGCCACCGCCTTTGGCACGCGAACCATCATCGAGGCCTTTGAATCGAAGGGCGTGGAAGTGAAAACCCTGGTGGCCTGCGGGGGCTTGCCGGAAAAGAACAAGCTGCTCATGCAAATTTACGCCGACGTGACCGGACGGGAGATCAAGGTGGCAGAGCGGCTTCAAACCTGCTCTGCCCTGGGCTCCGCCATGCACGGCGCCGTTGCTGCCGGGCGCGCGGGCGGCGGCTACGATACCATCGCTGAGGCCGCGCAGCATATGGCGCATGTCCAGAAACTCACTTACCGGCCGAAGGCCGAAAACCAC
>Ga0326728_10021713_pt1 | contig 12024 bp, 14 predicted proteins | sample MB3enrmetagenome_FD_207602 | JGI IMG/M metagenome (GOLD analysis project Ga0326728, IMG submission 207602) | Lab enriched peat soil microbial communities from McLean, Ithaca, NY, United States - MB31MN | ecosystem: Environmental > Terrestrial > Soil > Wetlands > Peat | place: USA: New York... | reverse complement strand
GAGCCTGCCTCCGCTTCACCAGCCGGTTTCATCTTCACGCCAACCGGCTGCAACTGTAAACCTCATCCCTAGCCAGGTGGAGGACTTTTCGACCGGCGAAATGCGGAATTTTCAACCGGCGTTGACAAGACGAGCTTTGCCTGCTCAGTGATAACAGGAGGCCAGCAATGACCACGCATCTATCTACTCGACTGGTGTGGCACGACCGAGCCTGGGACGGGCACATCTGCGACTATCCAAGCCTGAATTCATCGTGCGTTGTCCAGGAACACATTCGAGACGGGCGGGACGATGCACGAGAGGATAGGGCAGCCGGGAAACATCTGGCCGATCTTAAGGGATAGCAACCGCCTTGCTGTCGTGACCCCATTGCTTTCTCAGTCCGTGGCTACACCATCACGCACAATGACCCTCTGGAGTTCCGCCAATTGCCATCGGTTCGTGAGGAGATTCCGCCCTATTCCGTTTGTCCGTCTCCCTACCGTTGGCTCAGGGAAGAAAATTTCCGGAGCATATGTGAAGACGAACGGCTCAACATCCGGGAATCTGACATCAAAAGCAAGGAGTTCGGCTGGGTATTTGAAGCAGATAGGCAGATCGAACTTCTCCGCAGCTTCTGGGGAAAACTCGAAAAAAACAGGTCTCTGCTATTCTTCTATTGCAACCACGGTAACCCTCTAGACGAGAGCCTGAACCGCCTTCTGATCGGCGTCAGCCGAATCACACAGATCGGACCTCAGCGCTTTTTTGAGAAGAAGCCCCCGAACTATCCAGATCAGTACCCGATCTGGTCTCGTTGCGTCACGCATGATTTTAAGAACCAAGGCTTCCGTCTCCCCTACCATGAGTACGTCCGAGCCGGGCACGATCCGACGAACATTTTGTGCTTCGTACCTGAGGGCGCGATGCTGAATTTCTCTTACGTCGCCGAGCATGTCAGCGATGATATCGCTGTGGGCACACTCGAAAGGCTTTTTCAATCGGTCCAAACGGTCAAGGATGAGGGCAGAGTCCCAGGCGAATGGGACCGCCACTTGCAATGGCTCAATGACATACTTTCAGAAGTTTGGAAAAACCGTGGTCCGTTCCCCGGCATTGGCAGCGTGCTTCAGTACCTTGGATGTGAATCCGGAACGGCCTTCCAACGAGAGGTTCTTCTACCGGTTTCGGTGGATGGCCAAAATTGCTGGCAGTTCACAAGGGCCATTCTTGAAGGTCAACGGAAGTGCGAACAGGCTCGATACGCGAAAACGCTAGAGCAGGCCGGTAAGCGATGGGCCGCTTACTCAGAGACTCGCCACAACCTCCTTGCAATGCTTGCGCGTTTAGAGCTATCGCCTCAGCAGGTGCTGCGCGTCGCTAATCCCGATGAACGTGCAAATTGTGGGATCAATGCGACGGACGAGCAACTCATCGCCAACCCTTACTTGATTTCCGAAATGGATCAAGGTAGCGGCCAGGGCGATGAGATCGGACTGGAAACGGTAGACAGAGCGATGCGCCCGGAAGGTGAATTAGCTCGCTTCTTCGATAAGTCTGCGGTATTTGCAAAGGATGATCCACGGCGAATCCGCGGCGTGGCAACAAAAGTACTCAAGAATGCAGCGCAGCAGGGCGATACGGTTCTCCCCTTTTCTGAAACGATCAATCGAATCGTTAGGCAGTTTCCGGACCGCCGCGCTTGCAGGCCCGACAAGGACTTGGTCCTAGGGCAAGCTGGCTTCTATCGGGAGGTTCTCGATCTCAGGGAAGGCGGCAAAACTTCCACTTTCTCAACGTCAAATACGACGACGACGAGCAGAAGAGACGACTCTTCCGACGCATCACGGTTGGCCCGTATGAGCAACTTCGCACTGCATCGGAGCGGATCGCGTTGCTTGACTTGGGCGAGACCGCTCCTCCTCCTCTGTCCATTCAGAAGATCCACGATGATGCATTCGATGTTGAGCCGGTCACGAAGGAATTCTTCCATGAGTACCGGCGGATATTCGAGGAAGTGGAAGAGGTGATTACCGGCTTCCGAAAAGACAGGGATCGGAAGCGCCTTTATACGCAGCGTCTTTTCAATCGCTTGATGTTCATCGCCTTTATTCAAAAGAAGGGCTGGCTCAAGTTCAGCGGGGACGCCGATTATCTGACCGCTCTTTGGAAGGCACATCTCAAAGACAACAGCGTCTCCGACAAGAACTTTTATCGGGACCGGCTCACACCCTTGTTCTTTCACGGATTGAACACCGCAAATGAGGTCAATCGGATCGGAATCAATCGCGGCGGATTTCTCAAGACGCTGATCGGCGATGTGCCCTACCTCAACGGCGGACTCTTCGAGGACGACGAAGACGACAACGACGAAAACATCAAGGTGCCAGACAAGGCTACCGGCTCAATTCTTAACAGCCTCTTCGCCAAGTTCAACTTCACAGTGACGGAAAGCACGCCGCTTGACGTTGAAGTGGCTGTCGATCCGGAGATGCTGGGCAGGATATTCGAGGAACTGGTCACGGGCAGGCATGAAACCGGCAGCTACTACACGCCCAAGCCCATCGTGTCCTTCATGTGCCGCGAGGCGCTCAAGGGTTACCTGGAGACGAATACGGCGAGTGAGAGCAAAGCCGCGATCGAACGCTTTGTCGAAAAGCATGAGCCGGACGATCTGCGCAATGCGGAGAGCGTTCTGGACGCGCTACGGCGGGTGAAAGTTTGCGATCCGGCCTGCGGCTCAGGCGCGTACCTGTTGGGAATGCTCCATGAACTGCTTGATCTGCGCGCCGCACTCTTCCAATCGCGTAGACTGGACAGCTTACTCGCCTGCGGATATTGCGCTGATTGCCATTCAAGCGGCCCGCTTTGCACTGCTGGAACGGGTCCTCATCGGATTCGAACACTTGCAGAAAGCGATGGAGGAGCACCCTCGGCCACCAGAAGAAGCACCGCGGCACCCGATCGGTTTCATTCAGTAGGAGAGGAAGGACGCTCCTGCTCTAACAACCCCGATTTCTGAGTGTCCGCTTCCACTTGCAGAGGGCTCATTCACAGTAATGCTTAACGATTTGTGAGCGGACTTCATCGACTGGCTCTGAATTTGACTCAATCGAGTCACACACTCGTCTTATGTACCGCGATCCCGCTCGCGTTCTATCAGCTTCCTCTAGCGCGCGTTGGAGCTGCTCAGCGGTTAAGAAGGTCGATAAAAACTCGGAAACGGGCCACTTATTCTCTACGAATAGCCGAACAACACCACGAATTAATTGAACACAGCGGTCCCACGTGATAACGTACCAAGGCAAGTATGGCTCTATGAATGACCACGTAACCTCATCTAGGCGTTCGTCACGCGCAGCATCATATATTGCTGAGAATCCTTCCCTTACAAGCCGAACATCGCCGTCTCGGTAAACAGATAACCCTAGGCTAAGAGCAAAGCCCTTAGAGCGTAACTCCTCCGCAGGCGGGGCTAGCTGTATCCCGCTTCCGGCTAGCTTCACCCACTTCTCTCCAAGAGCCCGAACCCGCTCGGCTCGTGGATCTAAGAATGCGGAAGCAAACCTCAATGCACGGCTACCAAACTCCGTTTGGCCGATCACCTCTGTCACCCGGTGACGTTGTGCAGAAAGAGCGTCAAAGATCGGTTGCGGAATCGAAAGTGACTGTTCTGGTATGGCATCGATCCACTCTAGGGTCGCGCTGAGTGCATCGTCTCCGAACCACGTAAGGACACTCGTAAGTGGTGTCCATGCATTTGCACTCAGAACGGCCTTGGTGATGTTTCTGCCGAATTCCTTGGCGATATTCAGGGACGAAATATTGGCCGCGATCGTAAGCTGATATTCAATAGGACCTTGCCACGCCTCCGGTGATTCAAGGAGTGAAGGAATCCTTCTGAAAAGATCACACATCAGGGATAGGGGTAATGAAGAAAGAACATTCGGTCTTGACTTTATTCCCGCAGCAAATCCGCGAAGATACTGCTCAGCTCGACTTCCCCCGATATTGAATGCAGCAGTAGCTATTCTGAGGGCGCTCTCAAAATCGACTCCCACAAGTGAATTCGCTCTTTGTCCGATAGCCGCAACATCAGCTGGGATCGACACTGCGGCGGGGTGCGTTACTAGTGCCAGCAATACAGAGGACTCTCCTTGCGGAGACATTTGGCCGAAGATTCCAGTGATACCAAACAATTCTGACTTTAGGCGTTGGCTAGAATGCACGTCGAAGAAGAAGTGCGAAGTTGTCGCAAGAACTTGGTCGACGACACTCTCGGAAGGATGCGACGATGCAAGAAAAACCTCAGACAAAGGACGAAAAGCGCTTCTCCCTTCAGCATAATCAGGTCCAAATCTCCAGAGAAATCGTCGTAGCTCTCCTTGTGAGTCTGCCTGCGACAAGTCCTCAGCCGCAACGCGAATCCACTCTTGCACCATCTGCTCTGAAGGTCCGCCCAGATCGGTAGTTGCCGCCGTGATGGTCTTATCGTCGTCCCTGCCTTGTCGAAGAACATTTGGCGGTGCAATCGCCAAATCGAAATTCAGATCGCGTATTGCAAGAGATCCGGTACAAAATCTAAAGCTACGTCTTAAACGAGGCCATTGCTGGCTCAGAAGTGCGATCACCAACTGCTCATAAGTTCGAGAGCTTTCGCTTATCAGAATAACTCGGTGTAATGGCGAGCCGTACAGAAAGGACAGCAACTTCCGAGCAACATTGCTATCGAGGTCCTGGGACGTAGCAAAGCCCTTGCCGGAGTCGGCAATAATAGGTGTTGTATAGCTATCCAGATCTTCGTTTGAAGTCGGCCGCCTAAAATGTGAAAGAATCGATCCAAAATCCGCAATTTGAGCAACATCGGTATCAGAAATTAAAATCGTGTGAGTCCACACACAGCCGGGGCGGGGTAACTCCGGTGCAAACCACGTTCGAGCGAGACAGTAATACCCACCGCTTTCAATTGGATAGCCCGTCAGGTACGAATCGAATCCACTTCGAAATGAAGGCCCAGACAGATCGCTCATAACCAACAATTGCCATTGCTGATCTCGTGAAAGGTTCAAGGAGCTGGCGAGCAACTGATGGCCATCTCCGTAGCCGTGCAACGTCTGTTGTAGCTGGATTGCATTCGCCATCGCTACCTGCTATTGCTCGCACTAAGTTCTTCGCCCAGGCCGAGTGCAAATCTGATTGGGGCTGTGAGGTCGTGAGTAGGCTCTAGTTTATCTACAAACACCTTGATGCGGCGCGAGGGTACAACCTCCTGCCGAAGCTTGTCTAAGTCTTTTACCAAGTCTCCACCCAGAGCGCTAATGCCGTAAACCTGCGAAGGCATACTGTCTGCGTTTGCGGTCAAAAACTGAAACAAAAGCGGCAGGTGACTCTCTAACCACGATATTGGAAGAACTGGATCTCTAACGAGATCCCATGCAGAAATGACCACCGCGATAGGTAGTGGTGTGACAGATTTACGAAGAAATACCACAAACTGCAGTAATTCAACTAACTTAACCTGCGTAGGGCTAAAATCATGCCCCCACTCCCGAATGTTCAGTGTGTCTGTAATGCCGCTGCCACCTTCGGCTGTTTGAGTCTTAGAATCAGCTGTCCCTAAGTTATCTTCTGAACCTAAGACACTTCCTGGCACCGCGATCAGTTGTGACTTCTCTACTGTGGGATGAATAAGAAGCAGTACACCAGAGGCATCAGCGGTGAAATCAGCATAAGGTCTGGTTGCCTTTCGCGTCACCCATTGAAGTCGAAACAGCTCCCCTGAAAGATCTGGTAAGGTAAGATCTACAGCGCTGTCCTTTTGAGTATCGCGCAATTGAAGTGATACCGTCTCCTGACTGCGCAGAGAAGTCCTTCCAACCTGTTGAAACTTTAGCCAGTTGTCTCTAATCCGATTGAGGTATTCGCGGTCTGGTTGCAACTGAGACGCCACAAAACTGGCAGAAATCTCGCCAGCTTCTATGAGATGCCAGAGAGCGGCTAAGAAACTCGTCTTCCCTGAACCGCGCATTCCTATGAGCAACAATTTAGACCCACTGGACATCGTAGAACTCTCCAAGTTGTTGGTTCCTTACAACGGATTCAGCAAAGCGCGCAGCCTCTCTAACGTCTCGATGGACTGACGGAACGTACAGCTTAGTGCGAGAAGTAGATGGTTCCTTAAGCCAACTCCTAAAGAGTGTTGGAAGACCAAGTGCAAACGGTACACGGATATTCTTCGGACGAGCCGCAACTTCGAAGAAGTCTGGTTCTGCGGTGCCCCTTAACAAGTCCCGAAGAATTGTCTTCGTGTCCGCAATAAACAAGCGTGAGGCTTCCTGTTCCGCATCCGCCATAACAGCATCCCACTTCGCGAAGACAATCTCAATCTTGCAGTCTGGAGACAGAGCTCGCGCTTCAATTAAGCTCCTCAAAAGTGCCCTAGCGTCGTTTCGCGCCGCATGCCGCAGGTCCGGAGTTGCCAACTTCTCTCCATCGAGAACGACGCAGAGATCGTCTGCTCGCTTTAATACTGTCATTTTTTGTACAGCAGCAGTGGAATCGCGCAATGCACGAAATCGTTCTCCAGAAATATCGGACAGGAGAAGACTTTGCGTGCCCAGCGAACCACCAGATGCAGGAGCCAATCTCAAATGGAGAAAGTCGATGGCCTCCACCTGGGTGTGCACGGTATGGGGTTCAACTCGGCCAGATGCGACCCGCGCATCGTGACAGCGTCTTTCGAATCCGACTAGGGTTCGAGACCCTGCAAACAAATAATTCGCAAAGGGGGCCTCGAGAAAGGCCTCGAACAAAGCCGTCAAGATCGTTGTTTTCCCACTACCGTGGGGACCCGCCAAAATAACGAGACGAGTAACTTCTTGACACGCAATCTCTGACGCTTGAAATTGTTCAAGCGCTTCGCCTTTTGGCAAGTCGACGAAGGATGTTTCTGCGGCGGCGCCAGTTTCTGAAATCTCACTATTCTTCAAATATGGGCATGTGCTCGGAGGCTCGAAACCTTCAAAGCATTTTCCTGTAGACGCGACTTGGCATCCTTCGCGTGCGCATGAGGTCTGGTTCATGACGATGCCTCTCTAAATGCTCGTAGCAACATGCGTTCATGATATAGCTGAAGAGATATCTGAATAATTGGAAAAGGCCTGTCGACTGGAATATCACATGCTTTCCGATATACCGGCAACCACTCGTCACGGCCATCCGTTTCCAGCGATTTGTGAATTGCCAGTAATACCGGGCTAAGTATCCCCAAAGAGCCGACTTTATCTACACATAAAGCCTCTCGCCAGTCGCGCGGCGTTTCATTTGTCGTGTTAGCTATGCTAATTTCCTCAGAAATTGCCGGAGCTCCAGATAATGCAAGTGCATGCGCCAGAACAGCAATCGCTACGTCTGATCCGGGCACGGAAATCGTGAGGTCTGCGAGCTCCTTTGGAAGGACCAAGGCTCCGCTTGCATAGCCCAAATCAGAAAACGATTTCTTGAGATCTCTGCTGAACTGTGTTTCGAGCCACCAGAGTATGCCCACTTCTTCCTCGCGCACTTTCGCCGCTTGCGTCAGTTGGTCGATCGCCTTTTGAGCTTGGCCCAGCGATGATGAGAATGTAGACACTATTTCGTTCAAGGCATTGAGAAGCGGATCGCGGAGATTGGTGGTCTGGTTGGTTTGAAACCAAGTGGCGTTGAACATTTGGGAGAACGTCTCACTGGTGAGCGCCGGAATCGCGATCGGCACTGGCGAGGTCGACTCTCGGGTTCTTCTTGAATACTTCACCAAGAAGCGCTGAGCAAAATCTAGATGTTCTCTGTCGGGCAATAGAGCCTCGCGAGCACCGAAAGACCCGCACACAAGCGCTAGTGCAGCTAAGGGGGCTAACGGATGAGCCCCCTCAATTACAAGCCGAATAACAATACCCGCGAGCACACGAAGCTCCTGAAGACCGCCCTTTAGGGGGAAGAAGTCATCATGTGCATGAAGGGATTCGCGGAATCCTACGGGAACAGACGACTCCGGGGCATTTGGCATGACAAACAGCCTGGCAAGATCGAGCAGCTGGTTAGGATCTGGCTGTTTGGCAATTTCTTCAACGCCCTTCCAGCGCTTGTCAAGCACGCCCTCAGCAGGTGTAACTGCAGCAGGTCTATACCAATCTCCAAACTGTTGATGGATGGCCATTGTCAGTCTCCTCACTTTCGTTCATCAACAACTAACACGTAATCGCGATAATCTTTACCTTCTGAGTTATAGTCACCTATAAATGTCAACTCCTCGGCCGACCAACGCCGAGGGTAGATCCTCAGGTTCAAATGCCTGGCATCCCTTGCCGAAATTGCAAGCGCTCCGTATCTGGGCAGCCAATTGGACTCTGCCCTCGATGGGTGCAAAGCGCCGGCGATAACTCGCACGCTGTTCCCGATGGTGGTGATCCACTGCTCGTGCTTGTGCCCAAAGATCTGGAGAAAACTCAGCGCGGAAAACACTTGATCTGCGACATCATCTTCAATACTCCACGAAGGCGGATGGTGGCCGATAATTGCATATCTAACATTCGGAATGCGCAACATTGTGCGCTGTGAGCCACCGTATAGCATTTTGTGACTCCGGATGTTGTCTCGCGAGCTCGATAAGAGGATCGTAGAGATCCCCCGGAATCGCAGTATGGTCCCGTCACTAAGGCTAAAGTCTCGCTCCCAGTACGGACAATCGCGATTGAATCCGCAGCCATAAGAACTTGCAAACGCATTGAACGCACCCAAGGGGTAAAGCAATGATTCTCCGCGCTTTTCGTGACGCAGGACCGCAGCCAGGCACGCATCGTATTCCTCAAGGGTAGCAGACCCCCGAACTTCTTGGTGGATGAGGTCTACCGGTCCATCGTCCGGAATGGCGTCATGATCGACATCGTGATTGCCGCCGGAGACCATTACGCCCCTGCGCTCACAGCCGAGCTGTTCCCTGATGCTTTCGATCCAGTTAGTAGCAAAAGCGTATTCTTCGGCCTTACCTCCAAAGGCAATGTCACCGGAGATGATCAAACCGTCCACACGCGGCAAACGGGTCCGAAGACGGCGGAGATCAAGCTGCAGTTCGTTTCGGAGGTATCTGTCCTGGTCGTGCACGTCGTCGACCCCTGCAGCTCTGAAATGAAGGTCAGAGATGTGGATGAAGACCAAGTCGGCGTTAGCGATTCGCGCAGTCATTTTCGGGTCGTCCATTACAGTATCACGTAGATACTTGGGTCCGAAATGCACACCGGAATTCCCACACGGAAATATGTATGATTTCCTGTTTGGAGAATTCGGGAAGTCAGCTCGTCTACAAAATCATCTACAATGGGATATTGTGCGGGCCGGAAAAGGCGTGTATGTTATTGAAAATATTGGTCGGGGAGAGAGGATTTGAACCTCCGACCCCCTGGTCCCGAACCAGATTCCCATGACTCGGCTCGCCAGCGGCCCGTTATCCGGCGCCAAGGCCATCCCCGCAATCCGTCGAAGATCAAGCACGAACAGTGCTGCAAGGTCTGGTCCAGAACAACCTTGTCAGCGCCGGAGCTGGAAGGTTGGGCGATTAAGCCCAAAACATCGCCCCGGCCCCGTGCGCCTCTTCGCAGACACGTGGCGCGAGCAGGCGGAGTCCTGCCGCGGGCTGAAGGAGTCGGCGGCGGCGGCAAAGAAGACAGAGCATAGACTTCATCTAATAAAGAAGTATTCCCCCCCAGTCAAAATCATCAATCTCCCTCATTCTTCATCTCATACTCAATCCCACTACCAGGCAGCATTTTGTCTTTTCCAGACACAGAGAGTAGAGAGAGCAAAGACATGGGGGGTAAAAGCGATAGAGAGGAAGCCGAAAACCAGGTCCAGAAGCAAGTCCAGGTAGCGCAGTTTTTGGAGCAGCGGATTCCAGGTAGCGCAGTTTCCTGACCATGAAAAACGGGCCAAATCCAGGTAGCGCAGTTTTTCAAGCCGGGAGCAGAGCTTGATCCGGCGCCGGGACGTGGCAAGAGATGAGCCAGGAAGGAATATAGGGTAAATAGCAGTTTTTGGAGGGGTTGATGGCATCATGAGGCTGTTTCATGGAGCGGATCGTGAAGGCGGCGAATAAGCGAAAACTAAAGTGACACCTGGTTTTAGATATATCTGCATCTCCGTCACCGCGTCATCGATGGAAATGCCCATACCCTCGTTGAGGATCTCCAGGCCGAAGATATTGGCCGCGCACATAGCGCCGTACTCGTTGGCGCCGGAGAGCGTGACGTCGAAGGGCAAGATCTGGTCGGAGTACCAGGGGGTTGCTATCTGGGCATTCTGGCCGGCAGAGACCAGGGCGGTGTCCAGCTGATTGATCGGCGCGCTGATGGGGATGCCCGCAGAGCGCACGACTGAAGACTGGAAGACAGCTCCGCCATTGGTGGTACTGGTGTACTGGGGCCGGATCTCGTCGATGTCGGCGACAAAGGTGCCGCCGTACTGTTGAACGAGGTTCAACAGAGAGTGACGGTCGAAGTTGATCCAGATCAGGCTGCCGGCGATGCCGCGCTTGTTGCGGGAATAGGCTCGAGCATCGGGGCTGCCCATCGTATATACGGGCGCCTTCTCACGGGTGACCGAATAGTTGATGGCCTGATGCTTTGGTACTGGACCTCACTGAGCACATACTCATCATGTAGTTAAATCCATCTATTTGGGCCGGGCTGCTTGACAAGTTGGTCCAACAGGAGTAATTAAGTATATGAGCACTAAGAAAAAGATGTTTGCCCCCCTTCCTTCTTCCCCTCTTTTACGCCAAAGCATGGGCCGGTTGTTCGGCTCCTGCATCCAGTCGACTCGCAAGATGGCCGGTCTGTCCCTCGAGGAAGCCGCCCGCTTGTCCGGCATGGAGATCTCCGAGTGGATGGCCATCGAGGACGGCTACGTGCCCCAGGACGTAAACCGGTTGCGGGCCATGGCCGACGCGATGGAGATCAGTTTCGACCAGATCGGCACGCTGGTTCTGGTTTGCCGGGCGGCCTGGGAGTTGTAATCGGGGCGCGCCACCCCTGGCGCGCCTTACTCATAGCCGTATATCCTTACTCCAGAAAGGGGGTGAGGAAGACGGCCAAGCCAGAAGAACAAAGGACAAAGCGCATGAACCTGAACGTCCCCTGCGAACTCCACAACGGCTTCAAGTCGACCACCGCCGCCCAGGGCGAGAACATGACCGACGTGCTGCTGGAGTTCATCAAGAGCTACATCGCGAAACACTCGCCGAAACCGGAAAGGCGGCGCAAGTGAAACGTGCCGCTCTATATATGAGGGTCTCGAGTCTGGATCAGCATCCCGAGACCCAACTTCTCGACCTGCGCCAGATGGCCGCTCAGCGCGGTCTCGAGATCGTGCAGGAGTTTACGGACAGGATCAGCGGAGCGAAGGCCCGCCGCCCTGGCCTCGATCAGATGATGGTCGACGCCCGCCGCGGACGCTTCGATGTCGTTTTGGTCTGGGCCTCGGACCGGATCGCCCGGTCGGTAAGGCACTTCCTCGAAGTGCTCGACGAACTGAACCGGCTCAACATCGAGTTTGTCAGCTTCCGCGAGCAGATCGACACCGGCGGCCCGCTGGGCCGCGCTATCGTGGTCATCATCGGCGCGATTGCGGAACTCGAACGCAACCTGATCATCGAGCGGGTGCGCGCCGGCATGCGGCGCGCCCGGCTTGAAGGCACGCACATCGGACGTAATCCTTTAACCCTGGACAATGAAGCCATCCACCGTGAACGCTGCCAGGGACGGAGCCTGCGGCAAATCGCCAAAGGCCACCGCATCTCAGCAGCTACTGTACAACGTGTGCTGAGGAAGCACCCCGCCCTAGTCCCCGTCGAGGAGATCAGGAAAACGGCCTGAACCTGGCCTATTCGGCCTGGACTGACCCCCAAAATTGAGACATTTTGTAAATTGACAGTTTGCAGGGAAAGGGGAACTGCAAATGGGTCGGAAGTCGAAACACCGGAAGTTTACGGAGGCCTACCGGGAGTTGGCGGTGCGT
>Ga0326728_10021712_pt1 | contig 12024 bp, 10 predicted proteins | sample MB3enrmetagenome_FD_207602 | JGI IMG/M metagenome (GOLD analysis project Ga0326728, IMG submission 207602) | Lab enriched peat soil microbial communities from McLean, Ithaca, NY, United States - MB31MN | ecosystem: Environmental > Terrestrial > Soil > Wetlands > Peat | place: USA: New York... | reverse complement strand
AGCCGGGAGGGGACTGGCAATGGCTGCGTGCCCCCAGTTCCTTCCGGTTCAAATGGGGTGGTGAAAAGACCGAAAAGCATAAGTATAAAAAAGGCTTCCACTGGTAGGACGGATGGGGAGCACCTCAATCACATATTCCTTCCGAATCTCAGATAGCGGCTTGAGGTGGTGAACGTGGATAAAACCGCTGCCGATCTCACCATAGACCTGCCCAAAGTCAAAGCCGCACACAAAACAACGACAGCCGTAGTGTTCAATGCATCGCTGGCGGGCGTCGGGGTCGCGCTCGTACTCGTTGCGGGACACCTGCCGCACTGCGCCCTCTCGATACGGCGCTTTCTGAGGGATTGATGGAGGGTTGCTCTTGGAAATATCACCGCTGGCGATAGCAGCCAGGGCAGGCCCAGATTCCAATTGGATTGGTGGACTGTCACCTTTAGAAAGGCTTGTTTTCGGCAGGTCTTTGGCCGCTATTTCAGTTGTTCCACCTTTGAATCTGAAGAGCTTAGGATGTTCACCAGGAATCGACAGAGACGTTTTATCTTGGGAATCAGGAAGAAAGGCTAACACTTTGAGCCTAAGTGCATCAGATGTAAGCGGCGTTTTCCCTCGCTTGTCGTTAATCACGTAGGGAACCAGTTCAGCGGGGGCCTGTCCGCTTGGATATTGACGGATCGTTGTAAAATAAATACCACACCAACGTTTGACGTTAAACTCGCTATATAATGTTCGTTGTGTGGCGTCTTGCGGCGGGAGCAAAATTATGCCGTCATTGAGTTGGGCGCTGCCCGATCCTGTCCATCTTTCTTGCCCAAAAACCGCGCGCGTATAAGCAATTAATTGCATTCTCGCAGCCAATCGCTTTTTCGCAGCCAGCCTTTGACGCGCGATAAATTGTTTCATATCGCAATAAACATTTCTAATGGCGAGCTACCCAGTCACGGAAACAAAAGGAGCGCGAACTCTACGCCTCTCAAGAAAGGCCGTTGCGACGCCCGATGGGAAGGAACGCCAAGCGGCACCCGATTGGGCGTGCGCATTGACACGTCTGCGCACTTGGAAAATTCGCGGTTTTCTCGTGAAACGGTAACCACAGCTACGCAAATTTTGTTGCCTTTACATGTTCACAAGAATCCACTTCTTGACCGAGAAAAGCAAGAAGATTTTGGCTGGATTTACGGCCCCAATGATGGCCAATCAGGCTTGATCCATCTGGTGATCGATGGTTTGATAGCGCCGCTCGGTTTATGATCCCAAATCTCCGTGAGGCAAAGGGACTGGACGTGCGGAGCAATAAGCCTCCGGTCGGTCAGGGTAAGCGTGAAACTTCCCGCAATCGATTATCTCGCAGAACCAGCCGTGTCCGGAATCTCGTAAAGGTGACACAATCCGCTTTGCCGTGCAGGAACCGCAAAAATAGCCAGGTTTTGTTTTGTGGCGATAAGCACCCAACTTCGGCACAAACTCATAGTCGTCCAGAAAACGATGGTGCCAGAATGTCCAAGCCCAAGTTGTCGCCACGGCGAAAAAAACCAAAATGATTACCCAAACCGAGACAGTAATCGCACTCTGTCGCATCAACCATGTAATATAATATCCCACAACGGAAAGGACGGCACCAGCTATTAATGCTCCCACAGCATTGTGCAACGTCGGTGGAATGTAAAAGGGTAAAAGTAAAAGGGTCAATAAAAGTAAAAGGGTCAAGCCCGGAAATCTGAATCGTGCAAGGATCAGGGAGTCATTGCAAAGCCTTGACCGCCTCCGTGCCCGATACAATGGGCAGTTTAGCCATGAGCCAATTCGAACGTGCGGATCGCGGCTGGCTTTTTCAGGGTGTGCGGGAATGATTCGAGGTAAAGGTCGGTGGCCTCTTGCAAGTTGGGCAGAGCCTCTTCCTCGGTGTGGCCTTGGCTGGCAGTGCCGATTTCGGGACACTCGGCCACAAGCCAGTCGGTTTCTGAATCAGGATAAATGATGGCCGTCAATTTCATGAAAACAATCTATCAGTTTTTACGGCAAAAGGCAATCCCGCACATAAGCTCAAATTACGCCGGATTCTCAGGCGCGTCCTTTACCAGATTATCGGGCGGCGGTGGCGCAAGCTTGTCCGGCGCTGCCACCACATTGACTTCAGATTGAGCAAACCGCGCGTTTTATCCAGAGGCTTTTCCGGTGAGCGGGTGCCTCCAGCGCAAGCCGGGAAACCGTTCATAGTCGCGGTCGGTTGTAATCCATTCGCAGTCGGACTCGATGGCCAGCGCGGCGAACCAGACATCTGGAACCAGATTGCCTGTAGCAGAGAGTGATTGGCACAGGCCGGTGAAAATTTGCCAGTGGCGGGAACTGGGCGCAATCACGCGGCAATTAGCCTGCTCTCGAATCTGGCGTGCGAAATCGAGCGCCGAGCGAATCGGACTCGGTGGCGTGAATATGCGTGGATGGGTCACCACGCGGAGGAAACCGCTCAACACAAGGTCGCTTATGCCGTAGGGCTGGCCGCTTTGAAGGATTCCCTCCAGCCATTGCCGGTAACTCGTGTGATCCACGGCATCCTCGCGGTGGGCATAGACCAGCACGTTGACGTCGGGCAGGATCATGCACCCTGTTCCATCAGGGCAAGCAAGGCGGCTGAGTTATTCAGATCAACTCCAGGGCGGACACCCTCGCCGCCCACGGTGATCAGGCGAAGGAACGGCTGCGGGGCAATGGGCGGGGTTGGCGCGATTTTATCGCGCAGCGTCTCCTCAATGAGATGCGACAGGTCGCAGCCTTTCTCGCGAGCCAGTTCGGTGGCTTGGGCGAGCAGGGCGTCGTCGAGTTGGATCGTTGTCTGCATATTGAAAGATTACCGCAAAGCCAGCCGGCTGTCAAAGCATCGTCTGCTTAAACTACGCCAGATTATCAGGCGCGTCCTTCACCAGATTATCGGGCGGCGGTGGCGCAAGTTTGTCCGAAAAACGGGTTCCTCACATTGCATCGTTGAGTTCAATTTTCCCGATTTCAGCGGTTTATGTCAATAATAATTTTGGCGGTTTTTGCAAGTGCCTTTCTGACAACAGCTTATGACTTTGCGAAATGTCGAAATTTTCACTGTTTTCAGCATTGTTGTAAATACTAGCTTCAAACGTCTTTTGTAAACACCTTGCTGACAACAGGTTGTGACTTTGCAAAATGCCGAAATTTTCACTGTTTTTTTGGGGCGGTTTTTTGAGAATTTCAAAGATGGACTTCGGGGTTTTTCCGGCGCTTCAAACTGAAAGGCAAAACCCGCGAAGAATTTTGTCCCACAACCCCTTCAAAAATGTCGCCCTTCAAAAACTTGCCCTTTGGCCCGGTTTGCTTCATAATACCGCATGGATCATTTACAAACAGGCCCGACATGAGTGCCAAGACCGCGAAACCCAAGGATACGTTTGAGCGCCGCTGGCTCTCTTACCGGCCGGAAATCAAAGCGCTCGATTGCACCATCCGCGACGGCGGATTGATGAACAATCACCATTTCGACGACACAACGGTGAGGCTGGTGTATGAGACGTGCATCGCCGCCGGCATTGATTATATGGAGCTGGGCTACAAGGCGTCGCGCAAAGGGATCAAGCAGGGGGAGCACGGCTGTTGGAAATACTGCCTGGAGGAGGACATCCGCCGCGTGGTCGGCGAGAACAAAACGGACCTCAAACTGAGCGTCATGGCCGATGCGGAGCGGTGTGATTACCATCAGGATATATTGCAGAAAAAGGACAGCGTCGTGGACATGATCCGCGTGGCCACTTACATCAATCAGATTCCCACCGCGCTCAACATGGTCAAGGACGCGCACGACAAAGGCTACGAAACGACGGTCAATTTGATGGCCGCCTCCATCATTCCCGACCGGGAATTGGACGAAGGGTTGGCCATGCTGGCCAAATCCGAAGCCAATGTCATTTATCTGGTGGACAGTTTCGGCGCCTTTTACAGCGAGCAGATGCGTTACTTGGTCAAGAAATATCTTTCGCACTGCAAGCCAGCCGGCAAGGAGGTGGGCGTGCATGCGCACAACAACCTGCAATTGGCCTACGCCAACACCATCGAAGGCATCATCCTGGGCGCCAATTTCCTCGACGCCACCATGGCCGGCTTGGGCCGCGGGGCGGGCAATTGCCCGATGGAATTGCTCATCGGTTTTCTGCACAACCCAAAATACCAGCTCCGCCCCATCCTCGACTGCGTGCAGAATCACATTGAGCCGATGCGCTCCAAACTGCTCTGGGGCTATGACTTGCCCTATCTGCTGACCGGCCTGCGCAACCTGCATCCGCGCGCGGCCATGAAGTTCAAGGAAGAAGAACTCAAAGGCCAGAAAGGGGACATTCTCAAGTTCCACGACGCGGTCACGGACCAGGAGTAAACGCAATTCTTGTCTTGCTGTTTTTGAATCTTTCCGTAAGAAAGTTGTCTCAAATTTGTCCATGCAGACAGGGAATAACCCATTGCAATTCAGCAAAGTCGTCGTAACGTGTCAGCCGCCGCCGGCCGCCCGGCGCGCCTGAAATCATGCGACAGTTTATTACCATCGCCAGCAATGCGTTTATGGAATTGATCCGGCAGCCGGTTTTTTTGCTGCTCATGACGGCGTCGGCGCTGTTTGAGGTTTTTCTGGCCTGCATCAATTATTTCGGGTTCGGCGACGAACCCAAACTGGTCAAGACCAGCGCGCTGGCGGTGATGCTTCTGGCCGGGCTTTTCGGGGCGGTCCTGAGCGCCTCCGCCTCCGTGGCGCGGGAAATCCGCAGCGGCACCGCCCTGGCCGTGCTGGCCAAACCGGTGGGACGCGCCCAATTCCTGCTGGCCAAATACGCGGGCCTGGCCTTGGCCCTGACCGTCTTGACGTTCGTCAACTGCATTGCGGCGCTTCTGGCGACGCGCATGGCCTTTGATGCCTATGGGGACATTGATTACGCGGGCCTGGAAGTTTTTTGCGGAGCGATAGTCCTGGCCTATGGCATAGGCGGCCTGACCAATTTTTTCCTGCGCCGTCCGTTTGTCTCAGACGCCGTCCTGGCGGTGGTGATCATGGCGGTTTTGGCGTTTGGCGTCCTGCAGTTTATACCGCGCAACCCCGGGCGCATGGGGGCGGATTACGTGGGACTGGACTGGCGGGTCGTTCCGGCGTCGGCCCTGATCCTGATGGCGCTGCTGATCTTGGCGGCGCTGGCGCTGGCCTGCTCGACCCGTGTGGAAATGGTGCCGGCGCTGGCCATTTGTTCGGCGTTGTTTTTGATGGGGCTGGTGTCGGATTATTTTTGGGGAACGCGGGCCAAGGCCGGTTCCTGGTGGGCATCGGCGCTTTACACGGTGACGCCGAACTGGCAACTGTTCTGGATGGCGGATGTGTTGAATGAAAAGAGCCGGATTCCCCTGGCTTACTTGGGCAAGGCGCTGGGTTACGCCTGCGCCTATATCGGAGCGATCCTGGCCCTGGCCCTGGCGCTGTTTGAAGACCGCGAACTGAGTTGAAACTGCAATGGATCAAAGCGCAAAGAAAATCGGTTTAATCAACTGGGTGGTGTTGTTGCTGGCCACGATTGGCCTGTTGATGGTGACCCGCTACGTCAGCACCGCGGCGGGCGCGCTGGCCACGGTGCTGGCCGGCTTTGGCTTGCTGGTGGCGTTGTTGAGCTACTTTCAGATGGGCCTGCTCGAGCGCGAGCACTTCGAACGGCTGGAACTGGAAGAATTGAGCAAGTCGCGCGGCAGCGAGTCGCTTTTTGCCGGCGCCGGGGCGGACACCTTTCCGGCCAGGCGTTCGCGCGAGCAGTTCGATCGTTATTTCGTCCCTGGTTTGACCGGGGTTTTATTCATGCTGCAAGCCGCCGCCGCTTATTGGCCCTGGAAAGCAGTGGAATCTATGGCGCCGATCATCGCCGATCGCGCCACGCTGGCCATGGCCTTGCTGGGAATGTTTGGATTGATCCTGTTTTTGCTGGGAAAGTACTCCAGCGGACTGGTTCGGCTGCAGGGCCAAAAACAGTTGCGGCCGGGCGCGGCCTATTTGCTGTTGAGCGCCTATGCGTGCTTTTTAGTGGCGGCGGACATCGCGGCGGTTTTGGCCGGTTTTGCCAGGACGGACGTGATCGTGGCCCGGTTCCTGTGCGTCGTCATCGGGTTCATCGCGTTGGAGACCCTTTTGGGACTGATCCTGGAAATCTACCGCGTGCGGGTGCGGGGCGGAGAATCGCGCGTGCTCTATGAAAGCCGGTTGGTGGGATTGCTCGGCCAGCCGGAGGCGATCATCACCACGGCCGCGCACGCGCTGGATTATCAATTTGGGTTCAAAGTTTCGGAAAGCTGGTTCTATCGCTTCCTGGAAAAAGCCCTGGGGTGGCTGATCCTGGCGCAATTGGGCGTCTTCGTTCTGTCCACCTGCTTTGTGGTAATCCAGCCCGGGGACGAAGCGTTGTTGGAGCGATTTGGCCGGCCTCTGGGCCGGAATGGCGTCATTGGGCCGGGGTTGCACCTGAAACTGCCTTCGCCGATTGACTGGACGACCAACTACCATACCGAACAAATCCAGAGGTTTATTGTTGGCGCGGTTCCCGATCAGTCCAGCACGATTGTTTGGGCCAAAGCCCATGGCACGGAGGAGAATTTCCTGGTGGCCAGCCGCGAGAGTGGGCCGGCTCAATCAGCCACCTATGCATCCGGGATCAGAAGTCCGCCGGTCAACCTGCTGGCCGTCAGCATCCCGGTGCAGTACCAGATCACGAATCTCGCCTCATGGGCCTACATCAACCAAGACCCTGACGCCCTGCTCCAGGGCGTCGCGACGCGCGAAGTGGTGCATTATCTGGCCAGTGCTGATTTCGACGTTCTGATGTCGCGTGGCCGCGCTGTTGCCGGTGACATTTTGCGCAGGAACATGCAGGCGGAAGCGGACAAGTTGCAACTCGGGGTCAGGGTCATATTTGTTGGTTTGGAAGACATTCATCCTCCCTTGAAAGTGGCCAAGTATTTCGAAAACGTGGTCGGCGCCGCCGAGACCCGGGAAGCGAAAATCCTGCAAGCGCAGGCCTATTCCATCAGCACCAACGCCTGGGCCGGCGCCGAATCCTCCAACCGGGTGTGGAGAGCCGAAGCCGACGAACACCGGGCCATCACCAATGCCGCCGCCCGCGCCATGCTCTTCACCAATCAAGCGCTGGCCTACGCCGCCGCCCCGGGCGTCAATGGGGTCTATGAACAGCGCGCCAGGCTGGAGGCGTTGGTCGATGGCAGCCGCCAGGCCCGCAAATACATCCTTGTCACGACCAATACACCGGATATTCTCATTTATAATCTGGAGGACAAGGTCCGTCCCGATTTGTTGGAACAACTTCCGTCTCCCTCTAAAAAGTAATATGAAACGAAGCCGCCTTACCATCGCCGTCGCGTTCGTCTTAATCGTCATTTTCGGCCTGTTGCTCTTTGTCTATCAGGTGCGCAAATCCGAAGTCGCCGTGGTCACCTTGTTTGGCAGGGTGGACCATGTGAAGGACACGCCCGGGCCCGGCTTCCGCCTGCCCTGGCCGATTGAGAATGTCTATAAACTGGACCAGCGCATTCAAAATTTTGAGGGCAAGTTCGAGCAAGTGAAGTTGCCCGATCAAAACCTCATTTTTCTCCTCGTCTATGTGGGCTGGCGTATCGACGACCCGGCGCTTTTCTTTCCCAGGTTCACCAACGGCTCCGTTGCCGCCGCGCAAGGAAACCTGGAAGATTTGGTGCGTAGCGCCAAAAACGAGGTGGCCGGACAACATCGCTTTTCCGACTTCATTTCCGCGGATGAGAAACAGATGAAGCTCGCGCAAATCGAGCGCGAGATTTTGGACAAGGTCAGGCAGCAGGTCAAGGACCTGAATTACGGGATTGATATCAAGTTCGTCCATATCAAAAAGATCGGCCTGCCGGAAAGCGTCACGCAAAACGTCTTCGATCGGATGCAAGCCGAGCGTGAATACTACAGCGCCCAAATCCGCTCTTTGGGCGAAGAGGAATCGTCTAAAATCAAGTCCGCCGCCGACAGCACCGCCGCCAAGCTGCTGTCGGATGCGGATGCGCAAGCCTACGCCATCCGGGGCCGGGGAGAGGCGCAGATGATAAAGTCGCTGCAAGTTTTGCAGCAGAATCCCGAATTGGCCGAGTTTAACATGCAAATCACGGCCCTGACACAGTTGCTCAAGGAAAAGGCCACTCTGGTCCTGGATCAAAGCACCTCTCCGCTCAATTTGCTGCAACCAATCCAGCCGCAAACAAATGCGTCCACCAATGCCCCCGCCGGGAAGATCCCATGAGCGAACAGAACCCCCATCAGACGCCGCCCCCGGCCCGGGTTCCGCCCGCTGAAGACGCCGGTTCGCGGGCGCTGTCAGACGCGTTGCGCAGCAGCTTTTTCATCGTCAAGATCATCATGATTGTGCTGGTCCTGGCGTTTCTCAGCTCGGGGTTTTTCACAGTCCGGCCGCAGGAGAGGGCAATCATTTTGCGCCTGGGCAAGCCGGTGGGCGAAGGAGAGCAGGCCTTGCTCCTGCCGGGTCCCCATTGGGCTTTGCCAAAACCCATTGATGCCGTTGAAAGGATTCCCTTTAATTTGGTGCAGGAGGCCCAATCTTCCGTCGGCTGGATGCTCACGCCGGAAGAGCGCCGCACAGGCGCCACGCCCCCGCAGGGCGGCAATTCCCTCGATCCGGCCTCGACCAGCTACGCCCTGACAGCGGACACGAATATCATTCACGTTGTCGCCATTTTGCATTATCGCATCACGGACCCGATTCATTTTCATTTCGACTTTTCCAACGCCCCGGTCTTTGTAACCAATGACTTGAACAACGCCTTGTTATACACCACCACCCAGTTTTCCGTGGATGACGTGCTGACCCGAAGAAGGACCGCCTTCAAGGAAGCCGTCGCGGCGCGCATGAACGAGCTGATCCACGCCCAGGGCCTGGGCATCAAAGTGGACCAATTGGATGTCGAATCGGTTCCGCCCACTTATTTATTGAGCAAATTCAACGAAGTCGATACGGCCACCCAGAAACGCAACACCGCCCGCACCCAAGCCGAGAGCTATGCGACCACAACCCTGGCGGAAGCGCGGGGGGCGGCCGCTGCGCGCACCAACGTGGCCGAATCCGCCCGTTCGCGCCTGGTCGCCATGGTGGGCGCCCAAGCCAGGGAATTCACCGACGTGCGGCCTGGATATGAGCGCGATCCGGAGTTCTTCAAACGCGTGCGGCAGATGATGGCGCTGGAACAAATCTACACCAACGCCCAGGAAAAAATTCTGGAGCCGCACCAAAACTCGCGCGAGTTGCGCTTGAATTTGAGCCGGGAACCGCAAGGGTTCTCCACCAATTCCGTCACCCCATGATCTTATGCAAGTTACATCACTTTTAAGCCGGCACGAACACGATGAGGAGCAGGAAGGCTCGCGCGCCGGTCGCGCACACGAGCACGACCGCGACCACTCCCACACTGTTTTGCCGCTGGCGCAAACGTTGATCGGTCTGCTCTTTGTTTTGAATTCGTTTGTTGTGACCTGGGCCTTCTCGGACGCCAGCAATCCGGTGGCCGCGCTCAGCGCCATGATCGGGGCGATCATCCTGGGCTATCCCATTGTCTGGACGGCCCTGGAAGATTTGCGCCGGGGGCTTCTGACCACCAACGAGTTGGTGGCCCTGGCGGTGTTGGCATCCTTCGGCTCGGCCAATTTCCAGGTGGGCGGCTACCAGCAGGCGGGCATCGTCGCCTTTTTTATGTTGATGGGGCAGATCATCGAAACCCGCACCGCCGAAGGGGCGCGAACTTCCATTGAATCGCTCATCAAATTGACTCCACCCAAAGCGCGGCGCCTCACGCCCCAGGGGGAGGAGGAAGTGGCCACGGGCCTTCTGGCGGTGGGCGACGTTATTCGTGTCCGGCCCGGCGATAATATCGCGGCCGACGGAGTGATCGTGGCCGGCCAGGGCTCTTTCAACCAGGCCAACATCACCGGGGAATCATTGCCGGTGGACAAGAAACCCGGGGATGAAGTGTTTGCCAGCACCCAGAACCTGACCGGGGTCTTGGAAATCCGGGTGACGCGGGCGGGGGAAGACACGACCTTGGGGAAAGTGCGGGAACTGATCTTGGCGGCCGAGAAAACAAAGCTGCCCATCATGCGAATTATCGATAATTACATGGGCTTCTACACCCCGTTGGTGCTGGTCATAGGCGCGCTGGTCTGGGCCTTCACCGGCAACTTGAACCAGGTCATCACTGTCTTCATCGTGGCCTGCCCTTGCGCCTTCATCCTGGCCACGCCGAGCGCGATGGTGGCGGCGCTGTCCGCGGCCATGCGATTGGGAATTCTGATCAAGAACGTGGGGGACATCGAACTGGCGGCGAAGATCAACGCCTTTGTGTTTGACAAAACCGGCACGCTGACCACGGGCAAGCTGGCGGTGAGCCGCCTGGCGCCCATCCCGGGAACCACCCCGGCCGAACTGCTGCGCGCGGCCGCCTCGGCCGAAAAGTACAGCAACCATCCCGCGGCCAAGGCGCTGGCGCAACTGGCCGTCGAAGCAGGAGTGCCGCTGTCCGAGCCAAAAGACTTTTGCGAAAGCGCCGGGCGCGGGGTCAGCGCGCAAATCGACGGGGCCAAGATCGTCATGGGGCGCGCGCAATGGCTCAAGGAGCAGGGCATCGCCGGGGATTTTTTCAAATCGGTGGATCTGAACGAAACCGAAGGGTTCAGTCTGATATTTGTGGCGCGCGATGGCAAAGGCATCGGCTGGGTGGGATTGCAGGATCAGACGCGCCCCGACGCGCGCGAGGCGCTGGCGCAATTGAGGGCGACGGGCGTGCGGCGCATCGCCATGATCAGCGGGGACCGCCAGCCGGTGGCCACGCGAGTGGGGCGCGAGATTGGTTGCGAAGAGGCGATCGGCGAGTGCCTGCCGCAAAACAAGGTGGAGTTCGTGCGCCAGACCAAAGCCAAGGGATACTGCGTGGCAGTGATAGGAGACGGGGTCAACGACGCGCCGGCCCTTGCCGCCGGCGATCTCGGCATTGCCATGGGCGCGGCGGGAAGCGAAGTGGCCATACACAGCGCGACCATCGCGCTGATGAACAATGACCTGCGGCGTCTGCCGTTCCTGGTGAGGCTTTCGCGCCAAACGCGCTCTGTCATTAACCAGAATTTTTTTGTTGGAATTCTATTCGTCATTGGGGGCCTGGTCCTGGCGGCGTTGAATTACCTTCCTCCCATTGCCGCGGCGGTCCTGCATGTCGTCGGTTCGTTGATTGTTGTGTTCAACAGTGCGCGGTTGGTGCGGCAGGGCGAAGAACTGGAACCGCACCTGGCCCTCGCGGGTGAGCCGCCCGGCTCCGCCACGCCGTCGGCGCCCGCCCCATGGACGCCAAGTCCCGTGAGCGCATGAGTGCCGCCGTTGCCATTGCGCCATCGGCTTCCGCGACAGGGGACAAGCAAAAACCGGGGGAGCCGATCGTCTCGGTCCGGGGCTTGACCAAAGTCTTCAAGGATTTTTGGGGCCGGCCCAAGGCGCGCGCGGTGGATAACGTTGATTTTGACGTGCGGCGGGGGGAAGTCTTCGGCCTGCTGGGTCCCAATGGTTCGGGCAAAACGACCACGGTCAAGATGCTGCTCGGCTTGCTCTATCCAACGCGCGGGCATATCGAGGTTTTTGGCCATTCCCCGCGCCACGTCAAAACCAAGGCCAAGATCGGCTATCTGCCGGAAGAATCCTATCTCTATCGCTTCCTGGACTCGCACGAGACGCTGAATTTTTTTGGGAATCTTTTCGATTTGCCGCGGGCGGAGCGAAGGAAGCGAACTGAAGAACTTCTGGAAATGGTCGGCCTGAGCCAGGTGCGCACCCGCGTGGTGGGGGAGTTTTCCAAAGGCATGCAGCGGCGCATTGGTTTGGCCCAGGCCCTGATCAACGACCCTGACCTCGTCATCCTGGACGAGCCGACCGCCGGGATGGACCCGATCGGCTGCCG
>Ga0326728_10021710_pt1 | contig 12025 bp, 11 predicted proteins | sample MB3enrmetagenome_FD_207602 | JGI IMG/M metagenome (GOLD analysis project Ga0326728, IMG submission 207602) | Lab enriched peat soil microbial communities from McLean, Ithaca, NY, United States - MB31MN | ecosystem: Environmental > Terrestrial > Soil > Wetlands > Peat | place: USA: New York... | reverse complement strand
CGGCAGAGCCCCCGGTGGGGAATTAGCGAACCTTTGATGATTTAAAAATGAAACCCTTGCGTATCGGCTTCTTGAGCACGGCCGGCATCAGCCGGAAAAACTGGAAGGCCATCAACCATGCCGGCAACTGTGTGGTGGCCGCGGTGGCCAGCCGCGAGCTGGCCCGCAGCCGCGCCTATATCGCCGAACTCCAGGGCGCCCATCCGTTTGCCACGGTTCCCGCCGCCTTGGGCAGCTACGAGGAATTGCTCTGCTCGCCCGCCGTGGATGCCGTTTACGTTCCGCTGCCGACCGGGCTGCGGAAGGAGTTGGTCGTGCGGGCGGCGCAACACGGCAAACACGTGCTGTGTGAAAAACCGTGCGCCGCCAACACCGCGGACTTGCAGGTCATGCTCGCCGCCTGCCGGGCCAATGCCGTGCAGTTCCTCGATGGCGTGATGTTCATGCACAGCCCGCGCCTGGCTTGGGTGCGCGAAGTCTTGGACGATGGCCAAAGCGTCGGCCCCATCCGCCGCCTTTCCTCCGCCTTCAGTTTCCGCGCGGCCGGGGACTTTTTCCGCACCAACATCCGCGCCGACGGAAACCTCGAACCCTTTGGCAGCCTCGGCGATCTGGGCTGGTATTGCCTCCGCTTCACCTTGTGGGCACTTGGCTGGCGCCTGCCCGAGACCGTGGTCGGCACCCTGCTCTCCGCCTCCGACGACCTCCCCGGTCGACCGACGGCGCCCACCGAGTTTTCGGCCACCTTGTTTTATCCCGGCGGCGTCACCTCGGAATTCTACGCCTCCTTCCTCGCCGCCAACCAGCAATGGGTCCACGTCAGCGGCGAACAAGGCTGGCTGCGCCTGCCCGATTTCGTCCACCCCTTCAACAGCTACGAGCCGGCGTTTGAAGTCAATGCACAGACGGTGACGGTGGCGGGCCAGGTGAAGTGTCCGCCGGGGGCCGACCCGGCGGAAACCGGCCATGCCACCGCGCAGGATGCCCGCATGTGGCGCCATTTCGCTGACCAGATATTCTCCGGCCGGCTGAATGAGGAATGGCCGCGTTGGGCGCTGCAAACCCAACGAGTGTTGGACGCGTGCCTGGAATCCGCCCACCGCCATCAACCCGTCCGGCTTGGCGAATGATCGAGTGGTGGCAAGTGGGGCTGTTGTCGGCCACCGGCTTGGTCGCTGGGTTTGTGGACACACTGGCCGGCGGCGGCGGTCTGCTGACCCTGCCCGTGCTGCTGAATTTCTGTCCCAATGCCCAAACCGCCTTGGGGACGAACAAGCTGCAGGCCTCGTTTGGTTCCACCAGCGCCACCTTCCACTTTGCGCGTGGTGGTGCCCTGGACCTGCGCGACTGTCTGCGCGCCGGTTCGCTCGCCTTCGCCGGCTCGCTTGCGGGCTCGATCCTGGTGCAACATTTTGATTCGCACCGGTTGAAACAGGTGATTCCCTTCGTGCTGCTGGCGGTGGCCATCTTCGTCTGGCTGCGGCCCCAACTGGGCGAGCGCGACCTTCGCCCGCGCATTTCCTGGCTGAAGTTTGAAGTGCTTTGCGCGCTGCCGATTGGCTTCTACGATGGGTTTCTGGGGCCCGGCACCGGCACGTTTCTGGCGTTGTCCTTTATGCTGGGGCTGGGGTTCAACCTGACCCGGGCCACCGCCCATGCCAAGGCCCTCAATTGCGCGAGCAACCTCGCTTCGCTGCTGGTGTTTTTGGTGGTGGGCAAGGTCTGGTTTGTGGCCGGCCTCGCCATGGGGTGCGGGCAGTCGCTGGGCGCGCGGCTGGCCAGCCACCTGGTGCTCACCCGCGGCACGCGCTTCATCCGCCCCCTCTTTCTCACCCTGGTCATGGTCATCAGCCTGAAGATGATTTGGGACCTGTGGATTCGACCGGCGCTCTAAAACCGCAGGCAACCTTTCCACGGACAGGCTGTTTTATCGAGCGGCTTGAAAAGCGCCGCTGTATTTCCATCTTCCGTCGGGGCGCTTCCATCCGTTATCCTAAGCCCGTGCATTTCCAAAAGATCACCATCGTGGGCGTCGGTTTGCTGGGCGGTTCCCTGGGGCTGGCCGCCCGCAATCGAAAGCTGGCCGGGGAAGTGGCGGGTTACGTCCGCCGCGAAGCCAGCCTGAAGGAATGCGAAGCCGCCGGCGCGGTGGACTATGCCACCACCGACCTGCTGGCCGCGGTTTCCAACGCCGACCTGGTTGTGCTCTGCACCCCCCTGGCGCAAATGCGCCCGCTGGCGCAGCGCCTGCTTCCCGCCCTCAAACGCGGCGCCATCGTCACCGACGTGGGTAGCGTCAAGGCCGGGGTGGTGCGCGAAGTGGGACCGGTGATCCGCCGGGCTGGAGCCCATTTCGTGGGTTGCCATCCCATGGCGGGCGGCGAAAAGATGGGCGTGCTGGCCTCCCGGGCCGATTTGTACCACGGCGCCCTCTGCGTGGTGACGCCCGACAACCGCGCCCCGGGCGGGGCCGTCCGCAAGTTGGAACACTTCTGGCAGGCGCTCGGCGCCCGCACCGTGCGGCTCACCGCCGCCGAGCATGACCGGCTGGTCAGCCGCTCCAGTCACCTGCCACACACGGCCGCGGCCGCCTTGGTGAATTTGATCCTGGACCCCGCGCAGCCAACCGCGCAGGCCGCCTTGTGCGCCACCGGTTTCCGGGACACCACGCGCATTGCCTCCGGCTCCCCGGAAATGTGGCGCGATATCGCGCTGGCCAACCGTCAGAACCTGGCGCGTTCGCTGGCCGCGTACGTGGCAAAATTGGAGAGCCTGCAAGGCGCGCTCCGGCGCAATGACGCGGCGGCCATCGAGAAGTTCTTTGCCACCGCCAAACAGCGCCGCGATGACTGGTGCGCCTGCGGCGCCGCGTTGTCGCCGGAATGATCGCGGCTGGCGGATGGATCGAGTTTCGGCTTCAATCCTCCCTCCACCATCCACTATTCTATCGCCCATGGCCCTGCCCGGTCTCATTGAAATTGTGCCACTCGCCAAACCTGTGCGAGCCGAGATCACCGTGCCGGGATCCAAAAGCATTACGAATCGGGCGCTGATTCTGGCCGCCTTGGCGGATGGTCCGGTGACTCTCAAGGGTGCGCTGTGGAGCGAAGACACGCAGATCATGGTGGCTTGCCTGCAAGAGCTCGGCTTGGCGGTAAGAGTCACACCCGAGCCGGAAGAGCCGTGCAATCGCACCATCCAGGTGGTTGGGGGTGGCGGGCATGTACCGCCCGGCGGCACGGACTCAGAACCTTTGGACTTGTTCGTGGGCAACGCCGGCACCGCGGCGCGGTTCCTGGCGCCCTTCCTGTGCCTGGGCAGCGGCGTTTACCGGCTGCACGGCGTCCCGCGCATGCACGAACGACCGCAGGCCGCGCTCTTTCAAGCCCTCCGCGAACTGGGCTATCGGCTCGAAGCCGAAAACGGCAACGACCGTTTGCCCGTGCGCATTTACTCTGAGGATGTGCTGCGCCCGCCGGAGTCCCAAACCGAGTTTACCCTGCGCAAACAGGTGCCCCCCGTGCCCCCGCAGTGCCGGGTGAGCATCGCCGAAAGCTCGCAATTTGCCTCGGCCCTGCTGCTCTCAGCCGAGACCGGAGGCTGGTCGGTGGAAATCGAGGGCGACAATGCCGATGAATCGCCGTACGTGGTCATGACCACCCGGCTGATCGAGGCGTTTCCGAAACGGGGCGGCACGTTTCAAATCGAGCCGGACGCCAGCAGCGGCAGCTATTTCTGGGCGGCCAACTGGCTGGTTTCCGTGAACGCCTGGATGAATGGCTTTCTGGAACACACGCCCTACCAGGAAATTGCGGACCATTTTGACCAAGTCTGGGACTGGGTCCGGGCTTCGCGGTCGGGCGCCAAACCGGGCCCGGCCACCGGCGATTATCTGGCCCTGAGCGTCCGCAACTGGCCCGCGTCCGGCTGGCAAATTGACGCCGATTTTCCGCAGTTCATTCCGTTGCCGGACAAGATTTCACGCGAGGGACAACTGGGCGACAGCATTCTGACCGCGGTCATTCTCGCCGCGGACCTGTGGGCCGGCATCGGCCCCGAAAAGCGCGAGAAGGGAATCCGTTTTACGGAACTGGGCCGCTTGCGGCTGCAGGAATGCGACCGGGTGACGGCCCTGAAAACGGAACTCACCAAATGCGGCGGGAAGGTCATCGAGGAAAGCGAAGCCCTCACCGTGTATCAAACCCGGCTGCACGGCGCCGAGATTGAGACCTACAACGACCATCGCCTGGCGATGTGCCTGGCCATTCTGGGATTGAAAGTTCCCGGCTTACGAATTAAAAATCCTGCCTGCGTGAAGAAGACGTTCCCGAATTTTTTCCAGAAACTGGCCGCCCCGCCGCCGCACGGCCTGGGCGCGGAGATTTGGGAAGTGTCCGACGGCCGGCGCACCCGCAAGCTGGCCGGCGACGATTTGTTTGCGGATTAAGCGGTCGCCGTCCAGACTCGCAGACGGAGACGGAAACCATTGGAATTTTGATGAAGAAATATCCCATTGTCATCGCCATTGACGGCACCAGCGCCAGCGGCAAGAGCACCAACGCCAAGCTGGTGGCGCGCGCGCTGGGCTACGTCTACGTGGACACCGGCGCCATGTACCGCACCCTGGCCTGGTATTGCCTCCGGAAAAAGATCGCCGTGGGCGACGAAAAAGCCGTGGCCGCCACCTGCCGCCGCTGGAAAACCTCGCTGGAATGCGTGGAAAAGGACGGCCTGCGCGCGGTTCGCCTGCTCGTGGACGGTTACTTCCCGGAAACCGAAATCCGCACGCCCGAAACGGCCGCCGCCGTCTCGCACGTGGCCGCCGTGCCCGGCGTGCGCAAATGGATGAAACAGACCCAGCGCGACTGCATCCGCTTCGGCGATCTCGTGATGGAGGGGCGCGACATCGGCACGAATGTCTTTCCGGAAACCGATTATAAATTCTATCTCGATGCGACGCTGGCCGAGCGTTCCGCCCGCCGGGCGGCCGACGGCGTCAACGAGAATCTCGCCGCGCGCGACCAGCGGGATAGCCAGCGCGCCGTGGCCCCGCTGATGATCGCCCTCGGCGCCAAGGTCATCAACAATTCCGCCCTGACCGCCGAACAAACCAGCGCCCTGCTGTTGACGGAAATCCGCGCGCGCCTCGCCGAACGGCAGGGATAGAAAATCAAAGCCGGAGGGCGGCCGCCTCGGTCGAGCCGCCGACTTTCCTCCGGCCATTCCCTACTTTTCATCCGCCACTCATGAACCCTTCTTACCATCTCGGCTGGATCCTGTTTCGCGCGCTCTATGCGACCTATTTCCGATGGCGCGTCTTCGGCGCGGAGAACGTGCCGCTGCAAGGCAGCGTGATCCTGGCCTCCAACCATGCCAGCTTCCTCGATCCGCCGCTGGTCGGCGCCGGGCTGCGGCGCGATATCAATTATCTGGCCCGGGAATCCCTGTTCCGGTATCCCGGCATCGGCGCCCTGCTCCGCTCCTGGAACTCCGTGCCCGTGGACCGCGACGGCGGCGGCGCGCGCGGTCTCAAGGCGATCCTGGACCGGCTGCTGGCCGGCGGCGGGATCATTCTCTTCCCCGAAGGCACCCGCACGCGGGACGGCAACCTGCAGCCCGCGCGGTCCGGCATCGGGCTCACCGTCATCAAGTCGCAGGCGCCCGTGGTCCCCGTGCGTGTTTTCGGCACCTACGCGGCTTACGGGCGGCATCTTAAATTGCCCCGCCCCTATCGCGTCACGGTCAAATACGGCCGCCCGCTGGATTTCGCCTGTCTGCGGGCCGAGGCCAAGACCTGTGACAAGGCGCGGTTAAAGGCCATCTACCAGCAAGTCGCGGATGAAATCATGGCCGCGATTGCCCGGCTCGAACCCAAAGAAGGTTAAAGCGTCCCTTCGCTGTGTGGTCCGTGTCGGGTGAACTCGGAAATTTCAAATTTGACTCTGTGGCTCCGTGTCTCTGTGGTTGGCTTCAACGGAGCCGCGCTCTGGTGGGTTGGCGAATCTCAGTCTTTTTTTTGTAAGCAACGCCGTAAGAAGTCGTGGGCTTAAGTATCCCCCTGTACAGCCGGGTTCGAGCCAATTCGTAAGGTTCGTGTCTCATTTTCCCGCCTTTCGTCCTTCAGCCTTCAGGTGGCGGCCGGCTCAAAATCGCGTCAGAGCGCCTGCGGACGGGCGCGGACCAAGGCCCTTCGCGATGGCCAGGTGCGGGACGAGCGCGCCAGCGTCGGGGAGTGCGGTGGCCCTCCACCGCTTTGGAACACGTTCCCATTTGCCAACTCACGTCACCATGGATCGTTCTCTCCTGCCGCATCTTTGCGCGAGCCGTAAGCCGCTCGCCCATAGCCAGCCCGGGGAAAAGCTACGTCCACAATTTTGCTCGCTCCTTGACGGGTCTCCGGATTTAGGAAGTCGGTGGGAGTCCAAGCTTGACACGTGCTGATTAAAATTGCTTTAAATGACGTCATTGAGCGTCGTCGGTCACACATGTCGAACTAATGAATCAGTCCGCAATCTTACTCGACGTCGGAAGGCAGCCTTGGGGAGGCGCTTTCGGAGCAACCTTCATCGCCTGGCAACACTGCAAATCACCTAAGGGAGCGGCATGGTAACAACTTGGATCGCTTTGACCTGTCCGCAGTGTGGCTCGCCGCTGCCGCGAGTGGCGCTCTGGCGCTCGGTAAAATGCGCTGCTTGCGGTTCGCTCATTACCAGGACGGAAGCGGTCGTAACGCGCGACTCTTTTCGCCAGGCCTTCAATCGGGCGCGGCAGGGCTCGGCCGGTTTGGACGCGGTGCTGTGCGGTGGCACCCGCTATCACTTGATGCAAACTCTGGGCGTCGGTGAGATTTCCCATGTCTATTTGGCACGGCGGATTGATTCGCTGCCGCTGCTGGTCACCCTCAAACTTTCCTCCTCCTCCACGGCTGGCGAACTTTATGCCCGTGAGGCGCAGGTGGCGCAGGAGTTGCAACACCTCGACAGCGATGGAACCGGTCCTTATTACTCGAGACTTTTGCCGGAGGTGGTTGCGCAGGGAGCGGTGACAGGAAGTCACGGCCAGCAGGCGCTGGTGCTGCGGCATCCCACTGGATATTGGGGCAGCCTTGCGTCTCTGAATGAACGTTTCACCTCGGGCGTCGATCCTCGCCATGCGGTGTGGATCTGGCGACGAATGCTCGGGGTTCTAAACTTCATTCACCACCACGGATGGTGCCATGGCGATATTCGGCCGGAGCATGCTCTGCTTCATCCCCAAGACCATGGCGTCCGCCTCATCGACTGGTCAGCTGCCAGGAAAGATGCCCGGGAAACGGACCAAGTGGCAGACCTCTGTCGTAGCGCGCGTACCGTGCAGGTAATTCTCTGCGGAGCCAATGGATCAGCCGCACTGCCGGCCCAAGTTCCCACCGGCTTGGCCCAACTGGTAACCAACGCAAGTCAGGACCAGGACTTTTGCCGCTCGCAGGGCGCGGAGGGGTTGGACCGGTTACTGCAAGCCGAGGCGAAAGCGGCGTTCGGCCCGCCTTCGTTTGTGCCCCTGGTAATTTGACGCTTTAACCAAAGAACTGAACAACCAAAAGATATATGGGCTACGGAAACTACTCCTTGGCGGCTCATGCCGCCCTCACCGCCAGTCGCGCTCACAAGGGCGGGTCAGAAGTCTTCGCACAAAGACAGTGTCACCCACTGATGAATCCCAAGGGCCTCAAAGTGAGGGAATGCCGGGATAGCGCAGACCATCCCAATTCCCTCGGCATTACCTTTGCCCTGGATGTGACGGGATCGATGGGTGACATACCCCACCTGCTGGCGACCAAGGAACTGCCGAATTTCATGCAACTGCTAACCGCGTGCGGCGTGGCCCATCCGCAGTTGATGTTCATGGCGATCGGTGATGCCAATTCGGACCAAGCGCCGCTGCAAGTCGGTCAGTTCGAAAGCACAGCGGAGCTGATGGACCAATGGCTGACTTGGAGCTACCTCGAGGGCGGCGGCGGCGGCACTGGAGAAGAGAGTTATGACCTCGCGTTTTATATCGCCGCCCAACACACCGACATGGACAACTGGGTAAAGCGGAAGCAGAAGGGTTACCTCTTCATGACGGGCGACGAAAACCCGTATCCCGCCGTGTCACGGTACCACATCGATGGTCTCGTGGGCGAAAAGCTCGATGAAGACATTCCACTCCAAGAGGTCATCGCCGCGGCCGCCGAAAGTTATCACATTTTCTTCCTGATCCCCGATTTGGCGCGTCGCAAGCGGTGCGAGAGGCGTTGGCGGGACCTCCTCGGCAACCACACCATTTGTATGGAATCACCGGCGGACACGTGCGCCGTGGCGGCGGCAATTGTCGGTTTGACGGAGAAACTAATTCCGGACCTCGAAGCGTTGGCCGGCATCTTGTCGAACCATGGTTCCGATCGCCAGCACATCGGATCAACTGTCCGCGCGCTGCAGGACTACGCCGCCCTGCTCAAATTGCCGCCAGCCAAGTCTGCCAGCCCCGCCGCCACACCGGTTGGCAAATGGTGGAAGCGGTTGTTTGAGTGAGCATTTAGCTGCATGAGCACGACGCGCTATGCTTCCGTGCTGGGACTGGGCTTTGGGGATTGCGGCAAAGGACATTTTGTCGACGCGCTGACGCGGCGCTGGCAGGCCCATACCGTCGTCCGCTTTAATGGCGGCGCTCAAGCCGGCCATAATGTGGTGACTCCCGCCCAGGCCCACACACCAGCGCGTCATCACACCTTTTCCCAGTTTGGCTCGGGCACGCTTGTGTCAGGGGTGCGCACGCTGTTGCTCGACCCAATGATCGTTCATCCGACCGCCCTGCTGGTCGAGGCAGAAGTCCTCGGCCGAATTGGGGTGACCGATGCACTGGCGCGCCTGACGATCGATGCGCAATGCCGCATCACCACTCCTTTTCACCAGGCTGCCGGCCGATTGCGCGAGCTTTTACGCGGCGCGGCTGCACATGGCACTTGCGGTGTTGGCGTGGGTGAAACGGTCCGACATGCTCTGAACCATCCAGGGCAAGCGCTCCGTTATGCAGACTTGCCACAGTTTAATGGAACCAACACCCAGACGCTGCTAGACCGCCTGCAAACGATCAGAGAGACGCTGTTGGCGGAGTTTTTGCCGCAATGCCCGGAAGGAAGCGCCGGCGCACTCAGCGCGGAGTTCCAAACCCTGCAGGATGAAACGCTGGCCCCAAAATGGCTTGCCAGCGCGCGGGCTCTCGCCCGCCATTGCTCACCGGCCTCTTTCGATACGATCCGCCGTCAATTCAGACAAGACGGTTGTGTCCTTTTTGAGGGTGCCCAAGGGGGACTGCTTGATGAATGGCGCGGTTTTCATCCGCACACGACCTGGAGTTCGATCAACACGGCGGCTGTCGATAGGGTGGCGGCGCGCTTCGGACTTGTATCGCCCATCGAACATTACGGAGTCATACGTACGTATTTCACCCGCCATGGCACTGGTCCCCTGCCGACGCACGATGAATCGCTCGACGGGCTGCTTCCCGAACCGCACAACCGCGGGAATGCCTGGCAGGGCCAGTTCCGTCGCGGACATCCCGACTCGGTATTGCTGCGATACGGTCTCGAAGCAGCCGGCCGATTGTCGGGACTGCTAATCAGTCATCTGGATGTTTTCCAGCGCGGCGTCACGCTGAAGTGGTGCCATCGCTATGCCGTCGCACCTCCAATGCCCTCCTGGCCACAATATGTGGACCGGCTTCCCTCGGGGGGGAGCAAGGACTTGGACCACCAGCTTTCGCTAACTCGCCTCCTCCAAAACGCCCGTCCACAATACCAGAAGGAACCGATTTGTTCGGTGCCCGATTTCTTGGACCGAATCAAGGGGGTCACTTCATTGCCGACAGCCTTTTGTTCCTATGGCCCGACTTGCGCCGAGGTCCGTGAAGAATAGGCTTCTTGTGTCGGTTGGTGGTTCCAGCGCTTCTTCTTTCTGATTTCGCACAGGAGTCGGTTAATCTGATTGCTATATTATTTGCAGGCTTGGTCATTTCGATTTGGCGCGGGCGCGCGGATTTCGCCGGCTTAATAGCCAAGCCAGATACCCCCGGCTGCCCATGTCCAAACGCCCGGCGATCCAGCTCAGCGGCATCGTCCTTGCGACGCGCAATGCTTTCGCCAAGGCCACCTTGCAGCGATCCCCTTTACGCCTTCGCTTCAGCAGCTCCTCGTCCCAACCCAAACCCCAATTGGCACCCGCCAGATTGCCATTGGTTTGAATGATGTAATCGTAGCCGTCGGCGCCGCTGCGCCAACTTTGCGATTGCCGGGCGCGTCCGTTGAAGGCTAGGGTCGTAAAAGGTGTCGTCCCATTGCATGGTTCGTTTTTTTGCGAACCATAACGGGGCCAACTAGAGTCCAGATGGGTCTGGATTTGCAGCGGGCCTTCCCTGTCAGCGGGGATTTTCGCGGGTTAATCTGAGCCCGCGTCAGCAGGGGTTCGTTTGAGGAAATGGGGAAACCTCACGCGGTTGGCTCATACCGAGCCACCCGCAGCTTGTCAAAATCAGCGTCGAAGGAGGCAACCGTCAATCTCTCTTCGCTGGCAGCCGCAGCCAGATAAGCGTCGGAAAACCCGACCCTCGACGTTTGCAGCCATCCCAACGCCGTCTGCACCGGACTGGCGTCACGCAACTTGACGCCAGGTTGTTGGAGCAGCATGGACAATTTTCCGGCGGCCACTTTCCGCTCCACTTCGTAAAAGGAAACCAGTGTGCAATATGCCTCAGCGACAATCAGCGTGGGGACTTCAAGAATCACTTCGCCCTTGGCGGCGCGGTCGAACAACTTTTTAGCCGCCGCCGCATGAACTGGAGGCTGTAGTCGTCCGTGCGGTTTACAAAAACCAGTGGTTATGCCGATCGGTTGGGCCGTTTCCCCTTTCCCGCTTTCTCGCTTTCCGCTTTTTTATCTGTGTTTATCTGTGTCCATCGGTGGTTAAAATTTTCCCTCCCAATTAGTAAAATTCGTGTCTTCCCCTTCGGATTTCGGGGAAAACGGTTACATCAGTCCCCGCTCCATTGGTAAAAATACCCGCCGGGCGGGTTGTAAGCCCACGCTATTTTTTGCCCGTTGTAATACATTTTTATGTAGCTGCCGTGACCATCGACAAACCCCGCCATGTTCTTCGAGTCATTGAAGGTTGCGTTGTCTATCGAGAAGGGACGCTTCGGCTGGTGCCACGAGTAAGGCTCATAGGCTGGCATTTCCGCAATCAGCACGGTTCTCGCCGGATGCGGCACAGAATCCAAAGTCTGCCCGGCTATGCCAAAATCATTTGTGGTTGCGGGTATATAAATGGTTCCATTCGTGGTTGCGTTCGTTCTGGAACCAGTCGTGAATCGGCCCGCATTATACGCGTAACTTGTGTAAGCATAATTAGATTGCGCGTGCAGGGGTTGAGGCACATAACCGTGATCATTATGGCTCATCCCGTAATAGAAGGTGTCCGCCGGACAGGCAAACACCTTGTCCTGCGGCGAGGACGCGGCTTTAATGCCTGTATAAGCATTGATCAGTTGCCGATAATCCGTCCAACTGACAAACGGGGACTGGGTTGCATTTGTGTTTCCGGGCGAGCCGTTGGCCTGGTCATCCAGATACATGTGAATTCCAAGGTTGATTTGATGGAGATTGTTCAAGCAGATCGTTCGCAGCGCCTTCGCCTTGGTCGCGCTGATCACCGGCAGCAACAAGGCGGCAAGAAGAGCGATGATGGCGATGACCGCCAGCAGTTCGATGAGAGTGAACGCACGTCGGTGATTTCTCGTGCCGGGCTTCATAGGGCTGTTGACAGGACGCGCCATTCGCGATTTAAATTCTACCGTCCCCTTCGTGCCAATTGGTGAAATTCGTGTCTCTCCCGATCGGAATCTCCGACTTTTCTTAGATGCCCCAATCCGACAGCATTTTGCTGAGGCGGTTCACGCTGTACGTCAGGCGCGGATGGCTTTGCTCGAGGTTTTCCACGGAGGAGCGCAGGCC
>Ga0326728_10021709_pt1 | contig 12025 bp, 9 predicted proteins | sample MB3enrmetagenome_FD_207602 | JGI IMG/M metagenome (GOLD analysis project Ga0326728, IMG submission 207602) | Lab enriched peat soil microbial communities from McLean, Ithaca, NY, United States - MB31MN | ecosystem: Environmental > Terrestrial > Soil > Wetlands > Peat | place: USA: New York... | reverse complement strand
CCTCCTCGCTCGCGTTTGCATCTCCCACCTGGATGGTCCGCGCGATATCGGCAAATGCTTTCACGCAGCACGGTCGATTGAATTCCATCACATAGGGAAGCAACACCGCCACCAAACTTTCATTTTAAGTGTCCACCCACCACCCACACTACCGGCCTTGAAAAATCTCTACGAGCATCCCGAGGTATTCCCGCAGCTCAGGCACTTATAGCAACTGCCGTTGCGGACCATGATGGCTCCGCAAGTGGGGCAGGACGGCGCATCTCCCAAGTCGTAGAAGCTCTTCAAGCCCTCCGATTCATGCTGCATGGCATTCTTCCTGGCCTGTCCCGTTCGGCGCTGCGACACGATGGGCGTAACCGAACTGGGCAAGGGCGGAAAACTCAGAGAAGCGTTCTCGTTGGCCGCGGGCGGCTCGTTCTCGGAGGGTCCGTTCAATGCCACCGGCGACTTGGGCCGCAGGCCTTCGAATAGGGTCTGTTGCTGTCCGCTCAAGAAGCGCAGATGCAGCCAGCGGAAGATGTAATCCATGATCGACTTGGCGTAGCCGATATCGGGGTTCTGCGACCAGCCGCTGGGTTCGAACCGCGTGTGCTCAAATTTCTCGCACAGCAGCTTGAGCGGCACCCCGTGCTGCAAAGCCATGGAGATGGCCAGGGCGAACGAATCCATCAGGCCGCTGACGGTGGAACCCTCTTTGGCCATGGTGATGAAAATCTCGCCCGGCTGGCCGTTGGGATAGCAGCCTACCGTGATGTAGCCCTCATGGCCGGCGATGCTGAATTTGTGGGTGAACGACAGGCGCTCGGGCGGCAGCCGGTGGCGCACGGAGCGCGGCGGACTGCTTTCATCGTCCTCATCGTCGTCGGCTCTCTGTTTCTCCAGCTTGGCGGTCACCTTTTCCCTTTGTTCCTTCGAAAGCACCACCGGCTGCGACTTCTTGCAGCCATCGCGGTAAATGGCCACTGCTTTCAGGCCGAGGCGCCAGGCCGCCAGGTAGGCGTCCATGATGTCCTCCACCCGGGCGCTTTCCGGCAGGTTCACCGTCTTGGAAATGGCGCCGGAGATGAACGGCTGCACCGCCGCCATCATGCGCAGATGGCCCATGTACGAGATGGAGCGCGTGCCCTTGGCGGGTTTGAAGCTGCAATCGAAAACCGCCTGGTGCTCTTCCCGCAAGTGCGGAGCGCCCTCGATGGTTCCGGTGGCGTCCACATAGCTCACGATGCCATTGGCCTGGTCGGTGGAGTAACCCAGCCGGAACAGTGCGGCGGGCACCGTCTGGTTGACGATCTTGATCATGCCCCCGCCCACCAGCTTCTTGTATTTCACCAGCCCCAGTTCGGGCTCAATCCCGGTGGTGTCGCAATCCATCATGAAGCCGATAGTGCCGGTGGGCGCCAGCACCGTCACCTGGGAGTTGCGATATCCGGACTTTTCTCCCTGGGTCAGCGCCGTATCCCAGACCTGCTCGGAAGCTTTCTTCAACTCCAAGATTTGCGGATAGAAACCTGCGCCCGCACCCGCGGAGGCCGCCAGTTGGTTCACCGAGGCGCGATGCATGCGGATTACGCTCAGGAACGATTCGCGATTGGCGTAGAACCCGGGACAGGCGCCCCCCGGGCCGTCGCCGCCCTGGTCGGCCTGCGCCTTGGCCAGTGCCGGCGAACACGCCCCCAGCGGCGGGCAAAGCTCGGCCATGCGGGAGGATTGCAGATAGGCCTCCCCGCACATGATGGCCGTAATGGCGGCCGCATAGTCGCGGCCCGCGTCCGAATCATAGGGCAGGCCGGTGGCCATCAGCAGGGCGCCCAGATTGGCATACCCCAGCCCCAGCGGCCGGAAATCGTGCGAGTTCTTGACGATCGCCTGCGTCGGATAGCCGCTGGCATCCACCAGGATTTCCTGCGCGGTGATGATGATGTCGACCGCCTGCTTCAGCGCCTCCACGTCGAAAGTGCCGTTGGGAGCGAATTTCATCAGGTTCAGCGAAGCCAGGTTGCAGGCCGAATCGTCCAGGAACATGTACTCGGAACACGGGTTCGAGGCGTTGATGCGGCCGGAAATCTTCGCGGTATGCCAGCGGTTGATCGTGGTATCGAACTGCATTCCGGGATCGCCGCACTGCCAGGTGGCGGTCGCGATCTTGCGCATCAACTCCTGGGCGCGGTGGGTGCCGATTACCCGGCGATCCCGCACCGCGTGCGTGGAAAAGGTTCCATCCGCCTCGACGGCGTGCATGAATTCATCGGTCACGCGAACCGAATTGTTGGCGTTCTGGAAAAAGATGGAAGAATACGCTTCGGAATCGGGAGTCGATCCGTCATACCCGTTCTGCGCCAGCACCCATGCCTTCGCCTCTTCCTTGGCTTTGCATTCGATAAACTCGACGATGTCCGGGTGATCGATGTTGAGAATGACCATCTTGGCCGCCCGGCGGGTTTTGCCGCCGCTCTTGATCACGCCGGCAAAGGCGTCGAAGCCGCGCATGAAGCTCAACGGACCGCTGGCGACCCCACCGCCGGAGAGCGTCTCCATGGAGCCGCGCAGGGTGCTCAGGTTGGTGCCCGTCCCCGAACCCCACTTGAACAGCATGCCTTCCGTCTTGGCCAGCGTCAGGATGCTGTCCAGCGAGTCGTGCACGGAGTTGATGAAGCAAGCCGAACACTGCGGCGTCGCATAACCGGTGCGGGAGAACTCGACTTCCTGGGTTGACGGAATCCAGTGCCAGTTCCGGGCGTCGGAGTTAGGCTCGATGCGGTCGCAGCCGACATTGAACCAGACCGGAGAATTGAAAGCGGCCATCTGATACAGCAGGATGTGCACCAGCTCGTCGTGAAACACAGCGGCCTCTTCCGGCCCACGGAAATAGCCTCCGGCGACGCCCCAGTCGCGAATGGTCTCGCTGACCCGTGTGATCAGTTGCCGGGCGCCGGTCTCCCGGGCCGGGGTGTCCAGCGTACCATGCAGATACTTGCTGGCCACGATATTGGTGGCCGTCTGCGACCAGTCTTTGGGAACCTCCACGCCCTTTTGCTCAAAGATGACGCCGCCGCTGCTATCGGTGATCACCGCGTCGCGCCGCTCCCACTCCACCGTGTCGTAAGGCGAAACTCCGGCTTTGGTAAAAAACCGGCGGAAGGTCAGTCCCGAGGCCTTTTGGCGGCCACCCTTCAGGCCCGAAGAGCCGGAGGCGGAAACTGAATTGGAGGAACGGCTGGCAGCAGCGGCAATACCTTGCGCGGTTAGTTCGGCCATGACAAATCTCCTAGGTCAACGTCATCCGGCAGGCCATCAGGCCGGCCGGGGCACTGCTCTAAAAATAATCGGGATATTTCACCCAACATCCGGAGCGGTTCTTCGCGGCCAAATCCGGAAGCCCACGCTCTGGCTGGGAACAGAACCTGGGATGCAAACAGTACAACTGCCAGTTGTATCTGTCAAGGGGGTGCCACAACATATTGTATTCTAAAGGGAAATCCATTGCAGATTTCGCTCCCCCCAGTCTGCGGCTCTTTTTCTTATTTTCGGTCGTTGATTTGCCCCGTTTTTGCGGAGGAGACGGACCAACCATCCACCCCATGCGGTCAAACGAAAGTTACTGTAAGCGCGAGCCGATGCCCGGTCAATTACACAAAAAAGGTGCAGCTTACCTGAAAATTCCTCAGCGTGCGCGCCTGCTCACGTTTTCCCGCCAGTTCTGCGGCGTCGCCGTGCGAGTCCCCTCCTCTGCCGTTAGCTCAAGACAAAAACTCAGGTAGATAAGGACAAGAACTCAGGTATTGAGGCTCGGCTGATTGCTGAATGCCGATTAGTGAATGCTGGATTACCGGGGGCAGAAAAGACTTTGCGGAGCACTAATGATTTTTCGCAATCTGCCGATAAGACTTATAGAGCACTGGCCCTTGGAGGCAACACCATGAATTCGGTGAGCAGCATTTCCCCCGTAGACGCCACCTACTCCTCACCCTCAGCGAACAATGCCGATAGCAGCGGCTCCGCCCAGGCCGCCGCTCCCAAAACCGCGGCGCAGGACGACGTGAAACTGAAACTCTCGGAGTCCGCCCAGGCCCAAGCCTTATATAGCCAGGGCGAAACGGTAAGCGAAATCGCTCAGTATCTGGAGTGCCCTACCACGGTGATTGACAGCTATCTGGGAATAACCCCCACTCAGGCCGCTGGCACAGGCACGGCTAACGGCACTCCGCAATACAGTCCATCGCAGGTTGCGCAGCCATTACCCAAGTTGCCCTGAGCGGAAGCTGGAGAAGAGAACACGGCTATTAAGGCTTCAGATATTCGTCAAGGAAAGCCGGAACGCGCGCGACAGCGTCGGCTCGCGCCTCTGGATTCATACCGGTATGCACGGTTTTGCCCGGCCTGGGTGTCGTAATATGTAGCGTCATGCCGGGCCAGTCGAAGTCGTGAAAAGCTCCGGCATACACCATCATCCGCATCGGCGCTCCGCGATTCATGGCCGATTTAACCCGTTTGACGCACGGGGCGGCTACTGTCCAATCGTCAGACGCGCCGATTTCAAGCAAAAACGGGATGGCGGTTGTCCAGTTCTTGCCCAGCGCGGAACACCATCCGGGATAGAAGGCAACCGCGGCGCGGAAATCTCCCTTAGGCAGGGTTGCCGGCCGTGTTTTGCTGGATCGATCGACCGCGAACGCCACCGTGCCCCCTCCGTGGGACCAGCCGATCAAGCCGATACGCTCACCTATCACAAAGGGTTGGGACTGCAAATAGCGAAGTGCGCCATAGGCGTCGTCAGATCTTTCGGCCCAGGGACGCGCGTCCGAGATTCCATAAGCACAGGCATGCACTACATTTCGGGGACCAAAGCTGTCGGGAAATAGTACGACATAACCACGAGAGGTTAGTATTTCCGCCCAAGCCGCTTCTCGGGCGACGAGTTGGCCTTGCTTGTTGAAGAGACCGCCGCAGCCGTGCATCCCAACCACCGCGGGGAAGGGGCCCGAACCGGCTGGCTTGAACAACAGGCCGCGCAACGAGGTTGGTGTTCCACCGGTCAGATCACCGTCCAGTGAGGCAAACGAAACCACTTCCTGTGCCTGTGCTCCCCGACCGATGGTCAGGCACACCGCCAACACCGTCGCCAGTACCCGTAAAATTGCGGAAAGACGTAGTGCATTCATAAATCCCGAGCGAAGCAAACATCCAACGCAGAGCCGCAGAACCGCAGAGCAGAACTGGGAACTTGAGGCGCTTACGCGGCGTCTGAGCCGCGTGCCGAAATCCCGAGGCCCAGCGAGGGACCCCGTTTATCTGAAAGATTGGTCGGGGCGATTGGATTTGAACCAACGACCCCCTGCGCCCAAGGCAGGTGCGCTACCAGGCTGCGCTACGCCCCGACAAACTCAATAAATTCAGAAGGTTACCAACATTACTGCCTGTCAAGCAAAATTCTAACACACTCATGACCTTTGATCTTCTGCCTTTCCGGCGCCCCCTCGCCCGCGTGTTAGACTGCTGCACAGAATGGGGATTGTGGAGATGTTGCACCGGTTTGTCGCCCGCCATTTCGTAAAGCTGGTGGCGACTGCCTGCGTGCTCACCACACTCACGTGTGCTGCGGTGCTTGCCGGGGATCGCTGGCGGAATCTGCCTGCCTTGCACAGCGCAATGGCCTTTGCCCTGTGGCTGGCGGTGGGAAGAATGCCCAACGATCTGTTACCGGAGGGGCTGTTTGTGGTCCGCGTGGTGGACTGGCTGCTCTCCGTTCTGGGGTGGCTGTTTCCTTTGCTGGGGGTTATCGCCGCGCTCCGGATGCCCAAGGCGACGCGTGCTTTTTTCCAAGGCGTCTTTCAGTTTCCGCGCACCCGGCGCTGGTAAGGCAGCTTTTCGCAGATAGCCAAGCCGTGTATCTGCCGCCCGCGCAGTGCAGTTGCCTCCCCACGCGCTAGAAGCGCGGGATGGGCTTATAATGAGAATTCTCGTATGAGCGCGCCCTTGTATGCATTGGTCGCGTACGTTCACAATTCTGTGGGGCGATTCGTCGAGCAGCTCCGTCGCGACCTCCATCCCGAGCATCCTTGCCTGCCGGCTCATGTGACCGTCCTGCCCCCGCGTCCTCTTCAGGCGACGGCGGAACAGGCGCAACGGCTCATTCAGGAAGTTTGCCGCGGCGTGGAACCCTTCGAGGTGGGCATGGGAGATGTGGAGACGTTCGCTCCCAGCACGCCCACAGTGTTCATCCGCGTGGACCACGCGGCCTACCGCTTGCGCGAATTGCATGACATGCTCAACCAGGGCGCCCTGCAATTTGAGGAGCCCTGGCCCTACATGCCCCACCTGACCATCGTCAAATTGGCGGAAGCGGAAGCGGCCTTCCGCGCGGCGGAGATCTCGCGGCAGCGCTGGACACGATATAACGGCTCCCGGCAGATCCTGATCGATGAGCTTACTTTCGTCTGTGAAGGCAACGGCGAGCCCTCCTGGATCGATCTCGCCCCCATCCGCCTGGGCAGCCGCCTGGCGCACACCCCGAAGTAAAAAGCCACAAGCAACAAGCCACAAGCAACAAGCCGCAAACACTGTGGGTTCAGGCGCCTTTGCGGCCCTTGACTCTGAGTATTTGCGGAGAAATTGTATCCCAGCAAAACCGAAAGCTGGCGCTCTTCTTCTGCCTTCTGCCTTCTGCCTTCTGACTTCTGACTTCTGACTTCCGACTTCTGCCTTCCGACTTCCGAGTTCTGACTTCCGACTTCTGGCTTGCTGCTTGTTGCTTGTGGCTTGTTGCTTGTAGCTTATAAAATCGCCTCGTCCATGGAAGCATCCGCATCCCCGATCCCCATGCTGGACCTGCGGCGCCAGTACGCCGGCATTCGTACCGAGGTTCTGGCCGCCATCGAGCGCGTGTGCGCGGAACAGCAGTTCATCCTGGGTGACGAGGTCGCCAGTTTCGAACAGGAAGCCGCGTGCTGTTTGGGAGTGCGGCGAACCGTCGGATGCGCTTCCGGCACAGATGCCCTGTGGCTGGCGCTGGCGGGCGTGGGAGTTTGTCCCGGCGATGCGGTCATCACCACTCCCTTTAGTTTTTTCGCCACGGTCAGCGCCATTATCCGTGCCGGAGCCCGGCCCATACTGGCCGACGTGGATGCGGGCACCCTGAACCTGGATCCCTGCAAGGCAGCAGAGGCTTTACAGGGCACCGGCCGGGTGCGCGCCATCCTGCCGGTACACCTCTACGGTCAATGCGCCGATATGACGGCCTTCGCCCGCCTGGCCGGCCGATACGAGCTGAAGACGGTCGAAGATGCCGCCCAGGCCTTCGGGGCATCGTGGAACGGCCATCCTGCCGGAGCCCTGGGCGATGCCGCCGCCTTCAGCTTTTATCCGACCAAGAACCTCAGCGCGTACGGCGATGCCGGCTGCGTTACCACCAATCACGGCGATGTGGCCGACCGCATTGTCAGCCTGCGTAGTCACGGCAGCCGGCAGCGCTACCGGCACGAAGAAATTGGCGCCAACAGCCGCCTGGCTGCCCTGCAAGCCGCTATTCTGCGGGTAAAGCTGAAATACCTGCCCCGCTGGAACGAGGAACGCCGCAGCCGCGCCCGCACTTACGATCAAATGCTGGCGACCGCCGGTTTATTGGCCGCGGCCACAACCCCGGGGGTATGCGCCCAATCTCCGGTGTGCCTGCTGACCATTCGCCCTGAGGCCCACTCTATCTTTCATCAATATGTCTTGCGGGTGCACCGGCGCGATGAGCTGCGGACGTTTCTGGCCGGGCGCGGCATTGCCACCGAGGTCTACTACCCGATTCCGCTCCATTTGCAACCCTGTTTTGCCTATCTTGGCTACCGCGAAGGCGATTTTCCCATCTCCGAACAGGCCGCCCGTGAGGTCCTGGCGCTGCCCATGTTCCCGGAACTGACCGAAGACGAGCAGCAAAGGGTAATTGCAGCTATAGCCCACTTTTACTAATTTTGAATTTTGATTTGGAAAGCGATCAGCACTTCTGGCTGGTGGCTTGTAGCTTGCAGCTTGTTGCTCGTTAATCAAAATTCGAAATTCAAGATCCCTTTGCGTCCTCTGGGGTGAAAGGTTACCAGTTTTCCCAAACGGCTTCTCCGGTGTAAACTCCGCCCCATGAGTTGTGACCGTCCCCATACCAGCCCCCCCAAGCAGACGGCCGCACTCTACGTGGTAGGGACACCAATCGGCAATCTGGAAGACATCACCCTCCGGGCGGTACGGGTACTCAAGGAAGTGGAGTTGATTGCCTGCGAGGATACCCGGCAAACGCAGAAATTGCTCCACCACTACGACATTCGCAAGCCCATGGTGAGTTACCACGAGCACAATGAGATGACGCGGGCCGCCGAGTTGATTGTAGAACTCGAAAATGGCCGCTCCATCGCCCTGGTAACGGACGCCGGCACGCCCGCCATCAGCGATCCCGGATGCCGCCTGATCTCCCTGGCCATTCGCCACCATATCCCGGTGGTGCCGGTGCCGGGCGCATCCGCCTTTCTGGCGGCGCTGGTGGCCAGTGGCTTACCTTCCGATTCGTTTCGCTTCAGCGGCTTTCTGCCTGCCCGGCGCGGCGAGCGGCAAGAGGCTCTGAAGCGGGTAATGGACTCGCCGCGTACCCAGATCTTCTACGAAGCCCCGCATCGCATCCGCGAAACCCTGGCCGACGTTGTGGAGGTCCTGGGCGCGGGCCGCCACGTCGTAATCGCCCGCGAAGTGACGAAAATCCATGAAGAGTTTTTGCGCGGCCGCGCGGCCGACCTGCTGGAACAGGTGCAGGCCCGGGGGGAATTGAAGGGCGAAATCACGCTGCTGATCGGCAAGGCGGAAGAGCACGCGGGAGCCGAAGAAGCTTCCCCACAAAAGATCCGCCACCGATTGCGTGAGGTGATGGCCCGTGACCATCTCGATCAGATGGCAGCCCTCAAAGTGGTAGCCAAAGAATTTGGCATCTCCAAGAGCGCGGCTTACCGGGAATTGCAGCGCGCCAAATAAGGAATTAAAACCCAACGCAGAGACGCGGAGACGCAGAGAACAACAAGAACATCGGCGTTTATACTTTTGTCTTCTGCGTTTCTGCACTGGCGAGAAGATCGGAACTCTGGTTTGGCTGAGTGCTGAATGCTGACTGCTGAGTGGAGCACCGGTGATGAGCTATAACACTTTGACTCTGTCGCAACAAGCGGGCATCGCCCGGCTTACCTTGAACCGCCCTGACAAGCGTAACGCCATCAGCTACGAACTGATCGAGGAGTTGCTGCGGGCGCTGGAGCAAGTGGAAGAAGAAGGCGCGCAAGTGCTGCTGCTGACCGGGGCGGGTGGGGCCTTCTGCTCGGGTATGGATCTGGATAATCTACGGGCCATCACCAGCCGCACCGCCGCGGAAAACCGTACGGATTCGGAAACCATGGCCCGGCTCTTCCGGCGCATCTACGAGTTTCCACGGCCGACGATTGCCGCGGTCAATGGGCCGGCAATCGCCGGAGGTTGCGGTATCGCCACCTTGTGCGACTTCACGCTCGCCTCCCGCGAAGCCAAATTCGGCTATACGGAGGTGCGCATCGGGTTCCTGCCGGCCATTGTCTCCACCTGGCTGATCCGGCAGATCGGAGAGAAAGCGGCCCGCAGCCTGCTATTGAGCGGGAACATCATCGGGGCGGAGGAGGCCTTGCGCATCGGACTGGTCACGGAGGTGGTCGAACCCGCCAAGCTGCTTGAGCGGGCCGGCGAAATCGCGCTGCAACTGATGCAGAACTGCCCTACCTCCCTCACGGCCACCAAGCTGCTTCTGAACCGGTATGCCGGCCAAGATCTCGACTGGCAGTTGCAGGCGGCCGTGGAAGCGAACGCCGATATCCGCGCCACGGAAGATTTCCGCGAAGGCGTAAGCTCGTTTCTGGAAAAGCGCAAACCGAAGTGGGCGGTTGATTTGTAATTTGTAATTTGCAATTTGACAACTGGGGTGGGGAATAATCCAGGCGACGGGGCTTTAGTTTGAGAGCTGAGTGCTAGCTCTCACGAAACCGTCCTCACGGGCAGGGCCCGGTGTTCGTCAGGCTCGACGGCAATACCGTCGCGAAAGATTACATACTTACCCGAAATAGCCGGCGTCCTTTCTCCGGGGACTACCATTCCCACCAGGTTCATAGGGTCAGCCGCAGAGACGATGACGGTCCCGCCGTCAGGCGGACGCTTGCGATCGGCGCGGAGCGACTCCAGAGCTACCGGCAGGGCGAACTGTTCACCCAGAAAACCAGAAACAAAACGGCCCCCGCGAATTTCGCCGCGATCTTCCAGGCGCCGGCAGGCCAGGAGCAGATCGCGCCAGCGCGGCGCCATGGTCTCCCGGGGCAGCAGTTCGCGGAATATCACACCGTAGCGTTGCAGCAGGACGCGGCAAATGGATTCGGCGGCGTGAACCCGTGCCTCCAGCGCTGCTCCGTGAGGCGAGGGCAAAGCCGCAAGGCCGTCAGGCGCCGCGGGATAGAGCAAGGACCAGCGGCCCACCGAATGCCGCGGCCGTGTGGCCCGTCCATGACCTTGCCCGGCGCGCCGTTTGGGATCGATCAAGGCCCGCAGGTTATCGAACCCATCAGCGGTAACCAGGCCGGCCGCGACCAGTTCCCACAGGGCCGTCTCGACCTCGGCTTTCAGCCGGGAGGTTCCGCGCACTACGTCCGCGAAAAACGATGCGCCCCGTTGGCGCAAAAAATCGAAAACCTGCCGGCCCGCCGTACTCAGAATCTGGGGAATGGCTGCCGCCGGCGCGGCAGGCATCCATTCCGCATGTTCGCGGATAAAGAAGGTAATCGGCGCCACGCTGGTCGGGATTACCCGGCGGCTTCGTGACGGCAGAGCCACGGTGTCCCCGTTGCCCGTTGCCGTGCCGGAGGTTATGAGCGTTGCCGGATGTGGAGAAAGACGTCCCCAACCCACGGCGCCGGTAAGGCAGAGCTGGTCGAGGATTTTGGGATCGTAATCGGCTACCCGCCGCGCCAACACCTGCGATTCCCAGGCGTTGGCGGGAATTTCAAACCCCTGCAATTGCTCCAGCACTTCCAGTGTGCCGCGCTCGCCCGCAGTCTGCGTTCCCGGCGCCAAGTGCTGCCAACGTAATAGCCAGCGCATAAATTCCGCCGGCGTAACCGGTTCGATTTCCTTCCGCAAGCGCCCGATGGTCAGGCGGTGAATGCGGGCCAGCAGCCGGCGTTCGCACCATTCCGTTGCGGAGCCATGGGTAAACCGGCCACGCAGGATCGTGCCGTTGGCTTCCATGAGCAGCAACGCCTGCTCCACCTGGATAACCGGCAAAGCAAGTTTCTCCCCCAACTGTGCCGCAGTTACCGGCCCGCTGTGCACCATCCACCCACTCACGGTGGCGAATACCGCATCGCTGCGGGAAAGCTTTGGGTTGCGTTCGGGATCTCCAGCAGGAGGAACCGAGGCGGGTTTTTGCAGCCAGCGAGCTTCCGGGTAGAGCAGATCGAACGTATCCACATGTTCTGCCGCAACCCAGAAGCGGATTGAGCCCGCGGCGCCGGCGGTGAACTCCGCAGCGCCCGCGCGTCCAGCGGCCGCAAGCCGGTCGAAGTACGTTTGCCAACCGGTGGTCGAACCGGCCGTGGCGTCGTAAGCAGCGGCAGTTGGGGCGCCCGAAACACGCGCCTCCGGCAGCGCCAACAAAGTTTGCAGCAGGTCGTGCAGTTCGTCGGCGTCGCGAATATCGGGCCATGCTTCCTGGCGCACCTGCGCTATAGCCTCGGCATCGAGCCGGCCAACTTCCTGCAAGACCCTCTCCGGCAGTACCCGGCGCATCTCTACGGCACGGGCGCGCCGCTCTTCCAGAGGAGCATCATCGAGGTACGCATAGGGGTTGGCATTCAGAATCTCGTGCGCGAACTGGGAGGGCACCGGAGTGTCGACGCTAAGGCAGCGGATCGCGCCCCGTTCGATCTCCCACAGCACCCGGACCAGGGTGTCGGTATCCAGGGCCTCATGCAGGACATCTTTCATCACTTCC
>Ga0326728_10021708_pt1 | contig 12025 bp, 6 predicted proteins | sample MB3enrmetagenome_FD_207602 | JGI IMG/M metagenome (GOLD analysis project Ga0326728, IMG submission 207602) | Lab enriched peat soil microbial communities from McLean, Ithaca, NY, United States - MB31MN | ecosystem: Environmental > Terrestrial > Soil > Wetlands > Peat | place: USA: New York... | reverse complement strand
GACTGCCTTCCACGGGATGGCGCATGAAAAACGGATGGAAGAGAAAGGTGCTGAGAAATGCGCCCAGCGTGAAGAAAAACGCGGCGGTCAATGGCATCAACTTGCCCGAGCCGCCGGCGACAAACGCTGGATCAATGGATTTGACGGTAACCGAATAGAAAAATGCGATCAGCACGCCGGCCGCCACCGACAGCAGAATGCCCTTCGCGCTCGCCTTCTTGACGGCGCTCGCCAACCGGCTGTAGGCCTGCATGCTGAGCAGGATGGCAACCGCGATGACGGCAACACCCAGGAAGAGCAGCCGCGTGTTGCCGGGATTTTTGGCGCCCTCCATGATAACGAGAACATAACTGAAGACAATGCCGAGAACCCATGCGATGCCGCCGCCGATGGGGAATCCGATGGCCATGCCTGCCACGGCGATGGCCGCCACGAGCAGCAGATTGCCGAGATTCCAGACCGTGCCGCCGAGCAGCGCCCAGCCGATGCTGGATAGATCGGCTTGCGCCAGGTCGGCCAGGAAGGGCCGCCCCGTGTGGCCGAAGCTGCCGAGCGTGAGCGCCGCGACCAGCGATGTAAGCACGAGGCCAGTGACAAAGTCCCAGTAGAAAAGCTCAAATCGCCAGGAGCGCGCGGCAAGTTTTTGCGTGTTGGCCCACGACCCCCAACAGATCATGGTGAGCACACAAAGCACAACGGCAACGGGATAGCTGTGAATGGCGATCATGGATTGCTTCCTTCCTTCACATCGTCGCGCAGCCGCGCACGCCGCACGGCCAGCCGCCAGGCGTCGCGCTGGCGTTCGCGTTGCGCTGCCTTCATGCGCGGCTCGAAGGGCTGTACAGACTTTGGTAGTGCGGCAAGCTCGTCGAGCGAACGCCACCACTCGAGCGCAAGACCACCGAGCAGTGCGGCGCCGCGCGCCGAGAGATCCTCCTGCGTGGAGCGATGCACGGGCCGGTCGAGAATATCGGCTTGCATCTGCATCAGCGCATCGTTGCGCGTGGCGCCGCCGTCGGCGAGCAGAACCGGCAGCTTTACTTGCGCGGCATCTTCCATGGCTTCCAGGACGTCGGCGACTTGAAACGCAATGGCGTCGACCGCGGCGCGGGCGAGATGCGCGGCCGTGTGCGAGCGCTCGATGTTGGTCGCAAGACCGCGCGCCGCCGAGTCCCAGTAAGGCGCGCCGAGGCCGACCATCGCAGGCACCAGTATCAGTCCGGCGGCGTCGGGAACGGATGCGGCCAGGGCCGCAGCGTCCTCAACAGGGTGTGCAAGGCCGAGAAATTCGCCCACCCACTGCACGGCCGCGCCGCTCATGGCGATGTTGCCTTCGAGCGCGAAATGCGCGCCGTCCGCAGCCGACCACGCAACGGTGCGCGCTAGTTGTTTCGCTTCGCTCACGAGTTCCGGCGTAAGCATCATCAGCGAAGAGCCGGTGCCATAGGTAGCCTTCACGGTTCCTGGCTCATAACAGCCATGGCCCACGAGTGCGGCATGCGAGTCTCCGATGGTGGCGACAATGGGAACGCCGGCGAGCTCGGGGATCGCGGCGCAGGTGCCGAAAATTCCGCTCGATGGGCTCACCGCGGGCAGCGCGGCAAGCGGAATCCCGAAAAGATCGCTCAGCACAAGGTCCCAGTCGAGCGTGGCCAGGCTGAGCAGTCCGGTGCGCGAAGCATTGGTGTGATCCGTCGCGTGCACCGTGCCGGAGGTCAGATTGTAGAGCAGCCACGAGTCCACCGTGCCGAGGTACAGATTGCCACGTTCGGCCTGCGCCAGGAGCTCGGGATGTTGATCGAAGACCCACGCCCACTTGGTCGCGCTGAGGAGCGGATCGAGCGGAAGGCCACTGATCGATTGAATGGTCGCAGAATGCGCGCGAAGGCGCTCACAGACCGGTTCAGAGCGGCGGCACTGCCAGGTGATGGCGTTGCCCACAGGCTCGCCCGCAGCAGGGCTCCCTGCACCGGCCCGGCGCCACGTAACGGCAGTCTCGCGCTGATTGGTTACGGCAACGCCCGCAATGGATGCGCGTTCTGCATGCGCATGCCGCACGCATGCTGCGACAACCTGAACAACCGATTGCCAAAGTGCGAGCGGGTCCTGTTCGACAAAACCGGGCTGGGCTTGCAGGATTTCCAGCGGCGCCGAAGCGCGATAGACGGTGCTGCCTTCGCCATCGACCAACAACGCCTTGGTGTTGGTCGTGCCCTGGTCGATCGCGAGAATCCATTCGCCGGCCATTTATTCCTCGTGCTGCAACACTTCCAGGGCCGCGCGTTCGATCCCCGCCGCGGTCAGCCCAAAGTACTCGAGCAAGAACTCGGCCGTGCCCGTAGGTGCAAAGACGTCGGGCACGCCGAGGATGCGCATGGGAGCGGGATGTTCCTGCGCTAGCACTTCGGCCACCGCGCCACCCAGCCCGCCGGCTGCGAGAGCTTCTTCAGCAGTCACAATGCCGCGCGTAGTGTGGGCCGCATCCAGAATCGCCACGCGGTCCAGCGGCTTCACCGTGCTCATGTTCAGCACGCGCGCAGAAATGCCGCGTGCCTCGAGCGCGTCCGCCGCATCCAGAGCGCGGCTCACCATCAAGCCGTTGGCGATCAGCGTCACATCGCAGCCCTCCCGCAGCCGCACCGCCTTGCCCAATCTGAATTCGTAATCGTCGCCATGCACGCGCGGCACCGGCATGCGCGCAATGCGCAGAAACATCGGCCCCTCGTGCACAAGCGAGTAGCGCATCACAGCCGCGGTCTCCACGGGATCGGCCGGAACAATGACGGTGAGGTTGGGAAGCACGCGCATCCAGGCCAGATCTTCAATGGAATGATGCGTGGGCCCAAGCTGGCCGTAGGCCATGCCGGGCGACATGGCGCAGAGCTTCACGTTCGCCCTGGTGTACGCGAGATCGACCTTCACCTGCTCCATGGCGCGCGCGGTGATAAAGCACGACGCGCCGCAGACGTAAGGAATCATGCCGCCATTGGCCAGCCCTGCGCCCACGCCCACCATGTTTTGCTCGGCGATGCCCACGTTCACGAAGCGCTCAGGAAACTTCGCTTTGAAGTTTTTGAGCTTGGCCGAGGAAAGCGAGTCGTTGGCCACGGCGCATACGCGCGGGTCGGCGGCGGCCATTTCTTCGAGTGCGCGCATGTAGGCATCGCGGCAGTCGAAGAGTTGCTGGCCGGTCGTGGAGGACGATGCGCCGCTCACCATGCCACCTCCACATCAAGTTCCTTCGCCGCCACGGCCAATTGCTCCTTGGTCGGCACACCATGATGCCACGCGGGTTGATTCTCGGCAAAGGAAACGCCTTTGCCCTTGATCGTGTTTGCGATGAGGCACGTGGGCTTGCCGCGTTCCAGGGGCAGATGCGAGAAACGGTCGAGGAGCGCCGCGGCGGAGTGGCCGTCGGTCTCCTCGACCGCGAACCCAAATGCGCGAAAGCGCGCGGCCAGCGGCTCCATGCGAATGATATTTTCCGTAAAGTCGCCCTGCTGGATGCGATTGCGGTCGACAATCACCGTGAGATTGTCGAGACCGTATTGCTGCGCGGTCATCGCGGCCTCCCAGTTGGAGCCCTCCTGCAGCTCGCCGTCGCCGGTAAGGACAAAGACGCGCCAGGCCTCCTTTCTCATGCGTGCGGCCAGCGCCGCACCCACCGCGATGGGCAATCCGTGACCCAGCGGGCCGGTGTTGGCCTCCACGCCGGGCACCTTGTTGCGGTCGGGATGGCCGTTGAGCATCGAGAGCGGGTCCATGTATGTCTTGAGCTGCTCGATCGGGAAAAATCCGCGCGCGGCCAGTGTGGCGTAAAGCGCGGCCGCGCAGTGTCCTTTGCTGAGGATGAAACGATCCCTCTCTGGCCATGCCGGATTCCGCGGATCGGTCTTCATGATCGCAAAATAAAGCGTGACCAGCACGTCTGCAGCGGACAAGTCCCCGCCGGGATGACCTAGCTTTGCATGTGCGGCCATTTGCAAAGCTCGCATGCGCACGGTTTGGGCCGTGCGAAATAGCAGTTTCTCGAGGTCCAGGCTCGCATCGCTTTGCTGAGGCTTCATAGGCTTGCCGCTTGAATCATGAACGCTGAATTCGCTCGCCAAAAATATCTTCTACACCATGTTGTGGCTTTAGTCTGTAGAAACATGCGCTGCAGCATAATTATGCACCGTAGAACCTCGCCGTGCATCTCGCTCCTTGAGTTAATTGCCCGCTGCTTCGAGAACCGATTTTGCCGTCCATCGGTCAGTGATGAGAACGTTGATCCAATGCCCGTTCAGCGCCCCCAGGATGGCATCCACTTTGCGCTTCCCGCCCGCCAGTGCGATCACGCGCTTTGCCTTTTTGATCTGTGGCAACGACATGCCAATGACGCGCTCTGTCAGGTCGGTACGAACCGGTTCTCCCGCGGAGTCGAAGAACCGCAGGCAAATATCGCCTACCGCTCCCTGTTTGCGCAATTGGTTGAGTTCCTGCGAAGAAAAAACATTTCCGCTGCTTGCTAACAAGCGGGACGGCTCGACTGCGCCAATACCAACCAGCACCATATCCATCCGGTCGAAAAGCTCCATTGCCGAACGAACGTAGGTTTCTTTCAACAGCACTTTCTTTGCGTCGATGGAGGTGGTGACGCCCGGGACCGGAAGCAGGACCGCGGTGCCGCCGATCAGATAAGCGAGACGTTCGGTGAGATGGGTGGCATGCATCTGTGCGGCAGGGTTCCCAAGGCCACCGAGAATCTGTACAACTTTGTTGGCGGTGCCCACCTTTGTGGGATGCATGGCATTGATCATTTCGAGCAGCGATGCGCTCCAGGAGGAGATGCCGATCACTTCGCCCGGCTTAACAGCCAGTTCCATCAGGTAGGCGCCCGCGCTGCCGAGGTCGCGCACGATCTGCCCTTCGTCGTTTGTTATCGAATCGACGACCACTGCTTCGCGCAATCCGAATCGAGATTCCAGGGCCTCTTCGAGATCGGCGTGAATGCCGGTTGGAACCGTCACGCTGATCCGGACAATGCCCGCCTCATATGCCCTCTTCAGAAGCCGGGAGACAGTAGACTGGTGGATGTTCAGCCGCTCGGTGATCTCTGTTTGTCGAATGGATTGCGAGTAGTACATTCGCGCAACTTTCGTCATCAACCGAACGTTGTCGTTTCGCGCCATCAAGACCACCCCCAACCTTTGCCGGCTAACAGAACGATGGAAACGTGTCCAGTTTGCGCCCTGGCTTCGCGATTAACGATTACACCATCGCACATCGTGCATAAATATGCAACATTGAAGATTGGATGGGCATATTTATGCATGGGTGACGATTTTTGTTGACAGCCATCTTGCGGCTTCATAGCATTCGCCTCACCATGAAAAACGCCTGTATGCCTTTGCGCAGACTCTTGTGGGCCGCTCTCGCGCCCATCGTCATTCTCTTGTTGGTGCTCGATCTGGGGCCAACCTCGGCACGTGCTCAGGGGCTTGGAAGCATTGTGGGCGCTGTTGTCGATCCCAGCGGAGCTGCCGTAGCCGGCGCAAAAGTTACCGCGACGCAATCGGCCACCGGCGTAGCTACGGAAACCGTGACGAACGGTTCAGGCGGTTACGTCTTCCCGGCTCTCCCTCCAACCAGGTATGACGTCACGGTTTCCGCTCCCGGATTTGCCACCTACACGCAGCGGGGCGCCACTCTCCAGGCCGATCAGGCGCTCACCATCAACGCCTCGCTCAAGATCGGCGGCGCCTCCACATCGGTCACCGTAACCACCGAAGCGCCGCAGGTCGACACCACCACGGGCACGCTTTCCCAGGTGGTCGATACCGCCCGCGTGAATCAGTTGCCCCTGAACGCGCGCAACGCCGCCCAACTCACTACGCTCACTCCCGGCATCAACGTCGCGCCCAACATCGCCTCCATCGACCAGGGCAATACCAAGACTTTCCCCGTCGACATCCTTATCACCTCCAACGGCGCGCGCACCAACCAGACCAACTTCCTGCTCGATGGCGGCAACAACGTGGACGAGTACACCAATGTCAACGCGCCCTTCCCTTTCCCTGACGCGTTGCAGGAGTTCAGCGTGCAGACCAGCAACTACCAGGCCGAGTACGGACAGAATGCCGGCGGCGTGGTCAACATTATCACCAAGTCTGGCACCGAGAAATATCACGGCGATCTCTTCGAATATCTCCGCAACCGCGTATTCAACGCCCACGACCACTTCTCGACTGTCGTCCAGAACGGCGTGCTCACGCCCTACACCGATCCCCTCAAGCGCAACCAGTTCGGAGGCACCTTCGGCGGCCCGCTCGAAATACCTCATCTTTGGAAGGCAAACAAGGGCTTCTTCTTCGGTGGTTTTCAGAGCAGCCGCTGGCGCGACACCTCGGCCACGACCTCCAGCGACGCCTCGCTGCCCTCCACGGGCAACGAAGCCGGCCAATTCCCCTTCACGGCTACCGGAACCGTCACCACTGCCAACTGCATCGTCGATCCGGCGTCGAGCCCGAAAGCCTGCTTCCCCTACACCAACGTGAGCGGCAACAACTACGTGGCCACCATTCCCACCGCACGCTTCGACAAGGCCGCGCTCGCGCTGCTCAGCTACATCCCGGTAGCCTCGTCCACCGGTACGCCTTTCTCCTACCTGGCGCCCAACTCGCAAAACTACAACGAGTTCATCGGCCGCTACGACCAGGACATCCGCTCCAAAGATCGCGTCACCGCGCGCTACTTCCTCGACAAGTTCCACCTCGACGGCGTTCTCAATCCTACCAATTACCTCACCTATCAGGATCAGTCCGACATTCTCTATCAGAATGCGATGGCCTCTGAAACGCACACCTTCAACGATCACCTGTTGAACAGCTTCATCGTCAGCTATCAGCGCGAAAGCTCAATCCGCGGCCCGCTGCCCGGCGGCATCGACGCGGCGACTCTGGGTGCAAAAATCTGGCAGCCATCTTTCCCGTCGTTTCAATCGGTCGGCGTGACCGGCGACTTTTCCTTCGGTCAGAATCCACACGCCACCTTCAAGCGCTCCAACACGACCGTCGCTGAAGATCTCCACTGGATCCGCGGCTCGCACAATATCGCCTTCGGCTTCCATGGCGAACTGAGTCATCTTGAAGTCATCAACGAGAACGGCCAGCCTGGCAGTTTCTCCTTCACCTCCACTACTACCAACAACGCCATGGCCAGCTTCTTCCTCGGCTATCTGAGCTCCTTCAGCCAGGCCTCCGGCAGCTTCCAGAACAACACCGGCAAGTTTCTTGGCGCCTACGCCCAAGACAGTTGGAAGGTGGATCACCGGCTCACGCTCGATTACGGCCTGCGCTGGGAGCCCTTCATTCCGCAATCCGCCGACGGCCGCATGGGGCAGTTCAATCCCACCTATTACGCCTCCGCCACGCACTCCAGCGTGTATCCCAACGCGCCCATCGGCCTGCGCTTCCCCGGCGACGCCGGAATGCCTCCCAATGGCGTGCGCAACACCTACAAGAACTTCATGCCGCGCGTCGGCTTCGCTTATGACCTCTTCGGCGACGGCAAGACCAGTCTCCGCGGCGGCGCGGGCATGTTCTATGACACCCGCATGAACGACCTGTTCAACAACGGCTGGATCGGCAGCTTGCCTTTCGTCGAGTCCTACTCGGCCTCGAACCCCACCGCCTCCGACCCCACGGCAACCTTCAGCAATCCCTATGGCGTGGCAACCAATCCCTTCCCGGCGCCTACGCCTTTGCCATCCACTGTCACCTTCACCTCGCCGTTCTCGGTCATCACCTTCGATCCCTCCGGCAACTTCAAGGTTCCTCTCATGTACAACTGGAACCTGGTTGTCGAGCACCAGGTCACCACCACTCTCAGCGCGCGCATGGCCTACGTCGCTTCGCACGGCAGCCATATCTTCGACTGCCCGGATTTGAATCCCGCCGTCCAGACGGGCAGCACCGACACCGCCGGCAATGAGAACGCTCGCCGTCCCTATCAGGGATACTCCAACATCCCCGAATCGAACATGGGTGGAAATACAAGCTACCAGGCGATGCAGGTTACGCTGAGCACGAGAGCATCCCATGGCTTAAGCGGCACCCTGAACTACACATGGTCGAAAAGCATCGACAACGTTCCATGGGATACCGCCGTCACCAGCGCCGGCACCGGCCAGACCTTCGTGCTTCCCGTCTACGTGCCCAATTTCAAGCGCCTCGACTACGGCCCCTCCGTCTTCGACCACCGCAACAACCTCAGCCTCTCCTACGTCTGGGACTTCCCTGCGTTCAAGGGCGGTGACATGGCCCTTCGCGAAGTCATCAATGGTTGGCAGACCACCGGCATCACCAGCATCCATAGCGGCGATCCGCTCAACATCACCGTCGGCGCCGATACCTCGCTCGCCGGACTTGGAACCGGCATCGACGTGCCCAACCGCATCGCCAGCGGCTATGGCGGCAGCGCCTGTACCTACGGCACCGCGACCACCACCACCTGCACCAACTACCTCGATCCCACAGCTTTCACTCGCCCCGCCAACGACACCTTCGGCAACCTACAGAAGGATTCACTCGTCGGTCCGCGCTACATCGACTGGGATGGGTCACTGATGAGGGATTTCGGACTCGGCCGAGAGAGTACAAGCCTGGAGTTTCGCGCAGAGTACTTCAATCTCCTCAACCACACCAACCTGGGCGATCCCAACCTGACTCAATCGTCCGCGAGCTTTGGGCGCATCACTTCGGATATCTCACCCCGCATTGCGCAACTCTCGCTCAAGCTCCTGTTCTGATTTCACGCCTGCGCCGGCAAGACGGATGGAAACCGCTTCGGTTTCCATCCGTTTTGCATGTCAGCAAGGATCCTCCCATCACATTCAGCTACTACCCCGTCGCAAATCCGTCGTTCAATCTCTCCTGAGCGATATCCCCCGGAGAGGAAACGGCGCCGTGCAAAAATCGGACTTGCCAATTCCGGAGATCGGAATATACTGTTTCGCCTGAAGATCGAATTCCCGGGAGATGGATGTGGCTCGACGCGGAGACAAAGAATTCCTGGAGGATCTGGAGCCGGAGCGGGACGGCGCGGAGGCGGGCGGCCGCAGCAGCGACCGCAACGAATCGCAGACCGTGCTGCGCGCATGTGAAGTGTTGAAAGCTTTTCGCCATCTCGGCGAGGAGTTGCCCCTGACCACCGTCATGGAACGCACCGGCCTGCCCAAAACCACCACCTTTCGTCTGCTGCGCACGCTCATTCATGGCGGGCTGGTGGAGCGCGTCAACGCGGGCGTTTATCGCAACAGCTTCGGCCCGGTCACGGCGCGGCCCTTCCGCATCGGCTTTGCCACGCAGGGCGACACGGAATTTGCCCGCGAGGTGACGCGCAGCATGGTCACCGCCGCGGCGCGGGAGCACGTGCAGCTCATCACTCTCAACAATCGCTACAGCGCGCGCGAAGCGTTGCGCAACGCCGATGTGTTGATTCGCGAGCGCGTCGACCTGGTCCTCGAATTCCAGACCTACGAGCGCGTCGCTCCCGTAATTGCCTCAAAATTTCTGGCCGCAAACGTGCCGGTCATTGCCATCGAGGTGCCGCATCCAGGCGCCACCTACTTCGGCGCGGACAACTACAAGGCCGGACTCATCGGCGGCCGTGCCTTGGGCCGCTGGGCGCGCGAAAACTGGGAGGGCAAGGTGGACCAGCTGGTTCTCGTGGAGCTTCCCATCGCCGGTTCGCTCCTCGAGTTGCGTCTCGCCGGCCTGGTCGACGGCCTGCGCGCCGAGCTGCCAAAGATCGTCGAGGCGCCGCTGGTCCGCCTCAACGGCCGCGGAAATTTTGAACAGGTGCTGGATGTGCTGCGCAAGTACCTGCGCCGGCGCGGACCGCGCCGCACGCTGGTGGGCACGGTCAACGACATCTGCGCACTGGCTGCGCTGCGTGCCTTTGAAGAAGCCGGTGCGTCGCAGCAGTGCGCGGTAATGGGCCAGAACGCCTTGCGCGAAGCGCGCGCGGAACTGCGCCGGCCGAACACGCGGCTGGTCGGATCGGTGGCGTATTTCCCCGAGCGCTATGGCGATGAACTGATTCCGCTGGCGCTCAATATTCTGCAGCAGAAGCCGGCGCCGGCGGCGATCTTCGTCAAGCATCAGCTTCTGACTCCGCGCAACGTGGATCTCGTGTACCCGCTCGATGAGGCGGGGGCAGGCATTGTGCGTAAGAGTGCGATTGGTCCTGAAAATTCCGCAATGCGGAATGAAAAGGCCGTCGAAGTTTGACCTTCGGCGCATGTCAGTCCGCATCATAGTGTGCAGGGAGAGCAATCCCATCGGGATGAACAACGCAATCACAAGAAGGCATTTCCTGGCCGGCGCCGCCGCGGTCGCGCTGGCCGGCGGTACGCGGGCTCCTGCTCTTCCCGCTGCCTCTGACACGCTGGCCGAATTCGATTACGGTGCCGTCGAGCTCACGGGCGGGCCGCTCAAGCAGCAGTACGATCGCATTCATGCCGCATATCTCGCCCTCGATAACGACCGGCTGCTTCAGGTCTATCGCGAACGCGCGGGCTTGCCCGCTCCGGGCGAGCCAATGGGCGGATGGTACGGCCGCGACGGCTTCGTGCCCGGCCATTCGCTGGGCCAGTACATTTCCGGACTGGCCCGGATCGGGCGCACCACCGTTGACGCTGCCTGCGTGACCAAGGTCGCGGCTCTGGTCGAAGGCTTTGCCGCCACCCTGGGCTCCAAAGATCAGTGCTTTGCAGGTCCAAACGCCGAAAACCTCTGGCCGTGCTACATCCTCGACAAGCATCTTGCCGGGTTGATGGACGCGCTCCAGTTGTGCGGCATCGCAGAGGCGCGCGATCTTATTCCCCGCGTATTTCATGGGGCTCTCCCGTACATTCCCGAGCGCGGGCGCGACCGAATCGGCAAGAAAGATCCTCCGTATGACGAAACCTACGTTCTGCCCGAATCTCTCTTCCTCGCGTATGAGCTGACCGGAGATCGCGCATTGTATGACCGCGCGATGGCCTACCTGCTGGATCGCGACTATTTCGATCCGCTCGCTGCGGGACAGGATGTTTTGCCGGGCCGGCACGCGTACAGCCACGTCATCGCGCTCAGCTCGGCGGGCAAAGCGCGACTGGCGCTGGGCGACGAAAAATATCTTCGCGCCATGCAAAACGCATCGCTTCTGCTCCAATCCACGCAGCAATTCGCGACGGGGGGCTGGGGACCGAACGAGACCTTTATCGCGCCGCACAAGGGGCAACTCTTCGAGAGTCTGCGCACCACCAACGACCATTTCGAGACGCCCTGCGGCAGTTACGCAGCCATCAAGCTGGCACGTTACCTGCTCTGCGCCACCGGCAATGCGCAGTATGGAGACGGATTGGAGCGCGTCGTCTTCAATGGCATTCTGGCGGTCAAAGAGCCCGATGCCGACGGCGATTACCCGTACTACTCCACCTATGGAGCGGGAGCTCACAAGGTTTTCTATCAGAAGAAATGGCCGTGCTGCTCGGGAACGCTTGTCGAGGGTGTCGCGGACTACGTGAAAAACATCTACTTCCGAGCACAGGACGGCGTAGCGGTGAATTTGTACGCGCCCTCGCGCGTGCAATGGACGGAACGCGGCGCAGCGGTCACGCTCACGCAGAAGACAGAATACCCGCTCGGCGGGTCAGTTGTTCTGCGCGTAACGTGCGCCACGCCAACCGAGTTCGCGCTGCGCGTGCGAGTTCCCGGATGGATGGCCGCGACTCCGCAGCTTCGCGTCAACGGAAAACCGGCGCATGCGGATCTGCGGCAGGGATTTGCCGTGGTGCGGCGCCGTTGGACCAGCGGCGATGCGCTCACTTGCGAATTCCCGCTGCAATTTCGCACCGAAGCCATCGACGATCTGCATCCTGAAACCGTGGCGCTCCTACGTGGACCGCTGGTTTACGTCGAACAGAATCCTGCGGACGGTGAAGCCGCGCACGCAAACCCTGAAGCTCTGCGGCCCGCAGCCGCATCGCCCGGAGTTTTTT
>Ga0326728_10021704_pt1 | contig 12027 bp, 9 predicted proteins | sample MB3enrmetagenome_FD_207602 | JGI IMG/M metagenome (GOLD analysis project Ga0326728, IMG submission 207602) | Lab enriched peat soil microbial communities from McLean, Ithaca, NY, United States - MB31MN | ecosystem: Environmental > Terrestrial > Soil > Wetlands > Peat | place: USA: New York... | reverse complement strand
CGGGACCGTTATCCGCGAGCGTGAACTCACGCGTCTCCAGCAGGCCGTTTTCGCGAGAGGAGGCTTCGGGAGTTTTCTGGAGCGCGGTGGTCGCGTCGCTGGTGACGAGCGCCAAACGGCCCTGGTCGCCCATCGGCAACTGGCCGAGTTGCGCGTAGCGATCGGTGGCGTCGATCCAAAGCGGAGTTTTGCCGGGCACGTAGACGATGGCATGGTTGAACATTCCCATGCCGGGCAGATCGGCAGGCACATCGATGCGCGATTCGACTCCGAGCAGAGCCACGTAGGCGGGAATGTCCGCGGCGCGCAGCATGGCTACAAGCAGCGTGGCTTTGTCCTTGCAGTCGCCGTATTTCTTGGCGAGGGTCTCTGCCGGGTCGTGGGGAACGATGGCGGCTTCGCCGAATTCGATGCCTGTGTAACGCACCTCGCGGTCGAGAAAATCCACGATGGCAGCTTCTTTATCGGCGGCGGACTTCTTTCCCGCCACGAGGGGCGCGACAACGGCCTCGACGGCCGGCGAACTGGCGCGGCTGTCAACAATCTTGCTGTACTCAGTCGCGATGCTCTGCCACGACGCCCCCGTGGAGAACTCAATGATCGGGAAGCGTATATCCTCGGGAGGCAGGTACGGCTCGCCGGCTTCGATCGCGTCTAGCGCGCCGATGTCGAAGGTGAGTGTGACGCGTCCGCCGCTTTCGCTGCGCACTGGCTTGATTCCGGGCAGCAACAAAAGATTGGTGCGCAGCGGCAGTGCGGCGGGAAAGTCGAAGACAACGCGGCTGTGCGCCACGGGAACGTCTTCCTGGCCGAGGACAACACGTCCCACGCGGCCTGCTGCGAAGAGCGGTTCCGTTTCTGTCGCGGTGTATTCTTCTTCGACCACCACGCCGGGGGCTATGGCCGGCAGCGGCGCGCGCAGGCGCTTGCCGTCGCTGTAGATCTTATAATCGCCGCCGCGCGCCGGAGCTTCGGTAATAGTATTGGGGTCGAGAGTGTGAACGGTGAAGTCGGGCGCGATGACGCGGGCGCGGATGACGGGCCGGGCTTCATGCCACGGCTCCCAGCCGATGACGATCGAGTCCCAGCCTTCTGCGCCCCTCTGCGTGAGGACTTTATAGACGATGTGGCCGACGTGGACCATGCGCCCGGCGTCGTCGAACGTGTAGTGCTCATCCTCGCAAAGTTCTGTCACGTTGACGCCGTCGGGCGCGGGCGCGGCGGATGCGGCCTGATAGAGGATTTTGGGATCGACGGAGAAGTGCGGCGCGCTCCAGGGGTCGGCGGTCGGCGCAGCATAAGGAGCTTCCGGCAACGATTGCGTATGCGCGGCGGGCAGCACGGCGGCTGGCAATGCCGCGGCGACGATGGCGGCAAGCAAACAGGGTAGATAAGGACGCAAATCCGAAAGGGACACAAGGCACCCGGCAATTAGGATTGTGAAGTCCACGGTAAATCGGGCGGGAGCGATTAGCAAGCACGGACGCGACCTGGGGCGGAGGAAGAGCCGGAGCAGGGATCTCCTTTTTCATCGCGCGGGCAGACATGACCGCGGGACAGCATGGCTGCCGGCGCCGGCCGCTCCAGGGCTGCTACTTTGCGGCGCTGCGGGCCATTGTGTTCATGACGCTGTAATCTTTCCGCCCGCTTTTGTCGGTGAAGTGCGTCGCTACATTCGCGCTCAGCCGTCCATCCGGGCCGAGCGTCATGGTAATGGTGTTTTGCTCGGCTTTCGTGGTATGGACAGCCACCAATGCCGTTTGACTCGCAGTTCCGGAAATTGTCGTGGTGCTCTTTGCCGTCAACACGCCCCAGTCGCACGGCGTGGGGCTGCACGCGCCGTAGGGATGCACGCTCACTCCCTGGATAGTGATCCGCACCAGGTTGCGCGTCTTGGCGTCGACGTTCACCCAGTCCCCATTCATGCTGGAGGCCTGGGCCGGGCTTTTCGCCGACGACTGGGCTGGACGCGACGGCGGCGGACTTGCCGGGCGGTTCTGTGCCGGCGTGGCCGCGACAAAGCCGAGGGAAAGAAGCGCAATACAAGAGAAAACTCGATTCATCTTCATGGCATTCTCCTGAAGTTGCCGGATTATAGATCAACCGAGTCCGCACGGGCCAGCTTTTTTAGCTCGCCTTGTGCGCCTGGGCGGCGATCTTCCTGAGCTCCGGCAGTACTTTGCCCAGCGCAATCGGCGCGGCGTCGCGCGTACCGAGGGCGAAGTACGCATCGCGATAGAGCGGATAGAGCTGCTCGTAAACCGCGGCCGATTTCGGATCGGGCGCGACGGTGCGGAGGGGCAGGCAGACCGCGGTCTGCGCCTCTTCGATGGTCTTGAACGCGCCGGCGGCAAGCAGGGCAAAGATTCCTGAGCCGAGGCTGGTGGGAATGCCTGCGGGCACCAGAACCGGCTTGTTCAACACATTCGCATAGACGCGGTTGAGGATTTCGTTCTTCTGCGGAATGCCGCCGGCGTTGATGACGCGATCAATGCGCACGCCGTGCTCGGCCATGCGCTCCAAAATGATGCGGGTGTGGAAGGCGGTGCCTTCGATGGCGGCAAAGAGCTCGTCCTGCGCGGTGTGGATCAGGTTCCAGCCCAACGTCACACCGCCCAACTCGGGATTGACCAGTACGGTGCGGTCACCGTTGTCCCAGCTCAGGCGCAGAAGTCCGGTCTGGCCGGCCTGCCAGGCATCGAGGCCTTCAGAGAGCGCGGCCACCGTGGTGTTGGCGCGCCCGGCAATGGCCTCGAAGATATCGCCGACGGCCGACAACCCGGCTTCAATCCCCGTGTATTGGGGATGCACACTGCCCGGCACCACGCCGCAGAGGCCGGGAATGAGCTCCGCCTTTTGCGCCATGGCGATGATGCAGGTCGAAGTGCCGACCACATTCACCACGTCGCCTTCGCGGATGTTGGAGCCGATGGCGTCCCAATGCGCGTCGAATGCGCCCACGGGAATGGGAATTCCGGCGCGCAGGCCGAGTTCCGCGGCCCATTTGGCCGAGAGATGGCCGGCGATGCGATCGCTGGTCAGGTATTCGCCGCCCAACTTGGCGCGCACGCCGGCAAGGAGCGGGTCGACGGCGACGAGAAACTCCTCCGGCGGCAGGCCGCCCCACTTGGGATTCCACATCCACTTGTGGCCCATGGCGCAGACGCTGCGTTTGAGCGCGCTCACCTGGGTCACGCCGGAGAGCGTGGCCGCAACCATGTCGCAGTGTTCGAGCGCGGTGACGAATCTTTCTCTTTGTTTTGGATTCGAGCGCAGCCAATGGAGAAGCTTCGCAAATCCCCACTCATGCGAGTAGACGCCGCCGCACCATTCAATGCCTTCAAAGCCGAGTTGGTGCGCCTTGCGGGTAATCTCCTCGGCCTCGGCGAAGGCGCGATGATCGCACCACAGGTAGTATTCGTCGAGCGGGGCCAGGCCCTCGCCGACGGGAATGACGCTCGAGCCCGTGGTGTCGAGCGCGATCGCGGCAACCTCGGCGGCGTTCACGCCTGTGGCTCGGAGCGCGTCCCTGGTGGCGGCGGCCAGAGCGGCCATCTGGTGGGTGTGGGATTGCGTGGCGTAGTTGGGATCTTCGCGGCGGCGATGCAGCGGGTAAGAGGCCGAAGCGGTCCCGATGGGGCCTTTTTGGCTGTCAACGAGAGTGACGCGAACACTGAGAGTGCCGAAATCGACGCCGGCGACGACAGCCATGGAAGAAGCCCTCCGGAAAACGTTTCCTTATCCGGAGACCAGAGTACACCACGGCGGAAGGGCGCGTCTCGCTGATGCGGAACTCATTTTCCGCCGGGGATGCGCTGCTTCAGATGCAGGCGAATCTACTTCTTCGATCCAGGCAGCAGGCTCTTGAGCTTGCTGAACAGACCCGGTTTTGCCGGCGGCGCGGCAGGCGGCTTAGGGGGAGCGGCAGACTGCGCAGCCGGCTGAGGCGTGGGCGCGGCCGTTTGAGGAGCAGCGCCTGCGGGAGGCGCGCCGGAAGCGCCGCCGACGACCTTCGCGTGAGTCAACTGCGGCGTCGATCCATTCTCGTTGTTCTTCACGAGAATGGTGATACGGCGATTGGAGGGATCGAAGGGATTGTTTTTCACGCGGAGCATCTGGTCGGCAAAGCCGCGCACCTGCGTCACCTGGTCGGAACGCACTCCATCCTGCTGCAACAATCGCCGTGCCGAGTTGGCGCGGTCGGCGGAGAGCTCCCAGTTGCTGTAGTTGGCGTCCTTCGAGTATTGCGCGGCGTCGGTGTGGCCCTCGATGAGCAACTGATTGGGAAGCGTCTTGAGTTCCATTGCCAGCAAGGCGAGCAACTGCTGGCCGTCGGAACTGAGACTCGCGCCGCCGCTCTGATAGAAGGTGCCGTTCTTGCCTTCGATCAGCTCAATGCGCAGGCCCTCCGGCGTGATGGTGATCTCAATTTGCTTGATCAGCTTCTGAAGCTCTTTGTTGGCTTGGATCTCTTTCTCCAGTTTTTCCTTGAGTTCCTGCAACTGCTTCTGGTTCGGGTCCACCGCGGGCGTTGTGCCGTTGCCGGTCCCCGACAAGGTGGTGCCGAGGAGGGTTGCGAGGCCCCTGGGGTCGTTGAAGTAGCCGGCCACGGCCTTTTTCACAGCATCGCTCTGGCTCGTCAGCCACAGCACAATGAACAGCGCCATCATAGCGGTCACGAAGTCGGCGTAGGCGACCTTCCACGCGCCGCCGCTGTGGCCGCCTCCGTGGCCACCCTTTTTCTTGATCACGATGATGGGTTGACTCTTGGCTGCCATGAGGTTCCTCGGCTATCGGGCCGGCGCCGATTTCTTGGCTCGACCTTGTCCTTCGTCTGCTGCTTCCTGCTTACCTTCCCAGGTCCCAAAAGCGGGACCTGGGCACCCATTGGTACGGAATCAAGCTGTCAGTGAACTACTCCCTGTTCTTACGCTGCCGCTGCTTCCGGGGCGTCGGTCTTGTTCTTGCAGTGCTTCTCCATCTCGTCGAATCCGGGCCGGGCATGGGCGGGAATGGCGCGACGCCCGAGTTCGATGGCGATCATGGGCGCGGAGCCTTTGAGAAACGCCAGCAGCAGGACGCGCAGCACATGCAGGTACTCGTTGTGCTCGTCGGCGAGCTTGCGCATGTTGGAGGCCAGCGGCCCCACCAAGCCATAGCAGAACAGGATGCCGAGAAAGGTGCCTACCAGCGCGGCGGCCACGTGTTTGCCGATCTCTTCGGGCGGTCCGCCCAGCGAACCCATGGTGATGACGACGCCCAGCACCGCGGCCACAATGCCCAGGCCGGGCAGGGAATCGGCCACCGTGGTGAGCGAGTCGCAGGGCTGCGAGGCCTCGCTATGATGGACTTCCATGTCCAGTTCCATCATCTGATCCATGTCGAACGGTTCCACGCCGCCGGTGATGGCCGTGCGCAGGGTATCGCAAACGAAATCGAGCGAGTGATGGTCCTGAAGAAACTCCGGATAGTTTTTGAAGATGGCGCTTTCCGCCGGTTTTTCCACGTCCATCTCCACGGCCAGCAGTCCTTCTTTTCGCACTTTGTTGAGGAACTGATACATCATCTTGAGCGTGCTCAGGTAGCGCTCTTTGGTGTAGGTAGATCCCTTGAGTATGCCCGTAAGGGCGGCTACGATCGCCTTGATAATGCGCACGGGATTGGCGACCAGCAGGGTTCCCACGCCTGCACCCGCGATGATGAGCAGCTCAGCGGGCTGAAGGAGAACGGCCATGTGGCCCTTCTCCATCAGAAAGCCGCCGATCACTGCAGCGAAAACAAGGAAGATGCCTACGATGGCAAGCATGGCGAATCCTCCTGCGTGTCATCCGAAATGCCGCTCGTTGCGGCGACCATTGCGCGGTTGCCGCCCTCGCGGATGCTGATTTCCATGGCTTCGCGGGCACGTTGCAGCATATGGATCAAACTGTCCTCCGGATCGCTGCAAGCCTGCGCCGCGCCGATGCTCGCCGTGATCGAGACCCGATCGCCCCACCAGCGAAAGTCCGCGGTGCGCGCCAGACCCGCGAGGTTTTTTGCATGTCCGGCGAGCATCTCGGCGGTGCGCTCGTGGGCGATGACGAGAAAGCCGTCGTTGGACCAATAGCCGATCTCCTCGCCGGGACGCAATCCGTGGGCGAGGGCATAGTAGACCTTTTCCAGCATGGCCTGGCAAGCCGCGACGCCATGGGTTTTGCGCAGTTCCGGCGCCTGATCGACGTGGATGCGGAGAACGCCCACCGGCGCTCCGCCGCGCCTGAAGTCGTCGTATTCGATTTGCAGGCGCTCCAGCAGATCGGCGCGCGCGCCCTTCACTGGGGAGGCATCGCTGTCTTCGCTTTGCGGCAGAGCGTCCCGGCTCTCGACGGGGTGGAAGAGCACCGCAGATCCGATGCGCTCCCCGAGTCCGTTGAATAGAACCCGAGTGCTGGCAATGACAGGCACCATGTGGCCGAATCTGTGCCGCGCCTGCTGCACGGAGCGGTGGTTTTCGGGCAGGGCGCCCGGCGGCTCGCGGTTTTCCATGCCGCTGCCGTATCCCAGCAGCGGCTCCAGGCCCTCCGGCATCTCGCGGCCCAGCAACTCAATGGCCGTGAAACCCGTGATGCCTTGCGCGGCCTGGTTCCAGAAGATCACTTCACCCTCCCTGCTCAAAAGGCCCACGCCGTCAGGCAGACTATCGAGGGCAGCTTCGAGCAATTCCATGCGATCGGTCACAAGAAGCCTCCCTCCCTGGGGACCGAACTCCCCTGGCGGACCGCCCAGGACAGCCTGGCTAAGGCATTTTCCGGATGGCTGTAGTGTCGCCCAAAGGAAGGCATGGGCATCTTCTTGAGGAAAATGCCCACAGTCGTTCCAGGCGGCACTCCATACCAATCCGGAAAATGCGATAGCGGACGCACAGCATGTCTGGCGACTACACTCCTTGATCGGCGCGACGCGATAGAACTTCACGGCGTGATGCGGTAATGAGAGACTTCCAATGTGGAAAACGGAGCGGGCCTTTGTGGTCGGCCCTCTTCGGCCGTGGGCGCGCTGTTTGTTATCGATTCGGCCGGTTGGATTTCAAGGGAGATGTCCCATCCTTTCCGGTCGTCACGGCGACTGCGAAAAGAACGGGGCGCGGCGGGTGATTCTTTTGGGGATCAATCGTCCGGCGGTTCGGCGCCGGGAAGGTGGATTCTCTTCAAAAACAGGAGTCCCGCAGGGACGACGCTCCAACCCTCCCGGTCAAAAGCTCCGCACCCACTCGAGGATCGACCGAACGGCCACGCCGCTGGGGCCCTTGGCGATAAACGGGCGCGCATCCTCGACCCACGCCACGCCGGCGATATCGAGATGAATCCATGGCGTGTCTTCAACGAAGGTATGCAGGAACTCGGCGGCGGTGATGGCTCCGCCAAAGCGGCCGCCGGTGTTCTTGATGTCGCCGATATCCGATTTGATCAACTCGGCGTACTCTTCGCCCAGCGGCAAGCGCCAGAACTTCTCGCCGGAGACGGCGAGTCCGGCTTCGAACCTGGCGTATGTAGCATCGTCGTTCGAGAAGGCGCCGGCGGTGATCTTGCCCAGGGCGACCGAGATGGCGCTGGTAAGCGTCGCGGCGTCGATCAAGTGCGTCGCGCCGAGACGCCGCGCGTAGGTGATGCCGTCAGCCAGCACCAGCCGCCCTTCGGCGTCAGTGTTGACGATCTCGATGGTCTTGCCCGGCTTATCCGGATCGATCGGCATGGCGGTCTGCACGTCGCCGGGCTTCTGCGCCGAGCCGGAGGGCATGTTTTCGGCCGCGCAGACGATCGCGATGACCCGCACCCTGGGCTTGAGCAGAGCGATGGCGCGCATGGCGGCGATGATGGCCGCGCCTCCGGCCATGTCGCACTTCATCTTGTCCATGTTGTCGGAGGGCTTGATGGAGATGCCGCCCGAGTCGAAGGTGATGCCTTTGCCGACGAGACCGAGAACCGGGGCCCCCACGGACGGGTCTTTGTCCGTGGGGTGGTGAACCGGGGCCCCCACGGACGGGTCTTTGTCCGTGGGGTGCAGAACGGGACCCTCGGTGATGCCTTCAGGCTCGTAGCGCAGAACGATGAGCGCGGGCGGCTCGGCCGATCCCTGCGCCACGCTTGAGAACGCGCCCATTTTGAGCTGGTCGAGCATCTCCGTCGAATGCACCTCCCAGCCGAGACCCACCTCCTGCGCCATGAGCGCGGCGCGCTGGCCTAGAATCGTCGGCGTCAGCTTGTTGCCTGGCTCATTCACCAGCGAGCGCGCGAAGTTCTGGCTCTCGCCCAGAATCACGCCCTCGGCAACCGCGGCTTCCGTCGCCGCCCGATCTGCATCGGCAGGCGCGGCGATGGTCAGCGTCTCGATGCTCTGATCCTTGCGCTCGCTGCGATAGGTGTCGGGATCGAAGTCGCCCACCAACGCGCCCTCCACCATTGCATGGAGCGGGCTTTTGGAGGAGTTCTGTGGAAGGGCAAGGGCCAGCTCGCGAATTCCGCGCGGCTTGGCGAAGCGGACGGCCGTTCCCGCGGCCTCGCGGACGCTGTGCGAAGTGGCTTTGGCCAGCTTGCCGAGCCCGACGATCAGCAGCCGCCTGGCCGCGAGTCCAGCCGGGGCGTGCAACAGAAGGGTTTCATTGGCGCCGGCCTTGTACTCGCCGGTCGCCAGCACGCCGGCTGCGGCTGCCTGCACCTGGGCGTCGGCGGTTAGCAGCGTGGGCTGTGGTTTGGCGTCGCGGCCCTTTGCGGGTTGGGTGTCGACGGCCAAAACGGCCAGCAGTTCGGTGGCAATCCCCGAAAGCGGGGCAAAAGAGAGCTCAGTCCGCATAATGCATATTCTTCACGGAAGGCTCGGACCAAAGCAAATGCGCGCGACAAGTGCCGGGGGACGAGAGACGGAAGGCTGCGGGCAGTAGCGCAAGCCGTAGGAATCGACGCCGGCCTCCCATAGCGCCAGTTGAGTCTCTTTCATCAACCGCGTTGGCCTATGGCGTATCATTCCCACAAATCATTCCAGGCGAGCTTCAGCGACTCGAATTGAGTTGGCTTCGGTCCGATTGCCGATCTCGCGCGGAAGAGAGGGACCTGCATGCGCAGACACTGGGCTCTCGCGGCAGCGTGTTTTCTTCTTCTCACAAACTCAATTGCGGGACAAATGAGGCACGTCGATGATAAGGACCTGAGCTCCTATCTTGCGGGAGTGACCGAGCGCGGTCGCGCCCTCCATGACTACGATCAAGCCGCCTGGCACGGGACCGACGCGTTTGTCGCGCTGCATCCCGACACGAATGGATTGACTCGCTACATCTGCATGAAGACGCCCGCGGGCTGGGAGGTGGTGTTTCCCAAGTGGAACGCGACGCACGATCGGCTCTTGGTGGCTTACGAAGCAAAGGAGGCCAGCGGCCCAACGGACTACACGGCCGTGAAGTACGACCCGCCGCGGGAGGGTCCGGACGACCTGATCGCAAAAGAGCGGGCGCTGGAGCTGGCGCTCAGCGACTTTCCCAGGCAGAATCGCCCGTACAATTCGGCGATTCTTCCCGCCGAAGATGGAAATTTCTACGTCTACATTTACCCTGGACAAACCAAGAACGACGTCTGGCCGCTGGGCGGCGATGTGCGCTACACGATCTCGGCAGATGGCAAGCAGATTGTCGAGAAACGCCAGTTGCACAAGGCGATCCTCGATATGCAGCTCGATCCCGCGAAACACGTGGTCGCCGGCATGCATGTGCACATATTGAGCGACGTGCCCGAAGACACCGATGTGCTGTACGTACTCACGCGCAGGCCGTCGATGCCTGAAATTATCGACGCGGGCAACCGCGTCTTCCTTGTGAGTACCGATGGCAGCATCCAAGTTGACAAGAAGAAGAAGTGATTCGCGAGGCTCGAAGAGCGCACCCATGTAACGTAGAAGCCAGAGGAAGTTTCCCCATGCCTCAATCGCTCAAAATCATCTACCAGGTCGCGCCCGACGCTGAGGCGCTCGCCGCGCGCGCGGCGCAGTATTTCGTGGAGCAGGCCGAGCGAGCCGTGGCCGCTCGCGGACAAGCGCACATCGCCATCAGCGGCGGCTCGACGCCCAAAGCCGCCTTTGCACTCCTGGCCGATTCCACCCAGCCCTGGCGCGCGCGCATGCCGTGGCCGAAGCTCGACCTGTGGTGGGTCGACGAGCGCTGCGTGCCGCCGGACGACCCCGACTCGAACTACCGCATGACCCGCGAAGCCCTGCTCGACCACGTGCCGCTGCAACCCGAGCAGATTCACCGCATCGAGGGCGAGCTCCCGCCGGAGGCAGCCGCGGCGCGCTACGAGTCGGAATTGCGCAACGCCTTCCGGCTCGAGGGCGCGGAGCTGCCGCGCTTCGACGCGGTAGCTCTCGGGATGGGGCCAGATGGACACACTGCGTCTCTTTTTCCCCACACTCAGGCCCTTGAGGACCTCGGCCGCCTCGCCGTAGCCAATCATGTCCAGGCCAAAGACTCCTGGCGCGTCACGCTCACCTGGCCCGTGATCAACCACGCCTCCCAAGTCTTCTTCCTCATCGCCGGCGCGGATAAGGCGCAGATTCTAAAAGAAGTGTGGATGGGCCCGCGCGATCCGGAGCGGCTACCCAGCCAGTTGATTCGCCCCGCTGGCGGTATACTGACCTTGCTTCTGGATCGAGCGGCGGCGGCGCAGTTGCCCGAGCCGGACGCCGAAGGCTGCGGCACTTTGGAGAGGAACCAATGATTCTGGCAGGCGATGTAGGCGGCACCAAAGTTCATCTGGCGTTATTTGATTTTACCGACGGCAACCTGAAGCACACCCGCGACAAGCAGTTTCCGGCCAAGGAGTATACGGGCCTGGAAACGATCGTGAAGGAGTTTGTGGTCTCGGAAAAGGTGACCGCGGCGTGTTTTGGCGTGCCGGGGCCGGTGCGCGACGGGCGGCTACGGCTCACCAACCTGCCGTGGACCCTCGACAGCCGCGAGCTGGCGACCAACCTCAAAATCGATTACGTCTTCCTGATTAACGATCTGCAGGCCAACGGCTACGGCATCGCCGAGCTGGGGCCGGAGCAGGTGTACACCTTGAGCGAGGGCGACGCCCGCCAGGTGGGCAACCGCGCGCTGATCTCGGCGGGGACGGGCCTGGGCGAGGCCTTCCTGGTCTTCGACGGCCGCGACTACGTGCCTTACCCCTCCGAGGGCGGCCACTCCGATTACGCGCCGCGCAACGAGGATGAAATCGACCTGCTGCGTTTCCTCATGCAGAAATACAACGGGCGCATCAGCTTTGAGCGCGTTGTCAGCGGCCAGGGCCTCACCAACATCTACGAGTTTCTGCGCGAAGTGCGCGGCCTGGAAGAGCCGGCGTGGCTCGCCGAACGGATGCGCAGCGAGGACCCGAACGCCGTGATTACCGAACTCGCCACCAAGGCCCGGAGCGAAATCTGCGAGCGGGCGCTGGACATGTTTGTTGCGGCCTACGGCGCCGAGGCCGGCAACCTGGCGCTTAAGATTCTCTCCGTGGGCGGGCTCTACGTGGGCGGCGGCATTGCGCCGCGCATTCTCGAGAAGCTCAAGGACGGCACGTTCATCAAGGCCTTCACCGACAAGGGCCGCTTGAGCCAGTTGCTCGTCAATACCCCGGTGAAGGTGATTCTCGAAAGCCGCACCGCGCTCATCGGCGCAGCCGCCTACGCCGAAGCCCGCGCCGCAGAGTTGAGCGGCATCTCGCCGCGGGCAGCGAGCGTAAAGTTTTAGCGAGGATCGTCGCGCAAGCGTGTGAGGGCCAGCCCAACGGGCTGGCCCTTTCTCGTCTATCGCCGCATCAACGAGCCGCTGGCCGCATAGGTCCCACGGTAGAAATGCGCGTTCAGACTGCGGGCGGAAGCGTTTGGGCTTCAACTTCACGCGGATCGTCCGCCAGGATGCCGTTGCCTTTGGTCAACCAGGCCAGCCCGAAGGCGAGCAGCGCCAGCGACTCAAAGGTAAAGAGCGGATTGATGGGCGCAAGAAACCTGCTTACGGCCGGG
>Ga0326728_10021703_pt1 | contig 12028 bp, 9 predicted proteins | sample MB3enrmetagenome_FD_207602 | JGI IMG/M metagenome (GOLD analysis project Ga0326728, IMG submission 207602) | Lab enriched peat soil microbial communities from McLean, Ithaca, NY, United States - MB31MN | ecosystem: Environmental > Terrestrial > Soil > Wetlands > Peat | place: USA: New York... | reverse complement strand
GAAGCTACTCTACGGATCGAAGTTCCATAGGCTCAAACAGTCGCGCGGGCAGCAAGGGATCGGGATCAGCGCCGCCGGTCTCTACGGGCAGCTGACCACCGGCAAGCCTGTCGTCATCACGAGCAAGACGGGCAAGGGGCGGCCCGCCTTTCGAATCGAGCTTCGGATCGACACGAAACACAATCAACCGGACGTGGTGAGCGAAGCCACGGTGGATTGGGGCGACATCGAGCGCGCCGGCGTTGCGGCGTACGACCACGGCACCCGTGTCGAAATCGAGCTCGTGGCGGCCTATCGCGGCGGGCGGACGGGAGTTCAAGAATACCTCGAGCAAACGGTCGTCGCGAACCCTCACCTTGCGCTCACATACGTGAGTCCGAAGGGCGAGCGGCTCGAGTTTCCTCGAGTGGCCAACGAACTTCCGCGCGAAGCGCAGGAGATCAAACCGCACCCCCACGGGGTGGAGCTCGGTATGCTCCAGGCGATGCTCCAGGACTCGTCCAATCAGAGCGTCAAGCAGGTCCTCGTCGCGGACTTCTCCCGTATCTCGCCGGCCGTCGCGGAGGCGGTCTGCAAACTGGCTCGCGTGTCGCCAGGAGCGCCCGCCGACAGCGTTCATGGCGAGAATCTCGAGCGCCTCCACCACGCCCTCGGGCAGGTCAAGGTGATGGCTCCTCCGGCCACCGCGGTCGTGCCGATCGGTGAGGCCCTGCTCGTCGAGGGGCTCAAGCGGCGGTTCTCGCGAGCAGACTTTTACGTGTCCGCCACTCGCCCTCCCGCCGTCTATCGGGGTAACCCGTTCGTCGTGGAAGCTGCGCTCGCGTACGGAGGCGACCTTCCACTCGACGAGCCCGCCGAGATCATGCGGTTTGCCAATCGTGTCCCGCTCCAATACCAGCCGAAGGCCTGCGCCATCAGCGAGAGCGTGTATCAAACCAATTGGCGTAGCTACGAGCTCCAACAGCCCAAGGGGAGCCTTCCCGTCGCCCCGATGGTCATCGTCGTGCACTTGGCCAGCGTCTGGGTGCCGTTCACGAGCGAAGCCAAGGAGGCCGTGGCCCACTACGACGACCTTCTCCGCGAAATGAAACTGGCCATTCAGGAGTGTGGGCGCAAACTCGCCGCGCATATTCGCGCTCGCGCTCACGCGCAGCGGGAAGAGATGCGTCGAACCCTCTTCGAGAGGTACATCCCCGAAGTCGCGAGAGCGCTGTCCGACATCATGGGCCTTCCCGTGGACACTCTGGAGAAGCCCTTCTTGGCGGCGTTACCGAAGTTCGTGAGAATCGCGGACGAAGCCAAGGCAGGAGGTTCGCCAGGCGCGAAGGAAGCTGTGCCTGCGGCTGCCGTTGTTGCCCCGCCAGGAGTTCGTGCAAAGGAGCGTCGGACGAAGCGAGACGTGCAACTGTCGCTTCTGCCGGAGTGAGACATGGCAGCGAAGAAGAAGGCAGCACCCAAGGTCACCGACCGGGACGAGCAGACGCTCACGAAGATCAAGCGACTCGCGGCAGACGTCGTGGGCGACGTTCGAAAGGGCAACAATCCGGCCTTCGAGATTCGAACAAGGACTCTGTCGAATGTGTCGTTCAACGCCAAGCGCAAGATCATTGAGCTCGGAGATCGAACGCAGTCGCGAGAGTTCTTCAACACCGCGATGGCACGAAAGTTCATGCAGACCCTCCTCGTGGCGAGCGGTTGCAAGACTCTGATCGAGGAAGGCAAGACGGTCAGCATCCGCCAGATGTTCTACATGACCAAGCACACGCTTCGCGGCACGAGCGAGAACACGTTCGAAGACCAGAGCGAAAGCGATCCCATCATCGAAGATCTCGAGGTCGGGATCGATGCCCTGCGCGAGGAACTCCACCTGTTCGCCAATCGTCGAGGCCTCGTCGTCGGAAAGCTCGTCGTCGAGGACGCGGGGGATACGATCGACCTGGCGCGAATGGGGAGGGGAGGCTGGGGAATTCCGAGCATATGCGAATCCGATGCGCTGAAGTTCGTGAGGAATTCGGCGGAGTTCATCCTGCTCGTCGAGAAGCAGGCCGTGTGGCATCGTCTTAACGAGGACCGGTTTTGGGAAAAGTACAATTGCATCCTGATGACGAGCGAAGGCCAGGCTGCGCGGGGAGCGCGGCGGCTGCTTCAGCGCATGGCAAGCGAGCTCAAACTGCCGATCTACGTGCTCGTCGATAACGATCCGTGGGGGCTTTACATCTATTCGGTCTTGAAACAAGGCAGCATCAATCTGGCCTATGAATCGATGCGCATGGCCGTACCGAACGTTCGATTCCTCGGCATGAGCGCGTTCGACTACAAGAAGTTCCAGATGCCAAAGGCGGCGGAGATCAAACTGAGCAAAGAGGACATCACGCGAGCGGAACAGATGAAGGCCTACCCCTGGTTCAAAGACCCGAAATGGCAGCGCGAAATCCAGGGTATCGTGGACAACGGGTTCAAGATGGAAGTGGACTCACTCCTGACGAAGAGCATCTCGTTCATCACCGAACAGTACATCCCGAAGAAGCTCAAGGACCGGGACTACCTGAGCTAGGGCTTGGCCCCGCCTCATCGACGAGGGGAGCGCTTCGCGGCCCCCCCGCGAGCTCCTTTCCGGAGGGGCGGACCACAGCAGACGTTTCTTCGTGGTGGGGTCGCACGTCACGTTTCGAGCTCGACCGCCACCTTGTGGTGTTCCACTTCGCCCCACTCCGAGGCGCCAATCAGGGCAGATTGCCCCACCAAGGCTCGCGAGGTTTGATCTGCGATTGGGGAGGCACGAGCGTAACTGGCCCGATGGCCTTAGCCTTGCTAATGGCCCTCCGGCGGAAGTCGTTGCTTCCTCGATTTGACACGTCGACGAGGTGGCAACGTCCCTTGCATGTCCTGGTGTGAGGTTGGCCTCCTTCGGAAACCCTGCAGAACGAACGTTTCAGATCCCACGGATGCCGTACGTCCCATGAATCCCGTCGCACATGGACCTTCTCGATCGCCCACGAACGTCCACCGTCGTGAACACCCCTTGCCGGCCAGCCCGCGCGAACCTTCGAACGGCAGTCTTCAAGCTCGAACAGGCGGTCGCCCTGGAGTCTCCCTGGTGACGCGTGGTTTCCCCGCCGCTGCGCTCGGACTCGTGGCTCTCGCGCTCGCGTGCGGAGGGTGTCATAGATCCCAGGCGGCCGAGAGGCCGGAAGGCCCCGAACCGCCGTCGGGTGAGGTCTGGCTGACGCCCGAGCAGGTACGTGCCGCGAAGATCGAAGTGGACACAATTCAGCTTCGGGACGTGGACGACACGATCCTGACGAGCGGTCACGTCGTTCTCGACGATCTCAAGTCGGGACACGTGTTCTCCCCGGTGACTGGGCGCGTCGTGCGAATCGATGCGCAGCTCGGCCAGCACGTGAAGAAGGGCGATCCGCTCGCGGTGATCGAGTCTCCCGACATCGGCAATGTCGTGAGCGATGTGCACAAGGCCGAGGCGGACCTGATCGCCTCGGAGCACGACTACAAGCGCAAGAAGGATCTCTTCGAGCACCAGGCTGGGTCCGCTGCGGACTTGGAGACCGCGGAGGACAACTGGCGCCGCACGCGCGCCGAGGTCGAGAGAGCACGGCAGAAAGCGTATCTGTTGCGTCTCGGCAACGTCAGCACGGTGACGCAGACCTACACGCTGTCGGCCCCGATCGATGGTGAAGTGCTCATACGCAACATCAATCCGGGCATCGAGGTCCAGGGTCAGTACGGGGGCGGGACGGCCCAGGAACTCTTCACGATCGGTGAGATCGACAGCGTATGGGTGCTCGCTGACGTTTACGAAATGGATCTCGCGCGCGTCCATGTCGGGGCGCCGGTCGCGGTCACGGTGGTCGCGTACAAGGACAAAACGTTCACCGGTCGGGTCGATTGGGTGAGCGGCATTCTGGACCCGGGCACGCGAACCGCGCGGGTCCGATGCACGTTTGAGAACAAGGACGGACTGCTTCATCCCGAAATGTATGCGACTGTCCAGATTTCGGTCGACGAGAAACGCGCTCTGGCCATTCCGCGCAATTCCCTGCTGCGTCTCGGTGACTACCGGGTGGTGTTCGTCGAGACCGGAGAGTCGGGTGGCCGCGTGAAGTTCGCGCGCACACCGGTCGATGTCGACGAGGGCGAGTCGAGTCCGTGGCTCGAAGTGAGGCATGGCCTCGACGTCGGCCAGAAGATTGTTGTGAGCGGCGCGATCCTGCTTTCGCAGCGCATGTGATGATGTCGTGCGCATGCCGGGCGGCAGAGCGCTCGTCGTACTCCTGCCGGATCGCCGTCTCGCCGATGATTCTCGCCGAGCGATAGCCTCACAGCTCCAACGAGATCCCGACTGCCACCCCTATCCACAACGTTGGCGTCTTCCCGAGGACGCCCGATGGCAGCGCAACGATGTCGCGCGCCGCGGGCAGCCATGTTGCCCGCACGCTTGTCAGCGCCGAGAGGCCAGCGTACGGGCGCGGCGATATCGATGCGCCCACCTCCAGTCCAGGCATAAACATGGTCGCATCCGCTGGAGTGTGAAGGTCGAGTCCCTCGTATCGCTCAACGATGGCCGTGACCCCGATGTCCCCGGTGACGTCGAGTGCGAGCTCCTGCGATCGGAGACGGATTCCCGCCATCGCAGGAACGCGGGTGAGCGAAGCCCGAAACGCGCCCACGCCGAACTCCTCGCTCGGCATGTATCCGACCGCGGCGACACCCGCGATAGCGCCCGCCCCGACGCGCACGCGGAGCTCTCCCCCCCACATTGTGACAGCCGGCGCGCTCATCACCGGTGCCGACAATTCAGCCACGGCCGCTGCCTCGAGGCGCACCACGCTCCCAGTTACGTGTGGATTGGGCGGTCTAGGGGGTGGCGCGAGTCTGCGATCTGGCGGGGGCGGAGGTTCGGGTCCTCGCACGGGGGCAGCCGGAGACACAGCCTCGGCGCCAGGCGCGGCGCCGTCGAACGACGTCGGTCCTGACGGTGGAGGCGCGCCCGCGTCTGCGACGGGCGGCGGATTGGCCAGAAGCATCTGCGGGGGCAGGAGCGCCAGGACGATGAACTCCGCCGCAAAGCGCATCCGCTGGTCGCAGTCGCGGGACCGATCGGCATACGTGCGCTCGAGCGCCCCTTCGTCCGTCACGACGTGGACGCGATACCGGTCCCCGAGGTCGACGATATCGACGCGCTCCTTGGCAGACGCGAGCTGTGTCGCGGCACTCGGAACAAGCTGCGCGATGTACGACCAAACAGCCTCGGGAGACGGGCACAACTCGGCCTGGGGCCCAGCGCTCACCCCCGCGTCTTGCGCAAGGGCAACCCCCGCTCCGCTGGTGCCGGCTACCAGGCCCCCAAGGACGGCCCCTGCAATCGCGAGGCGATGCCGTCTGCAGTGAGCCATGGCGGCGAAGCCGCACCAAGCGTACACTAAGATCCTCCTAACGTGTGAGTTCCTTTTGAGTGCGAGTTCACGGCAAGGTTTGCGGTCCGCGGTCCCTTCAAAGGATGGGATGGAGGCAAGCAATGAAGTGGCCCATGAGTGGTCGCCCGAGCCGCTGCTAAGAGCCCGGCCGGCCCCGTCCCACACGGTGGAATTCGAGGCCATCTACCACCGGTTCTTCGACGAGGTTCGACGTTGGATTCGGGCGCTCGGGGGACCCGAGGCGGACCGGGACGACCTCGCGCAGGACGTCTTCGTGATTGTCCACCGCTGCCTTCCTGCCTTCGATGGCGAAAACCTTCCCGGGTGGCTTTATCAAATCACGCGCCGCCGCGTCCGTGACTTTCGGCAGCTCCGGTGGTTCCGACTCTTTTTGACTGGTGCGCGGGCCGACGATTCTCTCGTGAGTCCGACGGAGACCCCGGAGTCCGCGCTGCGCAACAGAGAAGATGAGCAGACTCTCACACGACTCCTCGCAAAGCTCCCCGAGGCTCAGCGCGCGGCATTCGTGCTGTTCGAAATCGAAGGCTATTCGGGGGAGGAAATCGCCCGATTACAGAGCGTGCCGATTAATACGGTATGGGCGCGCGTCCACAAAGCTCGAGAGAAGCTCGCGGTTGCTCTCGACCGCACGGGTGCACATCGATCCGAGCAGAGGGGGCGTCGTTGAAACGATTGATCGACGAAGACCTCCCGCTCGAGTCGCCCCTTGGGGTGCTCGCCGAGTTACTGCGGTCCGTGCCCCCGCTCGTCGAGGTTCCTGTCGCGCGGCGCAGCGCGTTGCTCTTGCGGATCCAGCGGGCGGCGGACCAATCGACGAGGGGGGTGCTTCGCGGCCCCCCTCGAGCTCCCCTGAGGCAAGGGCCACGCTTCGAGGCAGCGGATGTGGGTGCCAATTCCCTCCGTGTGCGGCGTTTGGTTTGGATTGTGGGTGTCGCTGCGATGCTCGTGAGTGCGGTTGCAGCTGCCACGGTCGCTCGGCGATATGCCGCGCATTCGAGTGCTTGGACGGCCGGGCAAGTCGCCCCGGCTGCCGTGCCAGTCGGGCCTCTCGTTCTGCTGCCTCCTCCGGCCGCAACCCCACGACCGTCTTCTGAAACGGTGTCCAGTCTGGAGGGTGCGCCAAGAGTGATCGACGAGGGAGGCGCTTCGCGGCCCCCCTCGAGCGTCCCCGATGTGCCCAGCGCTCGGTTCAAGCTCTCGACGAACGGCATCCACAGGTCCCCACGCCTCGGTGACGGGGAAGACCCAACCGCAGTCCTCGAAGCGATCGCAGCACTTCGCGACCGTGGTGATGCGGCGCGTGCGAGCGCGCTACTTGCTGAACACCTGCGAGCCCACCCGCGGGGCGTTCTTTCCGAGGACGCGCTGGCGCTGGCCATCGAGGCGGCGATTGCCCGCCACGATACCCGCGCGGCCGCGGACTTGGGACGTCGGTATCTTGCGCAGTATCCGAACGGTCGATACCGAGCATTCGCGTCGCGCGCCACGGAGCCGTGATGCCTGAGGGCAAGGAAGCTGGCCCTCGCCATGAAGAAATAGTTGAGCCGTCGCTTGGTCGAGCAGCATCTGCCAGGACGGGAGATGGAGTGCCCGTGAGCAGGTTCGACCCATCGCTAAGGACATCGCGTCAGCCTGCTTCGCTGCGCCTCGTCGGTCCACGCGAGGCCACCGAACTCGACGACGCGGCGCTAGTTCGCGCCCTCGTCGCTCGCGAAGAATGGGCTGCCACGCTTGCTTGGAACCGGTTTGGCCCGATGGTCTTTGGAGTTCTCGACCGGGCGCTAGGGAGCTCCGCCGAGAGTGAGGACCTGACGCAGGAGGTGTTCTGGCACGTGTTTGCCGCGATTGGGACCCTTCGCGACCCGAGCGCACTGCGCAGTTTCATTTACTCGTCGGCGATTCGGATGCTGCGCTCCCATCTGCGTGCGAAACGCGTTCGGCGGTTTTTCGCGCTGTCGGATTCGGGACGAGTGCCGGAGCGCGCATCGCACCCGCCGGATACGGAAGGCCGCGATCTGCTCGAGCACTTTTACGTCCAGCTCGATACGCTCGGCGCAAACGACCGAACGGCGTTCGTATTGAGAAACGTCGAAGGGCTTAGTTTGGATGAGATTGCGAGCGCTACCGGCGCGTCGTTGGCGACTGTCAAACGACGAATACGGCGGGCGTCGCAGCAGATCGACCGTCTGACGTGCGTGGACCCCGATTTCGCCGAGTATCGCATGCGGCCGGGAGGTTCCGATGAGTCCTGATGACCGCAAGCAAGTCCCGGCCTCGGGGGAGCTCGATGGCGGCCGCGAAGCGCCCCCATCGTCGAATCTGTCGCCCGAACTGGTGGCCATCATTCGGGAACAGCGTGGGCGCATGTCGGCCCGTCAGCGCGTGGCTGGGGCCGATGCGCTTGTGCGCCGCCTTCGTCGGAGTCGTCCGGGTCTTTCGCTCATGACTTCGGGACGCGTCGCGTTGGCGGCGACGTCGGTCCTGGTCGCGTGTGTTCTGGCGGTCGCATGGGGGCGTGCAGTTGAGCGCGGTGTCAGCTCTTCGACCAGTGCGCTGTCGTACGTCGTGGATGGTGGCTTTGTCAGGCACGGAAACGTGCTCGATGTCGACCCAGCGAGCGAAGCTGCCGTGCGCTTTTCGGACGGCAGCGATGTTCTTCTTTCGCGCGGGTCGCATGTGTCGATGCGTCAGGTCGAGAGCTTCGGTGCGCGCGTGGCACTGTTCGACGGAAGCGCGTACGTCGATGTCATGCACCGCGCCGGGGCCCGTTGGCTGTTCGACGCCGGACCCTTCCTCATCACGGTCACAGGCACAGCCTTCCGCCTGGGCTGGGATGCCTCCAAAGAGGAACTGGACGTTCGAATGGACAGGGGTTCGGTCGAAGTGAGCGGACCGCTGTCCGACGCAGCTCTCGCTCTGCGATCGGGTCAACACTTGACCGTCCGTGTGCGGCAACGGGAAACATTGATTCGCGAACGCGACGAATCTGTCTCCGACGGATCACCCGCGCCGGAGGCCACCGGGGGTGCGCTCGACTCGACGGAGGAGGGATCGGCGTTGGGCGGGCGTGATTTGGTCGATGCGGGCGCTCATGTGCGAGCTAGGCTCGAATCGGGAAAGCAGGACGTGACGGGCCTCTCCAAACAGGACTGGCCCCGTCTGCTTGCGAACGGAGACTTCGAGACCATCGTGCGTCAAGCCGAGCACCTGGGCGTCGAGGGGTGTCTGGCGAGCGCACGGAGTGTGGATCTGTCCGCGCTCGCCGATGCGGCGCGCTACGGACGTCACGACGAACTCGCGCGCGGCGCGCTCCTGGCGCAGCGTCGTCGTTTCGCGATGGGCCGAGCTGCGCGAGACGCGGCGTTCCTTCTCGGCAAGCTCGAGGAGACGGATCAGAACCCGGCTGCGGCCATCGGCTGGTACGATCGTTACATGCGGGAAGATGCGAAAGGGCCGTACGCCTCGGACGCCCTCGGCCGAAAGATGATTTTGGTGCAGCAGCTGTACGGGGATGCCCAGGCGCGATCCGTGGCAGCGGAGTACCTGAATCGGTTTCCCGACGGCGCTTATGTCTCGAGAGCGCGAGCGCTTACGCGAACGCCGTGAGTCTGAGCTCGCCGTTGCGCGCGGCGACGATGACCCTCGTCGTCGCGATCGTGGTGACGTGTCGGACGGCGTGGGCCGAATCGGTGTTCGTGATGCTCGCCGGCCCAACGGGAGGCGCCGGGGTGCCGACCGAGGTCGTGAACCGCGTGCGCGGAGAGCTCGTCGCGGACGGATTCGATGTCGAAGTTTCGCCGCCGGTAGTGGAGTCCGATCGCGCCGATACGCTGCGGCGAGCGGGTCGCGGTGCGGGAGCGGCAATCGTCGTGGGTGTGTTCGTCGACGAGACCAGCGGCGGGATTGATCTCGACTTGCTCGACAACCTTTCGGATAGGGTAGTCACGCGGCATCTGGAAGCCCCGACGAAGTCGCCTGACCAAGTGCCGCAGGTCGTGGCCCGGCATGCGGTGAGCCTGCTTCGTGCGAACCTGCTCGACTTCGTCTTGGAGGGCCTGCGATCGGCGCTTGCAACAGCGCCGAAGGGGGCGGCAAGCCCACCGAAGCCGTCCGTTCAACAGCCGTCGCACGCGACCGACTCCTCGCCACAGAACGACGGGAGCGATCGAGCGTCGCTTCGGCGCCTCGCCATGGAAGGCGGGCTTGGGGTGCTCGGGGGATTCGAAGGCGTCGGCCCCTCGATCATGCCAGTCCTGCGGGTCCGATACTCGGCGGCACGCGCCTTTCAGCTCCGCCTCACGGGAGCTGGACTCGGATCGAGTCCATCCATAGAGGCGCCGTCAGGGTCCGCCACGGTGTCTCAGGGTCTGGTGCAGCTGGATGGGATGGGACTGTTCGGCCAGGGACGGTGGGTGCGTCCGGTAGCTTCCGTCGGCGTCGGCGCCTATTTTGCCGGAGTCACTGGCAGCGGTGTCCTCCCGTACGAAGGACGAACCGACAGCGCAGTTGCGGTCGCGCTGTCGGGTTGCGTCGGGGCAGCCTTACCGGTGGCACGCGACGTTGAGATGTCGCTCGAACTCCAGGCGATCGTTACGGAGCCAGGAGTCGTTCTACGATTCGTTGACACGGCTGCGGCGCGAATGGGTCGCCCGCTGTTCTTCGCAACGCTCACCGTGGCGGGGTGGCTATGATGGTTGCGCACGCGCTTCGCACAACGGCAGTGCTCGCCGTTGTTTGGGTCGCTCATTCGGCATGTGACTGGCAGGACCTCGATGCGATTGTCCCGCTGCCAGGCGGGGGGGATGACGGTGCTTACGACGTCGAGACCGTCGTTAATGGGTCGGAAGATGGTCAACAGGCGGTCGACGCGGATGCGCAAACGCGGGACGCGACATCCGCTGGCGATGGCACAAACGCGGCGGACACATCCGACGGTATGGCGGGCGATGTCGCGACGGTCCCGACGTGTGGCTCCACGAACTCGCAGGTCACCAAACAATGGACGTTCGATGCCACGACCGAGGGGTGGAAGGTGGAGGACGGCGCCGGCATGACAATCCTATGGAACGACACCGTCGGGTGGCCGACGTCGGGTGCCCTCGAAGTCGACAGCGCGGTCAACTCGAGCGATGCGGCTTCCAACCAAGCGTACATCGGATTCGACGAATCGCCGTCTGCCGACCTCAGTGGCCGCACCGTCTCGGCCTGGTTGTGGCTCGACAGTGGGACCAGTCCCGATATCAAGCTTTTCGTGCAGACCGGGAACATCTACACGTGGGCCGACGGCGGATCGTTCGCTTTGGCCGCGCACACGTGGAGGTGCGTCTCGCTCGACGTTTCATCGCCCGAATATGTCTCGCAGAACGGCGTCTACGATCCAACGGATGTGCTCCGAATCGGATTCGAATTGGACGGGGCGGGGCCGTATCGTCTGTATGTCGATAGCGTCAGCTACTGATTTGGGGCCAACCCGCGGAGAGGTCTTCGGGACTACGCCGAAGAGCCAAGAGTTTGCGTCTCGGCCGCGCCGAGGGCTGCCGGAACGGTCTGGCACCGCCATTGGGGAGCTCGAGGGGGAGGCGAGGCGCCCCCCTTGTCGATGCGAGGTCTGGCGCTCTCAGTTTCGAAGCGTGCTGCGTCGGGCAGATCCTGTGCGAGTTCGCGACATTGCGACATGATGGGGAAACGCCGCACGCAGGCACGCCATGGCGTCGACCTGCGCCCGCTCGATGATTGGGGTTGGGGTGATGGCCTGCAGGAGCTCGTAGAGGGCGTACTCAGGCGCGTCCGGTGATGGCGCGTGGTCGAGGAGGCGTTTCACTCTGCCCATCAGACTGTAAAAGGGGGCTCCAAGCGGACGCCTTGTCGCGAATCGACGGGTGGGCGACACTCGCTCCCACGCGCTTCCTTGCGGGAACAGTGGACCGCGAGAGAAATCCGTCGTCAATTCAACAAGTTGGTTGCGTTCGCGTCTTCCTGCAATCTCGGAAATGCCTCGACCGGTTCGCGCGGGACCAGTCACGCAATCGTTCGCCGCGCGCCGCGGGAGGCGCTCTATCGTCCAGCACGCTGGCGAGCACTCGTTCTGCGAAGCCGTGGCCGCATTTCAGTTGCGTCTCAAGTGTCATTGACCAAGAGAATTGCGCCTGGGAGCCCCCTTTCGTATGCACTACGGATGTGCAGCGCCCATCTCGGGGTACCTTGGCCACGAGCAGCAGCGACCAGCCGGCACACGGATGTCAACTAAGGGAGACTAATATGAGAGCGATCAAGCGAACGAAGACAGTGGCCGGCCTCTTGGCGTTCATGGCGCCCGCTGCGGCTCATGCGGCGACATGGTACGTGTCACCGACGGGGAGCGACACGGCGGCAGGGTCGGAGACGGCTCCGTTTGCGACGTGGGCGCGGGCGCAGACAGCGGCGTCGGCGGGGGACACGGTGTATTTCCGCGACGGGACGTACACGTACACGGACGCGACGTCGACGTGCGGCAGCACGAGCGCGACGATCAGCGACGTGGTGCTGAGCAAGAGCGGGACGTCGGGGAATACCATCAACTACTGGGCGTACCCCGG
>Ga0326728_10021701_pt1 | contig 12028 bp, 15 predicted proteins | sample MB3enrmetagenome_FD_207602 | JGI IMG/M metagenome (GOLD analysis project Ga0326728, IMG submission 207602) | Lab enriched peat soil microbial communities from McLean, Ithaca, NY, United States - MB31MN | ecosystem: Environmental > Terrestrial > Soil > Wetlands > Peat | place: USA: New York... | reverse complement strand
GGTGGACAAGCCGGTCATCGTCTATATCTCCTCCCTGGATGTCATCCATTGTTTTGCCTGCCGGCCGATGCGGGTGACGCAGGACGCCATCCCCGGCATGGTGATCCCGGCCCATTTCACGCCGCACAAAATCGGGACCTACATGATTAACTGCGCCCAGCTTTGCGGGGCGGGCCATTACAGCATGAAAGGCACCTTGAAGGTGGTTTCGGCCGGGGATTACAGGAAATGGGTCGCCGGCAAATCGAGCGCGGGCGCGGGCGCGGGGGCGGGCTACGAATAGGCGGCGTGGCGGCGGGCAGGCTCCTGGCGGGAGGCGCAAATCAGTTTTTGGCTGAGTTTTGGAAAAAGGGTGTCGATTTGTATCCCCTCGCCCCGCGCAAGCGGGGAGAGGGACAGGGAGAAAATTCCCCGAAAGCATTCGCGCATTGAACCCATGAACCCGGGCCATGTGCGTTGTTCCACCTCCCTCTCCTCCACATCCTTGTGGAGGAGAGGGCTGGGGAGAGGAGGCTGCTTTTTCGATGCGGGGTTCATGGGGAGGGGTTCCCAAGAAGAGCCTCCTCCCCCCGACCCCCTCCTCCACAAGTCTGTGGAGGAGGGGGAGAAATACAAGTTGCACAAGAACTGGTTTGCGTTCCCTGGCGGTCGCACCCAGAATTGGCCGTTGAGAAATTGCGCTTTGTCATTTAGAAGGATGGGGCGGGAACAGTATCCATGAATGCGCCGCCGCGAAAAGTCGAATGGAACCTCCTGGCTGTGTGGGGCGGATTGTTGCTCGCCATCGCCGTGGTGGTCGTCGCGGCCCGGTTCAAATCCAGGCCGCTGCCGGTCTATGGCGCGCTGCCTGACTTCATCTTGACAAACCAGAATGGGCGGCAGGTCACGCTGGCGGACCTGCGCGGCCAGGTCTGGATTGCCGACGCCATTTTCACCCGTTGCCCCGGCCAATGCCTGGCCATGTCCGGGCACATGAAGGAGATTCAGAACGCGCTGCCGGCCGGGCGGCCCATCCGGCTTGTTTCCTTCACCACCGATCCGGCGTTCGACCAGCCGGCGGTCTTGAAACAGTACGCCGAACGCTTCGGGGCCAGGGACGATCGCTGGACGTTCCTGACCGGCGACAAACGCGCGCTGCACAGCGTGGAGGTGGATGGCCTCAAGCTCACGGTCCTGGACAAGCCCGCCACGGAGCAGGAAAGCGCCAACGACCTTTTCATTCACAGCGAAAAGTTCGTCCTGCTGGACAAGCTGGGACGGATTCGAGGCTATTACGACGGCCAGGAATCGTCGGCGGTGGCGACGGTGGCCGCGGCGGCCCAGTCTTTGGCGCGGGAATGAACGCGCCCCCGGCATTATGACCCTGCACGATTTGCCCGCGGTCAACGGCGCGCTCAACGGCTTGAGCGCGGTGTGGCTGCTGGCCGGCTTCGTTTTTGTCAAGACCAAAAACATAAAGGCGCATCGCGCTTGCATGATCGGCGCCTTTGCCACTTCGGTCCTGTTTCTGGTCTGCTATCTGACCTACCACATCTTCGTGCATCATGTGACGCGCTTCCGGGACCCGGCGTGGTTCCGTCCGATTTACTTGGCGATTCTGCTGACCCACACCGTGCTGGCGATGGTCATTGTGCCGCTGGTCCTGGTGACGCTGAACCGCGCGCTCAAGCAGCGTTTCGAGCTGCACAAGAAGATCGCCCGCTGGACGTGGCCGCTGTGGATGTATGTCTCCGTCACCGGCGTCGCGGTCTATTTGATCCTCTACCAAATCTTCCCGCAGCCGTGAGCTTAGGGGTCAGTCCTAGAAAATTGACAGTCACCCTTTATCGTTGCGTGCTGGGAGATAAACTCCATGCCCAATCGCCGTTTTCCCACGGATATTTAGCCACAAATCCCATCGACAACGACGCGCCTCACACCCTCAACCCGCTGCCTCGCGCTCGCGTCCAAATTAAGAGTCAACCTCCTCAAGACTTCGCTTTGTCTGTGTTTTTCCCTGATTCCACCGGCGGAAAGACTAAATCTGTCATTTTTCTAGGACTGACCCCTAATTCGCGCAAAGTCTCCTTTTGAATGCAACACGACAAAGTCTGCGTTTGCGATTGACGGGGGCGGGGCGGTGATTAAGCTTAAAAACTTTGTTCGAACGAACTGCAAAGAAGAATGTAACCAGTTTTAAGAGAAGGAAGATTGATTATGGCAATTATTGATTTCGGTGGAACGAGGGAAAAGGTCGTGACGCGGAAGGAGTTTCCGATGTCCCGGGCGCGCAAGGTGCTCAAGAATGAAACCATCGCCATCCTCGGCTATGGGGTGCAAGGCCCCGCCCAGGGACTGAACTTGCGCGACAACGGCTTCAAGGTCATCGTCGGCCAGGCGCCGCAGTTCAAACGGGATTGGGACCGCGCCGTGAGCGACGGCTGGAAGCCCGGCAAGACGCTGTTCGACATCGAGGAAGCCGTCAAACGCGGCACCATCATCCAGATGCTCGTCTCCGACGCCGCCCAGCGCGCCATCTGGCCGGTGGTGAAGAAGAATCTCAAGCCCGGCGCCGCGCTCTATTTCTCGCACGGCTTTTCCATCGCCTACCAGAAACGGACGGGCGTCATTCCTCCGAAGAACGTCGATGTGATCATGGTCGCGCCGAAAGGGTCGGGCCTGAATGTCCGCCGCAACTTTCTGAGCGGCGCGGGCATCAATTCGAGCTTCGCCGTGGAGCAGGACGCCACCGGGCACGCCGAGGAGCGTTGCCTGGCGGTCGGCATTGGCATTGGATCGGGCTACCTGTTTCCGACCACGTTCCAGCACGAAGTGTTCAGCGACCTGACTGGCGAGCGCGGGGTGTTGATGGGCGCGCTGGAGGGGATCATGGAGGCGCAATACGAGGTGTTCCGCGCGAACGGCCACACGCCGAGCGAGGCATTCAACGAGACCGTCGAGGAGCTGACGCAGAGCCTGATCCGGCTGGTGGACGAAAACGGTATGGCGTGGATGTATTCCAATTGCTCCGCGACCGCCCAACGCGGCGCGCTGGATTGGAAGGGCAAGTTCAAGAAGGCCACGCTGCCGGTGTTCAAGGCGTTGTATCAACGGGTGAAGAGCGGCCAGGAATGCGCGCGGGTGCTTTCGGCCTGCGGCGCGCCCAATTACCAGGCGCGAGTGCAGAAGGAACTGGCCGCGATGCACAATTCCGAGATGTGGCGGGCCGGGGCCGCTTGCCGGTCGTTGCGCCCCAAGGAACCGGCCCGCGCCATCAGCAAGGGCACCAAAGGCATCAGCGGCCGGGCGGTGAATTGAAGGCGGTTGCGGGGACTACGGAATTGTCTTCGCGCCTCCGCGCTTGATTTAAAATGATTTGAGGCGCATTGTATTGGCATGACATACGTGACCATTGAAGCTGAAATCGCCGGCGGCAGGGTTGTCCCGACGGAAGGCGCCCAACTGCCAGAGCGGGGGCGCGCCTTGGTCACGCTGCTGCCGGATGCGCCCCATCGCACCAACTGGGACGCAGTCGAAGCGTCTCTTGGAGTTCTTCGCCGGCCCGACTTGGACAGCAGCGCCTGGCAACGCCAGGTTCGCGCCGAGTGGGATCGTGATTGATGCGCTGGCTCCTGGACAGCAACGTCCTGATTGACGCGTTGGCCGGATTGCCGCACGGGGTGCGCGTTTTGCAAGAGGCCCGGAAGCGGCCAGAAGTTTCGGTTATCTATTCGGCCATCACTCGAATTGAAGTCCTCGGTTTTCCCGATCTCAGCGCGAAGGAAGAGGAAGCCGTCCGGCGGTTGTTGAACGAGTTTGAAGAAATCGCCATTTCCAACGCGGTGGTTGAGCGGACGATTCAAATTCGGAAATTGGTCCGCATCAGAATCCCCGACGCCCTGATCGCCGCGAGTGCCGACACCGCCCAGGCCGTCGTCGTCACGCGGAATACGGGCGATTTTCAGCGCGTTCCGGGGCTGACTGTCCTTCACCCGGACAACGTATAGCGGGCCGTTTTGCAGGGACTGCAGAATTGTCTTCGCACATCCGCGCTTGATTCAAGCTCGTTTGAGGGCCATCATAGTGGCGGACATGAATGCGATTGAAACAACCGGCGTAGTGGACGCGCAGCATCAGTTGCGTTTGGACGAGCCGTTGCCCATTCCAGGGCAAAGCCGCGTCCGCGTGATCGTGTTGGTGCCGGAGGCGGAGGACATTTCGGAGGAGGCCTGGACAAAAGCGGCGTCGGCCAGCCCGGCGTTCGATTTCCTCAAAGACGCGGCTGAGGACGTTTACACCGCCGCCGATGGCAAGCCTTTCCATGACCAAGCGGAGGCATGAGGAATACAAGACGATGCGCAAGAAGACGCTGAGTTTTACCGCCGTCATTTACCCCGATGCGGATAGTGATTGGCTCGTGGCGCACAACCCCGAAACGGGAACAACCACCCAGGGCAAAACGTTCGAGGAGGCGCTGGCTAATTTGAAAGAAGCGACGGAACTTTATCTCTCCGAGTTTCCCCAGGCAACAAAGGGCCGGGCGATTCTTACGACGTTCGAGGTGTCGTCGCTGGCTCATGCCTAAACTCCCGGATGTTTCAGGCAAGGAAGCGCGCCGCGCGTTGGAACGGCTGGGGTTTGTGTTCAAGCGGCAAAGCGGCAGTCACGTGATTATGCGCCGGGGAAATCGGGGTTGCGTTGTGCCGATGCACCGGGAAATCAGCCGTGGCACGCTCAAGGGAATTCTGGAGCAGGCCGGGGTCGGCGTGGAAGAATTCATCGCGGCCTTGTGAAGTTTTTCCATACTCGCATTCCATACTGACGCCTGTTTTTCGGGCAAAAAATGGCAGACCGCAGCCAAAGCCGAAGATTCACAAAACCCCTATAAACACAGGGCAAATCAGCGATTGTCAACGGTAGCAAAATTCGAGTTCCCGACTTGGAAGGCAGCGGCTTCTTCTTTCGGGACAGACTAATTTCCCAGGACCCCTTGGCTGGGTTTCTCAATTCTCAATGGCCGGCATCGCCCGGTGGCGCGTCATTGCCGCCAATGCGCCGCGGGTTTGGAAAGGAACTCTGTCAGGGAGATGCTTGGCGAGCCGACCACCGCGGTACAAATTACTCAATACACTGAGTAATTTTACTCAATATACTGAGTAGTGCAAGCCGATTGTGGGATGCAGGAGTCTGTTTATGTTCCAGACGGCCTGACTCCATCACGGGTTTGTCTGCATCAAGCGGTAGAAGCGGCTGGAATTGGTGAGAAGCACCGGGTCGGTCCATGTCTGGGTGGAGTTTGTCAGGGTCACGCTGCCCGCTGTCTGCCACAGGTTGCCGGGGTTCAGGCTTGAAACACTTTGAATTTGGATCGTGCTTCCCGTCAGGCCGTAAATGGTGAACGAGACGGTCTGGCCGGAAAGGACGGGCCATTGAATCTGGGGGGGGGTTGTCTGCACCAAGCGGTAGAAGCGGCTAGAATTGGTGAGAAGCACCGGATCGGTCCATATCTGGGTGGAGTTTGTCAGGGTCACGCTGCCCGCTTTCTGCCACTGGTTGCTGGTGTTGAGGCTTGAAACACTTTGGATGTGGTACGTGTATCCGATCGAGCCGCAAATCGTGAATGAGACGGTCTGGCCGGAAAGGACGGGCCATTGGATCTGGGGGGGTGGATTGAGTCCGCTGAGGAAGAACGTGTTTGGCACCGGATCAAAATTGTAGTCATAGCCCAGGCCGGTAGTGCCGCCCGTGACAAACAATCGGCCGTCGCTTAAGAGCGTCATGCCCACGCTGCCGGTATAGTAATTGGAAATCGTCAACGGATCGGAGAGGGCGAGAGTCTGGCCGGTTGCCAAGTCTGCTTGATACACTTGGAAAGTAACGTCGGCGCCTCCATCCGGGCTCGCTCCGGCCAGCATCAAGACGCGGTTGTTGGCCGCGTCGAGCACAGGCGGCCAGACCGCCAACTGATTGTTCCAAGACACCGGAGTGAGGGCCAGCTTGGAGAATTGCTTGCTGACGGGGTCGAAAAACGCCAGCGCATAAAGAACGTTGCCGTTGACCGTTTGCCACATCCTGAACACGTAGCGGCCATCGCTGGTTTTGCTCCGCCCCACCTCCTCGCCATATTCCACGGCTCCGTAAACCCAGTTCGTCTCGGCGGCAATCGCGTTCGCCGCCAGGACCGTGAAGGTGTTGCTGCCCGGATCGTAAAGCTCGACGGACGGGATGCTGGAGAGGCCGTAAATATCCGTGCCGCCCACCACCACGGCTTTGCCATCCGACGTCGGGAACACCAAAGGCAATGACCGCGGGCTGTTGAGCGCGCCGGTGGCGGCAAAGATTTTGTTGGACGGGGTGTAAATCTCGCCGTACGTGCCGCTGCTGCTGTCATACCATCCGCCAACGATCAGCACAGCGCCTCCGCTCAACTGCGCGCCTTTGCAGTGCATCCGGGGAAGGGTCATCGTGGTGCCGGTGGACGCGGCAGTTGCGCTCGTCGGATCCAACAATTGCGCGGAAGCATACCCGGGCGCATCGCCGTAGTCGCCGGCCCCTCCCGCCATCAGGTAAGTGCCGTCGGCCAGGCGGATGAGAGCGCCCATGTCATAGGCAAAGGGCAGGCTCTCGTTGGCGAAACTGTTGCCGGCCGGCGTCCACAGATCCATGGAGTTGAGCGCCAGGAAACCCGACCCGTGCCCGCCAAGCAGGGCCACCCTGCCATCCGGCAACTGGACGATGTAGTGGCCCATGCGGGGCACGCTCATTGCCGGCCCCTGTTCAAGCGCGGCCCCATTCCCGACGGCGCTCCCGGCAACGCCCAGCCAGCATGCCGCCGCCAGAACCAGACCCAGGCGCCTTCGGCCCGGCCCCGGGGCCAATCGAATGTCTGCCGCGCGGGATTCCATCTGAAGTTGTTGAATAAAGGGTTTGAAAGTCATGCATAGAGAATATCAAAAACCGCCTCATTGTCAATCAGAAACGATAATTATAAGAGAATATAAGATTAGGATGGCTTTTTTATGGTTTTGCGCAAGGGCTGGCGAACCCAGTCTGCGACTGGGACCATTCAGCAAGGAGGCGGGGTGGAGCGCCTGATCGCGCGGCTGGGCTGGCTGTTGAACCTGGCCGGAATACCCCGCTCGCTCGGGGATTGCCCGGTGAAACCCTCCGCCATTCCCAGCCTGGCCGCCGAAGCCGCCCGGCAATGGACCGCCACCTTCAACCCGCCTCCGCCGGCCGGGGCGGACTTCGCCCGGCTCCATGCAGCGGCCTTTCAAACCCGCGGCGCGGGCGCGCCGTGAGCGGCCCGGGTCGCCGGGGGGCTATTTGATGGTGAGCTTGTAGGTGGTGGACATCAAGCTGTCGCCCTTGGGCTTGCCAAAGGCGTAATCGGTGAAGTCGAATTTGTAATGGAAATTGGCCACGTTCTGGTCGGCGGGCACGGGGATGTAGGCCTCCCAACGGTCCCGCACCAGCGGCACGGGCCGCATGGGATAGGTTTGCAGATCGACGACCACCAGCGGCTTGAAAGTATCCGGCTTGATGACGCGCCGATTGCTCTTCCACATCGCCTCCACCCGGTAAAAGTTGGAAGGGTCCCGCGGATATTGTGTCGGGGTCAGATTGGTGATGGAGCTGCAGCCGGCCAGAAGCACCGGGAGCAGCGACAGCAGGCAAAGTTTGTTCATTTTTGACATAAGCATAAACCTAATCGTTGGCGTGGCCGCCTCCACGGCAACCCGCGACAGGGCCGATGTTGGATGCGTTCGCGTCGGAATTCAAGAGGTTAAAATCGGCCCTTGCGCGGGGCGGGTCAGGGCTTAATATGGCGGCGGCGCAGGGGTACGGCCGGCGGGGCGGTGGCGGGGCCGCGTTGTGGAACACCGGATTTTAGTATGATAGGCACAATTCGCAAGCATCAGCAGTGGCTTTGGATAGTCGTCATCGTGGCGACCATCCTGTCCTTCCTCATTTATTTCACCCCCAACAGCCGGAACCGCTTCATGGAGCCGGGCCGGTCCGGGGTGTTTCTGGGGACGGTCTTCGGCGAACCGGTCACGCCGGAGCAATTCCAAGCCGCCCGCCAGGAAGCGCGCATTTTCTTCCGGCGCACTTCCGGCGAATGGCCGGACTCGGAAGCCAGACGGAAGGAGGTGCAGTCTTTTACCATGCAGCGCCTGCTGCTCAATGCCGAGATGGACCAGTTCCACATCGTCCCCACCGTCGAGGCTGCGGCGCGTTACACCAAGATGTACCTGGGCGTCAATCCCGACCAAGCGGTGTCCGCCGAGAGAATCCTGGAGGAGCTGGCCAAATTGGCGCATGAAGGCGGCGTGACCCTCGAAGATTTCGACCGGTTCGCCCGGCACCAGGTGGCCCAGGATTACCTGATGGCGCTCCTGGGGATGAGCGGCCAGCTCATTACGCCGCAGGAGGCGGAGGTGTTTTATCGCCGGGAGAACGCGCCCATGGAGACGGAGTTGGTGACGTTCAACGCCACCAATTATTACGCCGCGGCCGCTCCCGCCGAAAAAGACATCGAAGACTTTTACACCAAGCGGCAGGCCGATTACCGGTTGCCGGATCGCATCCAGATCAACTACATCGAGCTGAAACTGAGCAATTACGCGGCCGGAGTGGAGAAGCAACTGGGCACCAATTTCAATGACCACGTCGAGCAGGAGTATTTGCGGGCCGGCCCGGCCTCGTTCAAGGACGAGGACGGCGTCCAGCTCAGCGCCGAAGCCGCCAAGGCCAGGATCAAGAAGCAAATCCTCCAGTATGCCGCCCTGGGCGAAGCCACCAAGGAGGCCCACGGGCTGATCGCTGAACTCTCCAAAGGCCATGACGAGGAGCATCCTTACACCCCGGGCGATTTGGCGGCCCTGGCCAAAGCGCGGAAACTGGCCGTCCAGACGACCGAGCCGTTCGACCTCAAAACCGGCCCGAAAGACCTGTCCCTTTCGCCCAAGTACCTCCGCCTCCTGTTCTCGCTGCGCGACGATGATCCCGATGACAAGGAACGGTTGGAGATCTACGCCACCTCGCCGCTGCAAGGCGGGGATGCCGTCTATGTGGCGGGCCTGCAGAAGCGCTTCCCCAGCCAGGCCCAGCCGCTGTCGGCCGTGCATGACCGGGTGGCCGCCGATTGCCAGCACAGCAAGGCGTTGGAACTGGCCCGGGAGGCCGGCAAACACTTCGAAACGGCCCTGGACGCCGGCCTGTCGCAGGGCAAAACATTTGACACCATGTGCGCCGCCCAATTCGTCCGGCCGCGCCGCTTAAGCCCGTTTTCCCTGACCTCGGCTTCCATTCCTGAGATGACGGACAAGGCGGAATTCGAGCCAGTGGCGGAAGTGGCGGGCAAGATGCAGCCGGGGCAATGTTCGCCGTTCATCCCGACGGCCAACGGCGGATTTGTTCTTTACTACAAAACGGAGTTGCCGGTGGACCGGGCCGCCGAGCAACGCGAACTGCCGGGTTTCCTGGCCCAGATGCGGCTGCGCCTCCAGGTCGCGGCCTTCAACCAGTGGTTTACCAAGGAACAGGCGTTGCACCTGGTCCCGCCGCCCGGCGACATGTCCGCCGGCGGAGGCTGAGGCGTGCCCGACGCCATCAAGCTCTCGTCGCCCGGCACGGGCGAATTCTGGGAAGTCCCCGTCCTTTATGAAGACGAGCATTTGCTGGTCTTGAACAAGCCCGCCGGGCTGCCGGTTTCGCCGGACCGCGGCGATCCGGACCGCCCCGGCCTCATGCAATTGCTCCACCGCGACATGGCGCGCGGCGCCCGTTGGGCCAGGGAGCGGCGGCTGGATTACTTGATGAACGCGCACCGGTTGGACGGCGCGGCCAGTGGCCTCATTCTCCTGGCCAAAAACAAACCCGCGCTCGCCGCCCTGGCCGGCCAATTTGCCGCCGCGCCGCCCTGCCGGGTCTATGTTGCCCTCGCGCGCGGAGCGTCCGGCCCCGAGACGTTTGCCACAGAGGCCAAACTGGCGCCGCACCCGCTGCAAATGGGCGTGGTCAGGGTCGATCCCAAAGACGGCAAGCGCTCCGAGACCGCCTTTGCCGTGCGCGAACGGTTCGACGGCTGCCTGCTGCTCGAATGCCGGCCCTGCCCCGACCGCCCCCATCAAATCCGCGTCCACCTCAGGCATCTGCGCCTGCCGCTGGTCGGCGACGAGCTTTACGGAGGCCGCCCGCTGTTCCTTTCCAGCCTGAAAAGCGATTACCGTCTGAAACGGGGCCGGTCCGAACACGCGCTCATGGCCCGGCCGGCCTTACACCTGGAACAGGTCTCCATCGCCCATCCGGCGACGGGCGCGAAACTGGCGCTAGCCGCGCCGTGGGCCAGGGACCTGGCAGTGTCAATAAAATATCTGCGGCGCTACTCCGCGATCCCGTCTCCAATCCCCCCTTCCTAATCCTAATCTTAATCTTAATCCTTCTAAGAAACATGATTGTAACCTGTTGGTAATCAACGACCTGATTTTTGCAAATTTACCTAAATCCAGGCGCCCGAATCGCTCCAGTTTCTTAAAAAATGAGCCTCCTGGGCAGGAGGTGTGGGCTAATCGTAATCTCCACTCCGTTATTGCCTCCCCGCCGCCGGAAAGCGTATCGTTGCCCCCATGCTAAGATTTCTCATGTGAACAGATTGGCCGCGAGGCCGTCCCGAACTTAAACCCCTGACTCAATGAAAACACATTCGCGCATTCAAATACTCTTTACCTGTCTGCTGGCCCTGGCCCTTCGTCTCCCGGCGTCGGCGGAGTGGATCGACGGCTACACGAACACCCCCATGGAACCGGACGGCAGCAATTGGCACGTCCACGATCCGAATCGCCCGCAACCGCCGGTGGTCACGCCGGGCCAGCAGTTCAGCCAGGCCGCCCAGGCGCCCTCGGACGCCGAGGTGCTGTTTGACGGGACCGACTTGTCCAAGTGGGAAACCATGGACCTCAAGCCCGCCAAGTGGCGCGTGCATGACGGCTACGTGGAGACCCAGCGCGGCGGCAGCGTCCGCACGCTCGGCAAATGGGCGGATTTCCAGTTGCACGTCGAGTTCGCCGAGCCGAATCCGCCCCACGGCGTGAGCCAGGGCCGGGGCAACAGCGGCATCCTCATCAACAACATGTACGAAGTGCAGGTGCTCGACTCCTACCAGACCAAGACCTATGCCGACGGGCAATGCGCCGCCGTTTACGGCCAGATGCCGCCGCTGGTCAACGCCTGCAAGCCGCCCGGCGAATGGCAGACCTACGACATCATTTTTGAATCCCCGCGCTGGAACGACAAAGGCGAGTTGATCAAGAAAGCCGCCATCACGGTGCTGCACAATGGCGTCGTGGTGCAGAACCATTACGAATTGGTGGGCATGACCGACGGCATCAACGGCGATGTGCCCTGGAAGTCCGCTTCCAAATATGGTGCCCCCCATGCGCCCGAAGTCTTTGTCGCCCTGCAAGACCACAACAACCCGGTCCGTTTCCGCAACATCTGGATCCGCACGCTGGGAAAGAGTAACTGAGGCGGCGAAACAGGCCTGGCAGGCGGTCGATTTTGGCGGCGCAAGCGTGGAGGGCCGGGAGGGTCGAGCGCCCGCGAGACCCATTTCTTCCGCCCAATGGCAGATAATGCATGTTCGTTTGAAATCCGTAACATCCGCTACATCGTTGGCGCTCAGGGACTTAACCCTCAACAAAAACTGCAACAGGGTTGTAACATCCGCTACAGTGTTGATGGTCAATGACTTAGGTATGACATTTTTTGCCAGCGGAGAGGCAAGATACAGTTCATCGTTGATAATCAAGGACTTACGTCAACCGCAGGGAGCACAAGGATCACATAGACGGGCACGCGACAGGCGGAGACTCTATATATCATAATTAAATGCTAAATGCTAAATGCTGAAGGCTAAATGCTGAAGCAGGGACCCCCTTTGGGGGCTGATGCAGGATGAAACTGTGGTGTGATTGGCGCATCAGTGTAAGATCACGGGCTGTGTGGTTTCGGCGAGCTATGACCGGTAAGCCAATGGTGCCTCTGT
>Ga0326728_10021700_pt1 | contig 12029 bp, 3 predicted proteins | sample MB3enrmetagenome_FD_207602 | JGI IMG/M metagenome (GOLD analysis project Ga0326728, IMG submission 207602) | Lab enriched peat soil microbial communities from McLean, Ithaca, NY, United States - MB31MN | ecosystem: Environmental > Terrestrial > Soil > Wetlands > Peat | place: USA: New York... | reverse complement strand
CACGGGAATCTGCCACACGCCGCCCGCCGCGTCGTCCGACCAATCGTGCATGTACAGATCGAAGTTCTCATCGAAGTACGCGCCCCAGCCCTGCTGCGGACCGCTGGCGTTTGCCGGATAGGCCGAGTGCTCGGTGACGTGCCATTCGTCGGGCTGCACCTGGCCGTCGCCGTTGGCGTCGGACCAGGTGCCCATCAGTCCGCCCGGCTTGCGGCCGAAAGAGGGCCGATAGTTGCCGTCGGGCAGTTTTTCCATGCCGCCGCCGTAGACCGCCGCCACGCCGCGGACGCGATCCTCCTGAAGCTCCAGGATGCCGCCGCTGCCGCTGCACCACCACGTGCGGCCGGCGTTATGGCGGATCCGCGGCCACCACTTGACCGGTGCGTTGGACTCCTTCTCCACCGACATGCCCGCGTCTTTGTAGGCGTCGATCCAATAATGGTCCACGTTCCAGCGGCCCGTCTCGTAGTCGACCACGTAGCGGATCAGGTCGGTGTGCGTATCGCCGTAGACGTGCTCGGGCTGCTCTTCGTCGATGCCGAACATGCCACTGTAATAATAGGGGCCGTGGAACTCGCGCTGGAGTTTGCCGTCGGCGGACCAGCGGGTGAACCGCTTCGGGGCGGCGCTTTCGGCAACGAACAGCGTGCCGTCGGCCGCCACGCACAGGCCCACCGGATCGCGGAACGCAGCGGGAATCATCCGGCCGCACTTGGGGCGTCCGCCCGGCCGCCCCAGGGCCCGCAGCTCCCGCCCGGCCGCGTCGAAGTACACGACCTGGTGCCGGGGCGCGCCGACGCTGGCCACGAGCCCTCCGCCGGGCGCGGTCTTGAGGTCCCAGATCGGTCCGCCGGCGTCGGCCAGCGTCCGCTGCGGGCGTCCGGCGGCGTCCAACAGCACGATCTTGCTGCCGCTGCCGACCAGCAGCCGGCCGCGGGCGTCGGCGGCCACGCCCGAGACTTGCGGCACCGGCCAGGCCGCCAGCTCGCGGCCGGTCCGCGCGTCGGCCACGAACAGCGTGTCCTGCGCCGGCGCGGTCAGATAGACTTTGCCGCCGAGCACGGCCACGTCGGTCACGATCCGCGCTCCCGGCAGGTAGCGGCCGAACATGCACTGCCGCTGGGGATCGGTGTCCGGGAAGGGCCGCTTGTCGCCGCTCTTGGCATCCACGCGCCACAGCAGGGGGCGGTTCAGCTCGCCGCCGTAGTTCGATTGCCCCGCGGGCGCGCCCATGGCTGAGGCCGCGGCAATGTAGATCGACTGCCCGTCGCTGGCCACGGCCATCTGCTGGGCCTTCATCCACCAATCAAGATGCTGTTTCCAGCGGACCGCCCCGTCGCGGCTCATCCGCACCAGGCCGCCTTCGCCTTCCTCGAATGACCAGAGCACGACGATGTCCGAGTCGGGCTGGTCATTGACCGTGCAGACGTCCATCACATAGCCCCAGACGCCGCCCCAGCTTCCGCTGCCGTCGGCCGTGCGATAAGGCGGGTTGCCGCTCTGGCCGATGCTGGTCACGTAGCGCAGCGAAAGCTTTGGGGCCAGCATGGCATGATAGCGGTAGCGGCCCGGGGGGACCCACTGGCCGTAGAGATCGCGGCCGTCCCAGGTGATCGGGCGATTGGAGGGCTGGGCGCAGGCCACCTGCCGCACGGTTACGTCGTTCTGGTCATAGACATTGAGGCTCAATCGCCCCGGCCGCGGCACGGAGAGCGGAATCCGCGCGGCGACGACCGGCGAACCCTCGCCCCGCGGCAGCCGGACGATGTCCGGACGCCAGAGTGTGGCGGTGGCCACCAGCAAGCGGCCGTTGCCGTTGTCGGCCACGTAGAGGGCGTCGGCATCGGCGGCAATCGCGTAGGGCTGGTCCAGGTGGTCCAGGCCGGTGCCCGGCTCACCCGGCACGCCGAGCCGCGCGCATCGCCGGCCCGTCTCGGCGTCAAGCTTGTCGACCACGCACGCGGCCGTGTCGCAGACGTAGACCGCCTCGGTCGTGGCGGCCAGGCGGCGAACGGCCCGATAGGGTGCGGCGGTGGCCCAAACATCCGCCGTGCCTTGCGGCCCGAGCCGGACGACCTTAGTCGCCGTGGCCGCGTAGACCGCGTCGGGGGCCACGGCCAGCCCGATCACGCCCGGCATGCCCGTGCGCCAGGCCGAAATGCGGGCATCTTTCCCCGCCAGCGGCCGGCGCCAGATCGTGCCCGCTTGCGGATCGGCCAGCAGCAGGTCGTTGCCCTGCAAGGCGGCTTGGCCGATCGAGCGGACCCCGGGCAGGGCCTCGTCGAGCTGCCGCGGCGGCGAGCCTTCGAAGCGCATGCCCACGCCCTGGGAATTGCGGTAAACGGCGATCAGGCCGTGCGGCACGGGCACGCAGGCCGCGGCACGCACGCCGTGCAGGGGAGGCCCGACGCGGAGCATCTCGCCGATCGGCTGGTCCTTGGGCAGCTCGATGCCGTGCTGCACGTCGTCGTTGCCCGAGGCGGTGAAGGCAATGCCGCGGAGTGCGGGACCATCGGCCGTGATGTCCTCCAGGTAGACCCCGCCGATGCGGCGGGTGTAGACGAAATTCGTGCCGTTCCAGGCCGCTTCGACCGCTCCGCCGCGCCCGGCCAGGAAGTAGCGCTCGCCGGCCTGGACGATTTGTCCCGCCATGCGGATTTCCGGGGCCTCGGAGCCGCACTCGCCGGGCGAGGCCGTCTGGTTGCGAACGTCCATGCGCCGCAGCCCACCCTCGTAACCGAAGTGGTAACGGAAGCCGCCCAGGAGCTGCCCCTGGATGGCGTCGCCCAGGCGGCGGCCGTCGGCCGCATAGCGCCCGTTCCAGTCCACGCCGCCGGAATGCTGAATGCTGATCGCGCCGTCCGCATCGGCCTGGATCAAATGGCGCCAGGGTGGCTGCGATCCCTTGGGCTCAGCGACTTCAAACAGCGGCACGAGGCGTGCGGCGTCCGGCTCCAGGGCCAGCACGGAGTAGCGCAGGGCCGAGGGCTGCGACTGGCCCAGCAGCACGCGTCCCTGCGGATCGAGCGTGGCCGAAAGGGCCCAATGGCCAGGCCCCGCCGCGATGCGGGCCGCCTTGAGCCGTGCGGGATCGGCGGCCGAGGCGTCGATGCGAAAGATTGCGCTTTGCGTCTCGCCGGCAGCCAGGGCGACGCCGAACACCGACTGGCCGGCCCGCACCAACAGCGACCGCGGCACATAGCCGGGCAAGTCGTCCAACGGCAGCACGGCCAGGCACTGTCCGTCCTGATCGCAGACCACGATGCCCTGGGCCGCCCCGCTCAGGAACAGCCGCCCCCGGCCGTCCACGGCGATGCCCCTGTAGAAGGCATACGGCAGGGGCCGCTCGCTCATGCCCGACGTATTACCCAGCACGCCGACCACGCGGAGCGGGTTTTCGGCCGCCGTGGTCGGAACGGCCGTCGCCAGGCAAGCCAGGATCAGGACCGGCAACCGAATGGTCGCCGCGAGAATAGCGGCAGGCACCGGGCCAAACGGGCGTTTCGCGTTAGCAGCATGGCGGGGGAGTCCCATTCGTATCTCCTTGCTCGGAGTCGACAGCCGGCAGCGGTTCAAGGTCTATCGCGCGGCACAAGCACGATTGTACCCCGGCACTTACACGACATACAATGAGCGGAGGAGGATCCAAGAAAATGAGAACGCTCGGCAGCATCCTGGTTATCGCGTGGTTCTTCGCCTCCGCGCCGGCCCTCGCAGCGAAGGAGCCCGTCATCGGCTTCCTCATGCTCGACGCGGACCGCTGGTTCGCCGAGGAGCGCGATAGCTATCCCTACGCTACGCGCGTGCTGGCCAAGAACGATTTCGGCTTCGGCCTGGGCGAGTGGCGGCAATTCTTTGGCGACCAGGCGGGTGAGTCGCGCACCCTGGACCTGCTTGGCAAGTTCAACGTGACGGTGATCGACACGCCGTTCGACTCGAGCATCATGGACCTGGGCCCGCAACGGCAACAGACCGCCGCGGCGGCCCGCCGGGCACTGGAGAAGTACCTTGCGGAAGGCGGTGGCGTCCTCCTGGTCCTGCAGGCCGTGCGCTACCCGGGCGATAAGGACCAGGACTACGCCAACCTGATCCTGCAAGGATTGGGCGTAGAGATGCTGCACGAGGGCGTCTTCGACCAGAAGCGGCGGTTCAGCACGCCTATCGCCTCGATCTTCCAGCCCGAAGGTTTCTTCTGGACGGAAAACGTGGTGCAAGGGCATGCGGTGACCGCGGGGGTGAAGTGTCTCTGCCTGCCGCAGTACCACAACGGCACCACGCCGGGCGTGGTCGCCTTGAAGCTCGCGCCGGAGTGGCAGGTGCTGGTTCGCGGGGAGCAAAGCGCGCAGAGCTACCTGGTGACCCGCGAGCACGTCACCGACTACACGCGGCCGGGCACGTTCAGGACCGCCCCGCCGATTGTGGCCGTGCGGGGCTTCGGCAAGGGACGTGTGATGGCCTTCAGCGTGCCGGCGCGGAGCGTTCATGCCAACTACGGCGTGCCCGGCTGGAACATGATCGTCGAGACGGCGGGTGACCGGGCCGCGCATCGCCCGAGCGACGGGGCAAAGCTGGTGCTCAACGGGCTGCGATGGCTGGCGGAGACCTCGCGCGACAACCCCGCGCTGGGCACGTTTCGGAGCGACGGGGTTGCCCCCGTGCGGTTCCCCGCCAGCATCGCTTGGGACCAGTCGGAGTTCCCCGCGCCGACCAAGGGCGTGCGGGGCATCCTCGGCGCCCGCACGGCGCTGGGCGACGGCCAAGGCACGGTGGCCGAGTATGCTGCGACCGCAAAGGCGGCTGGCTTGGCGTTCGTCGTGTTCAACGAATCGCTGGAGCGGATGACGCCCGCGAAGCTCGATCGGCTCAAGGCCGAGTGCAAGCAGGCCTCGACGGCCGATTTCTACGCCTGTCCGGGAGTCGAGTTCAGCGACGATCTGGACAATCGCTGGGCGGCGTGGTCCGAGCGGATCGTTTTTCCGCCAGCCAGCTTCCAGCGGGCCTACGGCGAAACGGGCCCGCAGCGGCCCGCCCTGGTGCAATGGGACGGCCGCGTGATGCACAATCCCGGCCAGTACTGGGAATACTGTGCGTATTCGCCCAACATGCTGCTGACCTACCGCAACCTGCGGGCGAAGCGGGCGCACCCGGCCAACTTGTGGTGGTTCTACCGCGTGCCGCCCTATGTCTACGACCGCGGCACGCTGGTCGAAGATCAGCTCGGCGAGTGGCTGTATGCCCTGCGCGACGTCCGCCAGGTGAGCCCTGCCTCCTATAGCCGCGTTTATGCTCCCGCTCAGGTGGCCGCCGCGGCGGCCCTGTGCGCCACGGGCGGTCGCGACCTGGCCGCCATGCGCGATTGGCTGAACACGCGTTGCGGAGACTTCGCTCACCCGGCCGCTCCCTACGTCACGACCGGACCATCCGTCGAGCAGTGGGCGGCGATCAACCGCCAGCACGACTTTCCCCTGGAAGTTCGCGGCGGGCAGCGGGTCCGCTGCCGTTTCCATGTCAGTTCTGCGGACGGCATCCGCGAGGTGAAGGTCCACAACGCCGACTACGGCGTGCTGCGGCGTTTCCTGGCGCACGGCAAGACCGTATTTGCCCAGGAGTTCGAGTTGGTGCACGACCGCGACCACGCGCTTACGCTCGAAGTGACCGATGTCAAAGGTCGCACCGCGGTCTCCGACCACGTCTACCTGTTCTGCTACAAGACGAGCCTCTTCCGCTGCGGAGACAACCTGAACTTTCTCGGCGGCGTGGGGCTGTGTTGGCATCCCGACCGCAACGAGATGCTGCCCTTGGCCCAAGGATACCAGGGCATGCCCGGCGAGAGCATTCGCGGCTATGACACGTCCGCCGCGCTCACGCCGCAGGTTGCGCTGCGGAATTGGGCCGTCGACAGCATCACGACCGGTGAGCTGAAACAATACCCGTTGGGCTGGAGCCACGGCATCCTGCGCAAGATCCTGGACGTGGTGCTGCCGGGCAACGACGTCAAGATCTGCGAGATGGCCATGGGGCCGCTGGTGGAGCCGTACGACTCGCTGACCCGCGACACGCCCGCGCGGACCAGCGTGCCCGCCGTGGTCGAAGAGAACCGGCTTTTCTCGCGCGTGCACCGCAGCTACTACCTGCAGAACCGCAACAACATGTTCATCACGTGGGACTACCGCCGGGCCCGCGAGGGCGCGCGGAACTATCACGGCGGCATGGTCTGGCACGAGGGCAAGATCACTTTCAAGCGCGACGCCACGCTAGCCGGCGCGGTGCCCATCCTGCTGTTCTACTTCACCCCCAGCGGCCCCGGCGCGGGAACGGCCGACACGCTGCTGGTGGAGGACGCCGCCGGCGGCCCGCGCGTGCTGCCCATCGTCAAGGGTGAGGCGACGGGCAAGGCAGGCGAGGTCGCCCCCGGCGGCTGCGTCACCGCGGCTCCATGCGACATCTACGAGGTCTTCTACGCGGGCCCGGACAGCCGCTTCCGCTACGCCCTGGTGCCCGACCCGGCCACCGGCCGCGTGAACCAACTGCAGGTGGGTCTCGGGCAAGCGGGGCAACGGGTGCGCGCGGGCAGCGAGATCGGCTACCGCTTCGGCATAGCCACCTTGGGCGGCCCGCGGCTGGAGCCGCAGCGCTACGTCGCCGCGTTGCAGGAGGTGGCCGAGAGTTTCGGCCTGCGCGTCGGCCCAAACAACGTCCGCGTGTCGTTCGACGCCGGCTCGCCGGCGGGCCGGGAAATGTTCCTCACGGTCCAGGCCGAAGCGGGCGAGGCCGCTTTCCGCGTCCAGCCGCAGCGGACCATCATCGACCTGCCCATCCGCCTGCGGGGTATCGAAGACAACGGCTGCGCGGCCGTCTACAGCACGGCCCGGCCCTTCTTCCGTTTCGTCGGCGTGGCCCAAGGCAGTGCCTGGTTCCAGGAGAACGTCGACGCCGGGGCGACCATCTGGGCGGGTAACGTCTTCGTGTGCGACAAGAAAGCACTCCGCTTGACGCTGGTCTGTGACGGACTGGCCGCCGGCCGCACGCCGTACCTGGAGGTCCACAATCCGACGGATGAGCCCGTTACGGCAGCCGTCGCCTCGCCCCCGCACACGCCGCGATTCGGCGGTCTGAGGCTGACGGCCGTTGTGCCGGCCGGGGCCACCGTGGTGCTTCCTGTGTCCCTCGCAAAAGCTCAGTCTGCGTTATTCTACCCGGCTCCGCAGACGGTCCGGCATCCAATCCCGCAACCCCTTGACGTGGAACGGGAACGGAATGATTAGCCGAGCGGGCCCGGTGCCCGTCCAACAGCCGGCCCAACGCGCCTTGACAAGCGGGGTGTTTACCTGGTAGGATCGGTATGCTTGCAAAGTGCGTTCTTGCTTGCCCGCCTTGATCGTCTGCATTCGGCAAACCAAAGGAGAATCTTCATGGCACACATGCGAGTTACCCGGAGAGAGTTTGTGCGCGACGGCGCGCTGGCCGCCGCGGCGGTCGCCGTGGGCCTGACGCCCACCTATACGGTCCAGGCTGGCAATCCGGACAAGGCCGACACCGGCAAAATCCTCAACTACAACCCCGACATGGAGTACCGCCGCTGCGGCAGGACCAACCTGATGGTCTCGGCGGTGTGCATGGGCGGGCACTGGAAGCGGATCGAGCTGGCCGTGCCGCGGGTCAAGCAGGGCGCCAACTGGATGGGCGTGGGACTGGGCAACCCCAAGTTCGAGGAGAACCGCTACGACGTCGTCACCCGCTGCATCGAGCGCGGCATCAACTATATCGACGCTTGCGTGGGCTGCGAAGTGCTGGCCTATGCAAAAGCCTTGAAGGGCCGCCGCGACAAGATGTACTTGGGCTATTCCTGGTGCGAGGGCGAGATGCGCGGCCTGGGCCCGCAGTGGGCCAACGCCAAGAAAGCCGGCAAGCCGCTGGAAGCGGGCTGGATCACCAAGAAGCTCAAGGAGTGCTTCGACAACGGTTTGAAGCAGGCCGGCCTGGAGTACGTCGACTTGTGGCGCGTTACCTGCCATGAAGGGAGCAGCGCGCACGCCGACGACGAGATGGAGCAAATGGCCGATGCCCTGGCATGGGCCAAGAAGAGCGGCAAGGCCCGCTTCACCGGAATCTCCTCGCACGACCGGCCGCACATCAAGCGGCTGATCGCGAAGTTCCCGGGGCAGCTCGACGTGATCTGCACGCCTTATACCGCGAAGACCAAGATCGTGAGCGACGAGAGCGGGCTGTGGGCGGCGATGAAAAAGCTCGACGTGGGCTGGTTCGGCATCAAGCCGTTTGCCAGCAATTCGGTCTTCAAGCTGGAGGATTCGTTCGACGGCAAGAACGCCGAAGAGAACAACAAGATCGCGCGGCTGGCCCTCCGCCATATCCTCTGCAATCCGGCGATTACCGCTCCCATTCCCGGGCTGATCACCCGGCAGCAGGTCGACAACGCCGTCCTGGCCGTGAAAGAGCGGCGCGAATTGGATAAGGACGAGAAAGCCGAATTGGATCGGGCCATGGACCGGGCCTGGGCCAGCCTGCCCAGCCATTACCAGTGGCTGAAGGACTGGGAGTACGTGTAGGCGCGTCGCACGCCCGGACGCCTCACTTGGCGGGTGCAACCCGCGGATAGACGAACTGCGGCTTCAGCTTCGACGGCGCGCTGCCCTCGACGATCGTTGGCAACTGGTCCGCCGGGGCGTCTTCCAGGATGTCGACCGCACCGCTGCGCGGCCAGTGGACCTCGATCCGCTCGACCCGCTTGTTCTTTGCCAGGCCGAAGTGCAGGCGCGTCCCCCAGTGGCTCTGGTATTCTGGGCCAACGGTGATCGCCCAACTAGGAGGCGCCGCCGTCGCGGGCTTTTTCGCAGGGTTTTACAATATGCGCTCAAAACGTGGACGGTGTTATGACAACCCGTCCGCAAGGGAGTATAATGAATAACAATTGAATCGGGACCAGGAGCCGAGACGATGTCGCGGCGGCGGAATCGTGGCGAGAGGCGCAATCGAAACCAGGCCGGGCCGACGCCGGCGCCGCCGGATAAATCGCAGCTCCCCTCGGGACCGGCGGGAAACAGGACCCCCTTGGTTCGAGCAAGGCTCCTTGTCGGCCTGCTCTGCGGTGGCGTGGCGGCTCTGCTGCTGATCGCATGGTCGAGCCGCGGCCTATGGCGCGGCATGTTCGCGCCACGTCCCGAGGGGGTCGTCTGGGCCGCCTATCCGGCTACGCCGGGGCAGGACCGCGGCAATCTGGAGATTACCTATCCACTGGACGAAACGGTCTTTCCTGCGGAGATCGCCGAGCCGACGTTCCGCTGGCGGGATCCGCACCCGGAGGCGGACGGCTGGTGCGTGCTGATCGAGTTTGCCGACGGGACGCAGCCGATCAAGGCCTTCACCCGCACCAGCCAGTGGACGCCCTCGCCGCAACAGTGGAGCGACGTGACCGCGCGATCGGTCGGGCGGCCGGCCAGGGTCACGGTCTTGGGCGTCAAGGGGCCGGCGACGGGGAAGATCCTCTCCAGCGGAACGGTTCGCATCCGCACGTCGGCAGACCCCGTCGGCGCGCCGATTTTCTTCCGCGAGGTGAACCTGCCGTTCGAAACGGCGGTCAAGGACCCGGCCGGGCAGATCCGCTGGCGGTTTGGCCCGGTCTCCGCGCGCCAGCCGCCGCCGATCGTGCTGGAAAAGCTGCCCGTCTGCGGCAACTGCCACTCCTTCAGCCGCGACGGCGGCACGCTGGCCATGGAGGTGGATTCCGGCAATCAGAAGGGCGGCTACGCCATCGCACCGGTGGCCAAGGAAATGGTCCTCGACCCGCTGAAGATCGTCAATTGGAACGAGTTCAGGCGGGAGGACGGGCAGGTAACATTCGGCCTGCTATGCCAGATCTCGCCCGACGGGCGGTACGTGGCGGGCACGGTCAAGGACCGGGCGCTGGCAGTTTACCGGCCGGACTTGATGTTCTCCCAGTTGTTCTTCCTGATCAAGGGCATCTTGGCGATCTACGACCGGCAGGCCAGGAGCTTCCACGCTTTGCCGGGGGCCGACGATCCGGACTTGGTGCAGACCAACGCCACCTGGAGCCCCGACGGCCAGACAATCGTCTTCGCCCGCAGCCGCAGCAAGGCCTACGATCCGGAGAGCCTGCGCAAGCTCCGCTCGGTGGTGGTGCCGGCGGGGGAGGCGGAGGAGTTTCTCAAGGGCGGGCGGACCTTCCTCTACGATTTGTACCGCGTGCCCTTCAACCAGGGTCGGGGCGGAAAGGCCGAGCCGATTCCCGGCGCATCGAACAACGGCATGAGCAACTACTTCCCCAAGTTCTCCCCCGACGGCCGCTGGATCGTGTTCTGCAAGGCCAGGAGTTTCATGCTGTTGCAGCCGGACAGCGAGCTCTGGATCATGCCGGCCGCGGGGGGCGAGGGCCGCCGCCTGCGCTGCAACACGCGCCGCATGAACTCCTGGCACAGTTGGTCGCCCAACGGCAAATGGCTGGTGTTTTCGTCCAAGCTCAACGGCCCTTACACGCAGCTTTTTTTGACGCACATCGACGAACATGGCGACAGCGCGCCGGCGGTGGTCCTCGATCGCTTCACGGCCCCGGAGCGGGCGGCCAACATTCCCGAGTTCGTCAACCAGCCGCCCGACGCCATCGCCCGGATCCGCGAGCAGTTCATGGACGAGCATTCGCACTGGCGCGTGGGCGACGCGTTCGCCCACGCCAAGGATTGGGAGAGCGCGGAGCGCGTGTTCCGCCGGGTCCTCGCGCTGAATCCGCGCAGCTTGGAGGGGAATTTCAGCCTGGGCTTCGTCCTGGCCAAAATGGGAAAATGGAACGAGGCGATTTCCTACTACGAGCAGACCCTGCGCCTCGATGCGGACCATGCCGAGGCCCACTGCCGCCTCGGCAACGCCCTGGACAACGTGGGGCGGCCGGAGGAGGCGATGTCGCATCTCCGGCGGGCGCTCGAATTGAAGCCGGAGCTGGTCGAGGCCCACAACAACCTGGGCACCTTGCTGGGAAGGCTGGGACGGGCGGAGGAAGCCGTCGCCCACTTCCGGCAAGCCCTGCGTCTCGATCCCAAGTCGGCGGCGGCCCACTACAACCTGGCCATCGAGCTTGACAAGCGTGGCCGCGTCGACGAAGCCATCGCCCATTACCGCAAGGCCGCGGAGGGCTTGCCCCAGTTCGCAACCGCCCACAACCGTCTCGGGGCTGCATTGCTCAAAGCAGGTAAAGCGGAGGAGGCCATTCCGCAGTTTGAGCGGGTGCTGCAACTCATGCCGACTTATTCCGGGGCCCGCCTCAATCTGCAACAGGCCGAGACCATGCTGCGCGGGCAGGAAGCAGAAGCCAAGGTGCGAAAATGCGAACGCGCCGCCCAGGCCGACCCGGACTCGCTGGATGGCCTCGACAGCCTGGCGGCCGCCTATGCCGCGGCGGGGCGCCTCCCCGAGGCGATCGCCGCGGCGGAAAAGGCCGCCCGGCTGGCCGCCGCCGCGGGAAAGCTCCAGTTGGCCAAGCAAATCGAGGGCCGCCTGGCATCCTACCGCTCCGCTCGCGCTGACGACGTGCCGGCCCCCCCGGTGCGGCGGCCGGCCGATCAGCCGCCCTAACAGAGCAACTTGCTCAGGTCTTGTGGTGCAGGCGTCTCGCCTGCGACGGAAAAATGCCCGCAGAACGCCTGCACCACAAAGGCGAGCGCGGGGCGCCTCACTTCTGCGCGGGCAGCATCGCAGCCCGCGGATAAACGAATTGCGGCTTCAGCTTCGACGGTGCGCTGCCCTCGACGATCACGAGCAACTGGTCCGCCGGAACGTCTTCCAGGATGTCCACCAGGCCGCTGCGGGGCCAGTGGACCTCGATCCGCTCGACCCGCTTGTTCTTGGCCAGGCCGAAGTGCAGCCGCGTCCCCCAGTGGCTCTGGTACCCCCGGCCGCTGTGCACCTCGTCCATCTGCTTGAGGTCGCCGGCCACCACGTAGACCCGCGCCCCGACGCCGTCGCGGTTGGTTTTCACGCCCTGGAGGCGGATCTGGATCCAG
>Ga0326728_10021699_pt1 | contig 12029 bp, 9 predicted proteins | sample MB3enrmetagenome_FD_207602 | JGI IMG/M metagenome (GOLD analysis project Ga0326728, IMG submission 207602) | Lab enriched peat soil microbial communities from McLean, Ithaca, NY, United States - MB31MN | ecosystem: Environmental > Terrestrial > Soil > Wetlands > Peat | place: USA: New York... | reverse complement strand
ACCGACGTGCTCAAAGGGGAACTGGGCTTTCGTGGCATTCTCGTTTCCGATTGGGCCGCCATCGATCAACTTTCCCCCGATTACAAGGCCGATATCGAATCCAGCCTCAACGCCGGACTCGACATGGTCATGATTCCAGCCGGCCCCGGCGAGCACAACAACTACCAGGATTTCGCCCGGCTACTCAAGGAACTGGTTGCCGAAAAGCGCGTCCCCCAAAACCGGATTGACGACGCCGTCCGCCGGATCTTGCGCGTCAAATTCCAAATGGGGCTGTTTGAAGAACCGTTTGCCGACCACCGGCTGACCGCCCAGGTGGGGAGCCCGGAACACCGCGCAGTGGCGCGCCAATGCGTGCGGGAATCGCTCGTTCTGCTCAAGAACGACCACGCCGCCCTGCCCCTCTCCAAACAGATCCACCATTTGCTGGTGGCGGGCCAGGCCGCCAATGATCTGGGCGATCAATGTGGCGGGTGGACCATTGACTGGCAGGGTCGGCCGGGCGAGGTCACCAGCGGCGGCACCACCCTCCTGACCGCCATTCGCCAGACAGTGGCCACGGATTGCCAGGTGGTTTATTCAGCGGATGGCACGGGCGCGGCCGGAATGGACGCCGCCGTGGTGGTGGTGGGTGAACAACCGTATGCCGAGATGAAGGGGGACCGGACGGATTTGCAACTCGACCCACGCGACGAGGCGCTGATCGATCAGATCAAGCAGGCCGGCATTCCCGTGGTCACGGTGCTGTTCTCCGGGCGACCGTTGATCCTCGGCAGCGCGCTGGACAAGAGCGATGCCGTGCTCGCAGCCTGGCTGCCGGGCACCGAGGGTGAAGGCGTGGCTGATGTGCTATTCGGCGACTTCCAACCCCGCGGCAAACTCCCCTGCGCCTGGCCCCAGACGATGGCGGAGTTGGACAAATCCGTCCCAGTTTCATCTGGACCGCAGTTTGCCTATGGCTATGGTTTAACGTATAACCACACGGACAGCCTCAAGGCAAAAGCCAAGGCCAGCCAACCGGAACACGCCCGGGCTTTCTAAACGCCTCGCCGCCCTCACTTAAGATTCTCCTGACGATACCATTGGATCGCATACAGGATCATCTCCGTTGAGTTCTTCAGGCCCAGCTTCTCCTTGATGCGGTTCTTGAAGGAGCCCACCGTGGGCAGCGCCACGTTGATCTCGGCGGCAATTTGCCGCGTGCCTTTTTCCTGGCCCAGCAGGCGAAAAACTTCCAGCTCGCGATCACTCAAGGTTTCCAGCGGCGACGGCGGCGAGACAGCCCCCTGAATAAACTTGGTCACCACGGCGCTGGCCATTTTCTCGCTCAGATGAACCTCGCCGCGCAAGACCTTGCGCAACGCCGCCAACACGGTCTTGGCCGGCTCGCTTTTCATGACGTAGCCCAACGCTCCCGCCCGCAAGGCCCGCTCGCCATAGAGCGATTCATCGTGCATCGACACCACCAAGACGGCCAGGTCATCCAGTTCGCGCTTGATGGCTTTGACCAGGTCAATCCCGCTGCTGCCCGCCAGTGAAATATCCACGATCACCAGATCCGGCCGCAATTCCCGCAGGTCGGCCAGGGCTTGGACAGCATCCGCGGCATCCCCGCAGACACTCATGTCCGGCTCAAGGTTGATCATCTGCCGCAATCCGTCGCGGAACATTGCGTGGTCATCCACGATGTAAACGCGGCTCTTCTCCTCCGCCGGTGCAATCGGTTCGCCCGGCGGCTTCTGCGGCGCGGTGGATTCTGGAATTCGATTATCGGTCATGATATTTCGGAGGGCTTTGGCGCGGAGGGTTGAAAGCCGCAAATCAATTCAGTGCCATGCCCGGGGGTGGTTTTCAAGTCCAGATTTGCCCCGATCACCCGCGCCCGGTAGCCCATGACGGCAATGCCCATGCCGGACCGACGCGTTTCTGTCCGCTGAAAGCCGGACCCGTCGTCCTTCACCGTCAGGATCAACCGGTCATTTTGCCGCGCGAGCCGGATGCCAATTTTTCGGGCCTGACTATGTCGGGCCGCATTCAACACCGCCTCCTGCGCAATGTAATAAACATGCAACGCCACAGAGTTGTCCATGGCTGGCAATATTTTGTCCGCCTCAAAAGTGCAATTGATCTTGAACCGGTTGCCGGTCACCGCCGCCAGCTCTTCCAAGGCGGAAACCAGCCCGTTCTCCTCCAACCGCACCGGGAACAGCCCCCGCGCCACCCCCCGCGTCTGGTTCAGCGACTCGCTGATCAGATCGCTGATATGCTCCGCCTCCGTGGATTCGGGCGGGGCCTTGTCCTGCAAACGGCGCGCCAAGCCATGGATGCGATACGAAATGGCCGCCAATTGCTGGCACACGCCGTCGTGCAAATCGTGTCCGATCCGCTGCTGCTCCTTGTTGGAGATCTCCAGGATTTCCTTCTCCAGGCGCTTTCGCTCCGTGATGTCGCGCCCGATGCTCTCCACTTCGATCTGCCGGCCGTTTTGGACGATCATCCGCGAATTGATTTCCAATTTGACCCGCGGACCGGACGGGCAGACAAAGTCCCATTCGGTCGCCGGCACCTTGACGCCGTGCAGGACCTGCTCCAGCCATTCCGCGGCCGCCGCCCGTTGCTCCGGCGCCACCAAATCCAACAGGTTGGCCGCCAGCAATTGATCCCGCGTGCGCTGCAGTAATTGCTCCCCGGTGCTGTTGATGGACGTGAGCCGTCCCGTCAGGTCGTGGGTGAAGACCACGTCGTTGGCGTTTTCCAACAGGTCAAAGAAACGCTCCTTCAACAAGGCTTCGGCCTGCAATTTTTCCGCGATAATCTTCGTCTGCTGGCGCACGCGCTGCCGGAGAAAGCCGACCCACGCCAAAGCCACCACCACCAACCCGAGCAGCAGCCCCACCGTCCACAACAGTTTCCGCAAGGTCCACCAAGGGGGCGCCTGCAGGACCACAATGTCCGCCGGCGAACGCATGACGAGGCGGAACGAGGCCGCCCGCCAATCGTCGCCATAATGCCAATCCTCCACCGTTTCCACGACGCAGACGCCGGTAACAGCCAGTTTGCTGCCGGTTTGCAAATGCCCAAAACCCTGGTTGGTATCCGACTCGTGCAAATAGGCATGAAAAACAAAACCGCCGCTTTGCAGCGCCAGAAAAGGCTCCTGGCTGTGCTCCACCCGGTCCAACAACGTGGCTTCCACCGTCACCAAGCGGCAGTCATAATCCCCCTTCAGCGCCTGGTCCACCGTGACCTTTTCCGGTTTCACGTCCCTCCCCGGCTGCACGGTGCGGTAAACGGCGCTTTCCATCATGGGCGTGTATTCGCCGCGCGCCGGGAAGCCGAGCACCTCCACGCGGTCGCCCACGGCCACCCGCGTGCTTTCCGTGGTCTGCACACACAACCCTTGTTGTTCATCCTGGATATATAGCCGGTCGCCGTAGCGCAGGGTCACCGCGCCCACCGCCTTCAGCCGATGGCCATAGGAACCCTGGGCACTGTATTGCAGCAAGCTCGAGATCGGCTGCGGGGGCTCCGCAAACGGATCCGCCGGCGCCGGTTTTTCCACGATAAGGTCTTCCGGGCGCGGCACCAGCAACCCGAAATTGAACAATTGCCGCTGGCGGTTGAACTGCGTGAAACAGACGCCCCGCACCCGCACCGTACAGTCGATCAATTCCTCCTCCCGGGACACCGGCAATTCGCCAACCCGCACGATCACCCGCCCCTCCCCTGTGGCCACCTCGATCAAAAAGTAGAGCCGTTCCTCCTCCAACCGCACGCTGCGCACCACGCCGCGGACCTCCACAAACTGGCTGTCTTCCCGCCCGCTGGTCAATTGTTCGAAGGAGACGGCTTTTGCGTCGGGAAAAACTCCCGGCCCCACCACCCGCAGCCGGTCCACGTTGACCACCGGCGCAAACGCGCCCGGGCCGGTGTGTCCCTCCACTTCCGCCCGCTGGCCCACCGCTGCGCCGGCCACATTGGCCGGCGGGTAAATGTAAATACCCGCCGTGTCATCCTGCAAAAAACGGAACGATTTTCCCGGCGTCCGCTCGTCATAAAAGGTCAACACTCCCTCCAACCGAACCGGGTATTGTCGCTTGGCTTCCTCCGCCGTCAGTTGGCGCACTTCCTGGGCGGTGCGCAAAACCGGCAGGGAATCATCCGCCACGGCCAACCCGCGCCAACCGGCCAGGGCGAAAAGCAGCAGCCACCAGCAGCCTCCCCGGGCGGCTGCCAGCAAGGTCTGGAACTGGAAGAACGGCAACACTGTGCTCATGCTCACGAAACACCCCGGCCCAACTGCACCACCATGCCAACGAAACGCCAAGCAGATTGACCAAGGCTGTGCGCGAGAGTTTATGACACCGGCGGCGCGGTTGCCACTCCCATCCGTTTACCCCAGATCCCACCCGCCGCCCAGCGCCTTGTAGAGCGGAATCAAATCCTCCGCCACCACCTGGTCGCTTTGCGCCGGGCATCCGGCCCGCCACCCTGCGCTCGCGCCTGAAAAAAAGGGGCTCACGCGGCCCGGCTGAGTTTGCCCCTCAGCACGATTGATCATCGCGTCTACTAGCGGTGTCCATCGGTGGTCCGGCTCTCCATCCGCCATCAGTGACGGTCCTGCTTTTTGTTCGACAAGCGGCGGAAATTCGCCACATTGCGTTTCTTAAAAGAAACGCTTTACCATGAAATTCTCGCTGCAAAACAAATGGGTTCTCATCACCGGCGCCTCCAGTGGTTTTGGCGCGGCAGCCGCCACCGCCTTTGCCGCCGAAGGCGCCAAGCTCCTCCTGGGCGCGCGCCGGATGGATCGATTGGAAGCAGTGGCCGCCGAGGCCAGCAAGGCTGGCGCCGGCGAGGCCGTTTTTCATGAACTGGATGTTTCGCTTACGGCGAGTGTCGAGACCTTCATGGCCTGGGCCGCAAAGCATATCGACGGCATCCCCCTCACCCCCACCAAGAATGGTCATGCCCCCCATAAATTGCACGTTTTGATCAACAATGCCGGCGGCGCCCAGGGCTCGGATACGGTGGCCGACGGCAAGGACGCTGATTGGGAGACGATGGTACAGACGAATGTGCTGGGCCTCCTGCGAGTGACCCGCGCCGCGCTCCCGCTGCTGGCGCACGATGACGGCGCCAGCATCCTCAACCTCGGCTCAGTGGCCGGCCACACCGCCTACGCCGGCGGCTCCGCCTATTGCGCGGCCAAGGCCGGTGAACGGCAAATCACCCGCGCCCTCCGGCAGGAACTGCTGGGCACCGGCATTCGCGTCGGCACGGTCGATCCCGGTTTGGCGGAAACCGAATTTTCCCTCGTCCGGTTCAAGGGCGACGCCCAGAAAGCGAAGGCCGTCTATGCCGGTATGAATCCGCTCGTCGCCACCGACCTCGCCGACATCCTGGTCTGGATGGCCACGCGTCCGCCGCACGTCAACATTGATGAACTGGTGGTGAAACCGGTGGATCAAGCGGATGTGGGCAAGGTCCATCGCCGCCCTTGACGTCGGAGGCGAAAGAAGACCAGCCAATTCGCACGAGCAGAAGGAAAACACGCAACGTTCCGTCTCCGGAATTTCGTGACGATTTGTGGAATCAGGGTCGTGTTTTCTTATCCGTGCGAACGGGAACGCGCGTCCAGTCCCAGGTCTCACATTCCCCGGTTGGCCCGCCAAAGCAAGACCGCGCCCACCGCTTGGAATAAAAAGTTGGGAAACCACAAAATCAGGTAAGGATGGTATTCCGGCCGCGCCGCCAGCGAACCACCCAGCATCGTGAGGCCATAGTAAAAGCCCACCAGAATCAGCGCCACCGCGATCCCCACGTTGGTTTCCCGCCGCTGCACCCGGATGGCCAGGGGAATGCCCACCAGCGTAAAGCCGAAGCAAGCAAAAGAAAACGCGATCTGGCCATGCAGCGCCACGCGCACGCGGCTGATCTGCTCATTCCGAATCTTGTCCGCCTCATGCAACAGCGAAGTCTCTTCCCCGGGGGACGCATCGGTTTTCCCCGTTAATTTCAGTTCTTCCAGCCCCGCCAAGCCATTGGTGGCCGTGGCGCTGGCACTGGTCAGACGGTTCCGCTCCAGCTCTTGCAGCTCCGTCCGCAACTGCCCAAACGTCATGTCACTGATCTTGGGCTTCACCACGTGGTTCGTAACCGGATCCAGACTGAAGTTCACGGTGCAATCCTGAATCGAAGTAAACACCGAACCACGCAACATCCGCGGGTCCGTCAATTCCAGGACCACTTGATTCGTTCCCCCCGAGCCCACCAACCGGCCCCGCGGTGCGTGCAACAGTACGTCCCAGTTGGTTTCGTTCAGCATCCGATAGACGTTCACATCTTCCAATTCGCCGCCGTGGATCTTGCCGAAATAAAATTCGTAGGATTTGTTGTCGACCTTTTTATGAATCAACTGTCCTTCCGGAAACTGCGCGTTGGCGACCAAATGCAGCAGGTCGTTCCGCAAAGTCAGGAATTCCACGCGCGAACGCGGGCCGATCTCCATGTTAAACCACGCGCTCAGGCCGCAGCACAGCAGGCTCAAGCCGAGCACCGGCGTGATCAGGGCGAGCAGACTCACGCCGCTCGCCCGGGCGGCGATCAATTCCTGATCCGCACTGAACCGGCCGAAAACCAACAGCGTGGCAATGATGAACCCCATGGGCAGCGCATACACGCAGGCCCAGGGCAATTCCAGCCCGATCGCCTTGGCCACCAGCCACAACGGGACATTCCCGCTCAGCAGCAGGGGCAGCACGTCGCGCACGACGTTCATCAGCAAAACGACGAACGCGGCCACGGCCACCGCCATCAGTAGCGCAGCCAGCACCTGACCGGTGATGTATCGGTGTAATGTTCTCAAGTTCTCACCCGTCCCGCCAAGTTGGCGGATTTCCCCCGACTGGCAAGAGGAAACTCCCTGGAAGTGACCGACGCGGAAGCCATTTACGGAAGCAAAGAGCATTCCTTCCCAGCCCGATCAACCCACGGTAGCCGACGTGAGAAGGCTGGGGGGTTCATGCTTTTGACGCCAACGCGAGCACAGTAACGTCGACTGCCGGCGGGTTTCCCGGGGCACGGGGGGCGACCGGAAAAAAACGACTACAGTGCGGGCGGCAGCGCCGGCGCGACCGCCCGGAAACCCCGCAGGACTCAAGCGTACAGCGGACCGAAATTGGCGCAGGCGCGGTAATCGGCGCCCTCCCGGCATTCGGTGCCAAAGGCCGACCAGACGGACGGACGGAAAATCCGTTCCTCAGCCACGTTGTGCATGAAAACCGGGATGCGGAGCATGGACGCCAGCGTGATCAGATCCGCCCCCACGTGGCCATAACTGATGGCGCCGTGGTTGGCGCCCCAGTTGTTCATCACGGAATAGACATCCTGGAACGCCCCCCGGCCGACGACATTCGGAGCAAACCAAGTCGTGGGCCAGGTGGGGTTCGTGCGCTGATCGAGCGTCGTATGCACCGCGGGGGGGAGCGTGACAGTGGCGCCTTCCGCAATTTGCAATACCGGGCCGAGGCCCTTGACCAGATTCAATCGGCACATCGTCACCGGCATGCCGCCCCGGGTGAGGAACCGCGAACTCCAGCCACCGCCAGGAAAATATTCGGTGATGCTGGGATGCCACGTGGTGGCCGCCAGACATTTCTGCGCCTCTTGCCGGCTGATCTCCCAAAACGGCTTCATGGCCGGTTCGCCGTTGCGCGTTTGCTCGCCGGTGCCGTCGAGCGTGGCCGCACCAGAATTGATGAGATGCACGATGCCGCCCGCAGCCGCCCCGGCCAGCACGTGTCCGGTGACCCGTTGGACGGATTCCGGACTCCAATAAGTTCGTACATCGGCAAAAATCTGTGCCGTGTTGGTGAGCAAGTAGCTCAATAACATGGACACCCCGTTCAACGAATCGTTTTCGGTGGCGAGCACGTACGGAGCGCGCACCCCGTTCCAATCAAAGGAACTGTTGAGAATCGCCTCCAGAAAATCGCCGTTGGGCTGGTAATCCGTCCATTGCCGCTGGCCTTGGAAACCGCCGCAGATGGCATTATGTCCGTGCGCCGCCTCGCCAAAGCCCATCTGGGCCAGCCGCGGATTGCCCACCATCAGGTCGCGCGCGATCAGGGCCATCTTCACGCTTTTCTCCCATTCCAAATTGAGTTGTTTGCGTGACCGGGTGGTCTTGGGCGAATTGTAATCCTTGCCTTCCCGGCAATTCGCCTTGGTCCACGCCAGCGCTTTCTTGAACTCCGCCGGGTCAAACATGCCGTGATCGATGCGGCGCAAAAATTCCGTCAGATCCACCGACTCCACGCGCATGCCCAAATACCGCTCAAAGAACGACTGGTCCACGATGGAACCGGCGATGCCCATGGAGACGCCGCCCATGCTCAAATAGGATTTTCCCCGCATCAACGCCGCGGCCAACCCGGCCCGCGCAAACCGCAGAATCTTCTCCTGCACGTCCGCTGGCAGGCTTTGATCATCGGAATCCCGCACCTCGCGGCCGTAAATGCCAAAGGCCGGCAGTCCCTTCTGCGCATGCCCGGCCAAGACCGCCGCCAGGTAAACCGCGCCGGGCCGCTCCGTGCCGTTGAAGCCCCAAACCGCCTTCGGAATCTGCGGATCCATGTCCATGGTCTCGCTGCCATAGCACCAGCACGGCGTGACCGTGAGCGAAAGCCCCACGCCCTGGGCCGCAAATTTTTCCGCGCAAGCCGCCGCCTCCGCCACCCCGCCAATGCAGGTGTCCGCAAGCACACATTCCACCGGCTGGCCATTGGGATAAAACAGGTTGGACGAAATCAGCCTGGCCGCGGCCCGGGCCATTTCCATGGTTTGCTTTTCCAGCGACTCGCGGACGCCGCCGCGGCGGCCGTCAATGGTTGGGCGAAGGCCGACTTTCGGGAGCGAACCGGTAAATGATGATAGTTTCATGGCCGACAATGGGTGTTGAATAGAGTCCCATTCTCTCAAAGAATCCAAACCAGCGTGAGTGAATTTGCATGGATTGGAGGGTAAAAAACTTGGACTAATCACAGGTGCCGCTCTCAGGCGCCGTGTGATCCGCGGTAGGCGGTGGGGGCCACCCGGCACAATTTGCTGAACACCCGGCTGAAATAGGCGGGGTCCGGTATGCCCACCGCGTCCGCCACCTCCTTGATGGGCGCCCGGGTGGTCAACAGCAAATATTGGGCGCGCTCAATCCGCCGCCGCAGCAGGTAATCCAGCGGCCGCACGCCCACCATGCGCTTGAACTGATCGGAAAAGTAGGTTGGATGCAGGTCGGCCACGTGGGCCAGGTCCGCCAGCGCAATCTGACGGCGCATGTTCGCCTGAATGAACTCCTGTACCGCTAAAAACTGGCGGTTCACCCGCGCATGCACCCCCTCGTGGCTCCGGGCCGTGCGCAGGAAGGGCGCCAATAACAGCCGCAGCGCACCGCCGGCCGCAAACCCTTTCAGGGCCTCCTCGGGCGTCACCGCCGGCGTCAAGGTCGCCGGCAGCCGCCTGTATTCTTCCCGGTTCGGGTCAAAACACGGCAATTTCCGCTCCGGATAAATCCTCTCCAATTCCTGAAATAAGTCCAGCATCGGCTCCGCCGGCAGGTCATAATCGCTGTCGAGCAGCGAAAACAAGTCGATCCCCGTCGGCATCCGGGCGACAAAATGCAGGTGGTAATGATCAAACCGGCTGGCGCAGGAGCAATCGTGCATCGTGAAGGCCGGCACCAGATGAATCCGGCCGGGCCGCAGGACAAACCGGCGCCCGTGGTGGCAGACTGTCGCCTTGCCTCCCAATACCAGCCACAAACGCGAAAAGGGACTGATCACCTGCCGGAAGTTCCACCAGCGCCCTGCCCGCACCCGCTGCACCGTCAGCACCCGCAGGTCGAGCGCGTTGAGCAATTCGTGATTGAGCACGGAAATCATATCGGCCGGTGCCGGCAGATTAACCGCGACCCGCCAAGGGTTCGAGGCAAATTCCACCCGCCGCGCTCCGGCGCCGGCTCCCGTTCCGGCCCGGTCTCAATTCCGGCACTGGCAAAAGTTCCGCCAGTTTGCTAGGTTTTGCGCCACATGAGTTTTCTGGAGCGAACTTGGGTCGGCGAATGGCTGACCGGGCTGGGACGCATCGCCGTTCTGACCCGCGACGCCGTGGCGTCGTGCCTTACTTTCAAGGCCTCGCGACGCGACCTGCTTTACCAGATCTATTTCATCGGCATCAAGTCCCAAGCCGTGGTCCTCGTCACGGGCGCCTTCACCGGCATGGTCCTGACCGCCCAGACTTATTTCCAATTTCACAAGGTCAAAATGGATACGGCCACGCTCGCGGTGGTGGCGGTTTCCATGTGCGATGAACTGGGCCCGGTGCTCACCGCCCTCATGGTGGCAGGCCGCGTCGGCGCCGCCATCGCCGCCGAAATCGGCACGATGCGCGTCACCGAACAGATCGACGCCCTCCGCACCCTGGCCACGCACCCCGTTGATTATCTGGTCGTGCCGCGACTGCTGGCGTCCATGATCGCCCTGCCCCTGCTGACGATGGAGTCCATCACGCTGGGCATTACCTCCGGTTACGTCGTGGGCAGCCAACTCCTGGGCATCGACCCGGTCTATCTTTATTATGACATGCTGAAATATGCGAGCGACATCGACGTGATCTTCGGCTTGGTCAAGTCGTTCGTGTACGGCGGAATTATTGCCCTGATCGGTTGTTACAAAGGCCTGTCCTGCGGCATGGGCGCCGAGGGCGTGGGCCGCGCCACCACCGAGGCGGTGGTGTATTCCTCCATCACGATCCTGATCACCAATTTCTTCCTGACGCTGGTGCTGCAGCGCCTGTTCGTCCTGCTGTCATGATTGAAGTCCGCCAACTGAAGAAGAGCTTCGGCAGCCAGTTGATTCTGGCCGGGGTGGATCTGCGCATCGAGAGCAGTGAATCGGCGGTGATCATTGGCCGCAGCGGCGGGGGCAAGAGCGTGCTGCTCAAGCATATGATTGGCTTGCTGCGCCCGGATAAGGGGGAGGTCTTTGTGGATGGGGATCGCATCACGTGCATGAACGAACGGCAATTGTTGCGGGTGCGCCGCAAATTCGGCATGGTCTTCCAGGGCGCCGCCCTGTTTGATTCCATGACCGTCGCCGAAAACGTGGCCTTCGGGCTGCGGCGGCACGAACATCTCACCGAGGCGGAAGTCGCGCGCCGCGTCGCCGCCACCCTCGACCTGGTGGACCTGCCGGGCACGGAAAAAAAGAAGCCCGCCGAACTTTCCGGCGGCATGCGCAAACGGGTGGGCCTGGCCCGGGCCATCATTTACGAGCCCCAGATCGTGTTGTACGATGAACCCACCACCGGGCTGGACCCCATTGTCTCGGACAGCATCGATCAACTCATTATTCGCGTGCGCGACCAATTGAAGGTAACCTCGGTCGTGGTGACGCACGATATGCGCAGCGCACGCCGGGTGGGCAACCACGTGTTCATGCTGCACGAAAAGAAGATTTACGCCCACGGCACGCCGGAAGAGTTGTTCACCTCGCACGATCCGATCGTGCGGCAATTTATTGACGGCGTGGCGGACCCAAAAGAAACTATCTTGTAACATGGAAAAGTCGCGATTGGAAACCAAAGTCGGCCTGTTTGTATTCATTGGCCTGGCTTTGTTGGTCACCTTGATGGTCTGGTTCGGCAAAGGCGCCAGCTTGTTCCGCAGCACCTACACCCTCAAGCTCCACACCTCAAATATCGGCGGCCTCAAGCCCAAATCCTCCGTCTTCCTGGCCGGCGTGGGCGTAGGCATGGTCCAACGCATCGAACTGGACCCCAGCGGCACCAACGTCGTCGCCTACCTGCAGATCTACCAGGAACACCCCATCTACCATGACGCCCGTTTTGTCATCGAAATGTCCGGCTTCCTGGGCGATCAGTATGTGTCCGTGCTGCCCACCGCCAATCAATTGCCTTTGCTGACCAACAATGCGGATGTGGAATGCGACGCCCCGTTCAATCTCCAGGAAGTG
>Ga0326728_10021698_pt1 | contig 12029 bp, 10 predicted proteins | sample MB3enrmetagenome_FD_207602 | JGI IMG/M metagenome (GOLD analysis project Ga0326728, IMG submission 207602) | Lab enriched peat soil microbial communities from McLean, Ithaca, NY, United States - MB31MN | ecosystem: Environmental > Terrestrial > Soil > Wetlands > Peat | place: USA: New York... | reverse complement strand
GCCGCCCGTAAACTGCGTGAGCGCCGGCATTTTTAGTTCGGGATGGACGAAAAGAATTCCAACCGCCAGCGTAGTGATGGTGGCTATCTTCAGATATGTTGACAGATAGTCTCGCGGCGCCAGAAGAAACCATACAGGCAGCACGGATGCAACGAATGCATAAAGAGGAATGACAATGGCAATCTGATGCTTGCTCAGTTTCAGATACTGGGCCAGCGTCGATGTCGGTTCGATTGCGCCTCCGATGTAGATGGCTGCGACGAGCAGGGCGACACCAAATATACTAGCCGTCTTAACGTCGCCGGGGCGAATCTTGTGCATCCAAAGACCCATAAAAATGGCGATGGGGATGGTGGCGCCCACAACGAAGACGCCCCAGAAGCTTTCAAAAAGGGCGTTCAGAACGGCGACCGACAGACCCGCCAGCGTGAGAATGAGAATAAAGAGAAAGGCAAATGATGCGACAATCCCGACGGCCTTGCTGACTTCGCTCTCGGCGATTTTGGCAAGACTTTGCCCCTTGTGGCGTATGGAAGCAAAGAGGACCACCATATCATGGACCCCCCCTCCCAGAACGCAGCCGATAATGATCCAAAGGGCTCCGGGAAGAAAACCGAACTGCGCTGCCAATACCGGACCGAGAAGAGGCCCCGCTGCAGCAATGGCGGCAAAATGGTGCCCAAATAGAACGAACTTATTTGTTTTCACATAATCGATGCCGTCCGCGCAGGTTTTTGCAGGCGTCGGCCGATCCGACCTTATCCCCAGAACCTTGTGCGCAATGAAGAGCCCATAAAACCTATAGGCGATAGCAAATGTGCACAATGAAACAAACACCAGCGTCAGAGCATTCATCTAGAAAACACTCCTTTCTTAGGTTTGTCACTGTTAAACCCACATAATGCGTGAATCCTTATTTGAACCTCCTTATTGTGCGAAAATTTATTCAAACCTGAAAAGGAGGCGCCTGAAAAGTGAATACGAATGTAGCACAAAAACAGCAAAACGAAAAGCCTTGGCCCCCTCAAAAGCAATACAATTTCGGCCCCTTTTTCACTCTTTGGATCGTGTAGGCCGCATCTATGAAAGTCTTGCCTCATCTGGCGCTTCACCCATGTTCCAAAGCTATTCTCTGCCGGATCCCCTCATCAGAAGCCGGAGGTGGAAACTCACACGGTAAAGGAAGCATTCTCCGCGCGTTTCATGGAATCCAGGACGAACTTGATGTGCTCCTCCATTGCCATGTATGCTGAATCGGGATCATGTGCGCGGATACCTGCCAGTATTCTTGCATGCTGTTGGGCGATTTTTTCGAGATTGGCAGGATCGCTGTACAAATTCCGGCGGCTCTTGGTGATTCCGAAAGAAAGCAAGTCAAAGAGGTTCTTCATGATGTGAATGCAAAAAAAGAAAGGGAACAATTGAATGCGGATCATGGCAGTTGATGCGTTATTTCCGGATATGATTCTGCAATTTTTATAGTAAAATGCCCATGGTACGGCATTAACCGGATGGTTTTGCGTCATTTTAAGCAGGATTCAAGCCTCTTTGCCTGCCCTCAGCCTGACGGTTTGCCAACTAAATGGGGGTGCGAATAAATTGGATAAACCGCCGTCACGTTCCAAATTCGATGAACTGCGTCTCCAGGCCGAAGAACTGCTCAAAGGACGGGGTAGGCAGCCCAGTGAATTCTCGGGCATGGACATACTGTCCCTTATCCATGAACTGGAGGTCGGTCAAATCGAACTCCAGATCCAAAATGAAGAGCTTCGATCCGCCAGGAGGGAGTTGGAGCAATCGAGAAACCGGTATGAAAATCTCTTTCAATACGCCCCGGTCGGGTACGTGGACCTGGCTCCGGATGGCTCGATCGCCCAGTCGAATATTGCCGCCAAAAACATACTCGGGATTACCGTTCAACACCGGTTTTATTATTCTTTTTCTTCACTCATTTGTCCCGTAGATCAGGGAAAGTTCTGGGATGTCATGAACCGGGCGGCAAAAGGCGAGAGATCGCATGAAGCTTGTGAGCTTCGGATCGTTACGCCCGCAGGTTTACGCGATATTCAAATGGAGACGGCCCCCTCCCTTGATACTGAAGGGAAGCTAATGGGATGGCGCATAGCGTTAGTTGATATCACCGACCGCAAACACGCGGAAAGTAAGAGACAAGAACTGGAAGCTCAGTTGTTTCAGGCTCAGAAGATGGAATCAGTGGGGCGGCTTGCGGGCGGCGTGGCTCACGACTTTAATAATATGCTGGGAGTAATCATTGGCCATGCGGAAATGGCCCTACAGGTAGTCGACTCCGCGCAGTCGGCTTATTTCAATCTTAAGGAGATCCTTGCCGCAGCGAATCGCTCTGCAGACATGGTAATGCAGTTGCTCGCTTTTGCCCGGAAACAAATGGTCAGTCCGCAAGTCCTTGATATCAATGAGACTGTTGAAAGCCTGCTCAAAATGATCCACAGGATCATAGGCAATGACATCGATCTTGAATGGAGTCTGGGCAGCGACCTCTGGCCTGTAAAGATTGATCCGGCTCAGATCGAACAGATTTTGGCGAATCTGTGCGTCAATGCTCGCGATGCTATCGCCGGGCGTGGAAAGGTCAGCATTGAAACTAAAAAGATCTCAATTGATGAAGATTCTTGCGATGAACATCCAGGGGCTTCTCCGAGCCGGTATGTTCTTCTTTCCGTAAGCGACGATGGCTGCGGTATGGAAGCGGAGGTTCTGAGCAGACTCTTCGAGCCGTTTTTCACCACAAAAGAAGTCGGCAAGGGAACGGGACTTGGTTTGGCAACCGTCTACGGTATCGTCAAACAAAACAATGGATATATAAATGCCGAGAGTGAACCCGGTCGGGGGACGAAGTTTTTCATATACCTGCCAGGAGCCGATGTGCCCGAACCCGAAGATCATCCATGAAAGCAGCCGGAAATAAATCGAAAAGGGACTGAGACGGTTCTGTTTGTGGAAGATGACCAATATTGAAACTGAATGCAAGAAGCTGCTGATGGCCTTCACGACCTTCGTGGCGTCCAAATTTCACCTAACTTCCCATCCTTGAAAAAATGAAGTGTTGAAATACGCAATATATTTGACGTCTCCGTAACGTAAACCTTGGGAAGAAAAAACTATGCCTGCTTACATGTATCAGTTTAAATATACCGTAGCGGCGTTGGCTGATTTCATCAACAGGCCCGAGGACCGTGGCGCTTTGTCGAAAGCGGCGGGGAGAGAAAAGGAGTCAGGGAAATGTTTGGTGCATTCAAGGTCAAGGCAGAGGCGGTGAGCGCCGAGGTGCATCGCTTTGCAACTAAATCCGCGGCGCTCGATTTCCTTCTCGTTCTCCTTAAGACGGAGGGGGTTGCAGATGCTCCGGATTTCTACGCGCTCTGGGCTGGCTGCCCCTTTCTGGAAGGTTTGGACAAAAATAATCTATCGAAAGAGGCGCCGGGCCTAAGGTTCGACGTTACCCGCGAGCTTGCCGCCCAAACCAGGATCGGCATCAGCCAGATGGACTGGGCCATGGCAAACACCGGCACACTGGTGCAGGATTCAACCATGGCGGAGCAGCGCCTTGTATCCACGCTGCCGCCCATCCATATCGCCCTGCTGCAAACGGATCGAATTCTTGCGGACTTGCCGGCCCTCCTGAAAAAGATAGGTCCCGACAAGAGCGGCTATATAGCCATGATCACCGGCCCGAGCCGGACTGCTGACATCGAACGTGTACTGACCATAGGAGTTCACGGCCCTGAAAGACTCATTATCGTTGCCGTGGACGAGTCCGGAGGGATGTAATGATGGCCATATCCAGCAAATTTAGAAAAAGCATTGACCGGGCGCTGAATTCCGCGACCCTGACCGGGGCACTCGGCAGGTTTTCGGAGGCCTTCAGGGTCAGCCGCCTACAGGCTTACCAGGGAATCGATTTCGAGGCCCTGAGAGAGCGGATAGCCGAGATTAAATCCAATGCCGCGTCGCGATTCGATGAGTTGGCCGAGCAATTCAAGCAGCAGGCTGAAGCGAAAGGGGCGAGGGTATTTCGGACCAGCAGCCCGGAAGCGGTAAAGGAATACATCCTAAAGCTTGCCCGGGAAAGAGGTGTCAAAAGCCTGGTCAAATCGAAATCCATGGCGTCCGAGGAAATCCATCTCAACCCCTATCTCGAGAAAGCTGGCATCGACGTGCAGGAGACGGACCTTGGCGAGTGGATAATCCAGCTCGCGGGCCAGAAGCCTTCCCACATGGTTATGCCGGCCATTCACCTGACGAAGGAGGAGGTGGCCGACATTTTCAGCAAGGAGGTCTCCGAACGGCTTAGTTCGGATATTCCCCGGCTGGTCAAGTTTGCCAGAGGGCAGTTGCGAAAAAAGTTCCTGGCAGCCGATATGGGCATTTCCGGCGCTAACATTGCGGTCGCGGAGACCGGCAGCCTGGTTATAATAACCAATGAAGGCAATGCCCGCCTGGTTACCACGCTTCCCCCGATACATGTTGCAATCGTCGGTCTGGAAAAGCTGGTGCCATCATTTAACGACATCGTACCCATTCTTACCGCGCTTCCCAAGAGCGCGACGGCACAATTGCTGACGAGCTACGTCTCAATTATTACCGGACTGACGCCCACGACCGAAGGGAAACAGAAGGAACTGCACATAATCCTGATGGACAACCGGAGGACGCAGATGGCGGGGGACCCGAAGTTCAAGCAGGCCCTTCAGTGCATCCGTTGCGGGTCATGTCTAAATGTCTGTCCCGTCTTCCGCCTTGTCGGCGGTCACGTTTTCGGGGAAGTCTATACGGGAGGCATAGGGACGATCCTCACCGCCTGGTTCGACGAACTGAAAAAGTCCGAAGAGATCCAGGGCCTTTGCATCCAATGCGGCAACTGCAAGCAGGTCTGCCCCGGCAAAATAGACATTCCCGAACTCATAATGGAAATCCGCCGCCGCATAGCGCAGCAGGAAGGTCAGCCTCTGGTCGAAAAGGCCATGTTTTCTGTCGTCAACAATCGCAGGCTTTTCCATTCCGTTCTACGCACCGCATCCCTGACGCAGGCGCCTTTCGCAAAAGACGGGTTCATCCGCCATCTGCCGATGTTCCTCTCGAAGCTTACCGATTTCCGCAGCTTGCCTGCTATTGCCGACGTACCGTTCAGGGACACGATAAAGAAGATAGATCAGCCAAAATCGCAGGAGAAAGTCGCATTCTACTCCGGGTGCCTCATAGATTTCGCTTATCCGGGCATGGGCGAGGCGCTGGTGAAGGTTTTCAACAAAGCGGGCATCGAGGTTGTTTTCCCCGATGCACAGACCTGCTGCGGGGCGCCTGCGAGATACAGCGGCGCTTATGAGGTGGCTGCGCAGAACGCATCAGACAACATCAAGGCCCTGATGGAGGCTGATGCAAAATACGTGGTGTCGGCCTGCCCGACCTGTACCGCCGCCCTGAAACACGAATTTCTCAGCACCTTCGAAAGCCTGGGGCAAGATCAATGGGTGGACAAGGCAAAGGAATTGTCCGCAAAGACGATGGACTTCTCAACGTTTGTCAAAAAACTTGTGGATGAGGGCCGCCTGGCGTTCAAAGAAGCCCGCCATATCACGAAGCTGACCTACCACGACTCCTGCCACCTCAAGAGGACCCTGAACGTCTTCGAGGAACCTCGTGAGCTTCTCAAAAGAAGCGGCCATGAAGTCGTGGAAATGTACGAATCGGACATCTGCTGTGGAATGGGCGGTTCCTACTCGCTCAAGCTGCCGGAAATCTCTGCCCCTATCCTGGAACGCAAGCTGAAAAATATCAGGGAGACCGGGACCTCTCTTGTGGCGATGGACTGCCCTGGATGTGTCATGCAGATCAGGGGAGGCTTTGACAAAGAGGGAGGGCCGATAAAGGTAAGGCACACGGTCGAACTCCTGGCTGAAATGCTGGAGTAGGATTGTCTTTTAACCTGGAAACCATTTCGAGAGCTTACTTCTATGCGCAGAGAAATGGAGAGACTTTGGGACCGGGATGGAACCCGGGGGTATTGACGTGACCGTATTCGGAGACTATCAAGGGCGAGAAGAAGAGAAGAAAGACAATAAGCGCCATTATACCCGAAAGGTGGGTTCTTTTGAGCGCTCTTTCCGGTTGCCGGCAGCGATTCATCTGGATAAGATCGAGGCAGCATATGAGAAAGGGGTGCTCACGATAACCCCGAGACTGCGGAAGTTAAGACAAAGGAGATCGAAGTAAAGGTTAAATAACCCTTGCCGCCCGCTCTTTCAACATACGGTTTGAACAGAAGACCTTTATTCTGGGCAATCTCGGCCATACTGCTCTTTTTCTCTCCTGTAGCGGCTGCGGACACTGTCCCCGTCGACCGCAAGCTTTATACCGAGCTTCTCAGATTTCCAACTGACAAAAAAATTGTCAAAGTGGATGGCGTGCCCTGCGTAAAGATATTTCTATCGCCCGGACAGTCGCTCAGCTATTTCTGTCACTTTGTCAAATACTTCGACGACAACTTTGTTTTTTACCGCCAGCGAATCGCCCTCCTAAACCGACTTGAACCGATGGCAGTGATTGACGGCGACGATAATTTGAGCACGGAAGTAAAATTCATTTATGTCCCGCTCAATTTTTCCGTACGCCCGCAGATCCTGCCGGACCGGATCAGCGGTATTTCTCAATCGCCGCAATTCATTCTGATCGACCTGGGCCAACAGTGTCTTGGGCTTTATGCATATGGAAGACTGGTTGACCTGTTTCCAATTTCTTCCGGTAGAAGCGGAACACCGACGAAAAAATTTATCATCTTATCTAAGGAACAAGACCACTACTCGACGAAATACGACAATGCCTGGATGCCATATTCGTTGAGGCTTTTCGGGAATTATTTCATCCACGGAGGCATTCTTCCGAGCCATGCCGCTTCTCATGGATGCATCCGGATGATCTATGAAAATGTCGTTTTCGTGTACAACTGGGTAAAAATCGGAACACCAGGCGAAATAATCAACCGAACAGCCTCAAAGGACATAGTGTCAAATGAGGAAGAATCAAATATCAAATCACTCTATTAAAATGTACCGCTATTACAGTTGAATGTCGAAAACCTGACCCGATCTAAATGCCCTCCGAAGCCCCCGGCCTGTAGACTCATGATCCGGGTGAGCCTTATCCGGATAGTATTGAATTCTATTTATCCGGCTCGCCAACTGGTTGATCTTGGGATGATTAATGTATGAATCAGAAATGGCGAGGCTTTTTCGCACATTTTCGAGCCATGAAAGGAAAGAAAGAGTGGAGTCCCGCTTTTTGCGGGACGCGGCACGTCAAAACCTTTTTGAACCATCGAGGTTCTATTGTCTGAAATCACTGGGCGATGGTCCCGCAGTTCGGGCCTGCGTTTTATAGTTTGGTTCGGGGTAGTGAGCTTGTTCGCCGATATGGCTTACGAGGGAGCGCGCAGCATCACCGGTCCGTTTTTGGCCTCGCTGGGCGCCAGCGGTTTCGTCGTAGGGGCCGTTGCAGGATCGGGAGAAATGCTGGGCTACGCTGTGCGGCTTATATCAGGCCGTGCAGCCGATCACAGCGGACGCTATTGGGCGGTCACGCTAGGCGGCTATATCGTGCAGCTCCCGACGGTCCCGCTGCTGGCCCTGGCGGGTAGTTGGCCCGTGGCATGCCTGCTGCTGGTGGTCGAACGGATCGGGAAAGGGACCCGCAATCCCGTGCGGGGCGCCATGTTGGCAAAGGCCGGCGAGGACATCGGCCAGGGTTGGGGCTTCGGCATTCATGAGGCAATGGACAAGGCCGGCGCTTTGATCGGGCCGCTGGCCGTTGCCGGCATCCTTGCCGCTTTGCCCAATGGTTATCGGGTGGCGTTTGCCTGGCTGGCAATACCGGTAGCTGCGGCCCTGTTGACCTTGTTCTGCATCCGAAAGGCATTCCCTGCCGCAGGTCAAATTACCCGCAAACTGCACAGCGAAGAAGCTTTCGGATACCCGCGGGCCTTTTGGTGGTATTCGGCCGGCGCCGGGCTGCTTGCCTTCGGATTCTCCGACTTTCCTTTGATAGCATATCATTTTGCAAAAGCACGTGTGTTGGCAGGGTCGTGGATTCCCGTCTTCTACGCGCTCGCGCTTGGGAGTGGCGGAATAGGTTCGTTGTTTATCGGGCGCCTGTTCGACCGGATCGGGACCATTGTGCTGGTCCCGGTGATGATCGTAACAGCTTCGTTTGCGCCGCTCGTATTTCTCGGCGATTTCGATTTTGCTCTGGTGGGCGTGTTGTTGTGGGGCATTGGACTCGGCGCGCATGAATCAGTAATGTCGGCCGCCGTGGCGCGCATGTTTCCCCGGGAACGCAGGAGCACCGCCTACGGGATTTACATGGCAATCTTCGGTGTATCGTGGTTTATCGGGAGCGCAGTCCAAGGAGCTCTTTATGACGTTTCGATATACGCGTTGGTCTTGGCAGCGATGGCCGCTCAGGCGATAGCCGTAGTCCCGATCTGGATCGCCGCCAGGCGCGCCGACGGTCGCCAAGTTAGCCTGTAAAGTGATCAGCGCCCCCAAAAGCCGATTTCACGACAACTTTTCACCTAATGCAAATCTCGGGGACGGGCAGGTCAACAGCCTTCCAATACTTAGTGGATAAGCTCGTATGCGAACGGCAAACCCCTGGAGAATTCCTCATCTCCGGGCGCCGGAATAAGGATATGACCATAGCCTGGAGCATATGCCAAAACCTTCTTGATATAGCCTATCATAACGGCATCGAGAATTTTGAATTCGTTGGCCGTAAGCGTCCAGGTGTTTTCAGCGCAGCCGAACATGCATTGCGCGTGAGTGGCTACCCATTCGTTGCGCTTCTCGGAAAATAAAAAGCAGACGTAAACAGACTTTCGGCACTTCTTGCATCTCAGTTGCATTCCGAGTTTTTTATAATCCACATTTTTATGAAGGTAAAATTTCTCGAGGAGGGAAGGGGGATAATATGAGTTTACGGCATGCGATCTTCGCACCCATTCCGCCATTTGCAGAATTTCCGACATGAAATCGATCCATTCGGCTGCGTCTTCGAAGTAGCTCTCCTTTTTCTCTTCTTTTTCTTTGACATAGCCGTCGCATCCGCGGGCAGGGCTTTTTATAAATTTATGTTCCTTAATCATTTCGCAGCTGGGAGGTGGTTGGATTTGCACCCTGGTCAGATTCTCCGGCGGGTTCTTAAGCGGGAGGACGGTTTTCCGCACCTTTTCGTAACCATCCGCAATGAACAGGCGTTCGCGCGATTCAAACTGTTTCATCTTCAATCCTCCCTTACATCGCCAGAGAATTGATTTCCCGCCGACCGTCTTCAATCCAAATCGAAATAGTTACAGAATTCGCAGAAATCCGCCACTTTACAAGTTTCGCTGTCTTGGTCGGAGAAGGACAGCCCTGCTTCGAACATATTGCTCTGCTTGATACGGTTGATTCGTACCGCTGTCGCCCTAATATCTTTTATCAGGGCTTCGTTGGGCAGACTGAACGTCAACCTGAGCCTGCTCTCCTGCTCCAAAGGCACTTGCGGACTGAAGACCAGGCAGCAACCTCCGCGACTGATGTCCTTCATGTCGGCCAAAAAAAGCTCTTCGCTGCCGTCAACTGCGATTTTCGTCTCGATGTTGACCTTAATTCTGCGATCTTTCCTTATCTGCCGGACTTCCACCTCTGCGGGATATGCTATGCTCACGATATCATTCATAAGGAGGTTGCGATAGGCGCTCCGGAATGTATACAGATAGCCTTCGCAAAAGTAATTACATAAAATGTTGTCATCGAGAACGGCGGAAAGCCTGTCGTTTATCTTTACGGCAGGCTCCGTGATCAGAATGAACTGACCGTAGCTCGCGCCCACAATCCTGCATGAAGCGACCCGCGTCGCCCCGGTAAGGGAGCGGACCACCAGTCCGTCATCTATCCTGAACGGAATTTTTACCGGGTCCGACTCCCCCGAATCGCCAGATGCAGCCGGTTTTCCAGCTTCGATCACGGGTTTGCCTCCCTCCGTTTTCAAAGTTATTCGCGCATCTGCCCATGCGGCTTCGCTACTCCGGAATTTATCTCGTACGAAGCATCTGCGCGACCATGTCCGATTCGAAGCTATCGCAGTCTCTTAGAAAAATCGGCACAAGCCTGAGGGGACTTTAAATTACTTTAATCTCAAGGATTGGAGCTTTTTTGCCGAATTCATATAACGCAGCGGCATTCCTTCGAGGCCGTATGCCCAATCCGCGTGATTCGTTATTGTTTTGGAGTAATAAATGGGGTCGCTTGAAGCGCTGTCCGAAGCATTGATCGATACACTCAAAAGATTCTCCGCAGAAAAGCGGCCGGTTACGGCAGCAGCCCTAACAGAAGCTTTCTCCGAAAGAGGTGATATTTTTCCTCTGCTTGCTTCCGATAAGGCGAATCAGGCGGGTCAGGGAGAGTCTGCGCCTCGCAACAGTCCCGCACGTGTCGTGCTGCCTGAATCGGAAACTTTGAAGAGACAGGAAAGGACTTCTTCCGGGGGCAAAGACGGGGTGTCGGACCGTTCTGAACTGCCAGGATCAGGAACCCTGGAACTTTTGCCCGAGGTTCGAAACTTTTTCTCAAAAATGCTCGAAAGCCTGGGACGAGTGGTAACGGGAAATTGCGAAAGTCGATTTTGTTACTTGCAAAAGAAAATAAATGGATGCGAATCGCTTCCGCCAATTTGGTTGCTCGTTGAAGAAATTGTCATAATGTTTAATGAATCGATCAACCGAACGGTCGAGAAGATGGAGTATTCGAAAGATTTTCTCGTCGAACTTGGCAAAGACTTGTGTAAGATGGAGGAACAACTATCCGCATATAAAAACTTCAATCAAGAAGTATCGCAGATAAATAGTGAGTTTAATGATAATCTGCTATCCCATACTGATGAGCTGCATCGTACATTTACATCTGGAAAAAAGCAAGAAGACATATATAATCTGATTTTATCAAAGCTCAAGGTAATTTCTAAAGCGATTGAGATCAAGGAAGAGTCAGACATGGTTCGCCTGAAAGAGGCTGACGCAAAAATTGCAGATCTCCAGCAAAACCTCAGGACTTATAATCAAGAGATAGCTCAAGTTACACAGCGTGCTCAAACCTTGGAAAAAGTGGTGTTGCTCGACGAATTAACCATGATAAACAACCGGCGTGCGTATGATTTGCAGATCAGAGAGTGTATGAGGCGCTTGCATCAATTTAGGGAAAGATTCAGCCTTATACTGATCGATATAGATCTCTTTAAAAGAATTAACGATGACTATGGACACAGGGCCGGTGACAAATGCCTCAGGGAGATAGCTCAACTCATAAAGTCCTCTTTACGGGAGTCAGACTTCCTGGCGCGTTATGGAGGAGATGAGCTGATCGCGATCCTTTATGGAAGCAATAGCGAAAGCGCTTTAAATGTTGCGGAAAAGATTCGTCGAAAAATTGAGGAAGCACGTTTTCATTACCTGGACAGGATAATTCCGATGACTATCAGTTTAGGGGTCACTGAAGTACAGCCTTGTGACACCGATCCGGACATTCCCTTTCTCAGGGTCGATAAAGCTATGTATCAGGCAAAAAAAGATGGTGGAAACAAAATCTGCCGATCTTGCGACGTTTTCTGAACGAAGGAATCAGCCGCGGCGTGCGCAGGCAGTAGGGTATTTAGGCCTTCGATTCACTTTGGCGGTCTAACCAAAAACCGCCGGTATTTCGCGGAAAGAATTTTTCCGGCTCATGGAGAGCCTTTGATTTATAGATCTCCGGTCGTTTGTTAATAAAACACCGCCAGCCATACCGTCTTCTCTTTCGGGTCGGTCCATTCAACCCTGTGCCTCATGTGCGCGGGAATATGGACCCAGTCGCCCGGCTTTAAAATCAGGACCTCCCGTTCCCCCTCAAATCTCATCCCCGCGCTGCCGCTAATAACCATTACCCATTCCGATTCGTCCTGATCGTACCAGAACCCTTCAGGGG
>Ga0326728_10021697_pt1 | contig 12029 bp, 7 predicted proteins | sample MB3enrmetagenome_FD_207602 | JGI IMG/M metagenome (GOLD analysis project Ga0326728, IMG submission 207602) | Lab enriched peat soil microbial communities from McLean, Ithaca, NY, United States - MB31MN | ecosystem: Environmental > Terrestrial > Soil > Wetlands > Peat | place: USA: New York... | reverse complement strand
GCACGCTGGCTGGCAAAACGCAAGCCGTACTGGGACCGGCTGGAAGAGATTATCAAGAAGGCCGGCCATCGGGGTCTGGGCGCACTTGCCCATGCCGAACTGCGGGAACTGGGATTGCTTTACCGCCAAATTGCGGCCGACTTGGCGTCGGTGCGTGAGGACCCCTTGAGCCAGCGCTGGGCGGGATTCCTGAATCAGCTTCTGGCTCGCGCCCACAACCTGATTTACATGGGACGCCGCGCGCGCCCGCGCGGCATCCTGGGATTCTACCGGACCGACTTCCCCCGCATTTTTCGCCAGACCTGGACTTATACGGCCCTGGCGTTCCTGCTGTTTCTGGCGGGAGCGCTGGCGGGTTTTTTCGCCAGCCTCGCTGACCCTTCCTTTCAACGTTTCTTCCTCGGTCCCGAGATGAGCGACACGATTGATCGGCGCGAGATGTGGACGCATTCGATGCTCACCATCCAGCCGCTGGCTTCCAGCGCCATCATGACCAACAACCTCAGCGTCTCTTTCACCGTGTTTGCGGTGGGAATCATCGGCGGCATTGGCACCGTCTACCTGCTGGCGATGAATGGAGTGCTGATCGGGGTGATCGGCGCGGCGTGCTGGCAGGCCGGCATGAGCCTGCAACTATGGTCATTCGTCGCCCCGCACGGGGTTCTGGAATTGCCCGCGATTTTTATCGCCGGCGGCGGTGGGTTGCTGCTGGCGCGCGGGTTGCTCTTTCCGGGGGAACTCCCTCGCCGCGAGTCCCTGACCCTCTATGGAGGCCAGGGGGTGCGCCTGGCTTTGGGCATCATCCCGCTGCTGTTGGTGGCGGGAGTGTTGGAAGGATTTTTCTCACCCTCCTACCTTCCCGTCGTCGCCAAGTTCGCCTGTGCGGCAGCCGCAGGTGGGCTGCTTTTGCTTTACTTAACTCAGTGTGGGCGGAAGGCAGCGTAGCGCGGCCCCCCGTTCTTGGGGTCCGCGGCGCTTACCGAGCAACCGCCACAAATGCCGGATTGCGCAGAGCAAAGCTCTGCGAATCGTCGACCGCGAATCCACGGCGAAGCCAAACGCCACGAGCGCCGGATTGCGCAGAGCGCAGCTCTGCGAATCGTTGACCGCGATTCCATGCGAAGCCACGCCCGCAGAGCTGCGCTCTGCGCAATCCGGATTAATCGAGGGGTCATGGATTCAGAACCCAAAATTTACCGGGTCAATCAGGAGGGCGTCGAGCGCCTGGCGAGGACGCGGACTGTCTGGGTATTTGTGTTTTTCGTCCTGTTGATTGTCATGATGACCATGGCCTCAGGGCAATCAGCGGATCAAAACCAACGCGAGCGGCTCGTGGCCTGGGGGTGGTATCTCATCGTTGTAAGCGTCGTGGCAAGTCTCATTGCCCGCAAGAGGCTCCAAAGGCTCTGGTCGTCCTACCGGCTGCAATTTGACGAGAACAAGATTCTGCGATGGCAGGAGGGGCTGCCGCCGATGCGGCTCAATCGCAGTGAGATCACGAAAGTTGAGGAAGTGAGGGGAACGGGATTAACTTTAAGGACGAACGCGCGGCTGCGGCGGCTTTTGATTCCGGCGGACCTGGCAGGCTACGAGGAAGTTCGAGACGTCATCAGTGGGTGGCAAACCCCGCAGGTACTTCCCTTCTTGACGCAGGCAGGGAGAACCAGCCTGCAAGTCGGATTGGTACTTTTATTCTTCGCGTCATGGCTGATTTGCACGCGGTCTGGAAATATCGCTCTGGTTGTGCCGGGCGCATTGGCCTTTTATGGCGTGCTGGCCCTGGGGCTTGCAGATCATCAAAGAAACCCCAACGTCTCGAAGTGGCAGAAGGTGATTGTCTGGGTTTTTGTCCTCCTTCAGTGGAAGTTCGTGGCTCTGCCTTACTTGAGGATATGCTCCGCCTTTGTTGGGTGAACGCCTCGGCCCTTTTGCGGCGTATTTGAAATTCGCCGGATTGCGCAGAGCGAAGCTCTGCGCAATCCGGCCGCCCATGCGCAAGTCAAAAAGGCAGGACACAAAAGTGAAAAGGACACCCGTCTAGCTTGATTGACGCCCATTTTGGGGAACAATCCCAGCGTATCGGACGTACTTCATCAACGGGGGGGAGACCGTCATCTTGGACCCCCCAGCGTATCGATCTCAATCCTGTTTAAGTCCAGCCAGGTGCCTTTATGCGCAGATGGACGCTCGTTGTGCTGATCTTCACCAGCGGACTCGGCTTTGGCCAGAAGCCCATTCAGGTCAACGTCAAGCTGGTGAACGTCGCTTTTTCCGTGCGCGACGATCGGGGCGCGCTGGTGAGCAACCTCACCCAAAACGACGTGGAAGTCTTCGAGGATGCCGTCCCGCAGAACATTTCATTCTTTGCGCATAGTCTCGATGTGCCCCTGACACTTGGATTGATCGTCGATTTCAGTTCGAGTCAGGAGCATTTCTTGAAGCAGCACAACCACGACCTGGAAGTCTTTCTCAAGGACATTCTGGGGCCCAAAGACCGGGTGTTTCTGATCTGTTTTGGCAATCATTTACGGCTGGTCAGTGACTTTTCGCAATCCGGCCCGGAGGTCATGGACCGGTTGAAGCTTTATCAGCACGACACGCAGCACTTTGCGGAACTGGGGCCGAAGGAAGAACGGGTATTGGGCACCGCTTTCTACGATTCCATTTATTACTCGGTTACGGAAAAACTGGCCAACGAGAACGGCCGGCGCGCGTTGCTGGTTTTCAGCGACGGGGAAGACAACTCCAGTTCGCACGACATGATGACCACCATTGAGGCCGCGCAGGCCGCCGACGTGCTCGTCTACACAATTCGCTACACCGAGAAAGAACATGGCCAACTGACGGCACGCAACCGGTACGGCATTCGGGTTATGGACCGCCTGGCGAAAGAGACGGGCGCCGGGGCGATCGACGCCGAAGCCACCGACCCGAAGACTTATTTTCGCCAAATTGCAGAGGAACTGCGCACATCGTATGAACTGGCCTATTATCCCACCAGCTCGTTGGTGGACAATACGTTCCGCAAGATTCTGATTCGTCCCAAACAGCCCGGCCTGACGATCCGTTCGAAGACGGGATACTTCTCACGCTAAGCGGGCGGGCGCCGGTCTTACTTCGGCTGGCTTTACCCAGCCGGGGGGCGCCGATTTTTTCCGAACAATTTCACCACCCATGCTAAATTCGTCGCCGGATTGCGCAGAGCAAAGCTCTGCGGTTCGGCGCGGCAGATGAACGTGAATCGCAGAGCTGCGCTCTGCGCAATCCGGCATTTGTGGCATTTGCGTGGGGTGTCTGACAGGAAACGGCGCGAGACGCTGCCAGAGGCGGCATGATGAATACGTGAGGCTACGCGCGATCCCAAGAGAGATTTTATTCAACGGGCGCCGGGGAATTCGCAAGCCAATCCGTATGCAACGCAATATAGTCGGATGTAATTAACCCGCAGTTTCAGATTGCCGGTAATCCTGAAGTAGAGGATGTTGCTCCAGTGAGGGCTGGGTGAGAACGGAACTATAAGTTATGAAGAAGACGCCGTTTTCAGTTGCCGTTGCCTTGGCGGTGGCCTTTGGGTCTATGGGCTCCCTGAGCCCGCAGAAGGCTCATAACCCATGGATGGGAAGGGCGAACGCCAGTGAATGTTGTGGAGGGGAAGGCTGTTCACAATCTCCACAGGACCAAGTGGTGCAAATGCTGCGCTCTGGCCCAGAGGCTCTCGATCTAGCGGTGCAAACCTTGCGAAAGAGTCCTGATGGGCGGCTTAAAGAGGTGGCCGCCTACGTCATTGGAGAATATGGGAAGGCGGAGTTAGCGCAAGTTTTGGCGGACAGCTTGACGGATTCCTCCGAGCAATTTCGCCGTGCGGCGATCACAGCCTTCCAGAAGGTAGTGAATCCCAGGGCTCTCGAACGGGATCCAGGGGGTGACGGGCTCGTGCTTCCTCCTCCCGATTCGTTGCCGCCGAATACAGGTCAACTGTGTTCTGCTTTGCAACCTCTGCTAAAAGACCGCAGCCCCCTCGTTCGTGGCCCGGCGGCAGAGACGATCGGCTGGCTGCGGTGCGATTCCTCGATCGTTGACCTGCAAGAGTTAATGCGTGATCCCTTCGAGCGCGTTCGTTTTCAAGCGTCGCATGCCCTCGAACGTCTGACCGGAAAGCATGCAAATTTCATCAATCTCGATGACGTCGTGTGGGGCCGTCCACCTCTCCTGACCGTCCGGAAGGCTCGCGACAGCAGCGAGGCTCAGCAAGCTGGTCCCTTCCTCCGCACCGCCTTCTTCGAAGGGCAGGGGAAGTTCTCGTATACCGGTGGAGTTCCGGCTCAGTTTCAGACGGTGCTTCAAATTTGGTGGACTGACGGCCATCTCGAATTTGAAACTGAATGTCAAGACGAGCGACCTGCTGAGGACGGTGGGGACAAGCTTACTTTCTTTCTAAGACCCCAAGGGCAATCGAAACTCTACAAGTTTGTGGTAGCTCCAGGGCGAGGGCTTGTCCGGCAGGCCATCGAAACCCCAGAAGGCCATGAAAATGAGGCGCAATTAAATGCCCAAGCCTCCGTGGAACGCAACTCCCGCGTGTGGAAAGCCCACCTGCAAGTCCCCTTTCAGGTTTTTGGCCTGCACGGTGTGCCTGTCGGGGATACCTGGGAAGCAAACGTTGTAAGGACTGAATCACATCATTCCACCGGGTGGGGTGCCGAGATCAGCAGTTGGACTTACTTCCACCGGGATTTTCCGGGTCCGCCTCGCCTGGGCAATTTGTATTTTGCCGAAAACGCTCCTGTCCTCGGTTTTCGCCCTGCCCCGGACAATGTTTACACGTTCCCTTTTGACCAGGATTCACTTCCGGAGGATCAAACCCGCCCCATTCGGCCGGACGAAGAGACACTGTGGGGAGATATCGTTGCGCCCGACCACCTTCTTCAGAGCGTGAATACTTTCTTCATCACTCGAAAAGACTGGGAAGCAGACCCGCCAACTTTGCGGCTAACTGTGGAAGCTTCTGACTTCGAGGACAGGAAGGTTATCACATCGCAGGTTTTACACCTGTCAGGACGGCAGGTGACCGGTCAAAGGGTCGAACTCAAGCTCCCTGAATCAATCAAATCACGGGCCCTTGACTTGGAAGTCGTGGTTTCCGGCGACGACGCCCGGCACGCGGTGTTTCGTACCCGTTTCATTAGCGTGCCGGTGGTATCTCCACCGAAACGTGTCACCCTGTATCATCTTTCCAGGGTCGAGGACGAGAAGGGCTTGTGGAAAGCCGACTCGGTTAGTCCCGGCGAGTGGGCGATTCGCGATTATGGACCCATGCTGATGAGCGAATCCTATCCCATGGCCCTCCTCGAAGGTCGAAATGGGACACTCTATTGCGGCACCTATCCCGGGGGTCGATTGTTCAGCTTCAGCCCCGCCACGGGCGTTCTGGAAGACCTTGGATCACCCAGTCCACCGGCCAATCATCTCTATGATTTGGTTGCCTCACCCGATGACCGGCTGTACGGTGACCTCTATCGACCGCGGGGTAGATTTTTTTCCTACGCTCTGAAGACCCGGACATCCGTCGACTGGGGAGTCCCTGTCCCAGGCGCCTTCTCCGGGGAGTGCAGGGTGATGACCTGGACCGATGGTAGAGCCTATGGAACGCAACGAGGTCATCTGTTCTTCGCCGAATCGGCTACCGATCGTATCGTGGACAAGGGAAGTTTCTTCCTCAATGGAAAGCGCTATCTCCCCATCCAAATCGCATCCGACACAGAAGGAAACCTCCTCGGAATTGCTGGCGGCCGCTTATTTCAATACATGTCGGGGAGTGATGTGGTACGAATATCGGACGTGGAACTTAATGGCTGGCTACTGCCGGGGCCACAGGGCAAGCTTTACACATTGTTTCTCGATGGGCGCTTGTTCAGATGGGAACCCGATAAAGACGAGTTGGTGGAAGTGACCCGTTACGCACCAATTCCCCTCGGTGTGGGTCCTCTGTACACCCGCTATCGTTTCCGGGGTATTCGGTTGGTCCTCACAGGAACTGAAGAATTGGTCGTGGCCCGGAGCGGAATCGACGATCCCAAACAAACCGCCCTTTGGATCTATAGCGCGGGTGGGTCTCCGCCAGTTAACCTGGGAAATCCTGTTGCAGGATCCCTCTATCTAAATGGCTTGACCCTCGGAACAAGGAACACCGTCTATGGAATGAGCGCGCAGACTGTTTATGGGTTGGGAAGAACTCCGGTGCATCTCTATTCCCTGGCACGGGTGGGCCGCAAGTTAGAGTGACCTGGAGAGGGTGCGGTGCTCGTCATCACCCCTCTTTATCCTGGAGGATATCAAAATCCATGCGCAGATTTCTTGAAGCATTGTTGGTGCTTGCACTCGTTCCCGCCGGGCTCTTCGCCCAGGAGAAGGTCATTCCGGCCATCAATGAAATCGACCCCTGGCAGCAAGTGGGGCAGCAGCCCTATGAATTCACCTGGACGCAACGCGAGCAGAACCCGCACATCCTGGTGGATTTTCAAGACCTCGCGGGCTGGACGCTGGAACTCTACGACGGCGCGCAGGGAGAACTGCGCCGCAGCCGCGAGCAGCAGTTGTGGGGCCAGTATGTGGCCAAGGTTGTTTATTCCGGCGCACGCCCGGAGAGCCGGGTGATCGCCCGGCCGCCCCAGCCGGTGCCTATTCCCGGCAACTTCGACTCCATCGATTTGTGGGGCTATGGGAATCGCTGGGGATGGGAATCCGACAAGACCACACCCCCGGCGGAGGTCTCCGTCCTCGTCCAGGACGCGCGCGGCAAGGAATTCCGCATCCAACTCACCGACATCCGATGGAAGCAGTGGTGGCTGATTCATCGCCGCATCCCCCGCGATGTTCTGGCCCAGATCGTCCTGCCGGCGCGCTTTTCCGGAATCGAAATCAGCAAAGCGACGAACCCGCAGGCTCGCTACTTCTTCTTCGATTCGTTGGCGTTCTACACGGAAGAATTGAAGCCGCTCACGTTTAAGCCTCAACCCAAGCGCCCGCTCAAACCTTATCGCGACGAAATCGTGGGGACCAACACCGGCCCGGGAACGCTGCCCTTTCCCACGCGCGAGGAAACCATCCTGCCGGCGAATTTCGAGAAGAATTTTAAGGTGGCGGTGCGGGAAGTCGGGCCGGGGGATTTTGAAATGCGCTATGACGGCAACGATGGAACGGTCGACTACGAATATCGCCCGGCGAAGGGCCGCCTGAGCGAGTTAACGGTGCGCGTGAATGGCGGCGCGGCGTTCGAGCCGCTCGATGGCGGAGGCGTCCGCTTCGTTGACACCACCAAAGAAGAGGTGGCGGAGGGCGAACTGGTTTCCGCCGAACTGGCCAACGACGTGGTGCAGGCCCGCTTCCGCATGGGCTCGCGCATGGTGGATTATCAGATGCGTTTGTGGCAAAAGTCTCTGGTGCTTGACGTGTGGTGCGAGGGCGGCGAAGCCACCGACCTGAGCTTTGGGCGCGTCTCCGGCGTCGCCCACCCCCGGCTGATTACTGTTCCCTACATCACCTACGGTCGCGCCAACCCGCGCGTGCTGATTTCCGGCGACGCAGCGCGCTCCGTCTTCACCTCCGTTTGGTTCGATTGGTACCGCTCGAACGCCTCGGAACCTTACTTCAAGCCCGACCCGAAAGTGACCACCAACAGCGCGGAGATCAACGGCGGAATGCGCTATTTGCCCAAGACCGACGGGTTGCGCAACAACCTCTACGAGAGGATCTTCATTACCAATTCCGCCAATTACGAGGAGACGCTGCCTACCATCGCCAATCCCCCTTCCATCCGGCAAGTGGAGGGCAAACAGGTTCTGTGGACGGTGACGGGGCCGGAATCATTCGTGAAAGACCACGAGCGCTGCGAGGCCATTCGCGCCTATGGCCTGGACAAGGTCATGCAGCACAGCCACGAGGTGACGTGGCGCGACGAGGGCGATAGCTACACGCTGAAGCTCCACGCCGCGCCCCTAAAGGGTGGCGACGCTATGCTGAAATGGTACATCCAGGCCCAGAACGCCATGGGGTGGCTGCAAGGCGTTTACACCAACTACTGCGATTTCAACCCGGTAAACGAAAACTGGAACCCGGACGACGTGCAAAGAACGCAGGATGGCGAATGGCGCCGCGCCTGGCCGCGCACTTACGCGCTGAAGCCCGCCAAGGCCGTCGAGTTCGACGATTACTACGCACCACGCATCAAGGAAAAGTTCGGCGTGAAGATGTCTTACACGGACGTCCACACCGCCGTCGAACCGTGGGGCTATTGCGATTTCGACGCGCGCGTGCCGGGCGCCGGAACCTTTGCGGCCACGTTTTACGCCTACGGACAATTGCTGCGCAACGACCAGCAGGTCTACGGGCCCACCCAATCGGAGGGCACCTACCAGTGGTTGTACGCGGGCTTGACTTCGGGAAGCTATGGCTGGGTTTATACCAAGGTGAACCTGCTTACGGAGCCGCTGGACGTTTCCTTCATGCTGCGGAAGATTCACCCCCTCGAATGCGATTACGGCATGGGCGACACATCCTATTACCTCGGCCAAATCGACAAGAACTGGTCCACGTCGCCGAAGAAACGCGAATATCTCGACCTTTTCCTGGCCACGACCATCGCTTACGGACACATGGGCTGGCTGGTGACCGATTTTGGTTCTTCCGAGCCTTTCCATACCGAAGCCATGGCGCGGTCTTACTACATGATGCAACAGTTGCAACAGCAATATGCTTTTTCTGAACCGAAACTGATCGAATACGCCGACCGCAACGGGAAGTTCCTCACCCCCAGTGAGGCGATTGCCACCGGTGCGCCGGCCGAGGGCCGCTTGCACGTGGTGTACGAAAACGGGACTGAGGTTTATGTGAATCGCGCGGCAGCAGGGGTATGGACCGTCAGGGCTTCGGACGACACACTGTGCTGGTTGCCGCCGTCTGGTTGGTGGGCGTTCAACGCTCGCCATCACTTCTCAGAATCCTCGGCACAGTATGGCGAGCATCGGGCTGACCACGTGGCATCCCCTGAATTCGAATTCCTCGATGGACGCGGGCAATGGACCGAGTTCGGTCTGGGAGCCGCCGGCAGCGTGGCCATGCGCCACATTGGCGATGGCTTGTTGGAATTGATCGATATATACGGCAACGACCGCATCGCCTTCGGCGCCGCAAAGGCCACCAGCGTGATGGCGTATGACCCGCAAGGCAAGAGCCTGGGCAAAGTCGAATTCACGTCACCCAAACCCGGCTGGTACGAATTCAAACCCGTCCCCGGCGGCCGGCGGTATGTGTGCGTGATAACCCCGTAAATTCCTTGTGCAAACTGACGGCGCTCGTAGCGCGGACCCCCGAAGTTGGGGTCCGCGGTTCTTACTTCGACTCCCGCTCCCGTTACCAATCGCAGCCGGATTGCGCAGAGCAAAGCTCTGCGGTCTCCGGGAACTGAAACTCCGCCCATCGCAGAGCTGCGCTCTGCGCAATCCGGCATTCCCAGTTATTGCGGAAAAACCGCCGGTGGCTTGATGTTTTGCCATCCCTCACCGTTGAGGGAATCGAGGAAAGCCAGCAGATCGCGCTTCGTCTCCTCGTCCAGATAAAAGGGCGCGAGGCGCGTGTCCAAGTGGGGGTTGGGCAGGCCGCCTTTCGCGTAGATATCCAAAACGTCGGCGAGCGTCTTGACGCTGCCGTCGTGCATGTAGGGGGCGCGATGGGCGAGGTCGCGCAACGTGGGAGCTTTGAATTTTCCGAAGTCACTGCGCTTCTTGGTAATGGCAAAGCGGCCCGGGTCGGGGTTTGCGCGGTCCATGCCCACGCCCAGGTTGGCGAATTTCTCGCCCGAAAAGTTTGGCCCCTCGTGGCACTCGGCGCATTCTCCCTTCTTGTTGAAGAAATCCAGACCATCCTTCTGTTGTTTCGTCAGGGCCGACTTATCGCCGGCCAGGTAGCGGTCGTATGCGGAGTTTCCCGAGACGATGGTGCGCTCGAAAGTGGCAATGGCTTTGGCAATCTGATCGAAGGTAATCGAGTCGTCGCCAAACGCCGCGGCGAAGAGTGGTTCGTAGCCTTTGATGCTGCGAATCTTCTGCGCCACGCCTTCTGTGGTCATGCCCATTTCATCCGGGTTGGTGATGGGAGAAACAACCTGGGCTTCGAGCGTGGGCGCGCGGCCGTCCCAGAATTGCGATTTGCCCCAGGCGCGGTTGATGATGGTTTGGGCGTGACGAACCCCCAGCTTTCCATTTACGCCTTTTGAAATCGGTGTGCTGGCCGAAAACGCATGGGCGGGCTCGTGGCAGAAGGCGCAGGACACCACGCCATTTGCGGAAAGCCGCCCATCGAAAAAAAGCACCTTGCCCAGTTCGGCGCGCGCCGGTGTGTAAGGGTTGTCTTCCGGCCAGGGGATGGGAGGGAAACCGGGAGGCGCGGGGTAGGTCGAAAATCCCTGTGCCGAAGGCACCTTGGACTGCGGCGGCTCGACGCCGCTTTGGAATAACGCCAGGGACGAAGGCCAAGGCGGCGTCGAGCCGCCGCAGTCCAAGGTGCTTCGCACATGTTCGCGCGCCCAGGTGAAGTTTGGGATGAAGGGCGCAGAGGCAAGAGAGAGGCTTATTAACACGAGGGCGGCAGCGCACGCGATTCTGGAAACGCGCGTCAATTATTCCCCCCACCGCCGGGATTCGGTTTCAAGACGCGAGGCACGCGCGGCGTGATGAATCGAAACCGCCGGCCAATGATCATCTTCACCAGCAGATGATCGGTGCTGCGCGTCGCTCCCACGCCCACCCCGAGGTTGAATTCCCAATTGGGGCCGAAATCATAATCAAGCGAAGGTATGATCTGCTGCTCCTGCTGCTGCAATGGGTCAAAGCCGGTCACCGGCCCGAGCGCTCCGTAATATTCCAGGCCCGCGCTGAGTTTGCGCGTCAACGAATAAGCTACCTTGAAGTTGGGAGAAAAGGTTACGCCCTGGGGCACGCTCGGCCCGTGGAACGACCGCTCGAGGGCGGGATTGAACGCCAGGTACCAGGACTTCCACTGCTTGTCCACGATGGGGCGAATCTCCCACGTCCACGTGTCAGCGGAAAAGATGGGCCGCTGATAGCCAATTTCCGTCGAAATGCTCACCCCCACCGGCCAATGCCATTTGTCGGGCACGGCCACTCGCGGGCGGATGTGGTCGCCTACCCACTTGTAGCCCTGGTGGGGGCCGTAGCTGGTGAAGATGTAGAGGCCGGTTTCAAACCAGCTCGTCCAGCCCTGAGTGATTTCCACCGTTTCGTGTTCTTGATGTTCGTCCGGAAGCACCCCTTGGTCAACCGTCTTGAACCCCTCGAAGGTGAAGTTGCTGTGCAGCTCCACCATGGTGCGCCCCGGCGCTACCGTGTCCGCCCCGTAAACCTGGATTTCGTAGTTGCCTTGGCCGTATAGAGGCACAACCGCCACGGCGAGCAGGAGGGCGAATTGGAGGAGCTTCTGTATGGCCTGACTCCGGGTGTAAGTCTTAAGACGTCAGTTATCAGTCATCAGTTTTCAGTAACATCAGCCGAAGACCATTCTACACCCGACTCTAATCCGGCACGGGGTTGAGAGGGGCAATCTGCAGGTGTCGGGTGGTGTAGCAGACCCCCGAATTTGGGGTCCGCGGCTCTTACCGGGCAAATGCCACGAATGCCGGATTGCGCAGAGCAAAGCTCTGCGGTCGGGGCTTCGCCGTGGATTCACGGCTAACGATTCGCAGAGCTCTGCGCAATCCGGCATTTTGTCCGAAACTGCCGGCGGGATGGGCGCGCTCCCGGTTTGGCTCCCTTCTTGCGGCGTAGTGGAGCATCGTGAGCAGCCTGTGGAAATTGGCTCACCGAGGTTTGTTCACACACTTAGCGAGGTGCAGAATCCATGAACAGCAGACGAAATTTCCTCAAGTCCTCCGCCGGTTTGGCAGCAACCTTGGCCGTCGGCCCCATGGCCGGAGCGCAGACGCCGCCCGCAGCTTCGCTTCCCAAGGTCCGCTTCGG
>Ga0326728_10021696_pt1 | contig 12029 bp, 7 predicted proteins | sample MB3enrmetagenome_FD_207602 | JGI IMG/M metagenome (GOLD analysis project Ga0326728, IMG submission 207602) | Lab enriched peat soil microbial communities from McLean, Ithaca, NY, United States - MB31MN | ecosystem: Environmental > Terrestrial > Soil > Wetlands > Peat | place: USA: New York... | reverse complement strand
CATTGTTCGCCGTGCCCGGAACAATCGGCTTCCCGCATCTCCGCCGCTTGCGCCAGCGCTTCCACGGCCTGGCAAAGCGCGCCCCTGTCTTCCTTCGCGCCCACCGAGCCCAGTTTGCGCAGCGTTGCCACCAGTTCTTCCAGATGATTTGTGTTGTGTTGCGCCCGCTGTAGAAACCCGTCGATATAGGAGCTGATGAGCTGCTTCTGCACCTCCGAGCCTTCGCGGAATGGTTCCGATGCCGAGACCTGGTTTCCGCCTCCGCGCTTCGCCAGATACATGCCTGCATCGGCGATGCGAATCAGGTCCTCAAGCGCGAAGCCATGCATCGGAAAACTGGCCACTCCAAAGCTGCCCGTAATCCCATGTTCCTCCAACATCGGATCGGTCGCCAGCCACAGCCGCAACCGTTCGGCCAGCACCTGTGCCTGTTCGATTCCCGTCTCTGGCATGAGCACGATGAACTCGTCTCCGCCGTAACGTGCGACGACGTTCGATTGCCGGCACTTCTGTTCCAGTAAACGTCCCACGCGCGCCAGCACCAGATCTCCTTCCAGATGGCCGAGCGAATCGTTCACCGCCTTGAACTTGTCCAGGTCGATGAGCACAATCGAGAACGGCCTTCCGGAGCGCGACGCACGTTTCCACTCCGCGCTCAGCGCCTCCCAGAAGAAGCGCCGCGTCTTGATGCCCGTGAGACCATCAGTGATCGACTGCTGCTGCAGCCTCTGGAATACGAACGAGTTGTGCAGCGCCGTCGCCAGAAGGTCGGCCAGCGTGTTCATGATCAGGACATCTTGCGGCGCGAAGGCATTCTCCTGCCGGCTTTCCACGTTCAGCACGCCGAGAAGCGTCTCCCCATAGCTGATTGGCAGGCAAAGCACGGCCCGCGATTCCGGCAGCAGCGCTGCAAGTTGCCCCGCTCCCGCACTCTGCACCAGCGCGCTAGCCCTCGTCCGCGCCACTTTCCCGAGCACTCCTGTTCCCACGGCAATCCTGCGCCCGAGCGCGAGCGCGGTCGTGCCGGCTTCCGCCTTGATCTCGATATCCTTCGTGGCATAGTCCATGATGCCGATGCCGATGTGGTCATAGTGGAAGTTCTTCTGGATCTCGCGCACGATGCTCGCCATCATCTGCTCGGCGTCTTCGCTGGAGATTGCCACCTTCGAGATGTGGTTCAGAAACGCCAGATGGCGAGCGCGGCGTTGCTCTTCGGTGAACAGGCGGGCGTTCTCGATTGCCACACCAAGCTGTCCAGCCGCGGTTTGCATGACCGCCAGGTCGCGCTCCTGAAACTGATACTCGCGATCCTTGCTGAGAGCGGCCATCACGCCCGCGGGCTTGTCGCCCAGCAGGATCGGCACCGCGCAGAAGGAGCGCGCCGGCCGCGGCGGAATGAAATCAACTCCGAGGCTGGTTCGCACCTTCTCCAGGTCGGATTGAATGAGTAGCGGTTGTCCCGTGCTCAGAACGTATTCGGTCAGGCCGTTGGCAGCCTTGCGTGAGCGCGCAGGAAGGGCCTTGCCATCTTCGACCTCCAGTTCGAAGCGGATTTCGTCTTCCTCCCGAAAGGCGATGTAAAAGTTGGTGGTATCGAAGATCTGGCCAAGTTCAGCCCGAACCGTCCGCAGCACCTCTTCCGGATTCAGGTGAGAGCTGACCGCCTGCCCGATTTCCGTCAGCAACTTGTATTCCTTGCTGCTGCGCTGCGCTTCATGCATCACCACGTAGTTCTCGACGGTGAGCGCGATCTGCAGCGTAAGGCCGGTGAGCAGTTGCAGGTTGGAAGAGCCGAAAATCCGCCGCTCCGCGTGGGGGAATAGAACCACTCCAAAGTTGTGCTCGCGCGTTTGCAGGCTGACCGCGGTCAGGTCGCCGACCGCCTCGGAAACGAGCGCCTGCTTGAAAGCCTCGAACTTCCCCTCCGAAAGCGCCGGCATCGGCGCTTGCAGGTCGGCCAGGTTCCGCAACGTGACCACGCCTCCACGCCTATACGCCAACTCGACGATGTAGTCGCCGGCCTGCGTCTTCTGCAGCTTCTCCAGGAATGACTCGGAGAAGCCCCTTTGCACCGACGGCAGCATGCCGCGCCATTGTTCCGAGATGTAGATGACGGCCCGCCGGGATGGCAGCGGGCTTACCAGACGATCCACGAAGGCCTGAAGGCTGGGCACTAAATCGTTGGCGGAGAAAAGCCGCCGCGGATCGGTGCCCAGCGTGGAGAACGCAAGTGCATTTTCCTGGACAGCGTTGCGGTCGTTCTCCAGTAGCACCATGACCATCGCAATCGCCAGGAGCACCTGCGGGATCGGCCCCAGCATGTCACCCAGCCGCACTACTCTCTCGCCGAACGGACCGGCCCCCATGAGCACGCCCCACAAAGCCAGCGCGAAGGCCAGCGTGCGAAACGCCATGGAATCCCGGCGGAACCCATAGCGATAGAACTGAAATGAGGAGGCGATCAGCACCAGCCCAAGTAAGGTACCGAGCTGAAGATAGGCGCTCAGCGCATTACCCAGATGCCAGGAACCACCGCTCGACGGACTGCGAGCGCCGGCAAAGCTCAGCAGGAGCCCGGCGAGCGCGATGGCCGCGTCGTACCACCTCAGCCGGAAAGGTCCCTTGATCAGCCGCGCCGAAACAAAAATGCAGAGCACCACTTCCAGCAACAGGAGCGAACGCAGGATTAGAAGCGGCCGCGGAGGACCGCCAAGGTAAATGAGCGCCTCGGCGGCATAGGAGAGCGTGTAGCCAACCCAGGCCAGCTGCCAGGCGCGAAAATACGCATTGCGGTTCTGCTCATAGAGATAGGTCAAAACCAGCAGAACCAGAAGCGCTAGCGCTCCTGAAACCATCGGCGGATTTGCGGTGAGGCCGTTCATCATCGCTTTCCAATCGTCGTTTGGGCGCAGCCCAACAGACCTGTATTTTGGCTGGATGATGTTACACCGAAGCACGTGACTTCTGGTGAGGTCCGCCCTGGGTGCGGCGTTTTCCGTATTGTCCTTCAATAAGATGCTGCCGCGCCAGCCGGCTTTGTGCGGGCAAGTTACTTCGGTAACCCCAGTAACCAAAATCCCGGTTGGGATCAGTTTGCTATCAGCACCACACTCTGGCGACCGGGAAGAGGCAAGCCCGTACCCTATATACTCGTAACTTATGCTCCGCGTTCGATTTGCGCCGTCGCCCACGGGTTTTCTGCACGTCGGAAGTGCCCGCACTTTCATCTTCAACTGGCTCTACGCCCGCCATAACGGCGGGACCATGGTGCTCCGGCTCGACGATACGGACGTCGAGCGGAACACCGAAGCCAGCGTCAACTCGATCTTCGATGGCCTGCGCTGGCTCGGGCTTGGCTGGGACGAGGAATACAAGCAATCCGAAAGGCTGGCTCTGCATCGCCAGATCGCCGAGGCGATTTTCCAGAAGGGACTCGCCTACCGCGACTTTACCCCCGCCCACACCGGCGACAGCGAGAAATCCGGCGCCGGACTGACCTGGCTTTTCAATCCCGGCATGCGCGAGTTGTCACGCGAAGAAAGTGATCGCCGAGCGGCCTCCGGCGAGCCTTTTGCCCTGCGCTTCCGCGTGCCCCGCGGCCATGGCGAGCAGGTCCGGTTCACCGATGCCGTGTACGGCGAGCAAGTGAAGGCCGCCGAAGACATTGAAGACTTCGCCCTGCTGCGCAGCGACGGCATGCCCACGTATCATCTCGCTTCGTGCGCGGACGATATTGACTTGCGCATCAGCCACATCATCCGCGGCCAGGACCATCTTTCAAATACCTACAAGCACGTTTTGATATTCGAAGGCGCGGGCGCGAAACCGCCGCAATTCGCGCACTTGCCGCTATTGGTTGCGCCCGACGGCTCGAAGCTTTCCAAGCGCCGTCATGGGCCGGTGGTCAGCGTCACTACATATCGCGACGCGGGATTTCTCCCCGAGGCATTCATCAATTTCTTATGCCTGCTGGGCTGGTCGCCGAAAGACGACCGCACGGTTTTGTCTCGCCAGGAACTGATCGACGCGTTCACGCTCGAAGGCATTAATCGCGCCAACGCGGTGGTGAATTTTAAAGAAGACGTGAGCACGGGAACGGGTGCCTCTCCTGTCCAAAACTCCCCGACTGTCATCCTGAGCGGAGCGGGAACGGAGCGAAGCGCAGTTCCCGCGGAGTCGAAGGACGCCTACCCCAAGGCTCCCTACCCAGAAGAGACCTTCGACCCCAAGGCGGTCTGGCTTAACGGCGAGCACATCCGCACACTGCCCGTTGCCGATCTCAGCGCACAACTGCTGCCGATCGTCCGCGACGCCGGTTTCGCGATCACGCCCGAAAAAATGCTCGCCATTACGCCGCTGATCCGCGAGCGCATCAAGTTCCTGCGCGATGTGCTCACCGCCGCCGACTTCTTTTTCGTCGATCAACTTCCACCCTACGACCCGGCCGAACTGATCCCCCAGAAAGGCGACACGGCCATGGCGCAGAAAGTTCTGGCTAAAGCGCGCGAAGTCCTCGCCCAAACCGAGTTCACCCACGATGCCCTCGACCACGCTCTCCGCGCCGCCGCCCAGGAACTCGGCGTCAAAGCCGGACAGATGTTTCAGCCAATCCGAGTAGCCGCCTGCGGGCGCAAGAACGCTCCGCCGCTGTTTGAAACGCTGGCCGTGCTGGGGAAAGAGACGACGCTGAAGAGGGTCGAGCAGGCATTGCAGAAGGCTGGCTAGGGCTGGGCGGCCGCGTGCTAAGCTTGCTACTATTTCGCCGCCAGTTGCTGTGCCTTCTGCCGGGCGTCGGCCGCTTCCTTCAGCATTCCTTTGCTTTCGTAAACGTCGGCGAGCAGGCCTTCGTTGTCGTGGTCGTCGCCGATCTCGCGCTGTTTGAGCAAGGAAGCAATGGCGTCGTCATAGAGTTTGAGCCGAGCCTGTTCGAGCCCGATGTTGTAGTTCACTCCCGGATAATCGGAGTTGATGGCAGCGGCCCGTTTGTACTCCGCCAGGGCCTCGGTATCGCGGCGCTCTTCAGAAAAAGCAGAGGCGAGTCCTGCGTGCCCGTGGGCGCTATTCGGATTGATCTTCAGCAATTGCGAAAATGTTTCCTCGGCTTTGGTCGTCTGCTTCTGCTGCAGGTAAATCAGGCCAAGCCAATAGCGCGAATTCTCATCGCGCGGCTGGAGTTCAATCACTCTTTTCATTTCGGCTGCGGCGTTGTCGTAGTCGCGTTTGGCGATGTAGGCGCGTGCCAAAGCATCATGACCGGGAGCGAAATTCGGCCGCTGGCTGACGGTCTTCTTAAGCTCGGCGACGGCGGCGTCTGCCTCGCCTTCGTCCAGGAACTGAACTCCTTTCTGGGCATGGGCCATGTATGACCGTGAATGCTCGAGCCACAGGACTCCGCCAGCGACGATCGCAGCGCCGAGGACCAGCACGGCAATCCGGCGAGGGATGTCGTCTTGAGCGGGAGCGACGCGGGCGATGCAGGCGCCAAGGATCAGGCCCATCACGAGGCCGCCGACGTGGGCGGCGTTGTCGATGTGGGCAAGCATGCCGCCCAGGAAAAGGTTGAATCCCACAAAGACAACCACACTGCGCAGTACTCCGCTGATCGCCGCCCTGGGTAAGGAAAACTCCCCAAGATAAAAAGAAGAGATCAACGCCCCCGCGATCCCGAAGATCGCCCCCGACGCGCCCACGCTCAGGACGTTCTGATTCCACAAGATGCTTCCCACGCTGGCCGATAGGCCGCAGAGCAGGTAAACACAAGCGAAAGTCCATTGTCCGTAGAGCGATTCCGCCAGCCGTCCCAGATCCCACAGACACCACATGTTGAATGCAATGTGGAGCAGGCTGCCGTGAACGAATAGACAGGTCAGCAGCCGCCACCACTGGCCGGAGACGGTATAGGGCCCGAAATTCGCTCCAAAATCGACCAGCCTCTGGCCCGCAGGACCGGTGAGCATGGACGGACCGATCGCCAGTACCATCGCCAGGAAAACGGCGATGTTCGCGCCTAAGATTACCTGCGTGACCGCCATCGAGCTCGACTGCTGCCGCAGCCACGGAGCGGTCTCTACGCGCTGATAACCGGAATCTTCTCCCCGCTGCGCTTTCTCATGCTGCACGCACCACGGGCAGATCTTTCGGAAAGAGAAAGGAGCAAGCTGCCGTCCGCAATGTTCGCACTGCGCCATCAGACATATAGAATAGCAAGAGCATGAGCACAACGAATCCGCCCTCGCCCACTGCCGGTGGGCCCAACTCGGCCAGCGAAGCCAAGCCCTCCAGTTTTATTCGCGACATTTTCATCGAAGATCAGAAGACCAAAAAGTTCGGCGACGCCGTTTTCCAGACCCGTTTCCCTCCCGAGCCAAACGGCTATCTGCATATCGGGCACGCCAAGGCCATCTGCATCGATTTCGGCCTCGCCGACGAATTCGGCGGCAAAACCAATCTGCGCTTCGACGACACCAATCCCGAAAAAGAAGAGCAGCAATACGTCGACGGAATCATGCGCGACGTTCGCTGGCTGGGCTTCGATTGGGAGCGCCTCTGCTACGCCTCCGATTATTTCGATCAACTCTACGAATGGGCGGTTAAGCTGATCAAAGACGGCAAAGCGTATGTCGATGATCACAGCGCCGAAGAGATCCGCCAACACCGCGGCACGCTCACGGAGCCCGGCAAACAGAGCCCGTACAGGAAACGCTCCGTTGAAGAAAATCTCGATCTCTTCGAACGCATGCGCAAGGGCGAGTTCCCCGATGGCACGCGCGTGCTGCGCGCCAAAATCGACATGGCCTCGCCCAACCTCAACATGCGCGATCCGGTCATGTACCGCATCCTGCACGCCGAGCATCACCGCACCGGCAACAAGTGGTGCATCTATCCGATGTACGACTACGCGCACGGCCAGTCAGACTCGATCGAGCGCGTCACGCATTCGATGTGCTCGCTCGAATTCGCCGATCATCAGCCCATCTACCGCTGGTTCATCGAGCAGCTTGGCATTTTCCCCTCGCAGCAAATTGAATTCGACCGCCTTAGCCTTACCTACACCATGATGAGCAAGCGCAAGCTGCTCAAGCTGGTGCAGGACAAACACGTCACCGGCTGGGACGACCCGCGCATGCCCACGCTGTCCGGCATGCGGCGGCTGGGCTACACGCCCGAAGCGATTCGCAACTTTGTCGCTGCCGTCGGCGTCTCGCGCACCAATGGCATTGTCGATCTTGCCATGCTGGAGCATTTTGTTCGCGAGGATCTGAACAAGCGCTCGCTGCGCGTGATGGCGGTGCTGCGTCCGCTGAAGGTGGTGATCGATAACTATCCAGAAGGCCAAGTCGAAGAGATGGACGCAGTCAACAATCCTGAAGACGAGTCTGCCGGATCGCGCAAGGTTCCGTTTTCAAAAGTTCTCTACATCGAGCAGGACGATTTCCGCGAAGAGCCGCCGAAGAAGTACTACCGCCTCTCACCGGGAATGGAAGTGCGTCTGCGCTACGGCTACTTCATTACCGCGAAGAGCGTAGTGAAGAACGACAAGGGTGAGGTTGTTGAGGTGCATTGCACCTACGATCCCGCCACGCGCGGCGGCAACGCCCCTGACGGTCGCAAGGTGAAATCGACCATCCACTGGGTCTCAGCCGCGCACGCCATCAATGCTCAGGTGCGGCTCTACGACAAGCTCTTTGTGAAAGAGAACCCGGATGATGTCCTGCCGGGCCAGGAGTTCACCGCGAACCTGAATCCGCAGTCGCTCGAAGTGGTTTCCGATGCCAAGCTCGAGCCCTCGCTGGCCAACGCGCCCGCCGGTAGCCGCTACCAGTTCGAACGCCTGGGCTACTTCTGTGCCGACCTTGATTCCAAACCCGGCCAGCCCGTTTTCAATCGCACGGTCGCGCTGAAAGACACCTGGGCAAAGTTGGAGAAGAGAGAAAAGTAAAGCGCGCGCTCACTTCGGATAGTGTGCGCACCCAAGGCGTGCCTGTCATCCTGTGTTGGGTGAATCCAGCCGGCGCTACCCCATCGTCCACGTCCAGGCTGTGATGCGCCACCCCGCCGCGCCCTTCTGCAAGACGACCGTTAGCATGGAGCCGGCTTCCTTCATCGGCTCGCCGTTCTGCTTAAAGCTGAAGGTCGTGGGAACGACGACGTAGGCCCGATCGCCGGTAATATCCGCGTGCTTAGGATCGCCGAGGGTGACCATCCCTTCCGTCACCCCATTCTTCTTGGCCCAGACATTGAAGTCGTTGAGCCAGGCCGAGCAGGTTTGCCAGGTGTGCGGCGGAAAGTCATCGATGATGGACGTCTGATGAGCGCACGCCGCCAGCGTGGTTTTGCTGTCAGCCTTGTTGAAGCCATCCGTGAATTGGTTCACCGTTTTCATCACGGCCGCCTGTTCCGGATTCTCCGCGGCCATCGCCAACCCGGCTGTCATAACAAGCAGAACGAGCACAGCTGTCACTTTTTGCATGGCACTTTTCTCCTCACGAGGAATGTTACGAAAGCCTACCTTTTCAGCGTACGAATAAACTTCACAATCTCGTTGATCTGATCCCTGGAAAGCTTGTCGCCGTAGCCAGGCATCGTGCCGTTGCCCTTGGTAATGATTCCGATAAGCTTGCCGTCCGATTGTTTCTGCACATCCACCGACCCCAGGTCGCGGACATGCAGATTCTCCCCCAGCTTCGTATCGCCGGCTCCCCTGGATCCATGACAGGGAGCGCATTTCATCTTGAAATCCGCCGCGCCATCAGCCCATCCATAGGCCGGGAAAAGCAGCGTCAAGGCGATGACTGCCAAATATCCTTTAATGAGTGCCAAATATCCTCTGCGTCCGGAATCTTGAAAAAAATAAGCGGCCTCTCGCCGAGCGGCCGCTTGTCCTGTAAGAACGCGATTCACTATTTCTTCAGCGTGCGAACCCACTTCACCAGGTCCCCAATCTGGTCCTTGGTGAGCTTGCCGTCATAAGCGGGCATCTTCCCTTTGCCCTTGGTGATGATGTCGGTCAGTTCTGCATCGGATTGCTTCTGCACGTCCGCGGAAGAAAAGTCCCGTGTCTTCATTGCCGCTTTGCCTTCGCCGTTAGCGCCGTGGCAAAGTGCGCACTTTGCCTTATAGTCGGCACCCGCATCGGCAAACGTGAAAGGCGCACACACCAGTGCCAATACAAATACCGCCAGGGTCGCTCCTAGAATCTTCTTCATTTTCGTTCCATTCTCCTTTTTATGAGGTAAGAGATAAGCGCCCGTTGACTTGTGAGCGCGGCCACCTGCGCAACATAGCGCCACTCCCGACGGAGCACTCGACCGTAGCTCGCAGCACTTTTTGTTGCAAAGGTTTGCGGCAGCGAAGATACCACAAGTCGATGGCCTTCCGCCAATGGCAACCTGCAGTTTCCAGCTGAACAACCCGCTTCCAAAAACCATCATCTGACCTCGTAGAGAACTTCAACCTCGACGAAAGCCCTCCAATGTTGCGCGCGTCCCCTTCTGGGAAATGGCTCGTGTGGGCCAGTGCCAAAACCCATAGAGCGGCGTGTAAACGCCCACTTTTGGTCACCAGCGCCTTGTTGTGAACTGCAACATATTCTCGTAGAGGCTTACTAATCATCGAGTTACATACCTAATCAATAAACCCCGAGTTTGGCCCCATTGATGCGATGACAAGCTGTTGGAACGTATGAGGGAGCGTGTTTCTTGGAACCGACACTGGTCGTCGTCGGGCTCAATCATCGGACGGCTGCCGTTGAAATCCGCGAACGCTTCTGGATGAGCGGATGCCGTCAAGCCGAAGTGCTCTCCATTTTGTCGGATGGCGAAGGCATCGAGGAGTTGCTCGTCTACTCCACCTGCAATCGCACCGAGTTTCTGGCCTGGGGCGACGCCACTCTGGCCGTCAATTCCATCCTGCGGTTCCTGACCGCCGAATATGATCTCAAGCTTAGGGAGTGGAACAGCTTCTATCGCCTGCTTGATGAGCAGGCGCTGACCCATGCGTTCCGCGTTGCCTGCGGCCTGGATTCCATGTGCATCGGCGAGAAGGAAATTGCCCGCCAGGTGACGGCGGCGTGGAAGCAGGCGCGCAATACAGGTTGCACCGGCCCGCAGCTCGACGCCATCCTCCCCAAAGCATTGTCGGTTCGGCGCCGCATTCGCTCGGAGACACCGCTCGGCTCTAACTTCACTTTTGCACCCTTGGCTGCGCTGCGGCTCGCCGATCAGATCTTCGGATCGCTGGCCGACAAAAGCGTTGTCGTCGTCGGTGCGGGGCGCATTGCCGAGGTGACGGTCCGCGAGTTGGTGGCGAAAGGCGCGCAATCGGTACGCGTCGTCAATCGTACTCCCGGCCGGGCACAGGAGATGGTCCGCAGAATTGCGGGGCAAACCTCCTCAATTCAGGTGTTTCCGCTCGATCAACTGGTAAAGCAAGTTGCCGGCGCCGACTTGGTAATTGGCGCTGCGGCAGCGTCTCGCCCCCTCCTCGGCGCCGAAGAAATGAAACAACTGGGGCCAGAGCGGAAGGGGCGCAAACTCGTGCTGATCGACCTGGCGCTGCCGCGCGACGTCGATCCCGTCGTCCGTGAATTCGACGGTGTCCTTCTTTATGATCTCGAAGATCTCGAACGCGCGGTCGAGCCTCGCGTTGTGATGCGCGCCGGCGAGGCCGATGCCGAGAGAGTCATTCACGCCGAGGTGCAGAGCTTTCGCAAGAAGCTGATCGGCCGCCGAACGCCGGAAATGACTCTGCTGCGGGCGCGCATTGACGAGATATGCCGCCAGGAACTGGAGTCCTTCCGCATGGAGCAGGGACCGCTGCCCATAGACCAGGATCGGCTGATCGCTGCGGTGACCGCGCGCATTGCCAACAAGATGGCTGGATCCCTGGCGCGCGAACTGAAGGCGTCGCCCAATTCCCGCGCACACAAACCTGCTTCCGCTGGACTATAACCTTCGTCCTGAATCTAGAACTCCGGCAAAAAGATCGGCCCCGCGTCCACGAGACGAAGGGCCGAAGACTTGATCCCCATACAGGATCACATCACCAGTTCAACTTGAGCGCAAACTGGAACTGGCGGGGATCATAAGCAGCCGTTGCCTGCCCGGCGTTGGTGAAGAGCGGGTTTACGGCAGCCACGTTGTAACGATTCGCGATGTTAAACATGTCGGTGATCAGGTCCATATTGAACCGCTCACCGAAGAAAATCCGCTTTGCCAGTCGCATATCGCCAAACGCTGTCCATGGCGTCAGCCCGCCATTACGCCCAAAGTTTCCGTCGAGGGACGTAAGGCCCGAGAGACCAATCTGCCCGTTCCAGTTGCCCCCTGGTTGGACAAAGGCGCAAGGCTCCTGGAAATAGCCGGTAGGCGAATATTTGGAGGCCACCGCCTGATAACCGCAGCCGTTCTCCGCCGTCATGGCAGGCACGACGTTGGGACGACTGGTGAGCGGCGAGAACTGGAGATTATCCGCGCCGCCAGTAATGATGTTAAACGGCCTCCCGGAACCAAGTTCGACGATGGGGGAAAACGTCCAATCGCTGAAGAACTTTTTCGCGAAGCCGGCGCCGCCCAGCTTGCCGCTCTGGTAAACGCCGTTGAAAACGAAACGATGGCGCTCGTCGAACAGCGAGGTAGAGCGGTCGGCGCTCGGGATATAGCTGTCCTGCGGCACCAGCGTCGCCTGCAGATCGGTTGAGTCATCGATCGAGTGCGACCAGGTGTAGGAGGCGAGGAACTCGTAGTGATTGCCAAAGCGCTTGCGGAGATTGGCTGACAGTCCGTGATATACCGAGGTGCCGTTAGAGAAGTTGGCATCCATGTCGCTAAAAGGAACGCAGCCGGTGTAGGAAAAGCCGTTAGCCAGTGTCGGATTGCAGGCGGTGTTAAAGCCGACGCTCGCCGCCAGAGCCTGGGCTTGTGCGACACAAGCGCCATTGCCCTGCAGTTGGAAAGCAGCGGCAATCGATGGATTCAATCCGCCGGGGCGGAAGAAGTTCATCAGCGAAGGGTCCACGTAGGGGTAGGGAG
>Ga0326728_10021695_pt1 | contig 12030 bp, 11 predicted proteins | sample MB3enrmetagenome_FD_207602 | JGI IMG/M metagenome (GOLD analysis project Ga0326728, IMG submission 207602) | Lab enriched peat soil microbial communities from McLean, Ithaca, NY, United States - MB31MN | ecosystem: Environmental > Terrestrial > Soil > Wetlands > Peat | place: USA: New York... | reverse complement strand
GCCCATCTCAAAGAGATAGAGTCTGGATCCGTTTCCAATCGTCACCAAGCGCCCCGAAGCAGTAAAACGCCGCCGGTCGCGCCAACCGCCGATCCATTGGTAGAGCACACCTGCCGCGAGCCCTACACCTGCGAAAGCGACGATCCAAAGGACGGCGTGCATGATTCTCCTAGAAGTGTGTGAGCGCGGTTGGACTGAAGTCGGCAGTGGTGAGTTTCGCCTTGGCGCTGCCCCGGTCGAAGATCAACAACGTCGATCCGGCCTGTCCGCGTGTTTTTACTTCAACCTGGTGCGCGAACCAGTGGCCCTCTTCCTGTCGCACCCCGTACGAGGTAAATTCTTTCACCAATCCCGAATCCTTGAGAGTTTTTTCTGCGTAAACGGGGAATTCGATGGTGGGATCGATCCAGGTCTTCACCTCTGCGTAGTGCGTTCGAAACACTGGGCTGGGCGTGCTCTTGACAACGTCGCAATTGCGCGCACCGAATTTCACCATACCCTCTGACGTTTGGCTGGGCCAGAAGTATTGTTGCTCCAGGAAGTCCTCGTAATTGAATCCTGGACCAAGCAGATCATCGTTCCAGTTCTCAAACGGCAACAGGTGCGGAGATGCGTCGCCGGGATCCGCGATGCGAATGGTATTGGCCCCGCTGGCGGGCATCTCCAGGAGAATATGCTGGCGCATTTCGCGATGTGTCCCGGAGGGCTGCCCAAGATCGACAAACATGCGCAGCTCGCCGGGAAACCAATGCGTCTTAATGGTGATGGGATAGCTCACGCGTGCGCCACTCGGGTCGATCGCGATCAATTGGCCGCTGACGCGAAAATCGGCGTTTCGCAACTGCTTGCGAACAATGGACAGAAGATCGTTGACACTTGCGGTCTGGGCCCAAAGTGCCGGGACGACGGCTGCGGCAATCAGCCCCGCATACCGGGCCGCCCGCAAAGCCCTCACGCTTCGAGCGGTTCTCATGCCTCGATCCTGCCATCGCGGATGCGAATGTGGCGCGGAGCACTCAGAGCAATGTCGTTCTCGTGGGTCACGATCACCAGCGTCATGCCCCGCTGGTCGCGGATGCCGCGCAGAATCTCCATAATGTGGCCGGTGTTGACGCTGTCGAGGTTGCCCGTGGGCTCGTCGGCCAAAAGGATGGCCGGATCATTGGCCAGGGCGCGGGCAATGGCGACGCGCTGCCGCTCGCCGGCCGAGAGCTCGTTCGGATAATGCTGTATGCGATCCTTCAGGCCCATCTCTTCGAGCAGGGCAGACGCGCGCTCGACGCGGTGGTTGGCGCGCCCGTTCAACGCAAGCATCGCCACCTGCACATTTTCAACCGCGCGCAACGTGGGCAGCAGGTGAAATGCCTGGAAGATGAATCCGACCTGGCTCGAACGAAAAGTATCCAGATTCACTTCAGTCCCGAGAGGCGATCCCCGGAAAAGAACCTCGCCGCTCGTCGGCGAATCGAGGCCGCCCAGCATATGCAGAAGAGTGGATTTACCACTTCCGCTCGCTCCGCTGATGGTCACGTACTCGCCGGCCTCAATCGTGACGTCTACTCCGCGTAAAGCCACCACGCGCCCGTCGTCGTAGCTTTTCATCAAACCGCGCGCTTCTAGGATGGGGCTACTCATAGCGCAACGCCTCCACTGGCGAAAGACGCGCGCCGCGCCACGCGGGATACGCTCCTGCCACGAGTCCAGATCCGATGGCGATGAGCAGCGACTCAACCAGATGAACAGGCGAAATGGACATCGAAACCACGCTCGCGGTCTCGGGCATGACGGAGAGGATCCACAGAGCGCCCGATCCAACAAGGATGCCGAGGAAGCCTCCGGCAAGGCCAAGAACACCAGCTTCAGTAAGAATAAGCAAAATCACGTGTCGGCCCTTCCAGCCCAGCGCGCGCAGAATGCCGATCTCGCGCGTGCGCTCAAAAACCGACATCGCCATGGTGTTGGCAATTCCCACGATGCCGATGAGCAGGGCTATGGACGATGTTCCCCAGGCCACGGCGTGGGCCATGTCGACGATCTGATTATTCGATGCGCGTTCCGATGCAGCCTCGGCGCGGATGCCGGGCTCCAGCGCGTCGATCTCCGCCTGCGCTCGGGCAACGTAGTGCTCATATGTTTCTCCGACCGGCGTAGGACGAAGCCGCACGTGAAACGCGGTCACTTTTCCCTGGCGGCTGGAGATGTTTTGCATCTGATCGAGCGGCATGATCACCGCGCCCGTCTCAAGCGCCGTTCCCCCATGGAAAATTCCCGTGATCGTGAAAGTCTCGCCCAGAATCGTGAGGGTATCGCCGATTTTCTTGTTCAGATTCTGCGCCAGCAGATCGCCCAGCACCACCTCCGGCTGGCCGGCTCGAAAGCGCGTGCCCGATGTGAAATGAAGGGAGTCCATCTCATAGGAATCGGCAGGCCAGCCGTAGACCAGTGCATTCACATCCGGAGTGAGGTCGATAAGATTGAAAACCAACGGCGCAACCGCGGCCACCTCGGGAAGAGCCTTGATCTTCGCGCCCAGCGACTCATCCAGCGAACTATTGAACAAGCTCGACTCGAGGACGGCAATATCGGTGCCCGAACTCTGATAGAGCCGCAGCCATTCGTGTTCAAACGAGCGCGAGAACCCCACCAATGCCACAAATGCCCCAATACCCATCGTAATCCCGCACAGGGTGAGGAGAGTTCTGAGACGCCGCCGACGGAGGTTTTTCCAGGCAAATCCGGTAAACGAGAGCTGCGAGGCCATAGCCTGGGGAGATTTCCTTATCTGTACGGATGTCGAGGGGGTCCGTGTGCGTAGTTTATCGGGCCATCGGTCTTCTGTCCATTTCCGATCCCATTCGCGAAGGGTAATCGAATACGCAGAGTCAACCCGCGCGGGTCGACGCGCAGGAATGATCGTACGCTCGCGTTTCGACCGGCTGACACGGAAGGTAGATAGGAAGGATTGCAGAGTGGCGAAAAAGCAAGTACAGAAGGGAGTGCCGCAGCAGTTGCCGCGACAGTGCTCTCCCGTAGGCATCCCGAATTACCGCGGCGAAAGAAGGTACACCGCAGCTTCAACCGGCGTTCTGGGCTGCGCTCACGCGCGGTCAGCGACCTCGTCCGCCGCCCCCGGTGCCCTTACGTGCCGTATAGCAATCGCGGCAGTAAACTGGGCGATCGCCACGGGGCTCAAAAGGAACCGTCGTAGGCTGGCCACAACCCGAACAAATCACAGGTGTTCCCTGTGAAGGAGCCGAACGGTGGCCGGATCCCCCTTGATCGGCCTTTTTTGCCTGACGGCAAGGCTTACAACGCTTTGGTGTCGAGTAACCGCGTTCCTGAAAAAACTGCTGATCGGCAGAGCTGAAGGTAAATTCCTGCCCACAGTCGCTGCACGTAATTTGCATGTCTCCGGCCATAAGACTCCTTGTGAGGGGATTGTACAGCCCAAACCATGTTTTTTCTGCAAGGATTCTTTTTGACGGGGCAAAAAAACGGCGGCTAGCAGGGCGATTCGGAGCGCCGAGTCGTCCGGAAAGAGAGCCGAGGACCATCCAGCCCGCCCGCTGTATAGTCTCTCCATAGAAGCATTTCAGCCGTGTCTAAGGCCGCCGGTTAACCCGAAGCCCGATCCCGAAGAACGATGAAGAACGCGCACAATCCGGAGGTCGAGGCCGAGTACATCCGCCGCATTCTGGCCGGGGAAAAGCAACTTTTTCACGATTTGATTCGCCCCTGTGAGCGGCCTATCTTCTTTCTCTTGATGTCGATCCTGCGCAATGAGGCCGACGCGGAAGATGCGGCGCAGGAGACAGTTGTGAAGATCTACCTCAACCTGCACCTGTTTCGCGGCGAGTCACAGTTCCGCACCTGGGCGCTATCCATCGCGCGCAATGAGGGCCTGGGCCGTCTACGGAAGGCCGAAACACGCCGCGAAGACTCGCTCGACGCCATCACCGAGGACCAGGGCGGAGACTTTACGCCGGCTATCTTGACCAGCTGGCGCGAGGTGCCGAATCAGGCTTTGGAGCAGAAAGAGCTTGCGGCAGTCCTGCGCCAGGCCATCGACGGCCTGCCGGAGATTTACCGTAACGTCGTGCTGCTCAGGGACATCGAAGAAATGGACGTCCGTGAGACCGCCGCCGCGCTCGGCATTGCCGAGGGGGCGGTCAAAGTCCGCCTTCACCGGGCGCGGGCGCTTTTACAGCGCAGCCTCGCGCCGCGGCTAAAAGGGTTTGCGCCCAAGCGGGGCAAGCTGTTTGGGTGGGGAAGATGAGGATCGACTGCAAACACGTCTGGGAACACATCTCCGCCTATATCGACGGGGATGTGGGTGCGGGGTTGCGTGCCGAAATCGACAAGCATCTCGAGACGTGCGAGATCTGCTCAGCGGTGCTGGACTCAACACGAAACGTTGTGGTGCTCTACGCGGACGATCGAGTCTTCGAGTTGCCCACGGGATTTAGCGAGAGGCTGCACGGGCGGCTGGAAAAAGAAATGAAGGCGTCCGGCCCATAGCACGAACCTGGGTGCCCCATGCCTTTCGGCTGAAAAGATTTGAAGTGTGCTTGCCCTCAGAACGCAGACGCTCCGTGATTCACGATTGGATGCGTGTAGATTTCCAGCCCTGCCAGCAGCAGAGTCGCAAGGGCCATCGTCACCTGCAGGCGCTCCGACCAGCGCTGCTTCTTCGTGATCGGCTGCGAGCGCCACTGGGATTCAGGCCGAGCGCGCAGGTGCCATACCCACGCGAGCACGGCCAGGTTAACCACCGCGCCGACGACTGCGATCGATAGCATGGGAATGCGAATGGCGTCGCGATGAAACGAGAGCAGCGGTGCGGCGATGCTGCTAGCGGCAAGCGCAGCAACGCCAATTCCCACGCGAATCCCGTTGATTGTCAGAATCGCTGTGCACAAGCTCTGCAGCAGCGCCATCACCATCGCCGTGCCCGACACTGCTGCCAATCCTTTTGTGCTTTGCAATTGACCTCCCGAATACACAGGCGCGCAACCCAGCCCCCAATGGGCTAGCTCTCCGCGCGGCAACCTTCAGACCGCAACAATACTCAAACGGACCAAGGGCTAAAACAGGGTAGCGCATAAAGTGTACGGCGGCCAATTACCCTCGGCAGCGAAACGACAATGGGATGACAATTTTGCGAGCCAGGTTACGACCGAAAGTGATAAATTCATCGTGCCGCGCGTTTTTCCGTGTAACCTTTTTGCGCGCGGGCACTCAAAGGTTGCGTACCACCAATACTGCGGGGTGGACGAACTTGAGCGGTTCCACAATCGCTCTCACCATCCTGCCTTCCCCAACCTGCGGTGAAACTCCGCGCCATCCCCATACGAGGTCAAAACGCCATGAAGAACCAGTTCAACGCAATGCTCCTCACTGCTGCGCTCGCCGGTCTCGCCGGTGGCAGCGCAGTCGCGGCCCATGCGGCCACGCAAGCCACACCGCAGGCCAACCAAGTCAAGGCTGCCAAGGCCGGCCTTCGCTACACAAGCTTCGACCAGGACACCACCAAACACTCCTGTAAAGGCAAAAACGACTGTAAAGGTCAGGGCGGCTGCAAGTCCGGCGACAACGGTTGCTCGGGCAAGAACAGCTGCAAAGGCAAGGGTGGCTGCGCCACCGACGGCTCCGCGATGCCCGGCCTGGTGTAACCAGTCGAAGTTCACAGTTCGCAGTTCGCAGTTCATAGCTTGGTCGGTGCCGATTCAGCATCGGCATGCTGTGGATTCAGAGCTGCGAACTGGGAACTCGAAACTTTTCGCTGACAGGTGTCCACGAAGCTCTGTGAACTGTGAACTGTGAACGACGAACTGTGAACTGTCTTTATGCCCGGCAATCGCTTCAATGCGTATCAGGACCACGGCGTCGGCATCGGCCTGCGCATTCCTCACTACGAGCACATCTTTTCCCGCAAGCCGGTCGTCGACTGGTTTGAAATCATCTCGGAAAACTACATGATCGATGCCGGGCGGCCGCTGGCGACGCTCGATCGCATCCTGGAACAGTACAGAGTCGTTCAGCATGGGGTGTCGATGTACTTTGGCTCGGTGACCGCGCCCGATCCGGAGCACCTGAAGCGGCTGAAGCAACTCGTGCGGCGCACCAAAACTCCGTGGCTCAGCGACCATCTTTGCTGGGGCTCGGTCGACGGCACCTACACCCATGATCTGCTTCCGCTGCCCTACACCTGGGAAGCCGTTGAACGCACCGTGGAGCGTGTGCGCATGGTCCAGGATTATCTTGAGATTCCTGTCGCCGTGGAAAACGTCAGCTCTTACGCCGCGTTCACCGGATCCGAGATGACCGAATGGGAATTCTTGACCGAAGTAGTCGAGCGCGCCGATTGTGGCATTCTTTTCGATGTGAATAACGTCTACGTCTCGGCCATGAATCACGAATTCAATCCGCTGGACTACGTGAATGCGGTGCCCGCGCACCGCGTGGCGCAGATCCATATTGCCGGCCACTCCAAATACGAAAAGTACATTCTCGATACGCACGATCATCCGGTCATCGACCCGGTGTGGCAGCTTTATGCACGCGCTATTGAGCGCTGCGGCCCCACGCCGACGCTGCTCGAGTGGGACGATCATATTCCCAGTTTCGAAGAGGTCCACGCCGAAGCGAAGAAGGCCGAGCGCTACTTGCAGCCACAGACCGCCGAACTTGCGGGGGCTGCGAAATGAGAGCGCAGACACAGGACCTGGAGTCGCTTCAGCGCGAGATGGCAGCTGCGGTGATGCAGCCGTTGACAAAAGATGACAACATGCGCGCGACCGCGCCGGACGGGCGGCCAATGGCCGAAGTTGCGGCCTCGTTCATTGCTCCCAACTCGCGGCTCACGGCCTTCGAGCGCCTGGAAATCTACAACCGGCAGTATTGGTTTCGCGTGCTTGGCGCATTGGCCGAAGATTTTCCCGCGCTGCGCGCTGTCGTTGGAGAGCGCCGCTTTGAGGCGCTAAGCATTGCGTATCTTACCGAGCATCCGAGCCGCTCGTTTACTCTGCGCAACCTCGGGTCCAAACTTCCCGAGTGGCTCACCGCTCATCCCGAACACGCCGGCCGCCGTCATCGGCTTGCAGTTGATTTGGCCCGGATCGAGTGGGCGTGCGTCGAGGCATTCGATGCGCCGGATCGCGATCCGCTGACGCAGCGCCAGATCGCTGCGCTTCAAGGCGAATCGAAGCTCTCCCTGCAGCCTTGCCTGCAACTGGTCGCCTTGAGCTACCCCGCAGACGACTTGGTGCTGGAATTGCACAAGCGCGAAAAACGGCAGACCAGCGAAGCCGGTGTCGCACACGAAGATTCGGGCGCGGAGATCGCAATCCCAAAGCTGCGCCCGCGGCCAACGTGGCTTGCCGTGCATCGCGTCGATCTTTCGGTTTATTACCGGCGCATTGCGCGCGAAGAATTTCAGACCCTCGTCGCGCTGCGTGATGGCCGCGCTCTCGGCGCGGCGATCGAGGCCGGTTTTGCCGGCTCGCGTATCTCTCAGGGGCAGCGCCCCGAGCGCGTCCAACAATGGTTTGGCAGTTGGGCCGAGTTGGGCTGGATCTGTGCCGCGTAGGCGGCCAGGGCCGATGGTTGGGTGCCCTAGGTCGCTTGCTATTGGGGCACTGGGATAGCCATCACGCCTGCGATCGAACCGGCTTCAAATTTGCCACGCTGAATTCGCGTTACGAAGGAGTTCTATGTCAGCTCTTGTACGAACCGCAAACGTCGCATATTGCGGCATGCGCATGTTTCTCAAAAAACTCGAGAGCCCGCTGCTGCTCGCCATACGTCTCTACTGGGGCTGGCAGTTTGCGACGGATGGCTGGGGCAAGCTGCATCATCTCGATCGCGTCGGCCAGTATTTCGCCACGCTCAATCTTCCCATGCCCCATCAGACCGCTCTCTTCGTTTCCGTCGTGGAGTTTGCCGGCGGGTTTTTCCTCGCCGTCGGCCTGGCCACGCGCCTGACCGCGCTGGTTCTCTTCATCAACATGACCGTTGCATTCCTGGCGGCGGAAAAGCCAGCATTCTTCGCCGTTCTCTCTGACCCCGACAAGTTTCAGGGTGCCGACGCTTACAACTACTGGTTTGCCGCGCTACTGATCATGATTCTTGGCCCCGGCCTGTTCGCGATCGACACCCCTCTTGCCCTTCGCTTCTCCCGGCCAGCCATGGCCGCGAAATCTGCGCTATCATCGATCCGGACAATCTTCAAGCAGAGATAAGCCTATAAATAGCGCTTAGCTTTAAACAGTATTTGGCGTCCAGCAAGGTTCGGGTTCCATGCGTATCGTCTACCTGCTCTCGTCGCTCGGTGTAGGCGGGGCAGAAAAGCAGGCGCTGGCCCTGGCGGATCGAATGGCCGCGCGTGGCCACACAGTCGCATTGCTTGTGCTCATGCCGCGCCTTGAAGTAGAGTGGCCCACCACGATTCCCAGCCTTCACCTCAATGTGCGCAAAACGCCAGGCAGTATACTCGCTGGTTTCAAGCGCGGACGCGCGTTTCTTCGCGAGTTTCGCCCCAATGTGGTCCACAGCCACAGCTTTCATGCCAATATCTTTGCTCGCCTGCTTCGGCTCGTCGCTCCACCATTCGTCGTGTTCTCCACCGTGCATAACGTATATGAGGGTGGATGGCGTCGGATGCTTGCCTACCGCCTGACAGACCCCCTGAGCCGTCGCACCGTTGCCGTGAGCCAGGCCGCGGCCGATCGCTTCATCCGCATGGGCGCCTTGCCGCGTCATAAGTGCTCGGTGATTCTCAACGGCATAGATGCCCATGAATTCGCTCCGAACGAAGAGAGATGTGCGCGGGTTCGAGTGGAAATCGGCGTTTCTGAAGCAAAGGAAGAAGCCGAGTTTATCTGGCTCGCCGTCGGTCGCCTTGCACCGGCTAAGGACTATCCAAATCTCTTGCACGCTTTTGCCGAAGTGCGCTCAGGGCGCGGTGATGCGCGTTTGTGGATCGCGGGGGACGCTGCAGTGGGTCAGATCGCAGCTTTGCAGCAATTGCTCAACGAATATGAACTCCGTGACTCCGTCCGCTGGCTCGGCCTGCGCCGCGACGTGCCCGCGCTGCTCGACGCGGCCGATGGTTTCGTCTCCGGTTCGGCATGGGAGGGAATGCCGCTCGCCGTGGGCGAGGCGATGGCGATGGCGAAGCCTGTAGTCGCCACCGATGTCGGCGGTGTGCGCGAACTCTTGGGAGATGCCGGCCTCATCGCGCCGGCGAAAGATTCTGCGGCGCTGGCAAAGGCGATGATCGCGACGATGGGACAGACCAGGGAAGCGCTCGCTGCGCGTGGCCGCGCCGCGCGCCAGCGCATCGTCGATCACTTCAGCATGGACGCAACTGCAGACAAATGGGAAACGCTGTACGGCATTTTGGCCGTGGAACATGAACCGTGAACAGGAAACTCATCCACTGATATTTCCTATTCACGGACCACTGAACCCTGACCTCTGTCTTCTAAAACTGGAACGCCGCCTGGAAAAAAATGCGCCGCGCAGCGGAACTGGTCGAGAAGATGCTGCCGGCAAGGCCGTCCGATTTGCCGAACTGAGGCCCCGGACCATATTGCCCGGTCGAGGAATTGAACGTAGGCTGAATGCCGCCTACCGGCGTCCCCAGGTCAATATCGTTGAACAAATTCAAGGCCTGAACGTTGAAGTTAAGCGAATACTTTTTTGCGTTCGCGTTCGCAGGGCCGCCGAACATTCCGCCGCGCCCACCACCACCGCCGCCGAACGGTCCGCCCCCAAAGCCCCCTCCAAACCCTCCGCCCCCGCCGCGTCCGCCGCCACCACCGGGAGGCGGGCCGCTGGACGATTGCACTTTGGGGCCGATCCCGAACGTTCGCCCCACACGCAAATTCACCGCAACCGATGATGGGCTGTTCCCCAGCGAGATGGGAATGGGGGGCTCTCCGGCTCCGGGCACAAGGTTCAGCGTTCCGAAGCTCGTCCCGACTACATTGGTCGTCGTCGGGGACGCGCTCGTGTACGACGGCCGGTCGTTGAAGAAGTTGTCGCCAGTCAAGTCATAGGGCGACGTCACGTTGTAGGGGTGGCCTGCCTGAGCGATCAGGAACGGGTTGAAGGTGATTCCCCACGGGCCGTTGTAGTTGCCCATCAGAAACAGCCACTGGGGCCGAATAAACGAGGCGCGCCCGTAATCCTGCCTCAAATCGTACGAATTCGACGGGTTCGACCCGGCGCCGCCATCCGAATTCGCCCAGCTTCCCGCGTAAAAGCCAAGCACGCTCAGCTTGGGTGAGAAGCGGGCGTTGATATTTACAATCACCTGGTTCTCGTTCATCACCGCCTCGGGGAAGTATTGATCCACGATGCCCTCGGACGGATCAGGCCGCGGCGCGGTAATCGTCGGAGGGCCGCTGGAGTTGTACGTGTAATCGCCGGGCAGATAGGCATTCGAGTCGCGCACCACTAGTTGGTGGAATCCGGAAGTGTGCATGTAGGTGAACGTGACCGTCGCCGCCTTGGTAACCTGCCGCTCCACGCTCATGCCAAGCTGCGCCAGATAGGGCGAGCGGTAGCTCGGCGAAATCGCATTGATAGCGGAAGTTCGCGCGTTGCCCGAGCCGCATGAGGCCACGCCGCCGTTGATCAAACTCAGGCTCATCCCGTTAAAGCAGGTGGGATCGGTGATGATGAATTGCTCCTGGCTGTTCGCCGTGCCGTTCAGCTCCTCCAGGCCCATTAAGTCGTTGGTGGGGAAGCGGTCGTAAAACAACCCAAACCCGCCGCGCAGCACCGTCTTCGGCGTCGATCCTTTCTTGTGCCCATCGAGCGCGTAGGCGAACGCCACGCGCGGAGCCCAGTCGCTGTGATCGGCAATGTGGTTCTGCCCCTCCCAGCGCAAGCCACCGGAAAGCGTGAGGAGTTTGCTCACTGTCCAGTCGTCCTGGAAAAAGAGCGCGGCGTTGAACACATTCCCCCGAAATGCAAACGGCCCAGTGGTGTAGGTGAGCTTGATTGGCAAGCACCCGCCCGGGGTGTTCGCCGGGCAGTTGGTGCCGAGCGGCTGTTTGCTCGCCCAGTTGTTCCAGGTGTTCACAAAGGCCGTGATCGACGGAAAGGTGAATCCGCCGTTGAAGTTCGAGTCCGTCGACTGGGCCTCGCGATCGTCGCGCAGCCAAGCGCCCATTTTGATGGCCTGCTTGCCCTCGCTCAACGTCAGGTAGTTCTGCAACTCGTAATGATCGGAGTGGGATGAAGAGGTCTGGCCCGAATTGCCGCCAGCGGAAAACACCCTGGGCACGCTGAAGCTGGGCGCAGTACCAGCCGGACCGAAGCCGGGCGCAGAGCTCACGGGAGACGAGGAGGAGTTGGCGCGGCGATATTCGAAGCGCGTCTCGTCCACCATCTTGTCGCTGATCACCTGTGTGTCGTCTAGTTGCACCGTATGCTCGAGCGAATCGCTGGTGCCAGAGGTGGAAGGTAGCGACGTCGAGCTCAGTGAGCCTTTCACGTTGTTCAAGTAAAACTGGTAGCGCAATGTCAGCGTGTTCTTTTGACCCAGTTGGAGATCGACCCGCGGTGAGACCTCAAGGTGGTTGGCGGGGCTGAACAGACTGCCCGAAACCGCGCCGGGGCTGATCGCCCACATGTCACTTGTCGAGTCGTACACCGGCCCGTTGGGAATATAAAACACGTTGTCGGTTTGCGTATCCCGCTGCTCGACACTGAAGAAAAACGATGCCCATTTGGACATCGCGCCACTCACTGAGCCGTTGTATTGAAAGCTGTAGTAGGAGGGTAACTCCGCTGTAAATGGGTTGCCGGTATTGAAGACGTTGTCGTTTCCCTGGCCGAAGACGCGTCCGTGTAATTTGTCGGTGCCCGGCTTGGTCAGAATCTCGATGCGTCCATATCCAATTTTGTCAAACTCCGCTGAAAACGGGTTTTGATTGATGCGAATCTCGCGGATGGCCGACTTGGGCGGCAATTGACCGCCCGTGAATCCGTCAATATAAATCTGGCCGCCGTTGGGAC
>Ga0326728_10021690_pt1 | contig 12032 bp, 10 predicted proteins | sample MB3enrmetagenome_FD_207602 | JGI IMG/M metagenome (GOLD analysis project Ga0326728, IMG submission 207602) | Lab enriched peat soil microbial communities from McLean, Ithaca, NY, United States - MB31MN | ecosystem: Environmental > Terrestrial > Soil > Wetlands > Peat | place: USA: New York... | reverse complement strand
AGGCCAGCAAGCATCTGCCAGCGAATGGATCGAGGCCACCAGCGCACGCGCAAAGACCCACCCCCTGCAAGACGACCCAAAATTAGTCTATCGAATTGGATGCGGCGATCGCATTGCACACGCCATCCCGCGATCGCGCTTTGAACACGAGCGAGTCCGCGATCAGTTTTCCATGAAAACGGCCGTTCTCAATAAAGATCTCGCTGGTGCGCGCGCCGGCGACAATCACTCCGGCCAGATAAATGCCCGGCACGTTGCTTTCGAGCGTTGCCGGATCGCACTTCGGGCACCGGTCCTCGCTCTCGAAATGCACACCCAGGCGCTCGAGGAATGAAAAATCGGGATGGTACCCGGTCATTGCAAAGACGAAATCGTTGGGCAGTGTCTTGCGGCCTGCTGGAGTCTCAATCACAACCGTGTCGGGCGTGATCTCCAAAACTTCGGTCGAAAAGTATGCCTTGACTTCTCCGTCTTTAATTCGGTTTTCGATGTCCGGCTTGATCCAGTACTTCACATTTGGCGTGACCTCGGGTCCGCGGTAGACGAGCGTGACGCGGGCGCCGCTTCTCCACAGTTCGAGGGCGGCAATGGCAGCGGAGTTCTTGCCGCCAATAACCACCACGTCCATGCCGTAAAACGGGTGCGGATCATGATAATAGTGGTGAACTTTGCTCAAACTCTCACCCGGAATGCCCATCCAATTCGGCAGGTCGTAGTAGCCGGTGGAGATGGCCAGTTTTCGCGCGTGCAGTTCGCCGGGCCGGCCGAAACGGTCCACGGTGTGCGCGGTGAAGGCGCCATCGGATCCCGTTATGTTCTCCACGCGGCGGTATTGGCGCACGTCCAGATGGTAGTAGGCTGCCACCTGCCGGTAGTATTCAAGCGCTTCACCGCGTGTTGGCTTGGCATTCACGCTGGGGAAGGGAATGCCGCCGATCTCCAGGCGTTCCGAGGTGGTGAAGAAGGTCATGTGCGCGGGATAGTGAAAGAGGGAGTTGCAGATGCAACCTTTATCCACGAGCGCCACTCGAAAGCCGGCCTTTTGCGCCTCAATGGCGGTTGCCAAGCCGGTTGGTCCCGCACCCACGACCAGGAGATCCATGACCGTCGCGTCAGAACTCTTCATCCCGTTAGGCGGCTGCTCGCTCATGTCTCTAGATTAGGGCATTCGGCGGAAAACCTGTACGCGAAGGCGGGACAAACACAAAAGCTCCAGCCAAAGCTGGAGCTTTTATTCAAAGCATTGGACGATCTGCAACGTTTCTACGCGAGAGCGGGCGCAGGCTCCAACATAGGAACCGGGGACGCCACGATCGGTACGGGAGTCTGCTGCGATGGCGCATGCAACGGGCGGGTGAGGCGGTGAACGAAGTGGTAGGGCGGCCACGGACCCGAGAGCTGCATCTGGCACTCCCGCAACAGGGCGCTGGTGGTGGCGAATTTGTTCAGGTACCGTTCCACGCATTTGCGGTCAATGAGATGGGCGATGTCGAGCATCATCTTGCCGTTATCCATCAGCCGGCAGCTCACTTCCTCGTCGAGAGGAATGAACAGCCTGTGCATCTGGAAGCTGACTGCGCGAGCACGGGTCTGGCGTTCGCGCGCCCGGGAAGCATTTTCTCGCAGGTTGCTTAGATACTCGCGGCCCGCGCCCTCGCCATTGAAACGTTTTTCAATTTCCCGGCCGCAACAATCGTCGACGAAGATCTTCAGGTGCATCTCGGTCTTGCCGCGAAGTTTATCGATATTGCCGATAAACTGGCGCTGATTCGAGCGAATGGATTTGCGCAGCGACTCATCGTCGTTGAATACGGTGCCGAAGCGGAAAGGAAGTACGGTGGAGTGCTGAAAGCAGTCCGAGATCACGCGCGCGTGGTCAACGCCTGACCGCTGGTTAAAGCTTTCCTGAGGGTTATGCTCGCTTACGATAACTGCCAGATCGCTTGCGGGATAAAGGAAAACCTGATTGCCACTGACTCCAAAGACCGAATCCATCGCGACCGGCTTGCGATGGCGGGCTAAAGCTGGAAATGCTTGTTTTTCACCGATGCAGTAGGCATACCATGCCATGACGAGACACTCCGTCCGCGCACGCCGAGACTGTCAGGCGCCGTTGGTTGATGAAGCTCTGTGAACTTGGGAACAACTGCATTCATAGTGGAGGATAGATTTTCGGCCCGTGGTTGCGGGCTCCCCAAACTAACGGGAATACTAGTCCTCTGAAAATACGACTGGCAACACCTGAAAGGGGAAAGATGAAGGGAGGGTGCAGCTTGTGCAAAAGTCGTATTGATTAAACTATAAACAATGTTCGCTACATCGAATTTGTGGTCTAGCTCACGATAAGCGGCTCAAATGAGACGCTTTGGGCCGCCAATTGCTAGCCGGCGTTCTGGAGCCAGACGCCCAACAGGAGGATGAGCAATTTCCATCCTCGGTTTTTCCACAAGGACCGCAGCGGCAAAACGGACGCTCCAGGATTCTTGCCGCGTTCGCCCTGCTGCGTCGATTCAAGACGGGCAACTCTAGTAGACTCAACGGCAGAATGTTTCGAGCTTCCCGCGTCCTTCACCGCTCTGCGTCGGCACCAACCTTCATCGCACTCCTGGCCATTTTTGCAGCCGGAGCGGCCTCAACCGGCGCGCGCGCGGCGGCGCAGGGGACGCACCTCTGGCAGCAATCGCAGATGGAGGAGTTTGAAAAGGGCACGCCCGCAGGAGTTTCGATCGAAAGCGATGGGCACCTTCACCAGGGACCCGGGCTCACGGAACTTGTGACAACCCCATCGACCTACGTTTGGTCGATTGCGGTGGACAAAAAGGGAACCGTGTTTGCCGGGACGGGATCGCCCGCAACCGTGCTGCGGCTTGGCGAGAAGTCCGGCGAAAAGCCCTTCACGCTCTTCGAGACGAGAGACCTAAGTGTCCAGGCGCTGGCCGTGGGCCCCGATGGCACCCTTTATGCCGCGACGGTGCCGAGCGGAAAAGTCTACAAGCTCAACCCGGACGCGACAACCAAGCAGGATGAATCCAACGCGACGGTGGTATTCGACGCGGCCAAGCCGGATGCAGCCAGCGGCGACTCGAAGACGAGTGCTTCAGCGAGCGGCGCGCAGTCGCATTACATTTGGGACCTGACGTTCGATTCCGCGGGACGCCTCTACATTGCGACGGGAAATCCAGGAGCGGTCTATCGCGTCGATCCGGCCAAGCCTGGCGCGACGCCCGAACTGTTCTTCAAGAGCGACGAGGCGCACATCCGCACTCTGGCGTGGGACGCGAAGGGCAATCTCATCGCCGGATCTGACGGTTCCGGCCTGGTGTATCGTATCGATGCGAATGGCAAGGGCTATGTGCTCTTCGAAGCTCCGCGGCGGGAGATCACCTCAGTCGCAGTTGGCTCCAACGGGACAATCTACGCGGCTTGTGTGGGCGACAAGAGCCGCAATCCGTTGCCTCCGCTGCCGGTGCAGGGGACGTCTTCCATCACGATCACGGTGGTTCAACCGCAGTCCGTGCAAGCGGCCAACGCCAGCGCCTCCGTGCCGGAAGGGACCGAGATTTTTGCTCTTACCGAGGGCCAGGCTCCGCGCACGCTCTGGTCGAGCAAGGATTCGATTGTGTACGCGCTCGCCGCGCGCCCCGACGGCCTGCTCGCGTTCAGCGGCAATCGCGGGCAAGTTTATCGCATCCAGGACGACGGTAGTTATGCGGACGTTGCCCACTTGCAGGCGCAGCAGGGGCTGAGCTTGGCCGCCGGACCGAATTCGCAAACTGTCATTGTTGGCACGGGCAATATCGGCAAGGTTTTTGAGCTGGGCGCGGCAGAAACGCACGAGTACGCAAGCGACGTCCTCGATGCCGGGGCTTTCGCACGCTTTGGCCACGTGGAAATCGAGCCTGGCTCAACGGGTTATGACATTCTGACGCGCAGCGGCAATATAGAGCAGCCAGTGCGCGGATGGAGCGACTGGCAGCCGCTCGCGGATGGCTCCGTGGCCTCGCCGCCGGGACGCTTTTTGCAGTGGAAGGCTGTGCTGCATGCGGGGGGCGTGCTGGGCAGCGTGGGCGTGAACTATCTGCCCGTAAACTCCGCGCCCGTTGTCGACGAGCTGGTGGTGGTGCCGGGCGCGCGGATTAATCCGCAGGCAAACTACTCGCAGAATCAAACGGTGAATATTACATTCCCGTCTTCGAGCCAGGGCTCGACGATCACCTTTGATGCAAACTCCTCAAGCCAGCCCCTACAGGCTGCGAAGGATCGCACCGCGGTCACGCTTCGTTGGGCGGCTCATGACGAAGATGGCGATTCGCTGATCTACTCGCTTTACTTGCGTGGTGACGGCGATAGTGCATGGTGGCCTCTGAAAAAGAAGATCAAAGAGCAGGCCTACAGCTTTGACGCCACGCTGATTCCCGACGGCGGCTACCGCATTAAAGTGGTCGCGTCAGACGGTCCCTCGCACTCGCCGGGAGACGCGCTCACGGGCGAGAAGGTCAGCGATCGGTTCGTGGTTGACACGACGCCGCCTGTGGTTACAAACCTGAAAGCCACAGAGCAGGCGGTCCCTTGCGCCGGGTTAGACTGCGCAAGAAAGTTTGCCGTCACCTTCGATGCTGAAGACGCGGCCTCGCCCATTGCTCGGGCCGAATACTCTGTCGACGCAGGCCCCTGGCAGGCCATCGATCCCACCGGCAAAATCTCCGACTCCAAACGAGAGCATTACGAGTTCCAGGTTTCGCTGGATGCCGGCACGCACGCGGAAGGCGAGCATTTGATCACCGTACGTGCCTACGATCGATACGACAATGTGGGCGTGGCCAAAACGATCATTCCCGCGCAGGCACAGTAGGCGTCATGCGATTTGAACTCTATGTGGCGGCGCGATACCTGAAGGCCAAGCGGCGGCAGGCAGTGGTCGGCATCGTCACCATCATCTCCATCGTCGGTGTGGCTGCCGGAGTGGCGGCACTGATCATCGCTCTGGCCATCACCAACGGCATGCGCCGCGATCTGCAGGACAAGCTGCTCGGCTCCAGCGCGCACGTGCAATTAATGCAGATGGACGGGCGCGGGATTTCCGATTGGCAGGAGCTGCTGGCCCGCCTGCGCAAGGTCCCGCACGTCGTTGCAGCGTCTCCCGGGTTGTACGAACAGGTGCTGGTAGCTCGTGGCGCGCGCGATGGCGGCGCAATGATTGAGGGCATCCTGCCCGATGACGAACTCACGGTGAGCGACTTGCTTTCGAAAGCCACGCCCGGCGCGGTGCAGGCTCTTGAACCGCATCCCGAACAAGCCTCAGCTCAAAACGCAGAGCTGCCGCCGATCGTTCTGGGCAGCGACCTGGCCGAAACCATCGGCGCCTCCGTCGGCGATTCGGTACTCATCATCAGCCCCCAGGGCGAGATGACCCCGATGGGCGTGATTCCAAAATATGTGCGATTCCAGCTGGCCGGAACTTTTCATTCCGGCTTCTATCAATATGACGCGCAGATGGGCTTTCTGCGTCTCGCGGATGCGCAGCATCTTTTCGATGAGCCCGACTTGCTCTCGGTGATCAGCTTTAAGGTCGACAATCTCGATCACGCGCCGGAGATTGCGCACGCCATCGAGCAAGCCGCGGGCAAGGGCTACATGACCACCAACTGGACCGAAGAGAATCGCGAGCTGTTCCGCGCCCTCCGGCTGGAGCAGGTGGTCACGTTCATCGTCATCGCGTTGATTGTGATTGTGGCCGCGCTGAATATTCTGATTGCGCTCACCATGATGGTGATGGAAAAGACGCGGGATATTGCGGTGATGATGAGCTTTGGCGTGGATCCGGGGCAGGTGCGGAGGATTTTCTTGTTGCAGGGCCTGCTCATCAGTGTCGTCGGCACGGCGCTGGGACTCGTGCTCGGCTACCTTGCTTCGTGGGCCGGTAGCTACTACCACATTCCGCTCTCGCCCGACGTCTACTCGATTGATACGCTGCCTTTCGCGCCGCGTTTGCTCGATGGGCTGATTGTGTCGATTGTGTCGATCGGGATTTCGCTGCTCGCGACGTTGTACCCGTCGTCTTCGGCTGCGAGAGTGTTGCCGGCGGAGGCGCTGCGCTATGAGTAATTGAATTATTGCGGCGTGATGATTCCGCCCAGCGCGTGGCGGCGCGGCAGAATGATCCCGCGATGATCCACTTCCGCTGGCTGTCTGCCGGAACCGGATTCAGGCAAACGCTTCCGCTCAATCAATGCGCCACCGCAGGCCGGGCACCAGTCCGCCTTTGTCTCTTCGGCGAGGACCGCGTGACATTGGCTGCAGATTCGTTCCATAGGTATGAGATTACCGGATTGGCACCGGGTAGCGACATCGGCGTCCATCCTTCGTTCGATTGCCCGGTACACTTAAAGAATGCACCCACCGCCGCGGCTCATCGCAATCGACGTGGATGGCACGCTACTGCCAACAGGTTCCCAAACGATCAGCGACCGCAATGCAAGGGCGCTCCGGGCGGCGCAGGAGGCGGGCATTACTGTCGCCGTCGCCACGGGCCGCCGGCCGGCTTACACCGTGCCGTTGCTGGCGGGTCTCGGCTTGCGAGCGGATACGCCTCTGATCGCGTCCAATGGTGCAGTGCTCTCGACGCTGGGCGGAGGTGTGATCGAACGTTGCCATATGCCGTCGCGGGTGGCGCGAGGCCTTTGCGGCGTTCTTCGGCCGTTTGGAGCGGTGGTCTTCACTTTTGATCGACCCGGACGCGGCGAGCTGGTGCTCGAAGATATTGATCATGCACATGGACGCATCGCGATGTGGGTTGAGACGAATCGGAATGCAATTGAAGTGGTGAAGCCGCTGGAGTTGGCGCTGGTTGATGGCGACGATCCCATTCAAGGTATGGCGGCAGGAACAATATTCGAGATGAAAGAGGCTGAAAAAGCACTGAAGGCGAGCGAGTGGGCTGCGGAATGTGAGGCTGTGCGCACGGAGTATCCGGCGCGCGACATTTCGATTCTCGACCTTCTGCCGCCGGGGGTATCAAAAGGATGGGCGCTGGAGCGGCTGGCAGCGCGGCTGGGCGTAGATCGCAAGGAGACCATGGCGATCGGCGACAACTGGAACGACGCGGATATGCTGAAGTGGGCAGGGCAGGGAATTGTGATGGCCAACGCCGCGCAGGAGCTGCGCACCTTGGCTAAGATGCGCGGATGGAAGCAGGCACCGTCGAACGATGAGGATGGCGTGGCCGTGGTGCTGGAACGAGTTCTGGCGAAGATGGCGCCAGCGGCACTTTGAGAGGATCATCGGTTTGGAATTACGATTCAAAATGCGCGGGGTGGCAATCATCGGGGCAGTTGTTCTCGCCATAGGTGCTTTGCCGCACTCGGTCCGCGCCGGCGAGCGCGTGACGCTCAGCAACGGCTTCGTCGAGCAGTGCGATCATCACGCGCTGGTTGATGGCCGCATGCGCCTCTACTTGAGCACCGGCGAGGATAGCTATATCGAATTCGATCCCGCGGAAATTGTGACCTTCGAGTCAACTCCCGATCCACCGGCGCCGGCTTCGCCCGATCTCCTGGCCAAGCCTCATGCGAAGTCGCTGCTCACGCCCGGCGATCTGCACGAGATGCTCACGCGTGCCGGAGCGGACCACAATCTCGACGTGGACCTGCTGGCCAGCGTGGTGAAAGCCGAGAGTGATGGCAATACCCGCGCCGTGAGCCGTGCCGGTGCGCAAGGCCTGATGCAACTGATGCCCGGAACGGCCGCCGGGCTCGGCGTGAAGGACAGCTTTGAGCCCAATGAAAATGTGCGCGGCGGGTCGACTTATCTTGATGCGCTTCTCACCAAATACCACGACAATCTTGCATTGGCGCTGGCCGCTTACAATGCAGGTCCCGAAGCCGTCGACAAGTACAACGGTATTCCGCCCTATCGAGAGACTCATTTGTATGTCGCACGCGTGATTCACGAATTCAATCGCCGTGTGCTGGCACGGGAGGCGGAGGCACGGCGCAATGGCACGGCCGCAAACGCACCAGCCGCACAGGCCGCTCCTTAATGCTGTCGCAGCTTCTTCACACTTCCTTCACACATGCGCGCCATTGACTCAGCGGAGACGGGGTGTAAATCTCCGTCGGCCGAGTGCCGCGAGCGCGTGAGAACATGCTTCTAGGCCACGATCTTACGGAGAATGCTTGAAAAAGAGCCAATGGATTCTGGGGTTGGTTGTGCTGGCTGCGTTGGCCGGCCTCTTTGTCTACGAGCAGCATCTGCATCCCTTCAACTGGCAAGTTTTTCTCGATGAGTTCCGCAAGGCTCGCTGGACAAAGGTCTGCATCGGCGCCGGCCTGATCTATATGGCTTTCGTTTTTCGCGCGGTGCGCTGGGCGTGGCTGCTGCGTCCCACGAAGCGGGTGCCACTCTTTTCGCTGCTGGGAACGCAGGTGATGGGCTTCACAGCTGTTGCCCTAATTGGCCGCATCGCGGATCTGGTGCGTCCCTACCTGATCGCAAAGAAAACCGGACTGCCTATCACATCGCAGATCGCCGTGTACATTGTCGAACGCCTTTTCGACGGCGGCTCCATGGCCCTTCTCTTCAGCACCGCAATTCTGGCCTCGCCGCCGGGGACACTACCGCACCAGGAGGTCTTCAACAGGTTCGGCAAGGGTGGGCTCATCGCGACGGTCGCTGGAGCTCTCTTTCTTGTGGCAGTGCGCCTGTCGGGGAAAGCCGTGGCGGCCTTCTGCGAAAAGATTCTCTCTCCGCTCTCGCACAAACTCGCGCAATCAGTGGGTCACAAGATTCGCGCGTTTCACAGCGGGTTAGACACGCTGCGAACCCCCAAAGATTTTGCTGTCACCTTGACACTATCGCTTGTGATGTGGGGGATGATCACGATGGCATACGTCGAAGGCGTGGGAGCCTTCGTACCGGAGGGGCAGGGCAGCCTTCTGGCCAAGTGCCTGGCGCTCATGGCCGGCGGCGGGATCGCGAGCATCATTCAGTTGCCGGTGATTGGGTGGTTCACTCAGATTGCCGCACTGGAAGTAATGCTGAGGCCGCTCTTCGGTATGACGCCGGAAACGGCGATGGCGTGCGCGACTACGCTCCTGTTGATTACTTTCCTGGGAATTGCGCCGGTGGGTCTGATCTGGGCGCAGTTCGAGCACATCAATCTCCGCAAAGTCACGCTTGAAAGCGAGCATGTGGAAGAGGCGATTTCAGCAGAAGACTCCAATCCCGCTGTTGCGCCATGACCATCGCCCGCGATGAGCTTACGCCGCGTTAAAGTATTCGCGCGCCTCACGCTGGAAGAGAAGACAGCAGATCAGGACGAACAACACGCTGTGAATCAGAAGGCCATGCAGCAAATGAAACGCGATGAGGATCACGTGCGACGCCATCCAAGCGATCGCCAGCCATCGCGCCCAATTGTGGCCGCGCAGTATGAACGCGCCAGCGACAATCGCCGCCGCTCCGAGCGCGGTGATCCACACGACCTCGTTGACCATGGGTCTGTGCGTCCTGAAATCCGCATAGTGCGCAGCGGTCGAGAGCGCACCAACTGCAATGAACAGCCAGCCAACAATCGTGATGGTGATCGGACGCTTTTTTGTCTGGACCTCTGCCACCGGAGTGTCTCCTGCGTTGCTCCTACTTGAGAACCGGGGGCGGAATTCTCGCTCCTGTCCCCTTGGCGTCGCTGCTCGGCGTCTTCGAGTACTGAATCGTCTCCGGACCCACCGCGCCGCCGGTCATCACCATGCTCATCGCCTGTTCCATGGTCAGGTCGGTTTCGATCACGCGGTCCATGGGAAGAATCTGCAGAAAGGCTGACGTGGGATTGATGGCGTTAGGCACCAGCACTGCTGCCAGCGGTTGGCCGCTCGCAGCGTCAGTCATGGTGCGCGTCAGGAACCCGATGCTTTTTTGGCCGGCGATAGGAAAGTCGATCAGCACCACGCGCTGGCTCGCATCCTTCTTGGCCATCATCGTGTCCAGCAATTGCCGGACGGAGGTGTAAACCTTGGCCACAAAGGGCAGCCGCTCAAGGATTGACTCGAACAGCCCGAAGGCCTGGCGGCCGATGACCAAGGAAGTGATCCTGCCCACGATGTAAAGCACAATCAGCGTGAGCAGAATCGCCATCACGGGCTGAATCCATGTGTAGCGAAACCAGCCTTCTGGAAACAGCGGCGCCAGCAAGCGCACCGCCGGCAGCCCTGCCTGAGCAAGCTCATTCAGGAGAAAGCTGAAGATCAGGTAGGTGACAAAGAGCGGGCCAATGGTGATGATTCCGGCCAGGATACTTCGCTGCACACTGCGCAGCGTGCGGCTCACATGTGCCTTCACGCGATTCTCCTCGTTTCGAGAATACGCTGGCGCCGGCCCGCAACGCGGTGGCAGTGGATAAATCAGAGTTCCAAACGGACGCAAAATGAGCTATATATGAGGATTGCCTGATGCAATTCGAGAAGGACTTCCATGAGCCAGCACGACAGCATCGAATCTATCGATCGGGACTCACTATCCCCCAGATCTGACGCGCAGCAGTCACGAGTGATGGGTTCGCCTTTACCCATGGGCTCTGGCCGGCGTCCGATGGGATCGCCGGCCTCCGGGAACCGTACGCCCCCCGGCCGCGCGCTTCCGGCATCGACGAGCGAAGAGGAGCCCAGCGGCGCACAGCGTGCCATGAACTTGTTTCGCACGGTCATGCCCATCGTGCAGCGCCTTCTGCCTCTGCTTGAGGGCAATGTACTCACAGCTATTTCAAATGTGATGACTCCGCGGCCGCAAACGCCGCCGCCTGCGCCTAAAGTCGATCTGGCGCCACTTGAGACCAGCCTCGCCGAGCTGCAGACCGAGCACCGCGGCCTGCGGGAGCAGGTGACGGAGCAGAACGCCTCACTCAAGCGCGTCGAAGATCAGTTGGAGATGGTGCGCGAAGCCACCGACCGCAATACGCTCGAGCAGCAGGAGCTGCTGGAAGATCTAAGAGCATTTTCGGGCAAGGTGAAAGTCGTCGCAGTGATCGGAATCGGCGTGGTGGTGATCGGCATTGTGCTGAACTTGATTCTGTTCCTGCACATTCAGCGCGTTCTGCCATAAGCTCAGAAACCTGCGCGTGGGGACAAATCTGGTTTCAGCAAGCCGTCGACGACTGAAGCAACGGCGATTCCTGCAATGCCGCCAGCTTTAATGACTCCTGCCACAATCCCGCTGCGGCCGCATCATTCTGCGCATTCTTCGATGGCTCGACCTGCTTTTGGTCGTGAAAATACTTGCCGGTGACGTTCGCAACTTCCGGTGAAGAGGCCAGGTAAACGAGCGTTTTAGCGCCTTCTTCGGGGGTTCGGGCAAAGCGTTTGCCGACACCAATACCGAAACCGATCAGGCCGCCTGCCTGTGCTCCGAAACGGGTGGCGACAAAACCGGGATGCCAACTGTTGGCTGTCACGCCAGTGCCTTGCAGGCGGCGCGCGAGTTCCCTGGTAAACAGGATGTTGAACAGTTTTGAGCGGCCATAGACGGTGAAACCCGGCCCTCCGTAGCGCAGCCACACTGGAAAGGTCCACTGATAGGCCTTCTTGGACTGCAAATCCTTGAGATCGAGGTCGGCCACTTCGTGCGCGTCGGACGCAGTATTCACAATCCGGGCAGGCGCCGATGCCTCCAGCCGCTCCAGCAGCCCTAGTGTCACGACGAAATAGGCCATGTGATTCAGCGCGAATGTGAGCTCCAACCCATCTTCGGTGAGTTGCCGCTGACCAAAGATCGCGCCCGCATTATTGATCAGCACATCGATGCGCGGCTCCGTGGCGGCGATTTCCGACGCGACGCGCTTCATCTCGCTGATTCGCGAAAGATCGGCATAAAAGATGGCATGGGCCGCTTCCGGACCCCGCTCCTGCAGCCTCTTCAGAGCAGCTTCGCCCCGCTCCCGGTCTCGTGCAATCTGCGCGATCCGCGTTCCCAGTCCGGCCAGGGTTTCGGCAGCCGTCTGTCCGATGCCCGATGTCGCACCGGTAATCACGACAACCTTGCCG
>Ga0326728_10021689_pt1 | contig 12033 bp, 11 predicted proteins | sample MB3enrmetagenome_FD_207602 | JGI IMG/M metagenome (GOLD analysis project Ga0326728, IMG submission 207602) | Lab enriched peat soil microbial communities from McLean, Ithaca, NY, United States - MB31MN | ecosystem: Environmental > Terrestrial > Soil > Wetlands > Peat | place: USA: New York... | reverse complement strand
CCCGCGGTCCCAAGGGAACGGTCCTGATCATGACGAGTGGAGTTGTCTGGGGGGGCTGGACCCTGTCTAACCCCACCAACCCCAGCTGCAATGGCCAAAGCGGCACTTTCATCATGTGTGAGGGCGCTGCCACCTGTAAGGTTCCTTAGAACGGCGCTCTGCGCATTGGGCCCGCCCGGCCGAGATCGGTTCGTCGTCGTGCTTTCGCCATCTTGCCCGCCTCTTCCTTCCGCCTGCCCCGCTGCTATACAGTGTGAGCCATGGGTGGCCTGATCACACCGCGCCAAGCCATGCCGCGCCCATTGCACGAGATCGCAGAGGCTGTGGGAGCCCGCCTGATTGGCGACGGCCGCATCGCGGTGAGCCACGTGGCCAGCATCGATTCGGCTGGGCAGGCGAGTCTGGTTTTCGTCGAGGATGAGAAACATTTGGCCGCAGCGCTGCAGTCGAAGGCCGGCGCGGTCATTGCAGCAGAATTCGCCGCGGCTGCCTCTTGCAGCAAGCCCTTGCTCATCAGCGACCATCCCAAACTCGCTTTCGCCCGGGCAGCGCGGTTGCTCCGCGAGGAATCGCTCCTCGAATCCGGTCAGCCGCAGGGAAAGATGCACGCGACGGCCGTGATTCATACTTCCGCCGTACTGGATACGGGCGTCTACGTGGGAGAGCGAGCGGTGATCGGCGAACAGGCGCACATTGGGGAAAGAACGCGGATCGGAGCAGGCTGCTCCATCGGCGCGGGCGTCATCCTGGGCCGCGACTGTGAAATCTATCCCAACGTCACCGTTTATCCTGGAAGCACGCTAGGCGACCGCGTGATCGTGCATGCCGGTGCGGTGCTTGGCAGCGACGGCTTCGGATACGTGCGCGACCGCAAAACTGGCCACTATGAGAAATTCCCTCAGGTCGGGCGGCTGGTGATCGAAGATGACGTCGAGATCGGCGCCAATGCAACCGTGGATCGCGGCGCCCTGGATGAAACGCGCATCCGCCGGGGCTCGAAGATTGACAATCTTGTGCATGTCGGCCACAACTGCCAGATCGGCGAAGACGTCATTATTGCGGCGCAGACCGGCCTGTCGGGGAGCATCATCATCGAAAACGGTGCAGTTCTGGGCGGTCAGGTGGGCATCGGCGAACACGCCACCATCGGCGAGGGAGTCATGCTCGGCGGGCAGGGCGGAGTTTTGCCGAACAAAGTCTTGCGCGGCAAGGGCCTGGCATTCTGGGGAACTCCGGCGCAGCCGCTGCGGCAGTACTTGAAGCAACTGGCGACGCTGGCCCGGCTGGCGAAAAAAGACTAGCCAGGAGGGACAAACAAAGATCGTGGCGCTCATCGTCATCGGCGGGCATTCGCGCAGCGTGGGCAAGACCAGCGTGGTGGCCGGGTTGATCTCCGCTCTGCCTGAATTCGGCTGGACGGCAGTGAAGATCACGCAGTACGGCCATGGCATCTGCTCGGCCAACGGCGGGGAATGCGATTGCGCCACTGCCGATCATTCCTGGGCAATTTCTGAAGAGCGCAACCGTTCAGGCGAGTCTGACACATCGCGGTTCCTGCTGGCGGGAGCGGAGCGGGCGCTATGGGTGCGGACCGAACAAGGGCGGCTGGCCGAAGCTATGCCGGAGTTGAGGAGAAGAATTGCGGGCGCGGGCAACGTGATCATCGAGTCCAACAGTGTGCTGAAGTTTCTGCGGCCGGATTTGTATCTGACGGTTCTTGATCCGGCCACCATCGACTTTAAGAGTTCGGCGCGGGAGTTCCTGGATCGCGCCCATGCCGTAATTTTGCATAACGGCGGGAGCGACGCTCGATGGCACGCCGTTTCTTTGAAACCGGTGGCGGAGCGGCTAGTCTTCCGTATTACGCCTCCGGCGTATGTCACGCCGGAGATCGTCGAGTTCGCTCGATTGAATCTGGCGGCTCACGCCGGGGCGGGAAACCGATATAGTAGGGAGCCGCACCGCCTTTGAAACAGGTTTCCCTCACGGGCTAAAGCCCCGTTATTTTCTTTCCTGTGGCGGCACGGCTGAAGCCGAGCCCTTCCCAAAACCTCTGCGAACTGGCAACCGGCAACTGAGTACTGAGTACTGCGAACTGAGTACTGAGTACTGCGAACTGAGTACTGAGTGCTGCGAACTGAGTACTGAGTACTGCGAACTGAGTACTGAGTACTGACCACTGACAACTGCTCTTTGTTATCCTTGCGGGTGCGGCAAATTCACTCCAGCGCCTGGCTTCTGGTGGCCTTGTCGGCAGTTCTGCAGGTGCTGATCTTTCCCCTTCCCGGTGTTTATGTTCTCTCCTGGTTTGCGCTCACACCCCTGATTGTCGCGCTGCTGCGCGCGCGTCCGGCAGGCGAACTTGAAACTGCGGATGGGGTCAGATTGCGGCCCGCCGCACCCGGGCAGGCGTTCCTGCTGGCCTACGTTTGTGGAATCTTGTGGTACGCCGGGACCTGTTACTGGATCTACGACACGATGCGCCAGTACGGCGGACTCAGCGCGCCGATGGCGGCTCTGGCGCTGTTTTTGTTTTGCTGCTACCTCGGTCTCTATCACGGATTATTTGGTCTGCTGCTGAGCCTGCTGGTCGATGGGTCGCGGGATTTTCGGCGCGCTCTGGCGACGGCGCCATTTCTCTGGGTAGCGGTGGAACTGGCCCGCACTCGCGTCACAGGATTCCCGTGGAATCTGCTCGGAATCGCCCAGGTGGATAACGTTGCCCTGTGCCGCATCGCCGAATGGACGGGCGTGTACGGCATCTCTCTGGAGATTACGCTGGTGAATGTGGCGTTCGCAGCGGCATTCCTTGTCCCACGGCAAAGGCGCGGCGCGATGTTGACGGCTGCGCTGGCTGCCGCTGCGGTCCTGCAGGCGGGAAAGCTCATGCCGGCTCCGGCGGCGAGCGCCGACCGTGCCGCCCTGCTCGTGCAGCAGAATATCCCGGTGTCGGCTGACTGGACGCCTTTGTATTTCCATCAGACACTCAACCAACTGGCGGAGCTAAGTGCCAGGTCAGCCGCCAACTCCGGGGCCACGAGGGTTGACTTGGTCGTCTGGCCGGAGTCGCCCGCTCCCTTCTTTGACAACGATGCGAGATTTCGGAACGTGATCAACGACCTAGCGCGCCAGAGCGGAGCCTGGGTTGTGACTGGGGTCATTGGAACTGGATCGCCGCGCGCCAACGGAAAGACTCCTCTGCCGTTCAACTCGGCTGTGTTAGTCAGCCCCACCGGGCAATGGACCGCCCGCTACGATAAGGTTCATCTGGTTCCTTTCGGCGAGTATCTACCCTTTCCCCGCCTCTTTTCGTTTGCCGGAGGTCTAACCAGGGAAGTCGGCGAGTTTGGGCGGGGCACGTCGCGCCAACCGCTCGACGCAGGCGGCGAGCAACTTGGCGTGTTTATCTGTTACGAATCTGTCTTCCCCGATGAAGTGCGGCAGTTCGCCGCGCAGGGCGCGCAGGTTCTGGTCAACATTTCTAACGATGGCTGGTATGGAGACAGCGGCGCTTATGCGCAGCACTTGAACCAGACTCGCATGCGCGCCATCGAGAACCATCGCTGGCTGCTGAGCGCGACGGATACTGGAGTTACGGCTTCGATCGATCCCTGGGGACGAGTTGCGGCGCGGATTCCCCGCAAACAGCGAACCGCGCTGATCGCTCCTTATGCCCTTACTTCCGTGCCTGCTCTTTACACGCGGCACGGCGACTGGTTCGCCTATGCCTGTGCGATAATCTCTCTGGGAGCGCTGGTGGCGCGCTTCGCACTTTCCCAAAAACCGCAGGAAGGCTGATCGGTCCTCATGAATCAAGAGTTGGAACAGTCCTACGAGAAGTTGAGCAAGAAAGTACAAGAACTCCGGGAGTATCTTTGACGCGGAGAAGCTCCGTCCGCAACTAGCCGAAATTGAAAAGCAGGCTGCCGACCCTGCGCTTTGGTCGAATCCGCAAAGGTCGCAGCTCGTAATGCGCGAAAAGAAGCGGTTGGAGCACGTGCTCTCGACCGACGCCGACCTGGCGCGACGCGGCGACGACATTGCCGCCTATTTTGAGCTAGCCAGCGAAGGCGAGAATGTGGACGCCGACCTGTCGCGCGAAATCGGCTCTCTGAGCGATCTGATTGACAAGCTGGAAACCGAGACCCTGCTCTCCGGCGAGAACGACGCCCGCAACGCCATCGTGACCATTCACCCCGGCGCGGGCGGCACCGAGTCCCAGGACTGGGCCGACATGTTGTTGCGCATGTATCTGCGCTGGGCCGAGCGCCAGGGATTTGAGACCGTACTCTACGACTATCAGCCGGGCGAGGAGGCTGGGCTGAAATCGGCGACCTTCGCGGTCAATGGCGAGTACGCGTACGGACTGCTCTCCAGCGAAATCGGCGTCCACCGGCTGGTGCGTATTTCTCCATTCGATCAAGCCAAACGGCGGCATACTTCGTTCGCCAGCGTGTACGTGTCGCCGGAAATCGACGACACCATCGAGGTGGTCATCAAGCCGGAAGACATTCGCGTGGATACCTACCGCTCCAGCGGCAAAGGCGGACAGCACGTCAACACCACGGACTCGGCGGTGCGCATCACGCACATCGCCACCGGCCTGGTCGCCAATTGCCAGAACGAACGCTCGCAGCACAAGAATCGTGACCGCGCCATGAGCATGCTGCGCTCGAAGCTCTATGAATTTGAGATGGAGAAAAAGCGTGCCGCTACGAAAAAGATCGAGGATTCGAAACTCGACATCGACTTCGGATCGCAGATTCGTTCCTATGTGTTGCAGCCCTACCGGATGATCAAGGATCACCGCACCAAGACGGAAGTCAGCGACGTGGACCGCGTGCTCGATGGCGACCTGCAGCCGTTTATCCGGGCGTATCTGCTGGCGCGGCGTGCAGAGAAGCAGTGAAGAATATCTCGATGAGGAAAACAACGAAACCAAGGAGAGAACGGGGAACGCGGAAGGCGATTAAGCTCGGCCCCCGCTTTCTTCGTGCTTTCTCGTTCGCTGCGGAGAAGCACCAGGGCCAGACGCGCAAGGCATCGACGATCCCCTACCTCGCGCATCTAATGGGTGTCGCGTCGCTGGTACTGGAGGCCGGCGGCGATGAAGACCTGGCCATCGCGGCGCTGCTGCACGATGTGGTCGAGGATTGTGGCGGAGCGCCCATGCTGAAGGAAATCCGCCGCCGCTTTGGCAACCGGGTCGCCAAAGTGGTAGACGGCTGCACCGACGCCGATACCTATCCCAAGCCGCCGTGGCGCGAACGCAAGGAAGAGTACATCCGCCACCTGACCAAAGCGGATGCGGACACTCGACTGGTTTCGGCGGCTGATAAGCTGAATAACGTGCGCTCCATCCTCAGCGACTACCGCGAGTTGGGCGAGTTCGTCTGGTCACGGTTCCATGGTGGACGCGAGGGCACTCTTTGGTACTATCGCACTTTGCGGGACGAATTTCTGCGCAGCCGGCCGAATCGCGTTACCCGGCAATTCGATCTGGCGGTGAAAGAACTCGACTCGCTGGTGGTTGAGCGAGGAGCAATGAGCGATGAGCGATAATAACCGGCGTTTGCTCACAGCTCACGACTCATAGCTCGCAGCTTTCGTATGGCACGCACCATTGATCAAATCCGCGCTTCGAAACTGCCCTCCCACATGATGCAGTTTGCGGCTCGCGGCGCACTGCAGGTTCCGCCGGCTGAGAACATCGAGATTCTGGTTTACCTTGCCCGCCACAATAAGATCTTCGGCGAACTGGCACGGATGACCCTGGCAGGCTGGGATGAGAAGGCCTCCCTGGCATCCGCATCCGATCCCCAGACCTCGGCCGAGGTCCTCGAATACTTCGTTTCGCCTGAGAACCTGCGCCCGAAGTTGCTGCCCGCCTTGCTCGAAAATCCGTCCGTATCCGAGGGAGAACTGGCGAAGCTCGCCCTGGGTGCCCTGCGGGAGATCATTGCGGTCATGCTGAAAAGCGCGCGAGTGCGATCACTGACCGGCGTTCTCGCCATTCTCAAAGCGAATCCATACTTGAAGAAAGAAGAAGCCGACGAGATTGACCAGCTTCTGAGCGCGGCCGCCTCTACCAGCGCAGTCGCTGCGACAGATGAGGCCGATGCCGGGCAAGTCGTCTCGGTGGCGGAACCGACGGCGGAAGAAGTGCCAGGCGGCCAAGCGGACAGCGCAGCCGAGCCGGCAGCTACCGGAGAACAGGATGAGAAGGTCTCCGCTTATCTCAAGGAACACGCCGATGAGATTGCCGCCGAAGGCGAGAAACCATTTCAGTCGATTGGCGGGGTTGTCGAACTGCTTGGGCCCGACTATTTTCCCGTCACCCAGACCGCCGATGTCGCGGCGCCGGTGGCCGCATCCCCGGCTACGGCGGCACCGAAGTCGGGCGTCGCTGCGGCCAAGAGGGCGCGTCCGGGCGAACCCGAGCGCAAAAACACGTTGCAGAAGATCAATGCTCTCGACGTCAAAGGACGCATCCAGCTTGCTTTGAAAGGCAACAAAGAGGAGCGCTCCATTCTGATTCGCGACGGCACCAAGGTCGTGGCTCTCGCCGTGCTCGACGCGCCCAAGCTCTCCGATGGAGAAGTCGAGAATATTGCCAGCCAGAAGAACGTTCTGGAGGCGGTGTTGCGCCAGATCCCGCTGAAACGCCGCTTCATGAAGAACTACATCGTCGTGCGGAATCTGGTCTCGAACCCGCGGACGCCGCTCGATCTCGGCCTGGGCTTGATGAAGAACCTGCTGACCCAGGACCTGAAGAATCTTTCCAACAACAAGGAAGTTTCCGAAACCATCCGCAAACTGGCGCTGAAGATGTACAAACAGAAAATGGAATCTGCCAACAAGAAATAAGGGAGGAGTACCGTTGGTTTCGCCGCCATCTGATCCCATCGCCGATTTGCTCAGGCGCTCCAAAACCATCGCCGTGGTTGGCCTGTCTTGTAATCCCTTGCGCCCCAGCCACGGCGTCTCGGCCTACATGCAGAGCCACGGATATCGCATTATCCCGGTGAATCCTCAAATCGAGGAATGCCTGGGCGAGAAAGCCTATGCCTCACTGCTCGATATTCCGGAAAAAGATGTGCCGGAGAAAATTGACATCGTAAATATTTTCCGCCGGCCGGAATTCGTGGAAGAGATTGTCGACCAGGCCATCCAGCTCAAAGTTCCGGCCATCTGGATGCAGGAAGACGTGATTCACGAAAAGGCTGCCGAGAAAGCGCGCCGTGCGGGAATTTTTGTCGTGATGGACCGCTGCATTCTGAAGGAGCACCGAGCCCGGCTGGGGTAATGGGCTGCACATAGGAAGATAAGGCGCTTGCCCCACCCTTGTTGCCGGGTGCCCCAGGTCTCGCTGTTGTTGCGAGACCTGGGATGTTAGGAACCGTACTGTCACAGATTCTCGACAGATAGACCCCGCTCCCATGTCTCGCAAAACCGGCGAGACATGGGGCACCCGCCTTTGTATCCCCCGTCGTACTGACTCTGAGTTTCCCTGCAGATTCTTTTCAGTCCTTTTGCCGCGAAGGGCTGCCTGCGCCGGTCCGGGAGCGCAGGCGTTTGATTTCTTCCAGCCGCTCCCGAATGCGCTTTTCGATCCCTTCATTCGTCGGCTGGTAATACACGCGGCCGCGCAGGTTGTCGGGCAGGCATTGCATGTCCGCCACTTTCTCTTCCAGGTCGTGAGCGTACTGGTACCCGCGGCCATAGCCCAGGCCCTTCATCAATTTTGTGGGCGCGTTGCGCAGATGCAGCGGAACCTGATCGGCGGAAGTCTGCTCGACGTCCTGCTTGACTTCCCCGTACGCCGTGTACAACGCATTCGACTTGGGCGCGGCCGAAAGATAGACCACCGCTTCAGCCAGCGCCAGATTGCCCTCGGGCATGCCGATGAAATCCACGGCGTCGCGCGCCGCCATGCACAACGAGAGCGCATTGGGATCGGCCAGGCCGATATCTTCGACCGCCATGCGCACCACCCGGCGGGCAATGTACAACGGATCTTCGCCGGCTTCGAGCATGCGTCCGAGCCAGTAGAGGGCGGCGTCGGGATCGCTATTGCGCACTGACTTGTGCAGGGCCGAAATCAGGTTGTAGTGCTCTTCGCCAGTCTTGTCGTAGAGCAGAACGCGCCTCTGCAGCGCGTCGCGGACGATGTCGTCGGTGATCTCGCGTGCAACGGCTTCAGAGGGTGCCCCACTTCTCGCCGATTTTGCGAGAAGTGGGGATTCTTCGCTTGCCCTACCATTTCGATTTCCCTCTGTCGTAACTCCCACGTCTCGCAAACCCAGCGAGACGTGGGGCACCCCAGTCGGTTTCGCCAGCCCGGCCGCGACTTCGAGCACGTTGTAAGCGTTGCGAGCATCGCCGCTGGAATAGCTGGCAATTCTTCTCAGCACGTCGTCCGAGGCGGTCAGATTCATTTCGCCCAGACCGCGTTTGCCGTCGCTGAGAGCGCGCCTCAGCAGCAGCACAATTTGGTCTTCGGTAAGCGGTTGCAACACGTAAACCCGAGTGCGCGAAAGCAACGCTGAGTTGATCTCGAACGACGGATTCTCGGTGGTCGCGCCGATCAGTCGAATATTGCCCTTCTCGACGTGGGGTAAGAAAGCGTCCTGCTGGGCCTTGTTGAAGCGGTGAATTTCGTCGATGAAGACGATCGTCCGCGTGCCGTACTGGCGGGCGCGTTCGGCGTCGGCCATGACCTGCTTGATTTCTTTGATTCCCGCGAGCACGGCGGAAAATTCAATGAACTCCGCCTTGGTCATGTTGGCGATGATCTTGGCCAGCGTGGTTTTGCCTGTCCCGGGAGGTCCCCAGAAAATGAGCGAGCCCATGTCGTCGCGCTCGATTTGCGTGCGCAGCGGCTTGCCCGGGCCGATCAGTTGCTCCTGCCCGACGAACTCGTCGAGCGTGCGCGGACGCATGCGATCGGCCAGCGGCCGCGTCGTATCGGGGGCACTGCCGGCGTTCGGGATGGGCTGAAACAGACTCACCAGGTTTCAGAAGAATACGCTTCAGCTTAACTCAATCGGGATTGAGAGGCGAGAAATGCCCAATCGCTGTAAGTTGTTGAGCCTTCGTGTAAGTGATTGAAATATTGGAGAACGCACTGGGACCGCTTGAGAGGGACTACCTCCGCAGAGGATTCTTGCCTGCCCCAGGCACTTTCTCGCGATGCTAGGGCCATTTCCGGCCCCGCAATGGGCATTTTAGGAGTGAGAGCGAATCCGCAAAGTACTCTGCATTAAAAAGCCTCCCGAACAGCTTCCCGTTCACCGAGCCTGCTTGCACGGCGCCAATATCAACGACTTAGATCGCTAGCCGATGATTTCCTTAAGGACCGGGTCGGCAAATTGAAGCTCCGGCGCTGCCGGCAGAGCGTCGGTTTCCGCGGCGTAACGGTAAAACAGTTGCAAACCTTCCAGGCAGCCCGCATCCAGCTGGTAGTAAATGTTTTCGGTCAAATAGGCACGGACATCAGGCTCGCTGAGCCCCACGCGCGGCGCCCATTCACGGGCGATCTGGTTGACGCTCGAGGGTTCGAGCCCGTGATCGCGCGAATCGCGAAAGATCGCTGCCAGGTCCAGCGGCGAATCGGCCTCTCGCAGCGCCGCTCCGCGTATCGCCCAGAAAGCGAAGACGAAAGGCTTACCCGTGTAGCGAATCCATTCTTCGGCGAGATCGAGCGTCTGGTAGCGCGAGCGATCGACCTTAAGCGCGGGATCGCCAATGACAAGTGCGGCGTCGTGCTCGGCCAGCATCTTCTCGAGGTTCGGCTCCATGGGGAAAAAAGTTCGTCCCCCTCCCAGCCACTTCTCGAAGAGAATTTTCGTCAGCGCCACCGAGGTCATCGAAGAGGTGTCGAGCGCAACGGTTCGGATCTTTTCGACCGGCACTCTGCTGATCAGCAGAATCGAACGCACGGCGCGGCGCGAGGCGATCGCGACATCAGGAAGAATCACCAACCCGGGAACCTGCGCATATGCTGCCGCTGGAATGATGCCTATATCCGCTGTTCCTTCCGCCAGCGCGTGGGCGCAGGCCGAAGGCAGAGTGTAGGAAATCTCGAACTGAGTGCCCCATCCCTTCGACTCGCTCCGCTCGCTCAGGGCAGGCCCTTTCGCGTTTTCTGCGAAAAGGTGGGTTTCAACGTGCTCGAAGTCCCACATCAGCGGGGCGGTGTTGAGGTAGGAAATGGCGGAAATGCGCAAAAGTCTCATTCTTGGTTCGATATCCACAATATTAACAAACCATTGTGACGGATGACCTTGACTCGGCGCTTGGCCGCTAAGTACAGTCCGCTCGGAGTACAACTTTGCCCACTGTCGCCGCATCGCCCGGCGCCACTCATCTTCTTGACTGGCTGGCCCTTTCTCTGACGCCGGGCCTCGGACCCACGAAGTCCCGGAAGCTGGTCGAGCATTTTGGGACTCCCGAAGCTGTGTTCCGCGCTTCGCTCACCGAACTTGAAGCGGCCGGGATTCAGGCTGTTTCGGCACAATCCCTGGCCACAGGGAAGTCAGCCGAGTCAGCGCGCGAAGAACTGGCGCGCGCCGCCGCGGCCGGCGTGACCGTGATCTCCATGGACGACCCAGCGTATCCGAGTCGCCTGAAGGAAATCTACGATCCGCCGCTTACCCTTTATGTTCGCGGCAGTCTGGAGGTATTAACTCAGCCCGGCCTCGCCATGGTGGGAACCAGACATCCCACGCCTTACGGTTCGGGCATGGCCGAACGTCTGGCCTGCGATCTCGCGATCCACGGACTGGTCATCATCAGCGGCATGGCGCGCGGCGTCGATACGGCCAGCCATCGCGGGGCGATTGCGGCCAAAGGCAAAACTCTCGCGGTGTTTGGCACGGGCGTGGACGTGATCTATCCCAAGGAAAACTCGCGCTTGTCGGAACAGATTCTCGCGTTCGGTGGGGCGCACATCTCTGAGTTTCCTCTGGGAACGTTTGCCGCGCCCCAGAATTTTCCCATTCGCAACCGGATCTTGAGCGGCATGGCGGTGGGAGTGCTGGTGGTCGAAGCCGCGGAGTACTCCGGCACGCGCATCACCGCGCGCTGCGCGCTGGAGCAGAATCGGGACGTGTTCGCCGTGCCCGGCAACGTCACCAACAAGAATTCCTGGGGGCCGAACACACTGATCAAACAGGGCGCCAAGCTGGTCGCGACCTGGGAGGACGTGTGGGAGGAACTCCCGACAGAAGTACGACTTGCATTGACTCCCGCCGCCTCGCCTGAATCCTCGGGCGCCTCCTCTGCATCTCTATTCCCGGACGAAGGCCTCCCTCCTCACGAAAAGCGAATCCTGAGCCTGCTGAAAGCCGACGAAGCCACCCACATCGACGAACTGGTGGAGCGCCTCGAAACGGAAATATCTTCCTCGGAAATCTTTGCCGCGCTGTTCGAACTGGAACTCGCGGGCAAGATTCGGCAGATGCCGGGAAAGAATTTTGTGAAGAGCTTTTGAGCTGCTAGCTTCTGGCTTCTAGCTTCTAGCTCCTAGCTAACCTCGAGAGGAGGTCGTTCGATGGAGGACTTCAAAGACTTGAAAGTTTGGGCTAAGGCTCATGAGTTGACTTTGGCGATTTATCAGAGCACTCGCCAATTTCCGAAAGAGGAGATGTACGGATTAACCAGTCAGTTGCAGCGCGCTGCTGCCTCCATCGGAGCGAACATCGCGGAAGGCTGCGGGCGCAGGTCGGATCCGGAGATGAAGCGGTTCGTTCAGATGGCGAGGGGCTCGGCAAGTGAATTGGAATATCACCTGTTGCTCGCACGGGACCTCCAGCTTCTGAAGGTCGGGGAGTTCGAAAGTTTGGACACAAAGGTCCTCGAAATCCAGCGGATGCTGGCCTCGCTCACCCAGTGTCTCGGAGCTGCAGTTTTAGCTAGAAGCTAATAGCTAGAAGCTAGCAGCTTTCTTCCCGTAACTTGTTGCTTTCTGCCCATTCGTGCTAGCTTCGAAAAACGAATACCAATGTCATGAGGGTCAATTGTCAAAAGGTT
>Ga0326728_10021688_pt1 | contig 12033 bp, 7 predicted proteins | sample MB3enrmetagenome_FD_207602 | JGI IMG/M metagenome (GOLD analysis project Ga0326728, IMG submission 207602) | Lab enriched peat soil microbial communities from McLean, Ithaca, NY, United States - MB31MN | ecosystem: Environmental > Terrestrial > Soil > Wetlands > Peat | place: USA: New York... | reverse complement strand
GCCCGATCCGGTCGCACCGGCGATGAGCAGGTGCGGCATGCGCGCCAGGTCCGCCACGACGGCCTGGCCCGACACATCGCGCCCCAGACCAAAGACGAGTTCGCCTCGGCTGGCCCGATAATCTTCCGAATCCATCACGCCGCGCAGGGAAACCAGCGAGATTTGCGTGTTGGGCACCTCCACGCCCACCACGTCTCTGCCCGGCACCGGCGCCTCGATGCGCAGCGGCGAAGCCGAGAGGGCCAGGGCCAGATCGTTGGATAGCGATTGGATCTGTGCCACGCGCACCCGCACGGATGTCTCCTCGCCCTTGCGGTTCTTGCGCACGATGATGCCGGGCCGCAGGCCGAACTGGGTGACCGCCGGCCCCTGGTTGATCTCGACCACCTGGACGGGCACACCGAAACCTTCCAGGGTCTTCTCGATGATGATGGCCCGTTGGCGCAGGTCCACGCTCTGGATGTCCAGCTCGTTGGCATCTTCCAGGATATCGCTGACATTGGGCAGCTGCCAGGACTGCCCCGCTTCGCCGGCGGACGCGGGAGCCTGCGGCGTGCCCATGGCTCGCCCCTCGCGGGCGGGCCTGGAGGCTGGCCCCGAAGCAACCGCCGCGCCGGCCGGCTGGCTTGCCGTCTCGTCGTGGCTGCCGCATTCACTCTGCGGCTTTGGCGCGCTTTCCCCCAGGTTCTTGCCCCCTGCGGCCGGAAGGATCTGCCCTGAACAGGCTTGCCCCGATCCCGGCCCGGGAGTGCCTGGGATTGCCCGGTCCGCCACGCCGGCGGCTGCGGAAGGCGAGAACGGGCTGCCCGCAGGCGGCGCGGTCTGCCGGCGTAGCGCGCGGGCCCGCTGCCAGAGCCGTCCGGGCCATTCCGGCCATGTGAGCCCTTTTCTCGCGCCGCCGGGCACGGGCTGCCCGTCAGCGAGCGGCAGCGGCAAATGCACGGGGAGGCCTTTGCGCTCCGATTGGCCACGGCGCGCGGCCGCCACGGCGGCCAACAGGGCGCCCCGCAGCCGGCCGAAAGACGTGCCGCTGATCAGGAATACCCCGGCCGCAGCAGCGATGGCCAGCGCGCCGATCGAGGCCGGCACGTCAAGCACGGGCACCAGGAGCTGCCCGATCAACCAGCCGGTGGCTCCGCCCTCGGCCTGGAATTGATCGGGCGCCCAGTCATTCCAGCCCGCTCCGCTCAACGCCAGATGCGCCAGCCCCTCGAATGCCAGGAACACGATGAACGCGCCCAGGATGTGTCGCCCGGCAAGCCCTCGGCCTTCGAGCATCTCGCGCAATATGAGCCACAGCCCGATCGCTCCGGCCAGAACCGGCACCAGCCAGGCGCCGACGCCGAAAGCCCAGCGCAGGCCCTCGACCAGCTTGCCCGTGGCAGCGCTGCGAGTGGGCGTCAGCAGCGTAAGCAAAGTCAGGAACGCCACCACCACCAGGGCCGATCCGATGGTTTCCGGCCTGAAGAAGGCAGCCAGGTTCGAACGGCGTACCGGCTTGGCTCGTGTCTTGCGCTTCGCCATCCTATCCTTTCAGAGGCACTTCAGATCAAAACAGGCTCAATTGCTGGAACTCATCATCCGAGCCCGGGCCATCATCCGCCTCGTGGGCAGGCGCGCGTGCCTGGTCGATTTCGGCCAGCAGCTTCGGGATCTGCTTGATGTCTTCTTCGAGTGCCGTTCGCCACTCGGGACGGCGCAGCGCGGCAGCAGGGTGGAAGAGGGGCAGGTAATAGACGTTGCCCACACGCTTGGGCCGTCCGTGAATGCGTGAGATCGACTGGCCCGGAAAGAAGCGTTCCATCGAGTGACGGCCGAGCGTAACGACGATATCGGGTTGGATCAGAGCAAGCTGGCGGGTCAGGTAACCGCTGCAAGCCGCGATCTCCTCGGGCATGGGGTCCCGGTTGCCCGGCGGCCGGCACTTGACGACGTTGGTGATGTACACCTGTAGGCGTGTCAGGCCAATGGTGGCCAGCACTTGCTCCAGGTATTGCCCCGATGCACCCACGAAGGGCCGTCCCAGACGGTCTTCGTGGAAACCGGGCCCTTCGCCGACGAACATGATCCGCGCGGCTCCGGCGCCTTCACCAGGCACGACATGGGTGCGGCTCTGGCTCAACGGGCATTTCAGGCAGACCTTGACCTCGCTGGCCACTTTCTCGAGAGAATCGGATGAGGGATCTTCCCTTTGGGACATTGCGTACCTCTGAGGTGAAGGACATAGGTTGAGATGGACGCCAGGCGGCCCGTTGGCTAATCCCGGGCGCGGCCAGTCGCTCCCGGCTCGGGCCGGCCCTTGTGCCCAAAGCACGCGTCCAGCCGTGCTCGCGCGGCAGCCCGCTGCTGCTCTAGAAGGGCCTGCATAGCGGGTTCGGTCAGGGATGCTGTGGTCATAATCAACGCATCTTCGCCGTCCTGATAGTAGCGGCGCCGGGTGCCCACCTGGCGGTAACCAAGCTGTTCGTAGAGCCGCTGTGCCACGGCATTCCCCACCCTCACCTCGAGCGTCGAGCGCTCTGCCCCTCGGGCAATGGCTTCGTCCAGCAATGCCAGCAGCAGTATGTGGCCCAGGCCACAGCCGCGCCAGTCCGGGTGAGAGGCGATCGTGGCGATGTGTGCCTCGTCGACCATCAGCCACTCGCCGCCATAGGCCAGTATCGGCGGGAGGCCGGCACCGTCGGCCGGGTCTGCCCGGATGACCAGGTAGCATGCCCTTGGATTGGTCGTCAGGTCCATTACGTACATGTGCCGCGACCAGGGTTGGGGAAAAGATTGCCGTTCGATGACCAGCAGATCGTCTATGTCCGCGATCGTCATCCGGCTGACGGCAGGCAAGGGCATCGGCTAGCCTCTGGGCCGGCCTGCAAGCCCTGCGCGCCGATGGCGGGCTTTCGGAGCGGGCAAATTCATTTTCGGCATATCCTTGCTCTCTTCAGCTCTATGGTTCAATTCACGGTTGTAGTCTTGAAAGTGGCCGGCTCGCTGGCGTAGATCGGGCTCAACGTTACTGGGTCATCGCGCTCGCCAGCCTGGAGCCGCCGCCAGCCGATTTCGGCGAGATAGCCGGCGCGGCGCATGGCGAGCGCTGGCGGCAGGAAACGCGCCCGTTCGCCCAACCGGCCGGCCAGGAATGCCCTCTCGGCGGACGACAGCTCGCCTGCGAAGAAGGCCTGGCCATCGAGCGCGCCGGCAAGCTCGTCGACACTCGACAGGACATGAGGCGCGCGCGCTGCCCAGCCGCGCGCGCCGTGCTCGTAGATGGCCCAGCATAGGCGACCGCGCCCGGCCTCCACGACCGCCACCACGGGCCAGGCCCGGTCCTGATGTGGATACGCGACCACGTCCAGCGTGCCGGCTCCCACGATGGGCAGCCCGCGTGCCAGCGCCAGGCCCTTGGCAGCGGCCAGGGCGACTCGCAGGCCGGTGAACGAGCCAGGACCGAGCGCAACCCCAACGGCTTGCAGGTCTGTCGCCGACGCGCCTGCCAGTTCCAGCAGCCGGGCCACTTCCGGCATCAGTTCGACGGTGTGCTGCCGGCCGCTGCGCCAGTTGCGTTCGGCGACCAGCCCCTTCTCCCCATCGTATAGCGCGACACCCGCCCATTGCGTCGAAGTATCCAGGGCTAACAGCATTGGGTTACGAACCTTGAACGGCCCTACGCCGACCTGGTCGGCTACGGGAGCACATACTGGCCGAGATCAGCCTGCCCGCCGGGCGCCGCTACCTGGAAAAGTTCCTCCACCACCCTGGTGTAATGGGCACCATAGGCCACAAAGCACAGCTGCCGGCGATTCTCCCCCACGTAGGTGAAGTGGACTTCCAGATAGGTCTTGGGAAGCAGCTCCGCCACGCGCTCGGCCCATTCGATGACCACGATATCATCACCTGCAACGAGATCCCCCAGACCTACATCCCACATCTCGAGGGGCGCGTCGGCCAGGCGATAGCAATCCACATGTTGCAGCGAATGGCCATCGGGCAGGGGATACTCGTTCACCAAGACAAAAGTCGGGCTCGTTACCACGCGCGCGATGCCGAGGCCGAGGGCCAATCCTTGGGTGAAGGCTGTCTTGCCTGTGCCAAGGTCACCACTCAGGGCCAATACGTCACCCGGCCGGAGCAGCCTGGCGCAGCGATTCCCTAGCCGCTGAGTGTCGGCGACGTCCGCGGTCTCCACGATCATGTCACAAATTGCCATCCTCGAGCCATTATAGCGCGAGCCGGGCCGGAATCAAAAGCGTATTTGACCCTTGAGCACAGCCTCCAGCAGTGGTATGATGCACCCGTCCATTGATTTATCGGATGCATCCCATGGAGCAGCAATGCGGGCGTTGGTGATATCAGATGTCCACGGCAACCTGGCGGCGCTCGAAGCCGTCCTCGAGGACGCCAGGCGGTTCGCCTTTCAATCGGTTTGGTGTCTGGGTGATACGGTCGGCTATGGGCCCGAGCCTAATGAGTGCGTGGGCCGCATCCGCGACCTCAAAGCCACTTGTGTGGTCGGCAATCACGACTGGGCGGTCCTCGGGGGCATGGACGTCGAAGACTTCAACACCGAAGCGAAACGGGCCGTGCTGTGGACGCGCAGCCAGCTGAATGCCGACAACCTGGCCTGGCTGCGCACGTTGCCCGCAACGCCGGTGACCTGCGACGAGTTCACCCTGACTCATGGCAGCCCGCGCGATCCGGTCTGGGAGTACGTCCTTTATCCTGCCACCGCGCGTGCTAACTTCGACCACTTTGCCACCCTTTTCTGTCTGGTAGGCCACACGCACGTGCCGGCGTTATACACCCGGCAGGACGGCGACGGAAGTGTGCGTGCGCTCGTGCCGGCGGCCGACCAGCTGATCACCCTTCACCGCTCCTCCCAAGCGGGCACCAGGTTGCGTGCCATCATCAACCCCGGCAGCGTCGGCCAACCGCGCGACAACGATCCCCGCGCGGCTTACGCGATCCTCGACACGAACGAGGATACCTGGCTGCCGCGCCGCGTGCCATACCCGATCGAGATCACGCAAAACCACATGCGACAGGCCGGCTTGCCCGAACGCCTGATCGTGCGCCTCGCTTACGGCTGGTAACGGAACCGTCCGCCGGAACACGCCATGCTCGAATCGGTCTGTCAGAGGTTCTCGCGCACCTGCCGGGCCGCCGCAGCTGACATGCCGGGGACGGCAGCCAGTTCTTCCATGGAGGCGCCGCGGATGGCGTCGATCGAGCCAAAGCGGCTGAGGAGCGCTTTGCGGCGCACCGGGCCAATGCCCGGGATGGCATCTAGTTGCGAAGCCACCGCGGCCTTGCCGCGTTGCTCGCGGTGGAATGTGATCGCAAAACGATGCGCCTCATCGCGCACGCGCTGCACCAGGAAGAGGCCCTGGCTGCCGGGCGGCAGCAGGATCGAGTCGGGCCGCCCCGGCAGGAAGAGCTCTTCCCGCTGTTTTGCCAGCCCCGCGACCGGCACGACCTCCGTCAGCTCGAATTCGGCCAGGACGTCTACTGCCACACCCAGCTGCCCTTTGCCGCCGTCCACGATGAGCAGGTCGGGCAAGATCTTCCAGGCCGCGTCGGACTTGCGGGCCTTTCTGCCCGGGTCCGGCACCGCCGTTTCGACGGCCCGCCGGAAGCGCCGGCGCAGCACCTCGCGCATCGACGCGAAGTCGTCGGGCTCACCGAGCGCCCCTCTTCCCTGCACCTTGAACCGCCGATAGTCGCTCTTGTACGGCGCTCCCTTAGCGAAAACCACCATGCTGGCCACCGTGTTGGTGCCCTGCAACGTGGAGATGTCGAAGCACTCGATCCGGCTGGGCGGCTCGCTCAGGCCCAGCGCCTCCTGTAGCTGCGTCAGCCCCTCCGTCTGGCGGTTCGTATCGGCCTGCCATTGCGCTTGCAGGGTCGTCAGCATGGCTGCCGCATTCTCCGCGGCCATTTCCACAAGCTGTCGCTTGGCTCCCTGCTTCGGCGCCAGCAACGTCACCTTGCGCCCGCCCCGCTTGCTGCGCAGCCACTGCTCGATGATCTGGCGCTCCTCGATGCTCTGTGGCAGGAGGATCCGGTCAGGCACGTAGGCCGCCTCGCTGTAGAACTGCTTGACGAAGGCTGCTACCAGCTCGCCCTGTTGCTCCGTCGAGGTGCCGTCCAGCACGAAGCTTTCCCGCCCGATCAGCCTGCCGCGGCGGATGAAGAACACCTGGGCGCAGGTTTCCCCCGTACGCGCGTCCTGGGCAAAGGCGATTACATCCTGGTCTTCGGCCTTCGTGCTGACGATCTTCTGCCGCTCGACGATCTGGCCCGCGGCGTGGATCTGGTCGCGTAGCTGGGCCGCGTGCTCGAAGCGCAGGCCCTCGGCAGCTGCTTGCATCTCGGATGTCATCTTGCCCAACACCGTCTCACTGGCGCCTTCGAGGAAGTCGCACAGCCCAGCCACGATGGCACGGTAGTCCTCCCGGTCGATCGCCCCGATGCACGGCCCGGCGCAGCGCTTGATGTGATAATACAGGCACGGCCGCGGGTCCTGCCCGGTGATGGTGCGGTTGCAATCCAGGTAGGGGAAGACGCGGCGCAAGGCATCCAGCGTCTGGCGCAGGGCTCCGGGGGAGGCAAACGGCCCATAATAGCGGGCGCCATCGGATTCCATGCGGCGGACGATGCTGATCTTGGGGAAATCGTCCTGCCAGTGGACCTTGAGGTAAGGATAGGTCTTATCGTCGCGCAGCCGGACGTTGAAGCGCGGCCGGTGGCGCTTGATCAACTCGTTCTCGAGGATCAGCGCTTCCAGCTCGGTGTCGGTCACGATCCAGTCGAGATCGGCCACCTCACCGACCATGCGCCGGATGCGCGGCTCGTGGCGCGCCGAAACCTGGAAATAGGAGCGCACGCGGTTCCGCAGCACGACGGCCTTGCCGACGTAAATGACTGCCTTGCCGGCGTCGCGCATGAGGTAGACGCCCGGCCGTTCGGGCAATGTGTCGAGCTTTTGCTCGAATTCGACAGGAAAAGGATGATTCACGCCGCCATTTTAGCACGCGTGTTTGATGGGGTCAACGGCCCCCTTGGCCGGGGGCCTGCACTGCAAGGACGACCTGGTCTTCGGGCTGCCGGTCGCCGCGCGCGCCGGTTGCCAGCGTATAGAGCCCCAGCGCCAGCTTCAGGCCGGCCGCGCTCGTCCCGGCCGGCAGCGCGATACGGTGGTCGTCCACGACCACCTGCCCGACCGCCCAGGATGAGCTGGGATACCAGCCATGCAGCGGCGGGCCGTCGCCCTGCGCGATCAGCCTGCCGCTTGCATCGGTGACGTGCAGGAAGACGGTATAATCGACGGGCACCGGCTCCGTCGCCTGCCAATCGAGGGTCACGTCCACGGCTGGCCCCTGCGCGTCGGCCAGCGCCTGGTAGCCGGCGAGGCGCACGGCCTGGCCGAGGCGATAGGCTTGATCGCCCCCCGGCAGCACCGCCGCCGGACGCCGCTCGAGGATCCTGATCCGTCCCAGGCCAGCCAGCTGCCCGCCGCCGGACAGAGGCACCAGCTTGCCCTCGCTGAGCAGGCCCGCTCGGAGGTCGGCGATGACCGGCGGTGAGGTCGCGGGCACGGCCAGCTGATAATCATCGACCACGTAAAAGCCGCTGATCCAGCCGGCGATCGGCTTGTCGCCGGGGTTGAGCTTCGTCTCGTTGGCCCAGGTAACATCCCCGGTGATCGCGTCGAGGTGCACGAAGGGCTGCGCGTCGTCGATATGCGGTTGCAGCCCCCGCCAGTAGAGACGGAGGTCGAGCTCGTCGCCTTGGCGCACCTCGTTTGCCGAAAGGTCGTAGCCCAGCAGCTCCACGCCGTCGGCAAAGCTCGCGTGCACCGGATGCTGCATCGCCGCCGGGCTGTCCTCCGGCGAGCGCTCGCGGAACCAGCGCGTCAGCGGGCCAACGGCCCCGATCTTGAGCAGCGCCACGAGCAGGATGACGCACCCCAAGCCGAACGCGTATGCCGCCCCGTCGGAATGGGCCGCGGCGCCGCGGAGCCAGCCCCCTCTTCCAGAGGGCTGATGGCTCGCGCGATCGCGCGAGCCCGCCGGCGCAGGGCCCTCGGGACTTGGAAAACCGGCGTCTGCGTTGCGGCGCTCATCCGCTGGACCCCTGCCTGAGGCCGGGAGCGTGGCGCTTGCACCGGAGCAAGTCCCCGCAGAAGCCGGCTCCGGGGCGCGGCTTTCGCGATCTTCGCGCTCCGTGTGCTTCGTGGCGTTTCGCGACTTCGTGGTCCAAACGTGGGTGGTCCAAATGTGCGGGGTCCAAAGCTTCCTGCGTTGCCACACCCAGGCCGCTGCCACAACCATCACGGCGGCTCCCGCCATGCCTGCCGCCGCAGCCCGGTCGGGCGTGGCGCCGAAGGCCAGCGCGATCTCGTGCTCGCCCGCCGGCACGGGTACCTGGATCTCTCCATATGGGCCACCCGGCCCGTCCGGCGCCGGGTGGCCGTCGACCCACGCCTGCCAGCCCGGGAAATAGAAGCGCTGGATGCGGACGGTTGCCGCCGCCGTCAGGCTGACACGGTACCGATCCCCCAGACCGCTGCCCGGCAGCGCCTGCGCCTGGCTGCCGGCCGGCAGCGAAGCCATGTCCAGCCGCGACGGCGCCAGCCCGGCAGCCAGGGCCTCGGCCAGCTGTGCCGGCGGGTTAGGGTCCTGGACCCAGCGCGGCAAGTATTCGTTGGCGCTGGCCGTCCCACGCGCGCCGCCCTGTAGCTCGTAGCGGGCGATGTCGGCGACGCCGGGCTCTGGTGCCGGCGCAAAGGGGCGCGGGAACAGATAGGGCGCGATGCACACCGGGATCAGCACCAGCAGTACGGCAGCAGCTGCCAGGCGTGGCTTTTCCGGCAGCAGGCAGAGCCAGCTGCCGCCGAGGATGGCCGCCCACAACAGCGCCGGGCCGAGCAAACGCCAGGGGAACGCGATGTCCTGCGCCAGCGGCAGGTTCACCCAGATGGGTGCCGCGCCCGGCAGGATGAGCGCGAGGCTGGCCACGAGCAAGGCGCCTGCGCCCAGCAGCGCCATGCCCGTTTGGCGGGCCGTCCGTTTCTTTGCGATCCACCAGGCCCCGGCCAGCAGCCCGGGCAAGGCCAGCACGGCCTGGGCGATGCCCAGGCTGTTGGGCATGGGCGGGTTCAGTGCCGCGTCATCCTGGACCGCCGGCAGCGCCAGCAGCTCGCGCAGCGGCAGCAGGTTGAGCTGCGCGTTGAAGGAGCCCGCGCCGATGGCGCCGAAATTGACGTCGTGCATCTCGACTAAGGCAGGCAACCAGAAAGGCGCGCTCAGCGCTACCGCCAGGATGAATGCGCCGCAGACGGCGACGAGCCGGGGGCCTGCCGAGCACCGTTTGCCGGCCGCAATCAGGATCAGGCTGAAGATGCCCAGCGAAGGAAAAGCCAGAAATGCGCTGGGGTGATGGGCATATACCAGCGCGGCCAGGGCAGTCCCGGCGACGACGGCGCGGCCCAGGCCCCCATCCTGCGCCGCCCGGATCAATAACCAGGCGCACCACGGCAGCCAGGCCAGCGCCAGCAGCTGCGAGATGTTGCCCTGCAGGAAGAGCTCGCGCCAGCGAAAGGGGGCGTACAGGTACAAGGCTGCGCTGACCAGGGCGGCCGGCCCGGTGGCCGACCGGGGCCAGCCGGCAGGCAGCAGGCTGCGCGCCGCCAGAAAGGCGCCCGTTGGGTACAGGAGCAGCGCGCCTACCTGCAGCGCCACGATGCCGCGGACCGCACCAAGGCCGGTCAGCGCCAGCCAGGCCGCCAGGAGATGGGCCCCCGGCGCGTAGAACTCGAAGAAAGGGTAGCCGAAGCCGAGGTAAAAGTCAGGCGCCCAGCGCGGATAGAGTACGCCCGCGCGGAGCAGCCGGATCACCTCCAGCGTGCGCAGCAGATGCACCTGGCCGTCCGACGTGTTGGGCATCCCCGGCTGCACGATCGAGGCGATGGGTATGAGCGCCAACAAAGCCGAGCAAATCAGCCAGAGGTCAACATCCATGACTTACTTGCTCAGGGTCCACTCCCAGGCATTCCACCCATCCTCGGCATAGAGGGTCGGGCCCGGCTTCCAGCCCGCAAACCCCACGCGGGAGACGTACGGCACCGCGTTGGCGAACAACGGGATGGCCGGAGCTTGCGCCGTCCAGATCTGGAAAAACTGCTGGATGTAAGGCTTGCGCTTGTCCTGGAATGGGGCCACCGTCGCGTCGAGCTCGGACTTCTGCAGCGCGGCGTCGGCATCCTTGTCGCAGAAACCCGGGTAGTTCTGGCCGATCCAGCCGTTGTCCGATGTCGGGATGGCCTGGCATTCGTAGAGCGGGCCGAAAATGGCGTCGTCGCCGAGCACCCAGGTGTAGATAGCAGCGTCGAAGGTGCGGCACTGCAGCGGCCCGCCCGCGCTGCACGGGGCGAACAGCTCCCGCCCGTAGCGGAACTCAAGGTTCACGCCGACATTGATCGCTTGCCATTCCGCCTGGATCTTCTCGGCCAGCGCCTCGCGGTCGGCGCCCTCGGTCGTTTGCAGGGTGAGCTCCAGCGTCTGTGTGACTGGTTGCGTCCCCGTGACCTGTTGCGTCGAGGTGATCTGCTGCCCATTCTGAGCCACCGCTTTGATACAGGGCAGAGTGCGGCAATCCCAGCCGTCATCGGCCAGGATCTGTTTGGCCCTGGCGGGATCGAAGTTGTAGCGCGTGTATTGGCCGGTGTAAGCCCAGGAATCCTCCGGGACGGGCAGGCCGCCGGCGGGCCGCACGCCGAAGTAGAGCTGGTCGGCCAGCGTCCGCGCGTCGGTGGCGTAGGCCAACGCCTGGCGGACCTTCACGTCGTCCAGGGGTGGCTTGCTCGTATTGAGGTCGATGTGCTCCCACGCGTAGCCGGCCCGCCAGTTGACCTCGTAATCGCCCGCAGCCTGAAGCCTGTCCAGCGCGGGCGCGTCGGCTGCGCTCAGCGGGCTGGCGCTGGTCACCGCGTCGATCTTGCCCTGCGCCAGGGCCGAGATGATCGCGTCCGGATCGCTGAAGAAGCGATAGACGATGTTGGTGATCTGGGGCGTGCCGAGCGGGAATGGCTGGTCGCTCTTGACGAGGTCCAGCTCCTGGCCGGGCAGCCAGGCCTTGATGACGTACGCTCCGTCGCCCATGACCAGCCTGGAGGTCACCTCGCTGGCAGCCTGGTCTTGCGCGGGGATCTTGCCCCAGACGGCGGAAGGCAGCCAGCCGATATTGGCCCAGTACGTGGGGTCGACCACCGGCCCGGCCTGCTGGTCGTAGCCGCCATCGATGTAGTCTTGCTGATATTGATCGAAAGGCACCGTGCCGGTGAGCGTGCCGGCAGCTGCCGCCTTGGCCTGGTTCTCGCTCAGCCAATCGACCTGGATGGTCGCAGGGTCAACCGCCTGCACCTGATAGACCTTCTCGACCTCGCTGCGATCCGCGACCGGCAGGTCGGGGTCCATGTAATCCTTCCACCAATATACCGCATCGGCAGCCGTGACCGGCGTGCCGTCGGTCCAGCGCCAACCCTTGCGGATCTTATAGGTGATCTCGAGATGCTGATCTGCCCCGCTGCCTGCCATGACGGCCCCGCCGTTGGCGAGGGTCGGGACCGTCTCGCAACCCAGGGCGACCCAATCCTCATGCTCGTCCTGGCCCAGGCAGCCGGGCGCGATGGTGCTATAGATGACGCGCCGGGCCGGCGAGGAGTCGATGAGCGGATCCATGGTATCGGGCTCCTGCACCGCCAGCACGAGCGTATCGGCGGGTCTGGCCGGTTGCCTGGTAGGGATCGGCGTGGGCAGGGCCGGCGTCGCCGTGACCGGCACTTCCACCACTTCAGTCTGGACGCGGGTGACTGTTTGCGGGACCACCCGTGTCTGCACGATGATCTGCGGTGCGTTCCCGGCGCAGGCCGAGAGGATCACGGCGCTGCCTGCGATCGCGGCGATTGCGGAAACAAAACTGGCTGCTCTGGGCAAGTTATCTCCTGCGGCGGTTGCCTCTCGGGGGCATTCGGATGCCGTT
>Ga0326728_10021687_pt1 | contig 12033 bp, 11 predicted proteins | sample MB3enrmetagenome_FD_207602 | JGI IMG/M metagenome (GOLD analysis project Ga0326728, IMG submission 207602) | Lab enriched peat soil microbial communities from McLean, Ithaca, NY, United States - MB31MN | ecosystem: Environmental > Terrestrial > Soil > Wetlands > Peat | place: USA: New York... | reverse complement strand
GCGTGCGCAACGACCTGGTGATCGAGCGCAATGCCATGGACGCGGCGTGGGCGGATGTCGAGGTGGTACTGCAACGGCGCGCGGACCTCATTCCCAACCTGGTGGAGACGGTGAAAGGGTTCGCCAAACACGAGACGGAAGTCTTCAAGGACATCGCCGACGCCCGCGCGGCCCTGATGGGCGGCCGCACGCCCCAGGAAAAGATCCAGGCCAACGACCAACTTTCGGGCGCGCTCTCGCGGCTGCTGGTGATCGCGGAGAATTATCCGCAGTTGCGCTCCAACGAGAACTTCCTGCGTTTGCAGGACGAGATTGCGGGAACGGAAAACCGCATCGCCGTGGAGCGCCGGAAATACAACGAAGTGCTGCAGCGGTATAACACGTCAATCGAGCTGTTCCCTAACAACATTGTGGCGTCGATAGCCGGATTCACTCGCAACGACGCATATTTCAAGACCGAGCCAGGGGCACTGACGGCGCCGAAAGTGCAGTTCTGACCAACGGCATGCCGGACATAGAGCGATTGACGCAGATCGCCACGGGCCTGGGCATCCCAGCCATCCGGCGGCACATCTTTCTGTGCAGCGATCAGACCCAGCCCAAGTGCTGCTCGAAGGAAGCCGGGCTGGAGTCGTGGGACTATTTGAAGCGGCGGCTGGCGGAACTGGGGCTGCTGGACCGCGTCTACCGCACCAAAGCCAACTGCCTGCGCGTCTGCGAACAAGGACCCATTGCGGTGGTCTATCCCGAGGGCGTCTGGTACCACTCGGCGGCGCCCGAGGTGTTGGAGCGCATCATCCAGGAGCACCTCATCGGCGGCCGCGTGGTGGAAGAGTGGGCGTTCGCGCGCAGCCCGGTTTGCGGCTAACTTCCGGCGGTGCTCAGGAAGAGTTCCCGCTCCGCCTCGCGCCGCCGGGTGAGACCGGGAAGCACCGCGCCGTTGGCGTGATTGATATCCAGGAATTCCTGGGCCGCCGCGAGGTAGTCGCCGGAGTTGAGTTTGGACACCAGCTTCGGCGCCACCTTGGGAAGTTGCCGGGGGCCCCCTCTGAGGTTGAAACACAGCGACACCAGCGCGTCGTTCTGCCCTTCGGTCAGCGGCGCATGAATCACCGATGCCAGGCGGCGCTCCACCTCTTCGATATCGAGGGCAAGCAGTTCTTCGGCGTGTTGCTCGGTGATTTGCATTCCCGGTTCGACGCCGGCGGTGTGTCCCCACCCGATGGTCCATGCGCCGGCGGGACAAAGGTAGGCTTCGAGCGAGAGCGATTCGAAGCGCTTGATCAGGTCAATTGCCGACCGGCTTGCCTTCATTCGTCACCTTGTCGAAGTTGGCCAGAATGAGATGCGCGAACCGGTACAGCCACAGGTAGATGCGCGAACCGGCCGGCGTGGGATCGGGGAGAGCGCGGGCAGCGGCCGAAGCCACCAGCGCGGCCGTGCCTCCCGTCAACAGATTGAACACGTATGAATGCATGAGCGTAATCTCCTTTCTGCCGGGCGGGCCTTAGACGGCCTTGGGAGCGGCGGCCAGAGCCGCTGTCACGCTGGCCACGGTCGGATGGTTCTCCAACGTTGCCACCAGGGACTGGATGGCCGGCCACACCTCGCCGAAAAGCGCGGAGAGACTGGAGGCGTTCGCTATATCGGAAGCAGCGGCAGCGACCTTGCCCATGACGGCTTCCTCCAGCGAGTCGAACACGGTGACCGCGGGTGCCAGGGACGGGGCCACGGCGGCAACCACGGTGCTGGCGTCGGTGACGACGGTTTGGATGGCTGCGCCATTGTCGGTGAGCGCGGTGGCAACCTTGCTGGCGACGGCCTTGAGGTCTTTCCACGCGGCTGTGAATGCGTTTGCGAGTGTCATATGGATGGTTCCTTTCGTTTTCTGCCTGGCTCGCCAGGCCCGGTTATGTTCCCAGCTCTACGGCCGCGCGCTAAGAATTTGCGCGCCTGTGATCGTAAGGCTGGTCACGGGGTTGAGGTTGCGGTAGATGATTACACCATTCAATCCGTAACCAATCAGCCGGTCATACCATTTGGGCTTAGTGAGGCGGTTCAGGTTGTTGGCCGTGGCGGCGCTGTCGGCTGCCAGGGAGTCGGCGTTCCTCACAAACGCCGGGAGTGCGGAATTGAAGGTTGCCGATGCTTGCCCAAAGTTCAACGCGGCCCGCTCGATCCCCAGGGACGCTCCCACGTACCGGTTGAAGACGCAATCGGCGTTGTGGTCGCAATCGAGAAACAGGGGGAGCGAAGCATTCACCTGCGCGGCGATGGCGGCGGAATTGCCGAGGACCGGCTGGAAGTCCCGCCGCAGCGCTTCCACCGTCCCCAGGGCCGTATCCGCGCGCGCCAGGGTGTCGCCGAGGCGCCGGTCCGCCATCTTTCGGATCTCGGCAACCTCCCTCATTACGTCCGTGCGAACCGCCGCCGATTGGCGCTCGGAGCGGATCAGCACATCCTGACGGGCGAATTCCACTTGCGCGGTCAGATCCTTACGGGCCGCCTCGACCACGCCAACGAGGTCCCGACGAGTGGCTTCGACCTCGCCGGGGATGGCCGCTACAGTGGCCGTGGCGGCGCGCAGCAGGGAAATGGCACACACCGCCAGCGCGGTCACGGCCGCCAGGAAGGCACAAACGAGAATCTGCTGAAATGTTTTCATCGGATGAATCCGGAAACCCAGTGACGCCCCCCCACCCTGTCCGGGAGACCCGGGAGCCGCCCAAGCCCCAGGCCGCCCAGACAAGTGGAAGCCATGGCAACAGGAGTTGCATGCCACAACCCCTCTGATTTGATTATGGGGACGCCTGCTCCAAGCCGAACCACACTAAGTTACTGAATTTGAAGGGAAAAAAAGTTGTGACTGGTCCGGCTCGAGAGTCGTGATAGCGAACCGGAGATGCCGAGGCGGGCGTCAAGCGGATTAGGCCAGTCACAAAAAAATAAAAATTGAATTCCTTTTGAATTCAGCGCGTTGGCACGCTCGATTTCTTATTCGGACAAATGCGCAAGGTAATCTGAAATTGAAAAGGGCCGCTGCTTTTCGGGCGACCGCTTACAGCGAAAATGCCAAGCGATCCGATTATTATCATCGTCTCTTCGTTGTGGTAACAAGCTGTCTCTGAAGTAACCAAATCGCGCTCCCCACAGGCGCGTCACATGAATAACCCCAATTTGGGGTAACCTATTCAAAGGTATGAACTGGTATCATTCTTTGGGGGTATTACCGAAAGGTAATATTCCCAAAGAATCACCAGATTTATTTTGACATTCCTATACATAGATCTGAAGCAGGGTCATTTGAAAACAGCCAAAGTAGCGGCTTGTTGCGTGCTCGTATTTTCGTTAGCCGGCACGGCGCGGAAACCCGTTCCGAGACTCAGGGCGAAGCCTCTGCTCCTGGCGGGGGACCAATCCGCCCGCCGCGCGCCGCTGCTGGCACGATTGCGCCAGGCTGCCGACATATTCGGGCCCGGCCAGTATGGCGATGCCGCCAATCGTTTTGAATCCCTTCGGCGGGCCGCACTGGCAGCAGGGGACGATTATATAGCGGCGCGCGCCACCGGCAATCTGGGCGGCTGCCAATTCGCTCTCCACCAGTACCAACCGGCTCTACGCTCGTTCCTGGAGGCGCACCGGCTGGCCGATCAGTCCGGCGACGCCAGCTACGCCGCGGTATTGGATGTCAATATCGCCTCGCTCTACTCCGAGACAGGAGAACTGGAAGCGGCGGCGCAATGGATCGAAGGCGCCCTGGGGCGCATGTCCGGCCAGGACCGGCGCGAACACCTGCCCCAGTTGCTGATCCAGTTGGCCATCGTGCGCGCGCGGCAGGACCGCATGCCGGAAGCAGCCGAGTTGTTCCGCCAGGGAGCCGACGGCGCCGATCGCGCCGGCGACCTCGAGCTTTACGCCATTGGCTGGAACCGGCTGGGCGAAGAGTTCCTGAAGCGCGGCGACCTTCGACAAGCGGAAGCCGCCCTGCTGGAGGCCTACCGCGTCCGAAAACTGAACCGGCTGGCTTTGGACAGCTCGTATCGCAACCTGGGACGCCTGCGCCTGGCGCAGGGCGATCTGGTGTCCGCTTCGGCGCTGCTGGACCGCGCCGTGGAACTTGCGGCGCGGCCGCAGGGCCCCATACCTTCGTGGGACGTCTATCATTTCCGCGGACGCGTCCGGCTGGCACAGGGCCGCCTGCGGGAGGCGCTCGATGACTTGCGAATCGCGGCGCGCCTGGCGCGGGCGTGGCGCTGGTCCGCGCCTCCCTATGACGCCGCCCGCACGGGAGCCGAAGGCATGCTCGAGCAGGTCTATTCCGCCCTGGTGGAAGCCGGCAACCGGCTGTATCTGAAGACTCGCGATCCCGCGCTCATTGGTGAGACGTTCGAGGCCGCGGAGGAGAACCGGGCGGGCAGTCTGCGGGAGCTTCTCTTCGGACACCGCGCGGCCCCTGTGGACGTGGCAGCCACCGGGGAGGCGCTCGACCGGTTGCAGCGCGAGGAAGCCCAGGCTTTGCGGACTAAAGATCCGCGCGTCCAGGATGCGATTCGCGCCACCCGGGCCGAAATCGTCCGCATGCAGGCATTGCCGGACGCGGTGGCCCATCCCACGACCACCGGCCTACTGGAACGCGTGCGCGCAGCGCTCGATTCCCAGACCGCCCTGCTCAGCTTCCACCTGGGCGATTCCGTCTCCTGGCTGTGGGCGTTGGACCGGGCCGGGCTGGCGCTCTACGCCTTGCCGCCGCGCCGGGAGATCGAGTCTCAGATCCAGGCCGCAACGCGCGCCATCCGCGGAGATTCGACGGATACCGGAAGGGCTGGCGCCAATCTGTACCGCACTCTTTTCGGGCCGCTGGATTCCCGGTTTCGACACCGGACGCGCTGGCTGCTGGCTTTGGACGAAGGTCTCTTCGATGTTCCGGTAGCCGCGCTTGTCGAAAGCACCCGGCCGCGGCCCGTCTATGTAGCCGAGCGGCACGCCACGGTAGTCGTTCCAGGCGCCAACTATTGGCTCGAGACCGCCACGCGACAGACAGCCGGGCAGCCCTCGCCTGTGTTCCTGGGAGTGGGCGATCCCATCTACAATGCGGCGGACCCGCGGCTGGCACACCGCCGGGGAGATGCCGGAGCGGGATGGATGTGGCCGCTGAGACTCTTCACGGCTTCCGCTCCCAGCGCCGCCGCCGGTCTGGTACTGCCGCGTCTGGTGGCCAGCGGCGTTGAACTGGAAAATTGCGCGCGAGCCTGGGACGGCCAGAGCATCCTTCTGGAGGGGGCCGGCGCGACGCGCCACAACCTGGCTGAGCAGATGCGCCGCAACCCGGCGGTGGTGCATTTTGCAACTCACGTTCTGGAATCCTCCGAGCGCCCGGCCTTCGGCTTGATCGCTCTCAGCCTGACGGACCGGGAGGAGACGGAGCTTCTGACGCCGTTTGAGATCGCCCACTGGAGAATCGACGCCGGCCTCATTGTGCTCAGCGGGTGCAACTCCGCCCAGGGCGCGGCTCTGCCTGGAACGGGGCTGATGGGATTGACTCGCGCCTGGCTGACAGCGGGGGCGCGAGCCGTGGTGAGCAGCCGCTGGCCCACACCCGACGAGGATGGGCCGCTGTTTAAGGCCCTGTACCGGAACCTGCGAACGGAGCGCCGTGCGGATCCGGGACAGGCGCTGCGCATCGCGCAGCTTGAAATGATTCGCTCCGGAGGCTGGCATGCCCAGCCGCGCTATTGGGGAGCTTACTTTGTGATTGGAGGCGAATGAACCCCACCGCCATGGAATCGGTCACGAACACCGCGGACCAGCCCTGGTCCGGACTCGTGGAACAAATCCGCAGCGGAGATCCGTCGGCTTTGGAACAGATGTATCGCATCTTTTCGACAGGCATTCGCTTTTATCTCTGCCGCCAGCTTGGACCGCAGGATCTCGACGACAGAGTGCACGATGTGTTTCTGATCATCGTCCAGTCCATTCAAAAGGGCGAACTGAGGGAACCCGAGCGCTTGATGGGTTACGTGCGCACCGTCGTCCGCCGGCAGGTAGCCGCTCAAATCGACGATAACGTGAAGGCCCGCCGCAACCAGGCCGATCTGGATTTCGGGATGACCCTTTCCGACCACCATCCCAATCCGGAGCGAAGCGCCATCGAGCACCAAAACGCGGAGCTGGCTATGCGCATCCTGAACAGCCTTCCAAAGCGCGACCGCGAGGTTCTGGCCCGTTTCTATCTGGAAGAGCAGACGCCTGTCCGGATCTGCCGGGAAATGGACCTCACGGAAACGCAGTTCCGCCTGATCAAATCCCGCGCCAAGGCGCGCTTCGGAGAACTCGGCAAGACCCGGTTCTCCCGCCGTAACGGCTTCCGCTCGTAAGCTAACTAAAGTTGACTCAAGAATTTCTGAGAGTTTCGCCGCCTCCCACGCACCTTTGTTTCAGAAAGAACCTGATTCACAATAGGGGGCGGGTCATGTACGCCAACTGCCACATAGACGAGGAGGAAATTGAGAGATACGCCATGGGGGCGACGCCCGAAGGGGCCATCGCCCCTTTTGAAGAGCATCTGTTGATCTGCGAATCCTGCCAGCGCCGGCTGGCGCACACCGATGTCTACGTTTCCGCGATGCGACAGGCCTCCGCGCGTCTGCGCACGGAACCTCTCAAACGCGGACTCCCGTGGCTGCGTTTTCCCCGCCTGGTGCCTGCCTTGGCTGGCATGGCGGTGGTGATGGTGGCGTCCGGTTGGTGGCTCAGCCGTCTGGATATGGGCGAGGCTCACCCCTTTGCAATCGACCTGGCAGCGACGCGCGGGGCCGCTATCGAAGCCCAAGCGCCGGCAGGCAGATGGCTCCTGCTGCGGTTGGATCTGGCGAATTTGCCGGCCTCGCCGGAGTACCGGCTGGAAATGGTGGGTCGTTCCGGCAATCGTGTCTGGCAGGCCACTGTGCCCGCGCGGGGATCGAAAGCCGACTTCAAGGTTCCAAGAACGCAGCCGGGGGTCTACTTTGTGCGCGTCTACCGGCCACCCGGAGAACTGCTTCGGGAGTACGGATTCGAAGTCCAAGGCCCAAGGTAACCAATCCGCCGCTGATAGAATGGGGTAATGGTGCGTTCGGATGCGAGCGCCTGGCCCAAAGGGCGCCCCTCCGTCGAGCGTTTTTTCCAATTCTCGCTACTGGGCCTGGTGGCCAGCGGATATTTCGCGGTGGCCGGCTCGGGGTATCTGGATCTTCCCACCATCGCGCTCACCGCCGCCGGCCTGGTGCTGCGCGGCCTGCTGATCTGCGGGCTGGTACGGTGGGACCTTTCCGATCGCGCCGTAACGCTCATCACCATCGGCTATACAGGCTTCTTTGCGCTCGATTATTTCCTTCTTTCGCGCGAGTTCCTCAGCGCCACGGTCCACCTGGTGTTTTTCCTGGCGGTGATGAAGATCCTCACGGCGAAAACCAATCGGGATTATCTGTACACCGCCGCCATTGCCTTTGTAGAACTTCTGGCGGCTGCCCTCCTGTCCATCGATTTCAACTTCTTCCTGTTTCTGGCGCTGTACCTGCTGTTCGCCATGGCGGCGCTCACCAGCGGAGAGATTCGCCGCTCCACGCGCCAGGCCGCGGCCACGGCGCGCAGCGGTCTGAAGCGCTTCTACTTCCGCCTGGCACTGCATTCGGCATTGATAACCCTGGGAATCCTGTCGCTCACCGCGGGGCTGTTTTTTCTCCTGCCGCGCACCGCCGAAGCGGCGTTCTCCCGGCTGATTTCGCATCGCTTCTATCTTCCGGGTTTCTCGAGCCAGGTGACGCTGGGCGAGATCGGCGAAATCAAGACCGCCTCCCGGCCGGTCATGCACATACGCATCTTCAGCAGCGAAATACCCGGCGGCCTGAAATGGCGTGGCGGAGCGCTGGCCGAATTCGATGGCAAGCGGTGGTTTGAGTCCGGCCGGACGGAACAGACCATCCCGGTCGAGAACGGCCACGCCGACCTGGAGCCGTCCGAATACCGGCGGCCGGGGCGGCACATCAACTACCACGTCGATCTGGACGCTTTTGGCAGCGATGCGCTGTTTTTCGCCGGGACGCCCGAGATGGTGGATCTGCGCTACGCATTTCTCTTGCGGACGGCGACCGGAAGCTATCGGCTCGGACGCCAGTCGCCGCGGGGCCTCCACTACGACGCCTACAGCCGGCTGGAGGAGCCGCCGGAGACTTCGCCGGCGCCCTACCCCGCGCCCATTCTGCCGCTCCGGGCGCGCAGCGACTATCTGCAATTGCCGCCGCTCGACCCGCGAATTCCCGAACTGGCGCGCAGCATGACGGCGGGCGCGGCGACGGACCTGGAGCGGGCGCGCGCCATCGAGGGCCGGCTGCGCGCCGATTACGGCTACACGCTCGAACTTCCGGACCACGAAGTGGCCGATCCGCTGGCCTACTTCCTGTTCACGCGCAAGAAGGGCCATTGCGAATACTTCGCCTCCGCCATGACGGTGATGCTGCGGACTGCCGGCATCCCCGCGCGCCTGGCCACCGGCTTCCAAAGCGGAGTGTACAATCCCATCACAGACCTCTGGCTGGTGCGCGCTTCCGACGCGCACGCCTGGGTAGAGGCCTGGATTCCCGGTCGTGGCTGGACCACCTTCGATCCCACGCCGCCCGATCCCAACCGTCGCGGCTTCGCCCTGCTGACGAGACTCGGGTTGTACCTGGATGCGGCCGAGACCTTCTGGCAGGATTGGGTGGTGAGCTACGACATCAGCCGGCAGGGCGCGCTGGCGGACCACTTCGAACAGGGTGCGCGCAGCATGGGAATCCGCTGGTTCGACTCCCTTTCCGGACTGAACTGGAACTGGCATCTGCGCGTGGCGGCGTGGTTCCGGCGCTATGGCGTGCGTATCCTGATCGTGCTGGCGCTGGGGGCCTCGATCTGGGTGCTGGGGCCGCCACTGGTTCGCCTGCTGCGCATCCGCAGCCGCGTGGAGCGCGTCCGCCGCGGCCAGGCCACGGTGGGGGACGCCACCCTGCTTTACGAGCGCATGCTCGACCTGTTGAAACGCCGCGGTTACCAGAAACCCGCGTGGTTTACGCCCACGGAGTTCGCCGAATCGCTGCCGCCCAGCCAACTGGGGACCGCGGTGACGGAGTTCACCGTCAAGTACAACGCTCTGCGTTTTGGCCGCCGCACCGAGGTGGCGCCGCGCCTGTCGATGCTTCTGGATGAACTCGATCGGCGGTAATCAGCGCGGCACTTCACTCATGAGGGCGAGCAGATTGCGGTCCGGGTCGCGAAAGAATGCCATCCACAGATCATGGTCCGGCATCCGCGCGATCAGGTGAGGCTCGCGTTCGGAGGAGACGCCACGTGCGGTGAGGGTTCGGAACACCTGCTGGATATCCGGCACCTTGAAGTAGATAACCGAGCTGTAGGTTTGGTTGGGCTTCTCAGACACGGAGATCATGAGCCGGACCCCGTCGCAGTCGAAGAACGCCATGCTGGGGACCTGAAACAGGAACTTCATCCCCAGCGTGTCACGGTAGAACGCTGTGGCGCGATCGACGTCCGTGACGGTGATCGCAATCTGCCCGATGGTTGAAAGGCCTAGCGGCGCGGGGGCGGCCGGCATGCTGGCTGAAGCCATATCCCTCCTCTTTAAACACATGATATACCAGCATGCGACCCTGGAAGGATGTTAAAGAAGCTTTGAATTGCCCGTGGCCTTTGCGGTCTCCCGCCTCACCCCACATACCGGGAGTACAAACTCCGCGCCACGCCGGTGTCGCTGGTTCCCTTGATGATGGCGCGGCCATCGGGGAAGACCGTCATTTCATAGGGCGCGGTGAAGAAGCGCAGCGCAAATTCGTTGGCGCGGACTTCGCCCAGCGGCTCCAGACGCGCTTTCAACGCCGCCAGGTCAATGGGGCGCTCGCGTTCGTGAATCTGCACCGCGTTGCGGCCGCACAGGCTGGCCGGCGGGCGGGGCGATTCTTCCAGGTAGGGGAACTCGCGGCGGGCGCAGGCGGGGCACTCCGCATCCCTCGGGGGTCCTTCGATCTGACGGATGCCTCCCTCCCATACGTCAATCGTGGTGAGGCGCGCGCACACCAGGCCGGCATTACCGGAGAGAATTTTCAGCGCATCCGCCACCTGGAGCGACGCCACCGCCGACACAATCGCGTTCAATATTCCTGCGGTTTCGCAGGTGGGCTGGACGCCCGCAGGCGGCTCGGGATAGACGCAGCGCAGGCACGCCGTGCGGCCGGGGATCACCGGCATGGTCAGGCCGTAACTGCCCACGGCCGCTCCGTAGATCCACGGAATCCCACGGCTCACCGCGAAATCGTTGATCAGGTAGCGCGTTTCAAAGTTGTCGGTGCCGTCCAGAATGAGGTCCGCGCCGCCCAGCAACTCGGCCACGTTGGAGGGCGTCAGGTCCGCCACCACGCCGCGCGCATGAACGCTGGAATTGATGCGCGCGACACGCCGCTCGGCGGCCGCAGCCTTGGGAAGCCACTCGGCGGCGTCGGATTCCTCGAACAGCCACTGGCGATGCAGGTTGCCCGGCTCGACGTAATCGCGATCGACGATGGTGAGGGCGCCGACGCCCGCCCTGGCCAGCGCGGAGACGTGAAAACTTCCCAGCGCGCCGCAGCCCACCACCGCCGCGTGCGACCGCAGCAGGGCCTCCTGTCCCCGTTCCCCGATGCCTGGAAACAGGATTTGCCGCGAATAGCGCTGGCGCTCGGCCGCGTCCATCAATCCGATGGTAACAAAGTTGCTATGAAGGACTTACGGTATCATGAACTTGGTGCGATCGCTGCTCGCCTACTTTCCTTGCGTGGTTGTCTGTCTGGCGGTTGCGCGGCCCGCAACTCTTCTGGCGCAATACCAGAAGTATGACGGCCAGGAAGTGCTCACCATTCAGTTCGATCCGGTCGAGCAGCCTTTAGACCCCTCCGAGCTGTACGAAATCCTGCCACTCAAGATTCACCAGCCGCTCAGTATGGCCGCCGTCCGGGCCTCCATCGAACGGCTGTTTGCCACCGGAAGGTATGCCGACATCCAGGTGGATGCGCAGTCCTACCAAAACGGTGTGATCGTCCGCTTCCTGACGAAAAACAGTTGGTTCATCGGCAACGTGTCGGTTGCGGGCGGCCTGTCGAACCCCACCCCCGGGCAACTGGAGAACGCCACGCGGCTCGAACTGGGCCAGCCTTACACCGAGGCCAAGCTCCAGGAGGCCGTGGCCGGCCAGCAACGGCTGCTCGAAAGCAACGGTCTTTACCGCAGCGGCATCCACCCGGTATTGGATTACGACAGCGCCCACCAGCAGGTGAATCTGCGCTTCGAAGTCGACGCTGGGAGGCGAGCGCATTTCGCCCCACCTGTGCTGACTGGCGACTTGAAAATGGACCCGGGGAAGATCGCCGGCGCCACCAAATTCCGGCGGTGGATCATCCACACCTGGAAGCCGGTTACCGAGACGCGAGTGCTCGAGGGCGCCAAAGGGGTCCGCGCGGAGTATGAAAAAGAGCATCGCCTGGAAGCCAAGGTGGCGCTGGATTCCCTGAAGTACGATCTCCAGGCCAACCGCGCGCTTCCCACGCTGCACATCGACGCGGGGCCGCGCATCGAGGTGCACACCGCCGGCGCCAAGGTCTCCCAAGGAAAGCTGCGGCACTACGTTCCGATCTTCGAGGAACACGCGGTGGATCACGACCTGCTGGCCGAAGGCGCGCGCAACCTGCGCGATTATTTTCAGTCGAACGGCTATTTCGACGCCCAGGTGGAGTTCCAGGAGCAGGGCGTGGTCAACGATAAGGCCTCCATCGCGTACCTGGTCTCGACCGGCAAGCGCCACCGGCTGGTGGCCATCGAAATCCGCGGGAACCGGTACTTCGACACGGAAACGATTCGCGAGCGCATGTTTCTCCAGAAGGCCTCGTTCCTACAGTTTCCGCACGGGCGCTTTAGTGAGAGCCTCCTCAGCCGCGATGAGGAATCCATCGTCAGTCTGTACCAGTCGAACGGTTTTCGGGA
>Ga0326728_10021686_pt1 | contig 12033 bp, 11 predicted proteins | sample MB3enrmetagenome_FD_207602 | JGI IMG/M metagenome (GOLD analysis project Ga0326728, IMG submission 207602) | Lab enriched peat soil microbial communities from McLean, Ithaca, NY, United States - MB31MN | ecosystem: Environmental > Terrestrial > Soil > Wetlands > Peat | place: USA: New York... | reverse complement strand
CGAACGAACAACAATCGCAAAGGTCCGTGAAGAGTTTTCTTGTCCGCCACGGTTACGAGAAGGTGCCCGTGGAACTATCCAGCGTACAATACCGCAATTGGTAAAGTTAAACGATGTGGGTGGCGCCAACATCGCATTTTATGTCGGCAACCGTTAAGAAGCCAGAACAGGCCACGGATAGGACGCGGTGGCAGAGATGTTGTCCCTGTTCGTGGGACGCATAACCCTGCCTCCCCGCTATATGTGCAGCAGGGCATACCCAAGAGTTGACGAGGGGCCACGATGAGCAACTTCCGCGTTCGATTAAGATCAGCTACCGAGATTCTCGCGACCGGCGAGTGTGAAGTGAAGAATCGCTTAGGGCTCGTTATTACCAACGAACTGTTGCTTGCCAACATCCCCGACGATCCAAATATTCCTCAATACTTTCGTGACAAACAGGCCGCCATTATTAAGGAGTTATCGTCGCGCACCTGGAAGCCACACCTCGAAGGCGATCGCGTCCGCGCAACAATTCACCGGATGCGCTTCAAGACGGCGGCCTCATTCGCTCGCCGTATCTGGAATCTCTACAATGAGTTTGAAGAGTACGAGCACTCCGGTTTCATTCCCCATGACGGCTGACTGCTCCCATAAGCCCCTTCGGGAAATCGCCGCCCCCAAGAACAAGGGACTGCGCCAGCCGGCGCATGGCGACCGAAATATTCGAAACGACTTCGCTGGCTTTGATAGACTTGAGATCTGCCCGCTGGCGCAAGGAATTTCAAACTACCGGCTGAGGAGTTGAGGTGTGACGCGGGACCTTATATTGGCAGAACTTTGCGGTCGCTTGTGGCACACAACTCATCCAGACCGCTTTAAGAATATTCTGATAATTGGCGCAATTTTGCCTGAACCAGACATTCCAGACCGTGATCGTTGGAAGACATCGCGAGGCAAGGACTTCTACCCGTTCGTTCGTACCCTTCGCGGCGTTAGTCTTTTCGATTTCGATCATTTCGACCCCGAAAGCTACGCAGAAAAGAACCCTATGAGCTCTTGGCACAATTTTGTGCCCTATCGAAAAGACTGGGGACTTTCGGTCTGGATCGAAATAGATCGGGAACTAGTCGCGCCTAAATTCATTTCTGGGACTGATCTCGTAGCTAGATGGAAATCAGCCGGTGCCTATCGGCACACAATCATGCCCTACATCGAAGCCGCATATCTCGGTCCCCTCCCGAAAACAGCATTCAAGCGAGCTTTTCTCGTCTGCAAAGAAGATAACCATCTCCATCCACTCGCATGGTAATCTGGCGACCCGCAAGCCAGCAACACTCAACCAGACCAGTACCCGAAGCTGCAATGAATATCCGTTGTGCCTCAGAGAGGACAGTGCGGCCCTTCCATTTTTTGGGTCGGCAGTTCTTCTTTGGGGAATGCCGCAGAGCTCAAATGCGGAGGTCTGCGCAACCCTTGCTTTGCCTCGTGAACAAACGAAAGTTCCTCGACGAGCCCGGTATGCAAGACATCTGCGTCACGGCTGAGGGCTCAGTCGCTTTACCAACTTTTCGTAATCGGCCCGCATGGTTGGATTCCTAGGGTCCAATTCATAAGCTTTCCGGTACTCCTCGAGCGCGGGTTGAAGCTCGCCTTTTTCCTCAAGGGCAACGCCGAGGGCGTTGTGTGCCATCACGTAATCACCCTTCAGTCGGATTGCCATGCGACACTCCGAAATCGCACCGTCCCAGTCCCGCTTCTGCTCCAGAGCAAAGCAAAGTAGGCCGTGGTAGTCCGCGAAATCGGATTTCAGGCGGATTGCCTCGCGGAACTCGGTGATCGCCCCATCGAAGTCATTCTTTGAGAATAGCGCATATCCGTTGCTATAGTGCCGTAGGGCAAGGTCTGCCTTCGTATCTGGCGGTCGCAAAGCGGACTTAGGCGGTTGTCGGCTCGCTGCTGTTGGCGACTGGCTGGCTGCAACTTTCTGCCCTGCGACGTCCCCGCCACAACGAAAGCCGACGAAGTTGTTCCAGCCGTCTGGGAGGCCCCTGTTGCGGTCCGATACGCGGACGCCCCTGGAATCGTTGAACCAGGACCCGCCACGCAGAACGCGGAGCTGACCGATCGCCGGCCCCGCAGGGTCTTGGGCGGGGCTGTTCTTATAGTAGTTCTCGTCGTACCAATCATTCACCCACTCCCACACGTTCCCTAGCATGTCGTACAACCCGAATCGGTTGGCACGCTTCTGGCCAACTTCGTGTGTCTTTTGGCCGCTGTTGCTTGCATACCAGGCAACCTGATCGATTGGTCCGTATCGCGCCTCGGTGCTCCCGCCGTGCGCGGCGTACTCCCACTCCGCTTCAGTCGGCAGCCGCCCGCCCGCCCAATTGCAATAGGCTTGGGCGTCATCCCATGTCACATCGACAATGGGCATGGCCACGTCACCCCACCCAGGGTTGAACGGCCTCCAGCTAGAATACGGCTCAGGTGGCATCTGCCGCGCTGTGGCTGCTGCGAAGCGCTTATAGGCGCCCACCGTAACCTCCGTCTGCCCCATCCAGAAACCCTCGGTGACCTTCACTTGATGGGCGGGCTTCTCCTCAGCGGAGCACTCGTTGTCCCCCGGCGAGCAGCCCATCATGAACGTCCCAGGCGGTATCCAGACATATTTAAGTCCATCCTTCGGGTTCACCTCCGCTGTTCCAACAGCCGTAGAGACGGCCGCCGGGGGCGTCTTTGCCGTCGCGGGTTGGGTTGGCGAGCCGCTACGCGGATGAACGGCCGAGGAGAGATACCAGCCAGCCAGTACCATCAGCGAAGCAGCGGCGGGAAGGCCGACCCAGAGGGGTAGCCGTGATTTCGTCGCGCCCGTGCCAGTTGTGCCCGAAATGGGGTGGCGGGTAGTCGGCGGGGCCGGGGGCTGCAACATTGTGTCGCGATCACGTAGGGGCGGTTCGCGAACCGCCCCTACCTCGGCTGTGGCAGGTTCTGTGGCTTCGGCGAAGGCGCGTGCAAATTCCATCACAGAGCCGTAACGCTGGTTGCGGTCTTTTGTGAGTGCCTTCATCACAACGCTTTCGAGCTGGGGCAGTGCGGCGAGGTCCGGTTTGACAGCGCGGAATGGCGGTGGGTCTTCTTGCATGTGCATGCGCAGGTATCCGACGGGCGTGTCGGAATGAAACGGCGTGCGGCCGGTGAGCATTTCGTACGTCACAACGCCCAGCGAGTAGATGTCGGAGCGTGCGTCCAGTTCATCGCTCCTCATGCCGGACGCCTGCTCGAACGACATATAAGCGGGCGTGCCGAGCACCGTTCCGGTGAGCGTGCGGCTGGCGGACTCGCGCAGCTTAGCGATGCCAAAATCGACGATTTTCACCAGCACGTCCGCCGGTGGGGACGCACGCGACGCCGGTGAGGACACCGGCGCTACAGATTCGTCGTCCGCGCGGGTGAGGAAGATGTTATCGGGCTTGAGGTCGCGGTGGATGATGCCGAGTTTGTGGGCGGCGTTCAGACCCCGCGCCGTTTGCTGGAGAATCTCCGCAACTTCCGCAACTGGAAGCGCGCCCCGGCGTGCGAGGGCTTGGCGGAGAGATTCGCCTTCCAGGAATTCCATGGCGATGTAGGGCGTGCCGTCATCGGCTTGGCCGGATTCGTAAATGGTGACGACGTTCGCGTGATGAATGCGCCCTGTGGAAGCCGCTTCATTCTGAAAACGCAGCAGGAAGTCGGGGTCGTCCAGCAGCTTGCGGTTCAGGACTTTGAGCGCCACCGGACGATTGCCCACCGCGATCTGCTCGGCGAGGAAGACCGTGCCCATGGCGCCCGCGCCCAGGCGGCGGACAATGCGAAAACGGCGGGACAGTCCAGCGGCAAGCTGCGCCTCGGTTTCCGTGGCTTGAGCGGTGAGGGGAGCGCCGTCGCGCGGGCAGAGATCAGTGTCGTCCGGATACGTTCTCTGGCATTGGGGGCAGGCGCGCATCGGGCTCCTTGGCAAGTCTGAGTAACTGCCCGGTGTCGAGGATAATACTACAGCGATCAGGAAGGGTACAACCGCCCGCGACTACCTGCCGCCCAAAGCCTTCTTGGTGTCTTTGTGACTTGGTGGTAAAAGCCGATTGGACCACCAAGACACCAAGGCACCAAGAGCCGGCTCTACTCCTACCTCCTCCGCGAGACCGAGGCGGACACGCTGTCTCTTGACAAGCGGAACAAAGTAGGCTAGCATAGTGAGTTGAAGCCATGCAGGCGGTCATGGCCTCCGGGGAACGCTATGCTGCGATGCCACCTTCCTGGCAGGTGGTAGGTCGTAGGTGGCATGTGGGGGAAAAGCAGGGGCAAGTTACAGAGGGCAGGGAAAGGGGCCAGTTCTTTTGCGGATTCAGAATTGTAAAATGGATTGTGAGTCGCCTTGTCACTTCCGGCAACGTGGACAGCAAGTCCCTTTTTGGAAGAGAAAGTGGAAGAGCAATTTTTTAAAAATGAACGACCGACGCGGGAATGTCTATGAAAACAAAGGATCGGTTTTCCACAGCCCGCCAAGAAGCGGGAATGTTCTAGAAAACAAAGGCGGTTATGCGCTGAAAGCGGGAATATTGCTGAAAACAAAGGAAGTAGATGGTGGGCGGTAGGTGGCAGGTGGGGGAAGAGCAGGTGCTATGTGTCAGGTGCCAGGTTTCAGAGGATGATGCAGTGAGATTGGAATCACGCTTTGAGATCAGATCGGAGTCATGCTGCGCCCCTCCTCGCGCCCGGCATCGCGTCAGAATCAGTGACCACCTTCATCCGGGTCAGCAGACGCGGCCACGCCTTAGGGTTTGTCATTCTTCCTTCGCCTCATGATGCGGCTTTGGCCGGAGGCTCTTGGCGACGATTTCCGCCAGGTCAAGTATCTCGAGGTCGTCGCGCTGGGCGTGGTTGGCAGCGTCGCGAAGCATGATGGGACAGTAGGGGCAAGCAGCCACCACCGTGGCGGCCCTGGTTTCGGCGAGCTCGGCGAATCGAAGCTCGTTGACCCGTTGTTTGTTCTGATCCCGTTGGTCGTCAGCAATAAAAAGCTGTGCGCCCCCGGCTCCGCAGCATTGCGTGTTTTGGCCATGGTGTGCAGCTTCCGTGAGCGAAACTCCGCAGGAGCGGAGGATTTTGCGAGGCGCAGCGGTGATGCCGCGGCCCCGCGCAAGGTAGCAAGGGTCATGGTAGGTCGCCGCCAAAACAGACGGTTCGATGGGGAGCTGCGGGAGCAGTTCCGCAATGAGTTCCGAATGGTGCACCACCCTGATATGGAGTTTCGCGTAAGCGGCGATTTGCCGGTAGTCCTCATCCAACATTGTCGTGCAGTGCGGACAGCACGATATGATGTTTTTCACCTGCGCATTAGCGAATGTCTCGATAAGCTTTTCCGAAAGTTGCAGGAAAAGGTATTCGTTGCCCGCGCGTCGCGCCGGTTCACCGCAACAGGTTTCACGGGGAAGCACGCCCCATGAGACACCGGCCGCGTCAAGAATCTGCTTCATGGCCAGAGCGACCGCCTGGCCATGCTGATCGAAACTCAATCCGCAGCCAAGCCAGAAGAGCCATTCCTGATGGCCATCGAAAATCGGAAACTGCTTCGACTGGATGAGATTCTGTCGTGTGTCGTGGGCCATACCCCAGGGATTGTGCGGAGCGCGTTCCATAGTTGTAAATAGTTGGATCACTTTGGCGTTGGTGACGTGACCCTCGCTTACGAGCCCACGCCGGAGGTCAAGAATCTTCCTTCCTACATGCTCGATGCCCACAGGACATGCGTACTCGCAGGCGCCACAGGCTAAGCATTGGAAGAGATCTTCCTCCGAAACGAAAACCTTGCCATGTGCTTTCTCCGTGGCAGTCCCAGCAACGACATCTCCGCCGCAGAGAAGGCCTTTCTGCGCGTCAAGGATGATTTCCTTGGGACTGAGCGATCCTCCAGCCAGGTTAGCCGGACAGAACTGGGTGCAGCGGCCACACTCGACGCAGGAATTGAGGTCGAGAACGTCCTTTCGGCCAAAGTCCTTGAAGTGGATAATTCCCAGGTCGTCGCCTTCTTCCCGTAGCGCCCGCATGGTGCTGGTTGTGTCGGAACGCAGGAATATCGTGATCGGGGCAAGCACGAGATGCAGGTGTTTCGATAACGGGATTACATCGAGTAAGGAAAAAAACGCGATGGTATGTAGCCACCAGTTCACCGTCCAAGCGGTGCTTCCGATTGGAAACACTCTCCAGCCCAAAAGATATGTTGCCATTAGGGCTGAGATAAGGAAGGCCACAATCCCGGAGGTAAGGGAGAGTTTTCCGAGAGGCTTCGGTCTTAATACAAATCGCCGAAATGACAGGCCAATCATCGCCACAAGCACAGCGAGAGCCCATACGGCGACAAACGTGCCATACCAACTCCGCGCCCCTGGTGCTTTTGAAAGTCCGCGTAAGCCAAGGAGGAGGTGTTGTGCGCTTACCCAGGCGAAGGCGAGGAATCCCCACACAACTGCGGCGTGGAGTATGCCGACAATAGGCCGGTCGCGCACCACTCGATATTGCAGGACGACTTCTGCAAAAACACGCCACAGCCGTTTGGGAATGTTATCGTGAGGAAGATCTCCGTGCTTTGGAAATACCGTAAAAATCCGTCGATTAAGCGTTTTCAAGAACAACCAAACACTTGCTATAGAGAGCGCGATAAATATCGCCCGCGAGAGACCGCCCAAAAGAAAAGCGGCGCAAAAGGCGAGCGTGATGGTTACAATCATCCAGGAGTATTCCCTGTAGCGTTCTAAATCCATCCCTTACCCCATGATGTCAAAGGAGGCATCTGCAGTAATCTCTCACGCGACGGATTTCTTTCTCGGCTTCGAGCAACCCCCCAGCGGGTCCAGTGAGCGATCTGGTCGTCGCCCTGGCAACCCTTGATGTTCCCTACGATGTATCGCACGGTCGAAAGGTGCGCCTCGATCGTGTGGGTCGTCAAGCGCGTTCGTCGCAGCAGCGTGCCCAGGCCCTGAATTCGTGGGGAATACAAATTCTTGGCGCCGAAGAGAGGATCCAAGCCTTCACGCTCAGGCGCGCACTAAGCCCCGACTGAGGCGCATGTGCTCATTCCGCCACCTGTGCAACCTTGAGTCACGGCGGCACTTGCCAGCGGCTGACGGCGCAGAACTCTCGCGTCGACGGCGGTTTGCCGCCTCGCGATTCAGCATCCATCCTATCAAAACTCGCCAGGAGGGGGAATCGCTATGCACCCTTTTCAACCGGATAACCTCTATTCACCCAGTCCGTCCCCAAGTTGTCGGGAATGTAAAGCACTTTCAGCTTTGTGAAACCCAGGTTGTGCAGGGCTTCGTAAGCCGGCTTTACGTTGGGACAACGGTTCCAGGGGCAGCATCCACAATAGATAACGATGAATCTGCTTCGGGCGAGTCCTTCCACTCGCTTGCGCAACTGCTGCACCACTGCTTCGTTGGCGGCCGGACCATAGTATTCAGAACCGGGGAGATGGGCCTGAGAGTAAGGAAACCGAAAGCCTACATAAATGAGGAGTGGTCTTTCGCCTTTGGGGGATTGGAGGATTTTGACCAAGTCCGGAGGGTTGATGAGATCGGCGGCAGGGATTGGAGATGGCTCCGTGGGTTTGCCCTGCGAGGCGCCCGGTATAGGTTCGGCTGGGGCGGCAAAGACTAGCGGGGTCTTTATGCCCATGGTAAGGAGTGAGCCCAGGAAGAAGAGAGCCGCGAGTGCGACAGCAACTCTCGAAAAGTTCAGAGACTTCAACATGATCAATTCCTTTCCGCTTATCCTTGCATCCTCCGCGTCTGCCAAAGGATGAAGAAAACACGCAATCTTCATGAGGCTATTTGCTCGTCGTAACTAGTCCCCATTTCGATTTCAGGCTGAGCAACAATATACGCCTCGCCGAAGCCGCGTTCAATGCTTCCAGTTTTCAGTCCAGGTATTTTCAGCCGCTCCTGGAGCGACAGACCTCTACAAGGGACAGACGAACCCGAGCGCTCCCGGGGAGCGCCGCATTCCGCGGACCACCTCAGACGGAGGTGAAGAACATGGGCGAAACTAAGGTCCGTTACTTCCCCTTTTTCTCGAAGCGATTGTCAGCTTCTGCTCTCCCAAGGGTGGCGCCTTTGAGCCAACCTGATCTTGCTACCTCGAAGCAGTCAAACTGCGGGAAGTATGGCTTGATGTCGAGGAGAGGCGTTCCGTTCAGGATATCAATGTCGCGAACACTGAGCAGATTGCCGCGCACCTCGAGCAGGCGCACCGGCGATAAACCGATTGGGTTCGGACGAACCGGGGCACGGGTGGCGAATATTCCGCGTGGCGTGTCATCAAGGTACGGCTTAACAACCAACTCGCACTTCTCGAAGATCGCCCGGTCGAACCAATAGAGAAGCCAGATTCGTTCGAATCCTCCGAGGTCTTTGAGGCCGGGAACGAACTCCTCGAAAACCTCCACAGTGCCCTCTGCGCCTTCCGCAGCACGGGGCTGTATCGGTGTGCCTGTTGCTTGTTGAAATGGGGAATGAATAATGCCGATGGGTTTGAGCTTCATAGGCGGAGGGCCCTGCCTTTCCGTCGCCGTCAATTGTCCGGGAAAGCCGAAATTCTCCTGAGGCAGCTCACGAATGTCGAGCTAGCTCTTCCAATCAAGCGGGCTGCTTCCATATCCACACCTGTTTTTCGACAGGCGTTGACATTCGCTATCCATCGTTCCTTCTGGACTAATCGAAATCCGGAAGGTGCGGCCGCATTTTGCCCATGCCCTGTCCGGACCCGGACCGCATGTCGACCCGCAATTGGTTGCACAATCCAAATTCCTGATTGGCCTGCGCGGTCTCGCCGAGCTTGCGCAGCGCCAGGGCCAGATGATAGTGCGCCTCGGATTGCTTTGGGTCGAGCCGGATCGCCTCACGAAACTCTAGTGCTGCCGCTTCAAAGTTACGGTTATATTCGTTCATCTTCCCCACGGCGAAATGGTAAAGATAGGTTTTGGGGGCTTCGCGGCCCATCCGCTTCAGAACTGTCTGGGCCTCGTCGAGCTTTCCTTGCACCTGCAAGGTTTCGGCAAGGTAGTAGTAGGGCAGCTCCTCCCGCGAGTCGAAGGCAAGCTCCCGGCGGAACTCCCTTTCCGCGGTCTCAAGATCACGGGTTGTCCAGGCGATGAAGCCGAGGGCAAAATGCGCTCCCCGGCAATGCGGGTCGATGGCCAGGGCGCGCTGGAGTTCGCCCCTCGCCTCATCCAACTTGTCCTGCGCGTCGAAGGCACGTGCCAGGAGCAGATGGGCCCAAGCAAAATGGCCGACTAAGGAATCCTGGCGGCTGAAGAGCTCCACCACCTTCTGGGGCGCACGCGCCCGAAGATAGCTCTTGCCCAACCATTCCACGATTTCAGGGTTTCCGGGTTGAAGTTGAAGCGCGCGTTCGAAGCTATGGGCGGCTTCAGCATGCTGTCCGGAGTGAAAGTAAGCGCGTCCCAGTCCGAGGTTCGCTTCCAGGTTTTTCGGCTCGCGCTTCAATACCCCAAGGTAGATTGGAATCGCCTGTTCGAAATGCTCGGCTCTCTCCAACTCTTGCGCGCGCCGCAACTCACTCCGCACTTCTTGCGCGCGGCTCCAGGTGACCCCGCAAAGCGGTCCGACCAAAACGACTATGACCCAAATGCCTTTTCGCATCAGCTACTATCTTAACCGCGCGGAGACACATGTCAACAGCCGCCGTGGCTCGTTCCAACGTGCAGTAGCACAAGCCGTCTATTTCTGTGCAGGCGACGAAGAAAAGAATCACCACAGAGCGCACGGAGACCACAGAGAGGAATACTCATAGGCTCTTCTCCGTGACCTCTGTGGTAAAGCGTTTCTTGGGTTGCGGCTCTGCCGCGCTGTGCTACTTTGTGCCTGCGGGGGTTGAAGGAGCGGGGCTTGGTGGCGACTTCGGGTGCGCAGTCTCAATCTCATCGCCGCGGAAGAAGCGGCCCGGCGCGGCGCGCATTTCCGCCATGGCGGAGAATAGCTTTGAGTAATCGCTTCGCGCATTCCAAAAAAGGAACCCCACCCCGCCTTGTTCCCTGGCCACGCTGACTTCGGTTCGAATATAGGCATCGGAATACGTTTTGGTGCGCCAGGCAAAGGCCTGCAGCCATGGCCGCAGAACAACCTCAGTTTCCGCTGTAATCTCGCCGAACCGCTGCATGGACTCTCCAATAAAGTGCTCGGGTGCATCGCCCGGCCTCGCGTATCCGTCCATGCCGAAGAAGTGCGACGGATAAACCATCGGGGAAAGCACGTCGCAGAACTGCGCCATGGCTGGGATGTCCTGGCCGGTGTGCTCCAAGTCAACCGGGCGTTGCCAGGCCATCACTCCGAAGACATCCACTGAAACCAGGACCCCAAGCGGGCGGAGTTCGTCATAGGCGCGGGAGAGAAAATCGCTGATGACGTCGGACCGCTCCCAGTCCGGATGCGAAGACTGGAATGCGAATTGGGCATCCTTTTGATCGCCTTCTGCGGGGAAGCGCACATAGTCGAACTGGATTTCGTCCACCCCGGAGGTCGCCACCGCTCGGGCTAGCGCCAAGTTATAGTCTTGAACTTCCGCTCGTGAAGGGTCAGCCCAAACCAGTTTCCCGTTTTCTCTCCACGGCTGACCGGTGCGGCGAGACTGCACCGCCAAGGCAGGATGGTTTTGTGCAAGATATTCGTCGCGGAAGAGCGTAATGCGCGTGATCGCGTGCAAACCCAGGGAATGAAGGAAGCGGGCGAACTTGGGAAGACTGCGGATGGGAACGTACTTCCGCTTAGGCGCCAGTTCGTGCTCGAAAGGTACGTTAACTAAGCCGTCCATGTCCTTTACGTCGAAGGCGACGGCATTGCCGCCGGCATCCCGCCAGCGCCGAATCAACTGCAAACCATGCTCACTGCCAGCCATGTAGCCGGTAAGGTAAATACCGCGCATCTCGAAATCCTTGGCGACGGGAACCGGCTGCTCTACGAGCGGCGCTATGAGAATGCCGGGGATGGTCACTTCGGCGCCGGGCCGAAGGTACTTTCCTAGCTTGCCGAGGTTCGCCTGTCTGATGGCTGCCTCCAATTCCGCCGTGGTCATGTAAGTTGTTTGTGGCAGGTAATGGCGCGCCAGTGAGGGGAGGCTTTCCCCCCGGTTCACGGTGTGGACTACGGTCTGCGTTGCAGCCTCGACGGGCGCCGGTGGCGGGACGTTTTCAGTAGACTTTGTTCCAGGTTTCTGAGGTGTATTCCTGGTCCCAGCCGGTGTGGAGTCGGGCAGCGAACCCGGCTTCTGGTCCGCGGGTTGCGTCTTTCCTTGCGCGGGAGCCGGCGCAGGAGGAGAAGTCGGCGCGCCGCCAAAAAGCATCATGGCGACGAGAACCAGTGAGAAGAGAGCGCCCAGGAAATCGGACCTGGGACTGCCCAGCATCGTTTTTTTCGCCCTGCATTGCAATACCGTAGATTCTTGTTTTTCTAGCAAGGATTTTCAAGCACTTCGTAGGGCCGAACGGCGTTCGGCCCAGGGCCAGCGCCGCTGGCCCCTACACGTTTGGTTGCGGCTCCGCCGCGCTGTGCTGCAAGCCTCATCATAGCAGCCTGAAAGGAAGTAGCAAAGCACGGCGTTGTGGGAGTTGCTGAGTTCAGTGGACATCACCGCACCTATTTTCTTGTTGGCTACTGAGGATAGCTGAGCGTATGATAGACGCACGGGGAAGTCCTTTGTCGATTGAAATTCCTCCAGCCGAAGGGAGTTAAGGATGGGACGCAAGTATGGACAGCGGGGATACATGGACTCGGACCGCGATCGCGAGAGGTCCGAGAGGAAGCCTGCCCCCAGGAAGGAGCAGTTCGGGCCGAAGACTCCGGCCATGCCGGGAAAGCGCGAGGTGGTACGGTGTGCTTCCTGTGCAATGATCTTGCCGGTCGGGATCGACCTGCAAGGACGCTGTCCAAAGTGTGGCTTTGAACTGCACAGTTGCAAGCAGTGCGCCTTTTTCGATACTGCCAGCCGGTTTGAATGCACCCA